>Ga0105239_10009081_pt1 | contig 11249 bp, 9 predicted proteins | sample KBSC44metaG_FD_92761 | JGI IMG/M metagenome (GOLD analysis project Ga0105239, IMG submission 92761) | Corn rhizosphere microbial communities from Kellogg Biological Station, Michigan, USA - KBS C4-4 metaG | ecosystem: Host-associated > Plants > Roots > Rhizosphere > Soil | place: Michigan, USA...
ACGCACGCACGCACGCACGCACTTTAACCCTAAGCGCGGGCATTAGGGGCGTTCAATAGGCCATTAGCCACCCCCCACTAGGCAGGCATTAAGCAACAAGCATTAGGGCGATAGGGCATTGGATTGGGCATTGGGCACCAGCCAGTCTCTTCGCTCTCCTCTGCTCGCCTCGCTTGTCTCCTCTGACTCAACGATCAATTGTTTTCTCTCCTTTCCTCACCTCCTCGCCCATCAACTGAGAGTCAAACATCAACATCGTTGTTGTTGTTGTTGTTGTCGTCGTTGTTCTTGTGCTTGGATTCTGGCCCTCTGGCTTGCCTGTCACAGCGTGGCTTGCGACGTTGCCTCTCGGGATATCGCATTCAGGCACACAGGCTCTGCCCGTCCCTAACCCTTTCCCTTTCCTCCCCGCGGATCCACTTGCTCGGAACATCGCAGGTTGCAATTCCAATTGCAATTCCACCTCATCTTCGCCCTCGCCCTGCCTTCAACCCTCACCCTCGCCCTCACCGCGGTCATAACACCCTAGTTCGACTCCTACAAATTCTCTCAACCACCACCACCACCACAACCCACCTCCTCTTATAACCCTTGGGAGCCGGCCTCATTGACCGTTCTGCATCCTTAAGTCAGCCTTATTATTGGTCCGGTTAGCATCCCTCGTAACTAACAAGTCATCCTCAAGGCTATCTCGTTCAACCTGCCTCAGGCGCAGGTTGAACGCGGTAATTCCTTGACCACTACTCAGTCTCTAATGGGGTGCGTGGGATACCTGTCTCTTTCTGTCAATGCTGACCAGTCTTTCCCCAGGCCGTCAAGTCGCCATAGTCACACTCACATCGACATCACCCACGTCCGCTCCCCATCTCCCTCGGCAGGTTCCCAAGACGACGAGCTGCTCGAGCACGACGGTGTTCACGTTTCTCCCGCTGAAATCTCCCCTCACTATTCTGTCATCCAGCCCAGCCAGAGTCAGAGCGGCTCATCATCCCATCCGGGCGAATTTCAAGTCATCTTCCCCAGCGAACTTGGTCCCGAACACGATGCCTCGGATCTAGTCTCACGTCTCGACCCCCAAGACCATCAACGGCCCTCTCGTTCCAACTCTTCTCGCCGACAAACCGTCCGTCTGCAGCAACCCCTTCGCGAACAAACACGCAGCCGAACAAGACAGGTGCAAGACACCTCTCCCACCGAGAGCGGTGACTCCACCGAGGACTTTCTCAATCGCCCCGATCCATATCCTCCTATGCGATCACAATCTCAATACGCCGGTCCTAATGCTTATCCTCATTCCACATCTTCTGGTTCATTCACATACCCACCAATCCCACATCCCAACGCTGTAATCCCATTGGCCCCACAGCCTATGGCAATGCCCTTCCCACCACACTACGCCCATGGCCAGCCCATGCCATATCCTCCTCCACACTCAGGCTACGGTGGAGCGGGCTATGGTCATCCGGCACCTGGCTCTCAAGTCAGCTCGCCCTATACGACGTCTCCCTATGCACCAACCATGGTGAGTTACGGCGGCCCCCCTCCCGCCGGTTACTTCCAACCACAATTCCCTGCCCATTACGCACAACAATACCCACAACCATACAACCCTTATGGTCAGCAGATGCCACCACCATTTCCCTACCCCGAATACCCTCGAATCCAGCCTCCCCCAGCCGCTTCTCCGCCCCCGAGTTCCGCCAATGCCTCGGCCGACAGACTGGAACGGCCCAAAGAGGCTGATCCGGAAGAGATGTTCAAACGATTTGCCGACTTGATGAAAGAAGAGCGCGACAAGGCCGAGCTCACCAAGGAACAACAGGCCATGGAACGAGCCAAAGCCGATGCGGCACGTGCTGAACAGGAGCAACGCATTCGTGAACAAGCCCTACGACAAGCCGAAGAAAGAGCCCAACAAGATCGGTTGCGAGCAGAGGAAGAGAAACGTATCCACGAGCAGGCTCTCCTGCAAGCGGCTGAGAAGGCCCGCGCCGACGCTGCTGCGGCCGCCGCTCGCGCAGAAGAAGAGAAGCGCATTCGACAAGAGGCCATCATTGCCGCGGAAGCCAAGGCTCGTGCCGATGCGGCCGCCTTCCAGGAGCGATTGGCAGCTGAACAACGCATCCGAGACGAGGCCAGGCAAGAGGCCATTCGTGCCTACGAAGAACAGGTCCGTAAAGCCGCCGAACAAGCAGCACGAGAACAACAAATTCGCAAGGAAGCAGCTGAGGCTGCACTCCGAGCTGCTGCCGAAGAGGCGGCGGCCAGAGCAGAAAAGGCAGCGGCAGAGAAGAAAATCGCCGATGATGCTGCGGCGGCTGCCAAGACGGCTGCCGAGAAAGAAGCCGCCGCTGCCGCCGCTGCCGCCGAAGAGAAGGCCAAAAAGGCGCAAGAAGAGGCCGAGGCGAAACTCAAGGAGGCTGAAGAGGCTGCGGCCAAAGCAAAATCCGAAGCAGAGGAAGCAGAAAAGAAGGCCGCTGCGGCTGCACCTCCAGCGAAGAAAGCCCCCGTCAGATTCAAGGATGCCATTGGTCGCAACTACAACTTCCCGTGGGAGCGTTGTCATCGATGGAGGGTAAGCCGATCCCGTCCGGTTTTGCAATTGTAGTCACTGACCTGTGTTAGGATATGGAGGGGCTCATCAATCAAGCCTTTTCCCATGTTGAAGGCATTGGAGAGCACGTTATGCATGGTCGATATGATCTGATTGGTCCTGACAAAGAGATCATCATGCCCAACTATTGGGAGTCGACGGTCGAGCCCGATATGCATATCACCATGATGCTCTGGCCTATTCCAGAACCACCGAAAGAGGAAGAAATCGTAGTACCTCCAGATTTTGATCCAGATGCCATTCTCAGTCTGGATGATATTCTCCACCCACCGAAGAACAACAAGAAACGTAAGTTGATGTTACTCTCGTCCCTTGGATGCCATGTTGCCTGTTCGTTACTGACCAACCTTTCACAGCAAAGAAGAAAAAGCCAGGTGGTGGTGGCGGCGGACTCGCAGGCTGGATGCTGGGGGGAAATCCCAGGGCATCACGGTCTTTAAAAGGGGATAAAAAGCCCGAGGTAGCCGCTGGATCCCAGCACGGCGCTCCAGCCCAAGAGGCTGGATGTACCGTTATGTGAGCACCCGTCCGATCGTTGGTCTTGATCTGTCGAATACATTGGGGAGTTGATCTGGGTCAAGTGAAAGACTCCAAAGAGGTGGAGCTTGGGTGGCACTGTCGATTTCATCCATTGCACGTTCCTATACACCTCGAGGAAGATTGTACGAATCTCTCGGTTCTTTTTACGATCGACTACTCGTTGACTACGACAATCACGACGATGTCGGAAGGCCTGCTTCCATAGGCTATTTCAGGGGGGGCGTGGCTTTATCCTCTCGAGACTTCGGGATCGGTTTTTCACGCCTCAGGGGACGAAGACAGTGGATGAAAACAATTTCTTATGTATTGATGAATGATGAGGATTGGAATTTAGCGGGAGTTTCTGAATCATGGGTTCGCATATTTTGGTTGGATATCTAGTGGGAGCATTTGAAGAGGTGACGGATGGAAGGCGACTTCAGGGCATACTATGTAATGTCATGTTCTGGAGGGTCAAGGCAAGGCGCGAACCCTGGGAAGCGTTTTGGGAAAGTTTTACCCCGTTCGATCTTCAAGTTCTTTGAAAAATTTTACACGATACCCCCTATCGATGCCACCGGCGGAGGTTACACAACCTTTTCTCTTCGGATGCATGATGCTGTTGCTGCTGCTGTTGCTGCTGCTGTTGCTGGCGAAGCCGATGCACCAAATGGAATTGGAATTGGAATTATACGTGTGTACTATGGAGTGACTCAATGTTGAGCGCTGAGCTAGATGATACTAGTAATATGCAATTGTTTTCCTCTTTGATATTCAGTGGTATATGAATATATAAAAACACCAGTATATAGATCTCTCAGCTGGGGTGCGACTACGAGTGTAACTAGATTAAGCAAATGGTCGATCGATTTGATGCTCCGCGTCACGTGCGAGAGCTGAGTTGGCCTGACTCAGCAAGGTCACATGACTGGTCAAACTGGGCAGGCACTCACGGGCCTGGGGGAGGGTTGGGCACTTGTTCCATCCAATCCACCATCTCAACTCAGGCGACTTCCTCTCTGCCCTTGCATGAGCTGTTGAAATATTTCAATATCAAATTTAAACTCTTCTCAAATCACCATTGAATATAACATCGACATTGTGGGGCATTGATAGCTCAACGATATCTACGTCAGCCTCCCAGCCCAGTCGCACCGTCATGTTGTACATCAATTAAGTTGATTGCGTACACGTTTTCAAACTGAGCAAGTCTGAGGTTTTCTGGCACGCGAGCGACGACCAGAGCCCAGTTCCACCCTGATCCTGCAAACCGGAGCACCGCTCCTTGCCCACAGGGAGGCACACAGTGGCTCAAACCAGATGAGACGGCCGTCAACTGAAATGTACCCCATGTTGTCACGATTCCGGTAGCTTGAACAGCCGGAGCCATGTCCACACGAGTCCTCATCCATGACTACCCGCATCGGACTTTGGCCCTCGTCACCGACCAACATGCCTTGGTTTTTCGACACTCTCATGCTCAATCAGATAGCAATTCCAGGTTGGGGAGCCAGACTAGCCTGGCTTCGACGAATCAAAGTCGCCTCGGCACCACGCCCCGATGTATGGTGGAGTTCACAGAGAAGGCATCCCTCGACCTAACCCAGTTCCACACTGTTGGCAGTGCTAAGGGCACGTTGGGTCTCATCACCCTCAACAACGATGTCTTCCTCTGTGTCATCACTGGTGCCGAAGAAGTTGCCAACGTCAGACCACGTGAGACGGTGCAGAGGATCTTTGCTGTTGAATTTTGTGCGTGGAAATCAACGCCTTGAGACCATTGATAAATGGAACTGACCGTTGTCCACAGACTGCCTAAACCGAGCCGATTATGATCATGCCCACGGCCCTTATCCCAACCCGTATCCTGGCCAGACATTCCATTCCGACGATGTTGACTATGGTGGAGGATATGATCAAGCCGATTCTACAGCCGAGCATCCTTTCCACGCTTTGAGGAAACTCCTCAGCGGTGGTAACTTCTACTACAGTGTTGACTTCGATCTGACTCGTCGCCTTCAGGACCGGTAAGCAACAGGGCCAGCTGTCCATCCAACTTGGAACTAACTGTTGATATCCTCACAGTGCCGAGTCGGAATCCTCCGTTGACATATCAAGCTTGGACGAAGGATTACTCTGGAATTCCTACATGATAGATCCTTTACTTCAATTTCGAAGTCGACTCACCGATCATGAGAAAGAGGCGCTTGACCATTCACGCCTGCTCACTTCGGTGATTCGAGGGTTTGTCAAAAGTCTAACCATTCCTCCATCATCTTCACCGATTCGTGGTACAACTCCTGGTCTTCCAACCACCTTAACCATCATTTTTAGGCTCTCATCGAGACGTGCGGGGACACGATTCAACTCTCGGGGTCTCGATGACAATGGTAACGTTGCTAACTTTGTGGAAACTGAGACTGTCTTTTGGTCACCCACTGGCCTTTGCTTCTCTTATACTCAAGTTCGTGGTAGCATACCGGTGTTCTGGGAAAGCACGAGCAGTTTGATCCCTGGTCAACAGAAAATACAAATTACTCGTTCACAGGAGGCAACTCAACCCAGCTTCGACAAACACTTCTCTACACTTGAACGAACCTATGGTGCTGTCCATATTGTCAACCTACTGAGCGCATTCAAGCCGGGAGAGGTCGAACTCACTGAGAGATACCGATACCATATTCACAGAAGTCCTTTGAAGCGTCACAATGAAGGCGAAGTCGAAGAACATAGTTTGTTACAGGAGACAGAGTTCGACTTCCACGAACGGACAAAAGGTGCTGGTGGGTATGAGGGTGCTAAAGCCATCCGGCCATACCTCGACTCGAGCTCCGAATCTTTCGTATATTTTCTTTCTCAAGAGATCCTTGACGAGAAAGAAAGCCATGGACGAAAGACACGAAGGAAACGACCCATTGTTATAATGCAGCAGAATGGTGTTTTCCGTGTGAACTGTCTAGATTGCCTAGACCGGACCAATCTCATACAAGGCCTTATAAGTCAAATGGCTCTGGAATTATTCTTCTCGCATAGAGATGAGAGAGGCAATTCGGACTTTTGGATGCGGCATTCAGCCCTGTGGGCGGACAATGGTGACACATTGTCGAAGATCTACGCCGGGACGGGGGCATTGAAAAGCTCCTTCACCAGACACGGTAAAATGAGTCTTGCTGGTGCGATTGCAGATGCAAGGAAATCTGCTACACGCTTGTATGTCAATCATTTTGAGGACAAATCTCGACAAAACACTGTCGACCTACTACTCGGAAGGCTGGTGGGACAAAACAGCGTGGATTTGTTTGATCCCGTGAATGATTGGGTCGTATCCGAGGTTGGAAGGAGGAGAGCTGAATTCGAGACGCGAGATCATATCAGGATCTGGATGGGCACGTACAACCTAAACGGCAAAACAGCAGGTGTTGGAGAAGATCTCTCTTCCTGGCTGAATGTTCGTGGCAAAGCACTTGACATTGTCGTGGTAGGTTTTCAGGAGATTGTCGAGTTGAGTCCGCAACAAATCATGAGTACGGACCCAAAACGACGGATGCTTTGGGAGACTGCTGTTAGAACATGTCTCAATGGAGGCTCAGACGATGATGAACACGAGTACGCACCTGCAAACACTGACGAGTATGTTCTCCTGCGAAGTGGCCAGCTTGTCGGGGCAGCTCTACTAGTTTTTGTTCGTTCGAGCATTCTCGGTCGCATCAGGAATGTTGAAGGAGCGATAAAGAAGACCGGCATGAGCGGCATCGCTGGTAATAAAGGAGCTGTTGCGATTCGAATGGACGTTGAGAGTACTTCGGTGTGCTTCGTGACAGCACACTTGGCAGCGGGATTCGGCAATTATGAGGAAAGAAATCGCGACTACAACACCATTACCTCTGGCTTGAACTTCCAGCGCAATCGCAGTATTGAGGATCACGAAATTGTTTTATGGGCTGGTGATTTCAATTACCGAATCGGCCTTGGCTATGAAAAGACCAAAAGTATTGTCAATGAAGCAATCATCGGCAGCGAGAAGATCAGGGACGAAGCCTTGGGAAAACTCTATGAGAATGATCAGTTGAACATTCAGATGGTGGTGGGCAACTGTTTCAACTACTATCGAGAAGGCCGCGTTCGTTTTCTCCCAACCTACAAGTATGATCTTGGCAAGGACGAATTTGATTCGAGCGACAAACAACGCATACCAGCTTGGACAGATCGGATTCTGTGGAAAGTCAATCATAAAACGAGTCTTGCGCTATCTGGTGAAGATCTTGGATCCAAGATGAAACAACTCGAATACGACAGCGTAATGGGGCTTAGGTTCAGTGATCATCGACCTGTCTATGCCACTTTTGAAATGGGCATACGTGTTATTGACGAGGAGAAAAAGGATGCACTTGTCAAGAAGCTGTACAAGAAGCGAGCGAAGGAAGTGAAGGTTAGGGCTGGTGATTCCGTTGAGGCCTTCGAGGAAATTAGCTCTGAGGGTGACGACACCGAAAGCGTCATGGAATATCAGAGCATCCAAGAGGGTCTTCCTCCTGCGAGCAGCGACAAACGCAAATGGTGGCTTGATGGAAATAAAGGCGCAAGAAGCACCCTTCGTCCACCCAACGACAATGTGATGCTCAGTAAATCGCGGGAGGGCAATCCTTGGAAGGAAACAGATGAGGATGACTGGGTCGAGGTGGAAAGACCACCAATCCCAGATAATCATGTCAAACCACCGCTCAACAGCGGCGCCAACAGCAGGGCTTCAAGCAGAAAACCCGTCCCTCCACCTTCTAGAACAACGAAGCGGATGGTACCCCCAGCTTGGGAGGGAGAACGTCTCGTCCCATCAGGGCAAGCCAAAGTAGACGCGGAGATGAAATCTCTCAGACGCCCTACGCCACCATTACCACGAGGAACATCAAGATCACGAACGAGGGCAGACTCCTCACCTATTCACGCTCCGACGAATACAGTGGCAGCAACGTCGCCAACGACGAGACCGTCGATCCCACAACGCTCCTCTTCAACGGCGACAGTCACCAGGAAACAGCCACCGCCAAAGCCTAACAAACCCACTACGCTCGTCTCTTCCTCAAGCCAAGTGGCTCTTCCCCAAGTCTCCCCACTCCCTGGCCCTGCCGTGCCTCGAGCAGCAAGCATATCCCGATCTGAGGCCGCCGTCGCGCCCGACTCCTTTCCATCTCGAGACGGCCCAAGCAGTGGTCCACATGGCCTAGACGGAGCCTTCAGCGATGACCGACCCCCTCCCCTCCCCCGCCGAACAGGCACAATGAGCTCAACCGCGTCCTTCGTCTCCGCACCAGACACGCACTCACGCACACAAACGCCAATCTTCATCCCCGCCAGCGTCTCCGGCCTCACAAGCGGCAGCAGCAGTTCGTCGCTGAGAAAAGGTACTCCACCCCCACCACCCAGTAGACTCACAAGGCTCCAACGCGATGCGAGCGGGAGCATCGCTGATACCCCGGCATCAACCCACGGCTCAGCGAGTGTTGATCCTGCGCCAGCGCTCCCACCGAGGACGAATACCCTTCCCTCGAGAAGCGCAAGCAGCACCGTGAATAAGCCGCCTCAGCATGATTTACTCAACGACGACGATGATGACGTTAACTACACGGATCCCAACCACCCGTCGTCGTCCGATGGGCATAGGAAGTCGGCTCTCGACCGGTACAAGCCACTGCTACCTAGCTGAAGCAGATAGGGCCTGTCGGCTCTGGGTCATGGTTAGACGGAAAGGGTAAATTCCAATGGGATGGCGTAATGGGGATAGAAAACGAATATTTGTCCTTGTGGTCGGAAAGGAGGCGAGGAGGTGCGGCGTGCGTGGTATGTGGAGAGGAATATTGGGATTTGGTGGGTATTTTGGAAATAACTTATAACTAACGAACCTTGCAAAGTTGAGAGGAACTTAGATTCAGACTCAGCTTAACGCATGCACCGAGCGAATGCGGCGAATACCCTCGACCATTCACGCTCGCTCGGGAGGACCTTGATAGACATGAATGAGTATTATGCTAAAGCCAAGAAGAGCCCCAAGGGCCATGATCGGATCGATTGATCCTATGACAGGCTTCTTTGTCTCTTTCTCTCTTTCATTCTTGAATCTTGAATCTTGAATCTCTCTCCATTTAATCACCGGGTCGCCGATTGCGGGTGGCATTGATTATTTTACATTCCACATCCTAATAGTTAGGTATTGGGGTCACATTTTGTTTAAAAATAAAAAATAAAAAACAACAACAACAACAACAACAACAACAACAACAACAACCATGTGATTTGTATCTCTACCTATGAGTATAATATATCTGAGAATCCCCGATTTCTGCTTTATCCCTTCCCTCTTATTGTTGAGAAAGCGAGCGAGGCTGCTTTGATCGGGCGCGTGGCAGAGTCTACTTACGTTGGGGGACCCCATTCGCGGAAAGCCAGTCCGTGCTCCATAGTCCCCTTTGAGCCTCGGCTACGCTTGCCTCTCGGATAGTCCATCTGCTTCGCTTCAGGCGGGTGCCGGGGAACCTGGCAGATTTCAGATTTCAGATTCCCTGCAGCAACTCGCTTACTCATAGCACCCCCAAGGAACGCTAAAGGATTGGCACATCTGGGCTTGGTTGAACAAACACAAACCTGTGAAGAAGAGGAAAACCCCCTCCTGTTTTCTTTTCGTCCTCCTTACTGCTCTGACGGGTAGGCTCGCCACCAAGAAAAAAAAAAGGAAGTGCCCGTCAGTATGAAGTCACCGATCCCCGACTACTTGAATATCTTGCTGGAGAAGGTCCGGCCAAACGAAGATGGCCAACCCGCTCAATATATCAAGACGCTGGCGAATGCGGACACCTCCAAGCTGGCCGTGGCACTCGTCATGGTAGATGGCAATGTTTACTCGGCCGGCGACGACCAAGTTGAGTTTTCCATCCAGTCCATCTCCAAGGCGTTCGTCTACGCCATCGCCATCGAGGATGCCGGGCTGGAGCATGTTCTGGAACGGATTGGCGTCGAGCCGTCGGGCGATGCCTTCAACAAATTGTCGCTGCACAAGGGCAACAACCGACCGATGAACCCGATGATCAACGCCGGCGCGATCACGGCGCACTCGCTTGTGGTCCACCCCAACGCCACGGCGGAGGAGAGGACCGACCGCATCCTCAAGACCATGTCCAGGCTGGCGGGGCGACAGCTCTCCGTGGACGAGGAGGTGTACGCGGCCGAGATGCAGGATGCCGACCGCAACATGGGCCTCGGGTACATGCTGAAGGCCGCGGGCATTATATCGTGCCGGCCCGCCGAGGTGGTCAAGGGCTACATCCGCCAGTGCTCCATCAACGTCAACGTGCGCGATCTGGCCATGATGGCGGCGACGCTCTGCAACGCCGGCGTGAATCCCGTCACGGGCGAAACCATCATGCCGGCAGACAGTGTCCGGCAGGTGCTCTCCGTGATGACCACATGCGGTATGTACGACGCGGCGGGCCAGTGGGTGTCGCGGGTCGGGATCCCCGCGAAGAGCGGCGTGGCGGGCGGCGTGATCGGCGCGCTGCCAGGGCAGGTGGGGATCGCGGCGTTCTCGCCCAAGCTCGACGAGCGCGGCAACAGCGTGCGGGCGGTCGCGCTCTTCGAGCAGCTCTCGCGCGACATGGGCTTCCACATGATGGAGGCGAGCCAGATCGCGCGGGCGAGCGTGAGCACGTCGGTGGCCAAGATCGTCGCGGGCCCGCAGGACCCGCACCACCCGAACTGCGACCGCCGCGTCGTCATCTTCGCCCTCCGCGGCGCCGTGCGCTTCGCCGGCTCCGAGCGCCTCGCCCGCGCCATCGTCCGCGAGCTCGGTGACCCCGACCCCGCCGACCCGGGCTCCGGCGAGCACCGCGACGCCTGTGCCCTGGTCGTCTCGCTGCGCGACGCCTTCTCGCTGAACGCCGTCGCGCGCCGCGTCATCCACGAGAGCATCAGGCGCCTGCTCGCCGAGGGCAAGACCGTCGTCGTCATCGATCCGAACGCTGTGCTGCAGATGGATTTGGCCGCTCTGCCGGCCACGTGTCAGCAGCTCCCGCAGATTGTCGAGAATGAAAAGCAGGCGCGCGAGATCATTGGTGGCTCCGGCTGTTCG
>Ga0105239_10009084_pt1 | contig 11247 bp, 10 predicted proteins | sample KBSC44metaG_FD_92761 | JGI IMG/M metagenome (GOLD analysis project Ga0105239, IMG submission 92761) | Corn rhizosphere microbial communities from Kellogg Biological Station, Michigan, USA - KBS C4-4 metaG | ecosystem: Host-associated > Plants > Roots > Rhizosphere > Soil | place: Michigan, USA...
GCACGAAGCACAAGGACGACGGGGGCCCGAACAATCACTGGATGGCTCCGGCCGAAGCGCATGGCAAGATCGACGCGCTGTTCGCCGGCTGCATGAAAGGCCGCACACTCTATGTGATTCCGTATTGCATGGGTCCGCTCGGCTCGCCGCTCGCGCGCTGCGGCGTCGAGATCACCGACTCGCCGTACGTCGTCGCCAACATGCGCATCATGACGCGCATGGGCGCGCCGGCGCTCGCGCGCATCGAGCGCGAAGGCAAGTTCGTGAAAGGCCTGCACTCGACCGGTGATCTTGATCCGCACAAGCGTTTCATCCTGCATTTCCCCGAGGAACTCACGATCAAGTCGATCGGCTCCGGCTATGGCGGCAATGCGCTGCTTGGCAAGAAATGCCACGCACTGCGCATCGGCTCCTGGCAGGCGCGCAGCGAAGGCTGGCTCGCCGAGCACATGCTGATCGTCGGCATCCAGAATCCGCAAGGTGAAATCCACTACGTCGCGGCGGCGTTTCCATCGGCCTGCGGCAAGACCAATCTCGCGATGCTGATTCCGCCGGAGAACTATCGCAAGGCCGGCTGGAAGGTGTGGACGGTCGGCGATGACATCTGCTGGATGACGCCGGGTCCCGATGGTCGCCTGTGGGCGATCAACCCGGAAGCCGGCTACTTCGGCGTCGCGCCGGGCACGAGCGCGAAGACGAATCCCAACGCGCTGGCGATGCTCAATCACGACACGATCTTCACAAACGTTGCCGTAACCGCCGAGGGCGATCCATGGTGGGAAGGGATCGGCGAGGGCACACCGGCCAAGGACTGGCAGGGCCGCGATTACATACCGGCGAACGGCCCCGCGGCGCATCCGAATTCGCGCTTCACCGTCGCGGCGCGGCAATGTCCAAGCTGGTCGCCGCATGCGGAAGATCCGCAAGGCGTGCCGATCTCGGCGATCATCTTCGGCGGCCGCCGCGAACACCTCGTGCCGCTCGTGTTCGAAGCGCGCGACTGGACGCACGGCGTGCTGGTCGGCGCGGCGATGGGCTCGGAGACTACGGCAGCCGCGACCGGCGCGGTCGGCGTGCTGCGGCGCGATTCAATGGCGATGAAGCCGTTTTGCGGTTACAACTTCGGGGATTATTTCGCGCACTGGCTGTCGCTGCAGAAGCCCGGCGCAAAACTGCCGAAGATTTTCCACGTCAACTGGTTCCGCAAGGGCGACGACGGCAAGTTCCTGTGGCCGGGGTTCGGCGACAACATGCGCGTGCTCGAATGGATCCTCGGCCGCTGCACCGGCAGCGAAGACGCCGAGGAGACGCCGGTCGGCAATCTGCCGCGCGTGCAGGATCTCAACCTCGACGGACTCGACCTGCCGCGCGCGAAACTCGAAGCCTTGCTGCATATCGACCAGGAAGGCTGGAGTGCCGAATACGAGAGCATCGGCGAATATCTCGCCTCGTACGGTGCACGCATGCCGCAGGCGTTGCTGGATGAGCAGCAGCGCATCGCCGCACTGCTGACCGGCGAGGAAGTGGAAGCGCTGGGGACTCCCTGACCGTCCATGGCCGCGGGGACGCTTAAACCCGCGGCCGTTTTCGCGCATCCAAGCTCACAAATGGATGGCGCTGCCTTGACACTGGACATCGGTTTGACGGAAACGCCGGCCCCCAACGCGGATTCCGCACTGGTACGCCGTGCCGCCTCCGGCGACACCGCCGCATTCGAACAGTTGTACCGCAGCCATGTCGGACGCGTGCACGGCGTGATCCTGCGCCTGCTCGGCATGGATCGCGCGCGGGCCGAGGAGCTGACGCAGGAAGCGTTCGTGCGGGCGTGGCAGAAGCTCGACAGCTATCGGCACGAAAGCGCGTTTTCGACCTGGCTGCACCGGCTTGGCGTCAACACGGCGCTGATGGAACTGCGCGGCCGGCGCGACGAACAGGCGATGGACGACGACGAATTGCAGGCCGCGGCCGGAGGCGAAGTGCCGTTCTGTGCCGCCGAGCGCGCCGATCTGGAACGGGCGGTGTCGAACTTGCCGCCGCGCGCGCGCGCCGTGCTCGTGCTGCATGATGTCGAAGGCTGGAAGCACGAAGAAATCGCGACGGAGCTCGGTATGGCCGTCGGTTCGTCGAAGGCACAGTTGCATCGCGCCCGCGGCTTGTTGCGGCGGACGCTCGGAGGTGAAATATGAATACCGAATTTCAGTGGCGCAGCCAGATGCGGCAACTCGGCGGCAGCGTCGAACCCGCACACGATCTGTGGCCTGGTATCGCCGCGCAGATTGCGACGCGGCCGACGGCTCGGCAGAGCCGCCTGCAAGTCGCGTTCGCCATTGCGGCCACGCTGGTGATCGCGCTCGGCGCCGGTCTCGTCGCGCAGCGCGGCAACTGGCAGAACTTGGCGGCCGCTTCGCGTGTCGCCGCGACGGCGCCGACGGCGATGGATTGGGCACAGCCGCGCGACGTCAAGCTCGCCGCGGCGGCGCGCGATCTCGATGAAGCGAGCGCGCAATTGCAACAGGCGCTGGAGCAGCATCCCGATGCGGTCTTTCTCGTCGGCTTGCTCAATCGCGCCAATGGTCAACGCATGCGCCTGATGAAGCAAACGGCTTACACGGGCGCCTAACGAGGAATCGAAGAAATGAACAGACACAACGTGCGTCTGCTGGTGTTCTCGATCTGGATGGCCGTGACCGGCGCCAGCGTCGTCGCCGCCGACGCGATCGAAAACCGCGCGATCGATGCGGGCAGCGAAGAAAAAGCGCTGAACGAGTCGTGGAACGTCGCCAGCGACGCGCGCATCAACGTCGAGAACGTGCGCGGCACCGTTACCGTCACCGGCTGGGACAAACCGCAAGTGGAATTGCGCGGCAATCTCGGCGCCGGTTCCAAGCTGGTGGTGTCCGGGGATTCCGGGCACCTCGGGCTGAAAGTCGACGCCGGCGACAACGGCTGGTTCGGCAAGCACGGCCCGCAGAGCGACAGCGATTTGGCGCTGCACGTGCCGCGCGCGGCACAACTGGAAGTACAGGTCGTCAGCGCGGACGCGAACATCGCCGACATGGCCGGCAAGTCGATTGCAGTACACGGCGTCAGCGGCAATCTCGGCGTGCGCAGCGCGGCCGCGGAAGTCGACATCGAAAACGTCAGTGGCGATGTGTCATTCGCGGCACCACAGCCGAATCCGAACGGCCGCGCGCATCTGCAGACCGTCAGCGGCAATATCAATGCCAGGAATCTCGGCGGCCGCATCAAGCTGGAAACGGTGTCCGGCGACATCGGCCTCGACGAGGCGCCGGTGCAGGAACTGGAAACCGGCACCGTGTCCGGCGACGTACGACTGCATATCACCCCGGCGGCGCATGCGCGCCTGCACCTGGAATCGATGAGCGGCGACGTCCGCGTTTACGTTCCGGAAAGCCTGTCGGCGCACGTGGATGCATCGACGTTCAGCGGCGACATTCACAGCGATTTCGGCAAGGTGCAGACCAAGGACCGCGGCCCCGGCAGCAGTCTCGACGCCAAGGTCGGCAGTGGCGATGCGCAGATCGAGATGCAGTCGTTCAGCGGCGATCTGGAACTGCGCAAGAACAACTGATCGGCGAAGTCAGGACCGCGTCGGGAATCGATCCAGTTCCGGAACGAACGGCGCATAAGCGCGCCAACGTTCGACCGAGCGCGTGTAGACGGGCTGGCGGGCCTGCCAGATGCTGGATGAGTTGATCGGCGCCGGCGCACCTTGGGTTCCGGTTTCTCCGTCCGGCATGCCGATGAACGCGCGCAGTTGCGCAAGCGTGTGCGCCGGATCCGCAACGAAGTCCTCGTAGTTGGAAATGTGGATCGGCAACGGCAGCGTGCGTTGCCAGTGCGCGATCAGCTCATCGAAACCGGCCATGTAGTCGGCGATGTCGGCGAAAGCGTAGGCGAAGCCGCAATCCGCGTGCGCGAAGTCCTGGCTCCACAACGACAGCGCCGTATCGCGCCGATCACGCTGGCACAGGACCACGCGCGCGTGCGGAAACATCGCCGCGATGACGTGCAGGTAGCGGAAATTCAACGGGTCCTGATCGATGTACCAGGTGGCCGGCGCGTCGTCCTGGCGCGCATGTGCGTGGTAAAGCGCAGCGCCTTCTTCGATCGCCGCGGTGTCGCCGAGATGGTTGCCTGCGATCAACTGGTTGGCAATGAAGCGCAGCGTGCGCAGCTCGCCGCGATCGCGCGCGCGCGGGTGCGCGGCAACGCGCGTTGCCGTCAGCGTGGTGCCGCTGCGCGGCAGGCCGAGCACGAACACGGGCACGAAATCCGCGAACTTGTCATTGCGCGCAGCAACGACGTGCTCGTGCTTGCGGCGCACGACGAATTCGCGCCACTCCGCCGCCGGCCATGGCTGGGTTGAACGCACGAGCGCGTTGGCTTCGCGCAGGATTGCTGCCGCCGACTTGCGATCGCCGATGTCGTCGTATGCCTTGGCGAGGCCGAAACCGGTCGCCGCGCGCGCCCGCGGCGGAGCATCGCCATTGCCAAAGTGGGCAAGGAGTTTCGCGAAATCCGGATGGCTCGCGTCCTCGTGGTGCACGGTGTTGGCGAGCGCCCCGAGCACGAACGAAGCGTTCAGATCGACGCCGGCTGCAAGCGCGGCCGAATAGTGCGCCCGCGCCCGCGCAAAATCGCCGACTTCGCGGGCGACATGTCCAGCGAGAACCAGAAAATCCGCTGTTTCCTCCCGACGTGCCAGCGCGGCTTCGCATACTTTATCGGCGAGCGCTTGCCTGTGGCATTGGCGGATGAATTCGGCGGCGCGCGAGCTCGCCTGCAACCCGAAATCGCGCAGGCGGCACCAGTGGCCGACGAGCGCGGCGGCGGCATCCAGCCGCCCCTGCGTCTGCAGCAGTTGCGCAAGCAGGAACGTCGCCTCCTCGTGCGCGGGATCGCGCGCGAGCAGATCGCGGAGCAGCGCCTCGCAAGCGACGACATCATCGTGTTGCCACAGCTGCTGCGCGTGCGCGAGCTGGGCTTCGAACGAAACGGTGGACATGACGTGCGATTCTGCCATAGCACATCCGGACGCGGTTCATGCGAACATAATGCGTGCGGCGCGTGGCGCCGCGTCATGGAGCGTGGATGAATTCGCGTTTGCAGGGGCTGCAGCCCGCGGCGGCACAGCTGATCGTCTCGGCGGCACAGGCGCTCGAGGCGGGCCGTCCCGATCAGGCTGCACAATGGCTCGGCGGCGTGCTGGCGAGCAATCCGGACCATCCGGAAGCACTGCGTCTGGAAGCCGGAATCCTGAGCCTGCGCGGCCAGCACGCACAGGCAATCAGCACAATGCGGCGCGCGCTGGCGCAGCGCAGCGACGACGCTCTGTATCACAACACGCTCGGTACGGTGCTCGCCGATGCCGGCGACTTTGCCGGCGCGATCGTCGCGTTGCGGCGAGCGGCAGAGCTGCAGCCAGATCTGGCCACGGCGTGGTACAACCTCGGCATTATCCTCACCCGCTGCGTGCGCTACGCCGAAGCCGGTGACGCGCTGCGCCACGCGGTGAAACTGGCGCCGCGCCATGCACTCGCGCGCGCGCAGCTCGCCGACGCGCTCAAGGTGAGCGGCCATGTCGATGAGGCCGTCATCGAGTATCGCAAGGCGCTCGCCGCGCAGCCATGGGCCGGCATGGCCTGGTGGGGCCTGGCGAACATCAAGACCGTGCAGCTGCAAGCCGGCGACATCGACGCGATTCGCGCGGCACTGCAGGAGACGCGCGCCGGCGACGACGATCGCATTGCGCTTGGGTTCGCGTTGGCCAAGGCGCTCGACGATCAGGGTCACTACGCCGAATCTTTCGACGCACTGGCGCAGGCGAACGCACTCGCGCGGCGGCGCATGAAATGGAATCCCGCCGCGTTCACCGAGGCGCTCCGAGAGATCGCGGCGGCATTCACGGCCCAGTCAATTCCCGCCGCCGACCTCGGCCGCGAAGTGATTTTCGTGGTCGGCATGCCGCGCTCGGGCACGACACTCGCCGAGCAGATTCTCGCCTCGCATTCGCAGGTGGAAGGTGCCGGCGAACTGCCCGACCTGCCGATGCTGCTCAATGAGGAATCCAAACACCGCCAGCAGGCGTTTCCGCAATGGGTCGGCGCGATGCAGCCACAGGATTGGCAGCGGCTGGGCCGCGCCTATCTGCAACGCACCGCGCATTGGCGCGAGCGCAAGCCGATCTTTGTCGACAAGCTGCCGAACAACTGGATCTACATCGCCGCGATTCGGGCGATGCTGCCACAGGCGCGCATCATCGTCTGCCGGCGCGATCCGCTGGAAACCTGTCTGTCTTGTTATCGCCAGCATTTCGCCGGCAACGACTACACGCGCACGTTCGAGGATCTGGCTGCTTACTGGCGCGAATTCGACCGTAGCACGCGGCAGTTGGCGGCTGCGCATCCGGCGCGGGTCTACGAACACGTCTATGAGGATTTGATTGCTGATCCGCAACGCGGCATCCGGGCATTGCTGGAATTCTGCGCTTTGCCATTCGAGGAAAGCTGCCTGCGTTTCCACGAAACGGTGCGCGACGTGCGCTCGCCGAGCGCTGCGCAGGTGCGCGAACCGCTGCGCAATTCGGCGCGTGCCGCGCGCTACGGTGTATTGCTCGACCCGCTGCGCCGAGCGCTGAATCCGCTGGGTTGAGATGAGCGAAGCCGAGGCACTCGTCGAATTGCGCGGCCGCGTTTTGCGCGGCGATTCCGCTGGTGCCGAGCGAACAGCGCTGGCGGCGTTGCAGGTGTATCCGCAAGCGAGCGAACTGCGTCGGGCCTTGGCCGGCCTCTATCGACAGACGCAGCGCGACGCGCAGGCCGAGCATCTGCTGCGCGAGGTGCTGGCGCAGAACGCGGGAGACGAAGCCGCGGCGTTCACGCTGGCTGAAATCCTGCGCGACGGCGGGCGCATGAGCGGCGCTGCGACGGCGTTGCGGTCGTGCTTCGAACACGGCTTGCACGATGCGAATCTGGCGATTCGCGCCATCGAATTGCTCGACGATTGCCGGCGCTCGACCGACGCCGCCGCGATTGCCGAAAGCGCGATCGCGCAACATCCGCACGATGCACGCTTGCACGCCTACGCGGGAATGCTGCACGTGCAGACCGGCGAGTTCGCGCGCGCGCGCGAGCACTATCTGTACGCGCTCGCACACAGTTCGCAGGCGTGCGAATGGAACGCGCCGCACGGATTGTCTTCGGCCCAGCGCTATGCGAGCGCGGCGCATCCGGATTTCGCGCTGTTCCGCGACTGCCTCGCGCGCACCGATCTGAGCGACAAGGCGCGCTCGAACCTGCTGTTCGCGCTCGGCAAGGCGCACGACGACATCGGCGACTACCCGCAGGCGGCGCAGTATTGGCGCGAGGCCAACGCAATCGCGCAGACACAGACGTTGTGGTCGCGCAAGAACTGGAAACGCGCGATGGAATCGCGGTTGGCCGCGCGGCCGTTGGCGCAGCGCCTCGATGCTCCGGATTGGACGCCGCTGTTCATCGTCGGCATGCCCCGGTCGGGCACCACGCTAGTCGCCGAACTGCTCGCGCGCCATCCCTTGGTGTGCAATCGTGGCGAACTGCCGGGGCTCGCAAATCTGGCCACGCAGCCGACACTCGCCGGCGCCCCTTCGCGCGCAATGCTGGAGCGCGCCGCGGCGACGTATGCGCGGCAACTGTTGCAGGACGACGCAGGCGATGCGCGCTGGTTCATCGACAAGCAGCCGCTCAACTTCAGATATGTCGACCTGATGCTCGCGCTGTGGCCGAACGCAAAAATTCTGTACTGCCGGCGCAATGCCCGCGATACGGCGTTGTCGCTGTGGTCGCAATCATTCGTCGAGGAAGTGCAGGGCTATTCCTGCAATTTCAGCGACATCGCGCTCGTCATGCGCGACGCGGAACGGCTGATGGCGCACTGGCGCAAGTTCCATCCCGAGGCGATCCGCGATGTTCACTACGAGCAGCTCGCGACCGGTTCCGAAAAGGTCATCGCCGATCTCGCCGCCTGGCTCGGCCTGCCGGCGCCTGCGCCAGGCAGGTCTGCCCGGCCTGCTGCGAGCATCAGCACAGCGAGCCTGTGGCAGGCACGCCAGCCGGTCTATACGCGTTCGGTGCAACGCTGGCGCAACTATGCACCCTATGTGCCCGAGCTGTTGAAGTTCTCTGCAGACTAGACAGCGTGCCACCGTCCCTGGTCGTGCGCCGGCCGAAAACAGCTCCTGCATTTGCGGCAATACCGCCCCGTCCCTGGGCATAAAAAAGGCGATTATATACTTGACAAACCCACGTTAGAGGAGGATGATTCGACCATCGCCAAGGAAATCGAATCATGTCTGCCGCTAACCTTCTCGCTGCGCACTTCCAAGACGCCGACAAAGCGCGCGAGTACCTTGAGGCCCTACGTTGGCCAGATGGTGTCATCTGCCCGCATTGCGGCGTGATCGGCGATCACTACAAGTTGCAGGGCAAGAGCACGCGTCCCGGCTTGTGGAAGTGCAAAGACTGCCGCAAGCAGTTTACTGTCATCGTCGGCACCGTCTTTTCTGACAGCAAAATTCCGTTGAATAAATGGCTGCTCGCCGTGCACCTAATCTGCGCGAGCAAGAAGGCGATTAGCTCTCACCAACTGCACCGCATGCTTGGCGTGACGTACAAAAGCGCATGGTTCATGACGCACCGCATTCGCGAAGCGATGAAGTCCGAGAATGGCGGCTTGCTCGGTTCCGGCGGTGGCACTGTTGAAGCCGATGAAACCTACTGGGGCAACAACGGCAAGAAGCCGCGCAACGCGCGTGGCTACCAGCACAAGATGAAGGTTGTCTCACTTGTCGAACGTGGCGGCGAGAAGCGTTCCATCGTCGTGCGCAGCGTCAACGCCGGTTCGCTGCGCGCCGTGCTGGAAGCAAACGTCAGCAAGTCCGCCAACCTTATGACAGACGAACACGCAGCCTATACGAAGCTTGGTCGTGAGTATGCTTCGCACGGCGTCACTCGCCATTCTGATAACGAGTACGCGCGCGGCGATGTTCACAGCAACACCGTCGAGTCGAGTTTCAGCCTGTTAAAGCGCGGCCTAATCGGTGCTTTCCATCATGTCGGCGAACAGCATCTACAGCGCTACGTCACCGAGTTTGATTTCCGCTGGAACAACCGCAAGGTCACGGACAAAGAGCGCACGGACACGCTGCTAGGGCAAGTTGCTGGTAAGCGGCTCACGTATCGCAGGCTTGACCCGGAAGCGTTAGCGTAATTCGCGACCAGCGCGCCAATGCTTCATCGAAACGTTGCTGCGCAAGCTCCTGCGTCTCGCCCTCAACTCCTATAGATAGGGGCCACCCACGTGGCGTTACCGCTAGCCAGCCACCGCATTTTCGCGCAATTAGCTGCGGTGATACATGATAAATTGCAGCTTGCTCGTTCATGGTGACGTTCTCCTTATGTTATCGCACCACGAATGTATACAAGTATTTTCCCTTTATGTACAGTATGTTACTGAGTTTTTGAAGAATCTGTAACACATAGAACGCGTCTCAGACGGAGAGACGCATTAGAAACGTGTTGCATGAATCTTGAAACACGCGTAATCTTCGGTTCGTTCTTGAACCTGAGGTGCAGTATGGCCGTTACAGCTCAGTCGCCCGCTCCATATACGGCAGGCTCTGCCGTCATATCCGTCATCCGTCGATTCCGCGATCGCGGATTGGCCACGCCGATTACCGCTGACGTGCTGGTACGCGCCGGCGTAAGCGAAACCTTAGTGCCGCGCACATTGCCGGCCTTAGTGACACTGGAACTTATAGACGACAAAGGCGAACCGACGCCGACGTTTCAGAAAATTCGGACAGTGCCGCAGGCTGACTACCAGACCTGTCTAGCAGAATGGCTGCGGTCGGTTTATGCCGATGTCTTTAGCTTCGTTGACCCGAGTAAGGATGATGCAGTGCGGGTACGAGATGCGTTCCGGTCTTACACCCCTCCGGGCCAGCAAGATCGCATGGTCGCCTTGTTCTTGGCGTTGTGCACCGAAGCAGGCATCGTCGCCGAAGGCAAGGTGTCTGAACCGCGACAGACGGCGCGGAAACACTTCACGATACGCTCGGGAGTGCCGGTGCCACCGAAGCGCGGCAAGACCATTGCGACTATTTCGCCGCCGCCGCAACAGACCGGCCTTGATCCTGCGCTGGCTGGCATCCTGCAATCTATTCCGTCGCCGCAGACGGGTTGGACGCAAGAAACGCGCGACAAATTCCTTACGACGTTCGGCGCCGTGCTTGATTTCGTCATCCCGATCAAGAGTGCGGCGCAGATCAACCTCTCCACTGACGAAGAGGCCCCAGATGACTAGGTAGGCAGGGGTCTCGGTCATCAGCTTCACCAGCCACACCGCGACTCCATAACGACAAGGCCCGTAACGCTCAACTCCGGCAAGAGATCGAAGCGTTACGGGCCGTAGGCTGGTCTCACTTGGAAGCGCTGCGGGTGTTCCCTTTCCAGATCGGGTCGCGTGTGTCAGCACGCAATCTGCCCGAAAAGGAGGTGATGCTCATGAAGCAGCTTAAACTTGCGTTGCCGATTCCCGAGGGCTTCGTACTGGTTTTCCGCCCGTATAGAACTCTCAAGAACGGCAAACGCGTTTACGCAAAGACCTACGGGTTCCGAGCCTTTCCCATGGTGGTGAAAGTAGCGGCTTAACCGGAAAATCCGCAGCGCTTCGCTTTAGAAAGTATACCTTTTAGCGTCTCTTCTGTCCACGCTTTTTGGCTGGCACCGCCTTCTTGGCGGCCTTCGGCTTCTCATGCGGCGTCGGTGGCGTGGCTAGCATCCTGCGCAGCACGTCGTCGAACTCATCATTCGCTTTCTTCTTCGTGGTCTTGGTCATGGCCGCGCCAGCCTACCAAACTTACTTGGGTGCGTGTTGTATACAATCGCCATAAAAAAAGCCGCGCGATTGCTCGCGCGGCTCGGGGACAAACTGCGATTGGACTAGAACTTCACGGTTACGCGCGCGAAGTAATAGCGGCCGAGCGTGTCGAAATTCGCCGTGTCGGTGTTGGCGTTGTTCGAGTTGTTGGCCCACAGGAATGGCGGCTGGATGTCGCCCACATTGTCGATGCCCAGATCGATGCGCGTATTGATCGCTTCGATGTTGTAGCCGACCTGCACGTCGTTGTAGGTGCGCGCACCGTAGTGCAGGATGACGTTGGGAATTGAACAGTTTTTTCCGAAC
>Ga0105239_10009085_pt1 | contig 11246 bp, 10 predicted proteins | sample KBSC44metaG_FD_92761 | JGI IMG/M metagenome (GOLD analysis project Ga0105239, IMG submission 92761) | Corn rhizosphere microbial communities from Kellogg Biological Station, Michigan, USA - KBS C4-4 metaG | ecosystem: Host-associated > Plants > Roots > Rhizosphere > Soil | place: Michigan, USA...
AATTAGCCATTGCAATAACAGCATTAATAATATTTCTATTTTGATCATTTGATGTCATATCTTTCACAAATGATTTGTCTATTTTGATGGCATTAATGGGTAATTGTCGAAGATGATTTAGCGAAAAATAACCAATTCCAAAATCATCTAATGTTATATTGACACCAAAATTATGAATTTCATTTATCATTAATTCTGATTGTTGCGAGAATATTAAATCTGATGTTTCTGTTAACTCCAATTCCAGTAAATTAGGCGGTAATTCTGTTTCATTAATAGTATTATTAATTAATTGAGAGAAGTGTTTATTTGTTAGCTGACCAGGGGAAATATTGACTGATAATCTAATATTTTTATATCCAGAATTATACCATTCCCTTGCTTGCTTGCATGCAGTTCTTAATATCCATTCACCAACACGATCAATTAACTTTAATTCTTCCAAAATTGGAATAAAATATTCTGCAGATATACTACCAAATTTTTGATTGTGCCAGCATAACAAGACTTCGATTCGATTTATTTTCATGGTAGAAAGATTGTATATCGGATGATATGTCAAATAGAATTCATTGTTTTCTATCGCATGCTTTAATGAGTTTTTGATGCTCTCTTGATTATCATGCTCAATAGCTAACGCTTTCGTATAATATTTATAATTATTTCTCCCCGTGACTTTTGCATGGTACATTGCAATATCAGCATCTTTTACAATCTTTTTCTCATCAGAATCATTTATAGAAGATAACGCAATCCCTATACTTGAACCTATTTTCAGATTGTGTCCAGCAATATAAAATGGTTGTTCAATAGCTCTAAGTATTTTCTCGGCAATAATATTTGTGATGGATTCATTTTCAACATTATTTAAAATAATAGCAAACTCATCTCCACCAATTCTTGCGACGAAATCATCGAGGCGCACACATTCCTTTAGACGTTTAGCAACTTCAACTAATAATAAATCTCCTATATGATGTCCGAGGCTATCATTAACTATTTTGAACTTATCAAGATCAATAAATAATAATGCTATATTCGTATCATATCGTTTTGCATATGAAAATCTTTCGGAAATTGCTTTGTCAAAATGTAATCGATTATATATACCAGTTAATGCATCTGTAGACGATAAATAACTCAGCTTCCTTGTCATCTCACATAGCGAATGACGCATATCGGCAATACGCTGCATAGCTTTTATTTTTGCAAAAAGAGTTATTTCACTACAAGGTTTAGTAAGATAATCATCTCCGCCAGCATTGATACCTCTTGAAATATCTTCATCATCAACTGCGCCACTTAAAAATATTATAGGTATCCAATCATTTGGATTAATATTACGTATCCTTCTTGCACATTCAAATCCATCCATACCTTCCATGATTACGTCCAGGATAATGAGATCAGGATGAATTTTTTGATATATTTCGATAGCTTGCTGTCCGTTTATCGCCTCAATGACTTCGTGTCCTAGTTTATTGAGTGATGCCGTTAAAAGTGAGCGAATTGTCTTGGAATCGTCGGCCACTAATATTTTCATAGGCAGCTTCCTGTCTCATAGTCTTATTATAATGCAATTTACACTTACTTTGATAATCTTATATGGTTATAAAGTATTCACTAAGCACAATTCAGGCGATATGAAACACACGTAGCCCTGTCTGCTGCGTATCAGAGTGGAAAATTGCATTCTAGTCTAACGGCGCGTTTTAAGATAAATTATACGCAAAATTACAAGGCGCAAGCAGTTATGAGTAAGTCAATTGCAATTATTGGCGGCGGACCCGCAGGCTTAATGGCTGCAGAAATATTGAGTCAACATGATGTAAAAATTGATCTCTATGAAGCGATGCCTTCTCTTGGCCGAAAGTTTTTGATGGCGGGAAAAAGTGGACTTAATCTAACGCATTCGGAAGACTACTCACTTTTTGTAACTCGTTACGGCAACAAACAACCCGAAATCGTGAAATATCTTGACGACTTTAAACCTAAAGATCTCATAGCCTTTACGAATGAACTCAATGTTAAAACCTTTGTTGGTAGTTCAGGGCGCGTTTTTCCAATAGAAATGAAAGCGAGCCCCATGTTGCGAACCTGGATACATAGCCTAAAAATTCGGGGCGTAACATTTCATTTACGTCATCGTTGGTCTGGCTGGGAAGATCAACAATGGGTTTTTGAAACACCTGCAGGAATTATTAAAATAAAACCTGATGCAACCATACTTGCCTTAGGTGGTGCTAGTTGGCCTAAGCTTGGCGCTAAAGGTGATTGGATCCCTTGGCTTGTGCAAGCTGGAATAATGGTAAAACCTTTTAGTCCGGCTAACTGTGGTTTTTACGTAAAATGGTCAACACATTTCAGTGAAAAATTTCATGGTCAGCCAGTTAAATCAGTTGTTTTATCTTTCAAAGATTTTAAACAGCAAGGCGAATTTGTCATCACCAAAAAGGGGGTTGAAGGTAGTCTCATTTATTCAGCGTCCGCAAAACTAAGAGATGAATTAACATCAAAAGGACAAGCGTCCCTTACTTTAGATCTTGCGCCCGATACATCAACGGAAAAATTAACTCAAGCACTAGGACGCCCGCGTGGATCAACTTCACTATCTAATCATATTCGAAAAACAACAGGAATTCAGGGCGTAAAATTAGGTTTGTTATATGAATTTTTGGCTAAAGAAAATTTTGAAAATCCTGATAAATTAGCAAACGCCATAAAAGCACTCCCCATCCCGCTCGTATCGCCCACCCCACTTGCAACTGCTATCAGTAGCGCAGGTGGAATAAGCTTTGAAGAACTTGACGATCATTTGATGCTACGCAAAATGCCAGGTGTTTTTTGTGCTGGAGAAATGCTGGATTGGGAAGCGCCCACTGGGGGCTATTTACTTTCGGCTTGTTTTGCGTTGGGTAGAGCTGCAGGAAATGGTGCATTACGCTGGGTACATGAGTCTTAGTGCTGACTCGAAGATCGTATTATCTATCAACCTATCAGTTCTATGCTTATCAGATGATGAAACAGGAGAGGAACGGTGCCTCACCATCAACACCCTGAGACACAGCAGGTGATACGGTTAAGATCAGAGTAGTCGTTGGACAATTAGGAATATTTTAAAAATCCATAGTAGATCATTAACTTATAATGATCTACCGTAAGCATCATTGCGCAATTAATACCCACTTAAGATGGATAGTTTATACTCTCACCTCTAATGAATAATCTGTATTCGCATAAGAATCAAAACGAGGTGTATAGCATGTTTCTTCGAAGAATATTAACAAATAAATATAAGGGAGCTCATTTCTCTAGTTTAAATGCCAATATAAATAATAAATACCATACGCCTTTTCATGCAGTGATAAACACCAGCACTAATGTAGATCAAGTATTAAAGTTTATGAGAAGTCAGCCAGTAAATACACTTGCTGAGATGGCAAAAACAACAAATGATCAAGGTGAACTGCCTATAGATTTGTTTTTCTCCAATGCTCACTTTCCAAATGATCCATGTGTGTCTACGCTTTATGATAATATGATCCATGTTACACAAAACCACACCATACAAGATGTTACAGAATCCATTAGCATAGATGACATTACTAATAGTTGTTACCCCGTCTCAAATCTATCTGCAGGATTGTACGATAATTTGCTCACAGGAATATCTATCGTTAATGACGTTCGTGCTGTGATTGATACCAGCGCCAGTCACCCATGCATTAATTCACTAAGTAAAAAAGAAAAAAGTGAAATACATAGTCGATTAAAAAACCTTCGCAATTGGTATGATAATAGTGAAGATCCTGAAGTGATATTTGAAGCATGCAAGACATTCACAATGGGTAATTGTCATGAATTAAGCTTCGCTGCAATTCATTTTTTAAAGGAGAAAGCCAAGAGCGACCTAAGTGCTCATGTAATTCAAATTAAAAACGGTGATCATACTTTTATTATTTTTGGTTCTAAACGCGAAGATAAACTAGAAAATGTTGTTTATGTTGATGCCTGGTCTGGCGTGGTTGGGATCGCATCATTTGAAAATCTGATGACAAATATAGGCACGTTTAGAAGATTTTATGATTCAGATGATAGCTTCATCAATATAATTGCCAAATTAAATCCGAACTATCATTCATTTTATGTTAGAGAAGATTTTGAAATACAAAAGGTTCAGAATAGCGTTGCTACATTAGGGCTTTTTCAGAAAGATAACACCACTTTTGAACCATCTTTAGCATTAACCAACCCAGACAGTTCAAACAAGCCATTTGGTGTATCAAGATAAATCGAATTGGAGGAGCCTGGCTGTAGGAAAATCAGAACCCAAAGGACCTTCTAAAGAATTACCAACTCATCTTGGAAAAGTTTTACCTGGGTGTATCGAAGAGAAACCCAGGTAACACTTGCTATATAGAATTATTCAGGATTTGGTGTGGATCGAACCGCGGGTACCTCAGCGTTGCTTTGATTATCATTGAGAGTTGGTGCGTCAGGACTAGGCGCTGGTTTCACACTAATTGGTTCACTAGTAACGGGAATGATATTTGATTTTGGATTTACGTTAGTCGTTTTGTTGATTGTCGTGCCTGTTGTTGTAGCTGGAGTAGTTACATTTGTATTCGTAGTTGAAGTTGTATTTGCACTTGGTTGATGTGGCGCTACAGCTGGTTGTGGCGCTTGCTGCATAGATGCTGTTTGATTTTCTTGAGTAGATCCATTTATCCATGTTGAAAAATCATCGCCGGCTTCTCTAAATATACCGCATCCTGCGAGAATACTAATACTAGAAAATATAAAAATAATTTGCAAATAGTGCTTAATCATAAGTCTTCCTACATTTAATTGGTTTCATACATACCTCGCAAATACTCATCATCTCAATAATTTATCCTCAATCACTTCCAAACAGCTACATTGTATTGTTCTAAATCCTGGTTTTCTTTCTTAATCTTCTAATCTTATGTTTAAATCGCCACTGTAGCAACACCACAAACGCCGGATTTCTATCTTAGCTGTCTGCAAAACCTATCATTTTATCGATAGAATCACTTGTAATTCACCTGGCTGATTAATAATGATCAATGGATGATTCCATCAATTTATTCTTGCTTCTCCCATCTTGAAAGATCTGCCAGAACTGCAATCATTGCCGATTTTACACAAGATATTCATGCCAGAAATCTGGGTTATCAAATTCAAGACAGTAAAGCACATTTCTATAATACCATGATTTTATGGTTGAATTAGTAATTCGAGCACCACACGCATACAATGCAATCTTTCCCAATCTCGAATATTGTATCAATGGTTGTTTTTATTGGCTAGCAATGATACTTTCTTCAAGGTTCAGAAACAAACTCGTGATCTGTAACAACAGTTAACTATGCAACGTTCGAGACAAGAAATAAAATCAAGGAATGATATGTTTAACAAAAAACGCTTATATATAATGCTATTTTTATTATTTTCACAATCCACCTTCGCACTTCAAGAACACACAAAGCTTTGGTTAAATGGAAATGTAACCGGAGATTTATTCAAAGAAAATAAAAAAATAAAGTATTTAATTGAAGGCAGATTACGTTTAATTGATGATACTTATGTATTTGAGCATACTCGGTTATCTGCTGGATTAGGTTATGAATTTACACCTAGTTTAGCTGGATATATTGGTTTTGGTTATGTAATGGATAAAAGCACAAGTGGTGTCTTAACACACGAAGATCGACCGTTTCAATTGTTGAAGTGGGATATATATAAATCAAAAAATTTTAATCTATCAAACAATTCTCTATTGGAAGAACGAAAACAAATCGAATCTCCCGACTGGGCCATTCGCTTAAGAGAAAAATTTGCGATAGAAATCCCGATAGGAAATTCGGAAATACATTCGATTGACCTATCAGATGAATTATTTTTCAACCTAAACCATCCTAAATGGGTTTATAACGGATTTTTTGCAGAGAACCGAGCTGTTATCGGAATTGGAACTAAAGTGACTCCCTGGACAAAAATAATGTTGGGTTATATTAATCAATATCAATTATCAACACATGAAAACAAAATGAGTAATGGTCTAATTATTTCTCTGGATGTCAAATTAGCGTCTTAAGAGTAATAATGGGCTGCATTTGGTTAGTGAAATATTTCACTAGATATTTTATGAAATATCTTTTTGTGCACTTTCCTTCGATAAATATACCGATACCATTGTAATGATAGCCATCAAGATCATATATACTGACACTGGCCAGGTTTTGCCATGAGCCCATGCAACTAATCCAGTTGCAATTAATGGTGCAAGACCTCCAGATAATGCTGAAGCTAAATGATAAGTAATTGCCGTTCCACTATAACGTACTCGTGTTCGAAATAATTCTGAAATAAAGGCAGCTTGTGGACCATGCATCGCAGCATGTGCAATTGCGATACCATAACAAATCGTATAAAAAATAATGACAGGATTTTTGGTTTGTAATAACCAAAAAAATGGAAACGCAAATAATGCGGTTAAAACACTTCCAGCAAAATAAACCGGACGCCTGCCTAATTTATCAGAAATTTTTCCGAATATAGGAATAGTAAATGTTTCTAAAATAGAGCCCATCATAACGGCATATAAAATTAGATTTTTAGATAAAAAGAGTTGATCAGTTGCATAACTTAAAACAAAAACAGTAAAAATATAAAAAGAAGCGCTTTCAATAAAACGTACGCCTATGGCTATTAAAAAATTTTTCGGTGTGGTGCGTATCACTTCAAGTGCTGGTATAGGTGACGGTCTTCTATCTTTCATTTTCGATACAAACATCGGACTATCTAAAACATGTAAACGAATAATTAATCCTATCAAAACCAACACAAAACCTAATAAAAATGGGATGCGCCAACCCCAAGCCAAAAATTGATCTTCAGGTAAAGATGACAATATAATGAGAATTAAAATTGAAAGTAATAATCCAAATGGTGCACCAGCATTAGGCCAGCTTGCATAAAAACCTCGCTCTTTTTCGCGAGAATGCTCCGCTATTAAAACAATTGCTCCACCCCATTCACCACCAACAGCAATACCTTGTATGCAACGCAACAAAATTAATAATAGCGGCGCTAAAATTCCTATTTGATTATAGGACGGAATCAAACCAATAAAAGCGGTAGCAGTGCCCATTATAGAAAGTGTTAACACCAACATTTTTTTTCGACTGATGCGATCACCAAAATGGCCGAAGATAATTCCACCTAGTGGTCTTGCAAAAAAACCAACTGCATAAGTTGCATATGCAGCCATCACACCTGCGACAGGATCAAAATGAGGGAAAAATAATTTATTAAAAAACAATGCTGCGGCTGTACCATAAAGATAAAAATCATACCATTCAATTGCGGTGCCAATGAAACTCGCAAATGCGACTTTTCTTGAGGATGTTGATTTAGGATCTGTACGCATTATCAACCAACATATTCCTGATTAACATAGTTTAATTCCCTATATATTAACTTTATTATACCTCATTTCACTAAAGTTTTGATTTTTTTGTAATTGGTTGAAAAATTTTTCTTTTTGTATCGTAAATTTCATATTTTATCCATATGTTGCAAAAGAACATACGCGTTAATACTATTGCGCTACTCTTAAGATTCGCTGCAGGTATGTCGTTTATAATATGAATATAGCGATTACATAAATATAAGGAGTGAATCAATGAAGATTAAATTCATGTTCCTTGCATTATTTCTATGCGCAGGACTTGCAACAGCAAGTGTTAGTTTGTCAGGCTGCTCTGCAGGCGGACAAATCGGTCCTGTTGGAGGAAGTGCAAATATAGGGTAGTTATAGCCGGTAATATCGAAATCCGCATGAGCCTTGACAGCTTGTGCCATCGCTATTAAGGTTTGTGCTATCTTATCCTAAATAGGCGTACTTCATTTTGAATTCTTCTATACCAATTTTTTTATCAAGTGCTGGCAGCGCATGCTGAAGTGTGAGTGGCTTTAATGATGAGACAAATTTTTCAAAGTTTTTTTGATTTTCTTGCGTAGCATTTTTATTATATTTAATTAACTGTAACGTATCGCTCTCGAGTAAAGTAGACGAAGGATATGGATGCTACTTAATCGCGATAATGTTCAAGCTCATTCAAATCAATTTAGGTTATACTATTATTGTATTTAAATTAAATGGAGGTAATTATGTTAAAAAAAATATTACTGGTAGTTGTGGCATCTGCAAGTTTATCTTTCATATCAACATCTTTCGCAGATGAAGTAGTACACTGGTGGTACTATCCAGATAAGTATAAAAGTGATTTCGAAGAATGGTATCCTTCACACACCACAGAATGGGATACCTATTATGTACATCACAAAGAACATTACACCACTTTTTGTGCATCAAATCCCGGATGGACTTTTTGTACTACAAAATAGGATTTAGCTTCCGAGGGTGAGGGTCTACCGACCCTTTTCCGCTCATATTCATATAAAGTAAGAAGGATAAAAAGGAGGCACCTTGTATTGATTTGTACCCAAAAAAACCTGATGAAATCACATACAAATACAAAACGATCTTCTCATAAAAAAGACGCAATCCAATCAAAGTAAGTAAATTGGAATCAGCATGCCTATGTTCTTAGATTACTTAATTAAATTAATTCTGATAATGAACTATGGAATTCCATGCTTATGTAGTTGGAGCCTTTTTATTGAAAACCGGCGTTGGTACCCAGCCGCCAAATGCTTTTTCCAGCTCGAGTGCGACCGCGATGGTCAAATGATCATTACCAGGTAACGCAGCGACTTGCAAACCTAGGGGCAATCCATCTACCCCCAAGCCTAGCGGCACTTGCGTAACCGGCATTTCCAGGACATTAAAAATTGCCGAATACGTCCAGTGATTGATTAAAAATATCATTGAATTATGCTTTGGAGCAGTCATGGTATAAGTTGGAAAAAGCAACACACCGTTTTCGCCGAGTAATTCGTGCATTTCATTTTTTAATTCCACGCCCAGTTTTAAATATTTTTTCTCAACCCTTCCCCCGTAATAACGTTCTTGCGCTATCAGACCCAATATAGGGAAAATATGGTCCGATGTTCCTGTAATCCATTTCAATATTTCCATCATAAAATTAAACTTTTTATAATGGCTAAGCTTTCTCTCGACAGAAAATCCGCCTGCTTTCATAAAAGCGTGGGCAAAAATTTCGAATGAATATTTTAGTCTTTCCAGCGTCGTGATTTTACTTGTCGCACCTTGCAGATTTAAATGCGCCAGTGCTTGGCGTTGTGCCTCCAGCAAGTCTTGATTAATCTTTTTAATTCCATTGGACTCGATACTGAAAATATTTAATTGATTGATATCGACATTAGCAGGATCATTTAATTTTTGCTGCGAACAATAAATATCTTTTCCATCCGGGCCTTTTAAAATTTTTAATAACGGATACAAATCTTCGGCGCGACGCGCCAGCGGTCCTATACAGCTATAACGTGACAAATCTCCCTGATAAATGGGAAAGTGTCCTGTATTCGGAACCATGCCATGTGTTGGCTTGTGACTGAAAATCCCATTAAAAAATGCTGGTAAACGCAATGACCCTGAGATATCACTTCCTAGCCCTAAAGGCGATGCACCAGATCCAATGATGGCACCTTCACCACCGGTACTGCCGCCAGCTACGTGTTCTGGATTATATGGGTTATTAGTCCTGCCATAGATATGATTGTATGTTTCCATCCAAAGACACAATTCAGGAATATTGGTCACACCAATGGGAATGATTCCAGATTCAATATAACGCATGACGGATGTCGCAGAATCACTGGCTACAAAATCCTTGCGTGAAACCAGACCAGCAGTCTGAGGCATCCCTTTCAATGCAAGAGATTCTTTTATGGTTCCCGGCACACCATAAAATGGCGGCAATTCTGCATTTGTATTTAGTTTGATGTATTTGTCAGCTCGATCTGCATCATCCCGCGCAGCCGCGAAGCGATTTTTGACAATGGCATTAATTTCGGGATTGATTCGTCTGGCATGCTGAATATGCATTTCCACAACTTCTCTGGAGCTGACTTCACGCGTGCGTATGAGCTTTGCCAGCTGTGTACCTGAAAATAATAGTAAATTCATCAAATTTTACTCTAATCCTCTTTCTCATATAATGCCCGACATTTTCCGCAGATCTTTCCTGACAAAATAAATAGCCTGGCCCCATAAAAGAATACCGCATATTAATCGTGTCGTGTTCGAATTCTAATATCAAGCTGCTACCGGTAGCCCTGATTTTATGACCACCTGATATCAATGTTAATTAGAATGGACATTGCCAATCCAAAATCCTTTTTCTAAACATATCTTATTAATCCTATTGAAAGGCAATGTAACAAGGTATAGTTTAGCCTATATCAACCATCACTTGCACCACGGAGATAATAGCAGAGTACTTGGCTTGACAATGCTCACGATTACCACCATAGACACTATATGGGCACAGTCGAGCCAGTAAAATTTATAAGTTTCACCGATATTGAAGAGCGTTTTCAGCAAGAATTTGAGGTGCTACATGAACAAATCAGAAAAAAGCCTGATTCCATTTCAAAGCTAGCGCATAAACTACATCGCAGCAGATCAGCCATTGATAAAGATGTTCAATTACTTGAGTCCGTAGGAATTGTAGAAAGTGAATATGTCATCAATCCTGGACATAGCAGATGCCGGATTATCAAAGCAATTGATACAAGGCCTATTAAATTACAAGTTGAAACCATTATTTGAAAATGTAATTAGTTTTCCCCTAGTTAAGATCGTTAATTCATTTCGAGAGAGACGCATGAAATATTTTCAATTGTGTTTATTTTTTATGATGGCATTTTTTTATTTTTCATGCGATGTATTCGCAAGTAACGCGCTACAAGCAAAACCTTTAGTAATTAACCAAACGCTTGTGAATAAAATTCACAAGCTCAAATCTAACTCTTCTAATGCATCAGATATTGAAAAAATGATTGGATCACCCATTGCATGCTTGCCAGTTCATGCTTCTTATGAAGCTTGGGTATGTCAGTGGAAAGGAAATCTTGCCAGTGCTGGAATAGCAAACACCTTAAATATCTGGTTTGAAGCAGGCATGACAACTTCTATCATTGCGATTGATGCGGCTGGGAATTTTTTGAAATCACCATAACGTTCCAGCAAGCGCGTAAAGTAACCTGACGCACTCTAAATCCAATATCAAGCT
>Ga0105239_10009087_pt1 | contig 11244 bp, 11 predicted proteins | sample KBSC44metaG_FD_92761 | JGI IMG/M metagenome (GOLD analysis project Ga0105239, IMG submission 92761) | Corn rhizosphere microbial communities from Kellogg Biological Station, Michigan, USA - KBS C4-4 metaG | ecosystem: Host-associated > Plants > Roots > Rhizosphere > Soil | place: Michigan, USA...
ACGAATTCGGCGGTAAAATTCAGAGATTCGTGGTCGAAATCGAATCCCAGCCAATCGCCCTGGCTTTGGTCGATGTGGACGTCGTCCCCCAGCATGCGAAAGAAGGACTGCGCCTGCTGGACCACGCTGGCCAGCTTGTCTAGCGGAACTCCTACTCCTCCGCGGTTCAACTCGATGCGTACGCGCAAACGCGACATGTGACTCTCCTCAATAGCGGCGCTCAGCCGGCGGTACAGGCCGGGTGCGCATGAAATCTCTAAAATAATCGATGGCTTTTTGGCTCAAACGATATTCGATAATGTCTTCGGAGCCTTCCGAACTAGCCGGATCCGTCTCCGGGCCCTGATCCACCAGCGTGGAAAAATGGCGCGCGGCGGTATCCATGTCGCCGCGCTCCACGGCCACCAAAATGAGCCCCTGCAATCCTGGAACGGACCGGGGATTATTCTCCACCAAGCGGCGTGAATACCGCAATACCCGCTCCAGGTCGAAAACCTCCAGGCTCATGGCGATCAGGTTGGCCAGCGCTTCCTCGGCTTTTCCATCTAGTGCCAGCGCACGCTCGTACGCGATTTCAGCCTCGTCGAAGCGCCGGAGGAGTTGCAACGCTACGCCTTTTCCGAAGGTAGCTTGCCGTTGCGCGGCATCCGACCAGCACTGGTCGAAGCAGCTCAGAGCTTGTTCGAGCCGGTTAAGACGCAAGAGACAATCGCCAAGCTCCAGGCGGATCGGGTCGCGATGGGGATCGGACTGCAGTACCGCTTGAAAGGCGTCGACTGCTTCAGCCCAGCGTCCTACCCTGCGCAAGCAGGAACCTAGATGCATCCGAGCATACAGATTTCCGGGCGCGGACACCAGGGCGGTGTAGTAGCTTCCGGCAGCGTCCGCCAACCGCCCCAATTCCACCAGAAGATCCCCGCGCAACACGTAGGCATCGGTTGGGAGATCTCCCGGCCCGGACAGGATATCGAGCGCCGCCTGCAGCCGGCCCTGAGAACGCAAGGCGATGGCAGCCTGAAGAGGATCCGTGCTTCCTGCGGCGGGAGCCGCAGCGGCCGCAGAGCCAAATCCAGTGGTTCGAAATCCGTGTGGTGCCGTCATGGTGTTAAGAAATCACTGCAGTGAAGTCACAACGGTCTGAAGACCGCTCTTTCTGAAAAAAGTGAAACGGAGCGTCTGGAGGACGGGCCTTTCGCCGCGGTCTCCGTAAAACCCCAAACTGCCGGTCTCGAATCGTTCATCTGTCCAATAGTCCGCTGGGCTTCCTTGTAGATACAACGTAAAGGCCGGACCGTTCGCATCCATACGCACCAAAACTTGCCCGAGAGTCCGGCCGAGAGTGATCACTTTGCGCGAGTGCGGCCCCTCTACGCCCTGGACCACGGCGAAATGTTCCGCGGAAAGCGAAGGTGTCGACCCAGCCTGAACCAAGCGAAGCTTGGCGGCGTAATAATTCGCCGAATCGGTTCCTCGAAAAAGCCAGCCCACGCCCCGCGTGTCCGGGACCCAAGCAAACTCGATGCGATAGTTCTTAACGTCTTCGGATCCACTATAGATCAGAATCTCGCGTGGATCCTTTGCGCCCACCAAGTATGCGGTCCGCCGGCTCCATGTGCCCGCCGCAGCTGGGGCGGCATCGCCGGCCGGCCGCGCGTCGCTGCCCGGACGCACCCAGGCAATCACACAGCCCACCACAAGGGCTGCAGCGCCCAGACTAAGGACCTTCCAGCGCCGCGGCACAAACGAAGCCTCGCTCCCGGCGTAAAAAGAGATTTCCGTAGGAATTTCGGCCGTTGCGGTCGTGGGCGGAGGTGCAGCTTTAGGCGGCTGCTTTGTTCTTTCAAGAGACCGCTGCGGACGCGGCGCCGAGGTAGGCCGCGCCATTTTGGGAATCACCATTTCCCATTTCGCGTCAGACGCAGGCTGGTTTGGTTCGACCGACTTCAACGCTTGATTGGGTTTTGTGGTCGCGACTTCCGTGCTCGCGACAACCGGTTCGGCCGGTTTGGGAACCAGTGGCGGCACTGGAACCGGCCTGGCGGCGGATTTGGCTGGTATGGGCACCCTTTGATTCGGCGCGCCGCTAAGGCACGACCAAGTCACGGGGAACCGAAACGTTGCTCGGATCTCCAGGCTGGGATCGAACGTGACCGAATTCTCCACGTCCCTCGTATTATGCCCCAATATATGGGGCTAGCTAGAATTAACCTACAGGGTATAGTATCACAGGCGACGGATACTCCAAAGGGTATAATGAGTCCGGGCGTTACATGGCCCGCCAAACGAAATCCGACACCAAGCTATCCGAAGCGGCAGACAAGGCCACAGCCCTGCTCCAAGGGCTCCAATCGCGTTTGAATCGCGAACCTTCTGTTGTAGAACACGAAGAGAGTCCGGAAGACTTGGACCGCCAACTTCAAGACTATTTTGTGGCTTCCGACTCCAGTGTGATGGACCAGATTCGCGAGCGTGTCATTAACGCGGTGGCTGACCGGATCCTCGAAAGCTGGGAACGTGGCGATCGCCGGCAACTCGGCGCGCTGGAGAATCAAGTCATCGATCGAGTTGCCGAACGCATTCTCGAACGAATGACGCGGCGCTAACCTACAATCCCGCGAAATTTGGGCTGCTCGTAACCGGGAAAAACGCTCGCCGCTCGAACGTTCCCCAAGTGCCTCACCACCAACTCTCCGAGCACGTCGCGGAAATCGGTGGTGAGTTGGAGATCGCGTTGTTCGTAGAGCTGTTCCTGCTCGAGACCCGGCCACTGGCCATACACTTTGCCGCCACGAATATCTCCGCCAAACGCGAACATCACGTTGGCATGGCCGTGATCGGTTCCACGCGAGCCATTTTCGCGCGCGGTACGTCCGAACTCGCTCATGGTCACCACACTGACGTCCGCCATTCTATCTCCCAGGTCGCGGTAAAACGCGGCCAGCGCACCTCCAAACTGGCCGAGCAGGTTAGCGAGCTGTCCCACCGTTGGCCGTGCGCCTACTTCGTTTACATGCGTGTCCCAACCGCGCATTTCAGCGAACGCCACTTCAAGGCCGACATTTGATTTGATCAGCCTCGCAATCTGCATCAGATCTTGCCCTAGGGATGAGGTTGGATATTGCACGCCGTTATCGGGCGCATAAGGCTGTTTCTGAATCGATTGCACCAACTTGACAGCCTCGAAGGTTTCACGACCCGCGCCGTTCAACACCTGGTCCAGAGAATTTTCATACATACTCTCGAAAGTGCCCGCCCCGCGCGTATCGCGGATCTGGAAATCGTTGAGGTTGGCGATCGCTACAGCTTCGTTCTGCCCGCGCATCGCCCGCGGCAACGTCGTGCCCAGGCTTACCGCGCGCACCGGCGAGGAATCTCTTTGGGCAGGCAAGGCACGGTTTAGCCAACCGTCCGACGTTGCTTTCCTGCCGGGCGTGCCTGATTCCATGTAATCCTGTGCATCGAAATGCGAACGGGTCGGATCGGGCGAGCCCACCGCGTGGACGATGGCCATGTGACCGGAATCGTAGATAGGCTTGAGCGGCGCCAGCGCAGGATGCAGACCAAAGAAACCGTCCAGATCGACGGCCGAGTTCTCCGTGCGGTCGGGCTTGGGGATCGCCAGGTTCGGCCGCAGGCTGTAATATTGCTTTTCGCCGAACGGAACCACCACGTTGAGCCCGTCGACTGCGCCACGCTGGAAAATCGCGACCAGAATCTTCTTGCGCGGGCGGGGTGCATCCGCCGCATACAAAGCGCGCGATAGCCAAGCTGGCGCGGTACCCACGCCGAACATCCCTAGCGCGGCGCTTTTGAGAAAAAGACGTCGAGTAGACATAAACTTATCTCCTCTGGAAATCCGGCGATCCGAGCATCAGGCCCGCAACCAGCGCCGGTGTCGGCTCCCTCTGCGCCAGCGCCTTCTTGATCGAATCAAGTGTCTGCTGCGAGGCCTCGTGAAACAAGACTAGTCGGGCTACCGCCGCCGGGTCGTCCGCAAACTTCGTCGCGTCGACCTTGGAACCCGGAACCCGGTTGTCCGCCAGCGCGAGCGCGAAATTCATGCGGGCGAGAAGCGCCGCGGAATTCACCCACTCGGAATTCGCGCCGGAGTATCCGGTCGGCTCGATCTTGCGATACAGCGGTTCGCCCAATTGCGCGATTTGCATAGATAGTGGAATCGCGAAATCCACTTGCGCGTCCGAAGCACGGATAGCGCTTACGACTAGTTCCAACGGAGTCTTGACTTTGGCCTGAAACGCGCCTTCGGAGAAGAACTCTTTCGAATCGAACATGGTCGACATCACGGCTCGGATATCGCCATCGGTGTCGTGGAATGTTTTCGCCATGCGATCGATCAGCGCCGGCGGTGGATCGTCGGCCACGAATTTCCTGGCGAGCTTGGTTGAAATAAAGCGCGCGGTCGAAGGATGCCGCGCGAGGATATCGAGCACCTTCTCCGCATCTGCCCGGCCGCCGCCGGCGGGAATCCTTACACCCAGTACGTTTTTCTCCCCCTTATCGTGTACACGATCGTTGTAGATGAATTCGCCGCCGCGATTCGGCTGGCTGATGGTCCATCCAGTGAAGCAACGTGCCACTTCGATGATGTCGTGCTGCGTGTATCCGCCGTCCACGCCGAGCGTGTGCAGCTCCATCAACTCACGCGCGTAATTTTCGTTCAAGCCGCGAGCTTGTTTCGCCTTAGCCCTTAGCTTGGCTCTTTGGTTGATGTCACGCTGTCCAAGTTCGGGTGATACGCTCTGCCAATTGTCGAGATAGAACAGCATCGCCGGGCTCTCCGCGGTGGCTTCCAGCAGATCGCGAAACTTGCCGAATACATGCGGACGAATCGCGTCACGCTCATACGTGGACGTAAGAATACGATCCGCGCCTTTGTCGATGTATACATTGAAGTGGTTGAACCAGAAGTCGGCCATCTGCTCTTCCAGTTGCCGGTTGCTGTAGATCGCACGATACAGCTTGGCTTCATTGAGATCGTAAGGAAGCACCTGCTGAGGCGCTTTATCGGCAATCAGTTTCCGGCGCTCCACGGGATCGGCGACGGACATAACCTGCTGCCGCATCGCCTGTTGTAGTCGATCACCGCCTTTGCCTTGCGCTTTGGTTTTAACATCCCCGTCTTCCTTGGCTTCCCGCCTGGCCCGCAAGCGTTGCATCTGGAGTTCCGCCCTTTGACGAGCCTCCGGGTCTGCTGGAAGTGGTAACAGTCCCTGGGTCATGGCCCGTAGAACTTGAGGGGGCGGATAATTCGTGGCGATCTCTGCCGCGCTCATCTGCAAAGATTCCAGAGGTCGCAGCCGCGCCGCGACTTCCGGATTCTCCGCGACGCGTTCAGGGTGAAGCTGCTGGTCAATCCATTTCTTCAGACCCATTTTCCGGACTGTTTCGACGTCCCCTGGACGGGGACCGAAAGTCAGCCGGTTGAGGGCGTGAAGGATCTGCTGATCTTCGCTGAGCGGCTGATTGAACCGGCTATAATCGGTCTCGCTGTAGGCTGCCAGAACAGCAACGCCAGCTAACGTGAGGGCGATACCAAACTTCTTCATGGGGTCTCTACTACTACTAACGCTGGGAGCCACCAAAAGTTTTCAGCGGGCGCGGTCCAAAAGCTTCCGCTAGCCAAACGAACCCAGGAAGTCAATGAAACTAAAGGGTGAGCTTTTTGGATGGCCTACAAGCCAAGCTTGATCAGTGCGATCGAGGATGATCTTGCGCGCAGTTGCATTCGTAACAATATCGAACATCCTTGCGCTGAAAGTCCTTGGGCGTTCGTGGATCCTTTCGATCGCATTCGAGACACTTCCCGTGCCGCCGGCTGCGGCCGGCAGGATAGTACTCGCAGCGTTTGGTAGGGGTGGTACAGATGTCGCAGTATTCTGACGCTGCCGCGAAAATCGCCATACGGGCTCCCTTTCATGCAAAGACGTCCCAGATTCCCGTGCGGCGGCTCTTTAGAAATGCACCTTGAGTCTAGCACGGCGGTCATCGGCGACCCCATCCACGCCAGCTCTCAGGAAATGCCCAATTGCGCGGCGGTGCGCAGGAAGAAGCCATCGGTCATACCAGCGATGTAGTCGCACACCTGGCGGTGCAGAGGCTGACCGGCCGATTCCGCGCGATATGCGGCCGGCATCCGGTCGGGATGCGCCAGAAGCAACTCGAACAGGCCGGCGATCTGCGAAACCGACTCGCTGCGCGCTCGAACCAGTGCCGGCGATTCGTATACGCTCGCCCGCAGGAACCGCTTAAGCTGCGCGCTGGTTTGGGCCGCCTCCTCGGTGAATCGCGCAACCCTTTCAGGATGCAGCCTGACGGCCTCAACGCTGGTAAGACTAGCGCAAGCGGTAACGGTTCCGTCCATCAGTCCGTTAACCAGCCCGTCGATTAACCCCCGCACGACCTCCTTCAGCCGCACCCGCTCCGACACACCCGGAAATTGATATTCGGTGATTTCATAAAGCTCGGCACATTGATTTACAGCGGCGCAAGCGTCGTTTATACTCACCAATCCAGCGCTATAACCATCGTCCAGATCCGAGGTGTTGTAGGCGATTTCGTCGCACAGGTCGATCAACTGGGCTTCGAGCGGCGGACGCAGGCCTGGCAAGTATTCGTCCAACTCGGGAATGTCTCCGGGGGCGAAATCCCGGGAATGTTTGACGATCCCCTCGCGTACCTCGAAGGTCAAGTTTAGCCCAGGAAATCTCGGATATGGGTTTTCGAACGATTCGACGATGCGCAGGGCATGCAGGTTGTGATCGAACCGCTCGCCAAACCGGCGCATCATGGAATCGAGCTCGGTTTCGCCGGCATGCCCAAAGGGCGGATGACCGATATCATGGGCCAGCGCCAAGGCTTCCGTCAGATCCTCGCTCAAACCCAGGACCGACGCGACGGTGCGGGCGATTTGCGAAACCTCAAGCGTGTGCGTGAGACGATTGCGGAAATGATCGGACAGGCCGGGAGTGAAGACCTGAGTTTTATTCTCGAGCCTTCGAAACGCTCGCGCGTGGACTACACGGTCGCGATCGCGGCGAAATTCATTGCGATAAGGATGCGCCAGTTCGGGATAACGGCGCCCGCGGGAATTCTCGACCGGAAAGCGCAACCGCTCGAGTGGACTCTCGGACAAATCAGTTAGACTGCGCCGGGGCCGGGCTAGCCGTTATGTTGCTCATGGCGGCGACGGCGGCGCGGCTTACCACAGTGCGCTTGCTTTGGCTAAGCGGCTCCAGCAGCTTGCGCGCTTCAGTTGGATTCTTCTTGGCGAGCAGCTGCCCGAGATCCAACGTAGCCTGCTCCTTGGAAACGAATATGGTAGGGTTGTCGACCAGTTGCCGCAGCAATTTCTCGGCCTCATCGGCCTTGCCTTGTGATATGTAGATCTGAGCCAACGATAATTTCGCTACCGAGTTGTACGGGTCCGGCGCCGTGTCCTTGATATTTTGGAACGTCTTGAGCGCCTCGTCGACCTGGCCCTTATCGGCCTGGGCGGCAGCTACCGCGAGTTGCGCAATCGCGGCCTCCTGGCTACCCGGATACTTGACCGCTACGTCGGTGAAGGCCGCGATGCGAGCCTTTTCCTTGTCCTCGGCGGTCGGGAAGTTCAGCCGGGGGGGCTGGGGCGTTCCTACCGTCGCGTCGTCCACCTGCATGGCTTTGGCGAGCAGCTCGGTCCGTTGCGTCGCCTGATGAGTGCGATAGAGCCAGACACCCGCGGCGATGACCACCACAACCAGCGCGATTACGCCCCAACGCACGGCTTGGCCGCGATGTTCGGCGATGAATTCGAACCCAGTTCCGACTCCCTGGGCGAACTTGTCGGTTTTCAGCTCTTTGCGGGTATGACGATCCATGAGAACCCCTCGAAAACTTGTGGTAAGTCTCAGTGTATCAGGTTCTATGTAGACGTCAGATCGCGATTGATGGCGAACTTTACCAGGCCGGCCACGTCGTGAATATCGAGCTTGCGCATCAGACTTGCGCGGTAGGTGTCGATGGTTTTAGGACTCAATTCGAGCCGGGCCGCGATCTCCTTGGCCCGGACTCCCTCGATCAACAGTGAGAATACCTGATATTCGCGCGCGCTCAGCAGATCTAATGGGTCGTCAGGCGAGTTCTTGTGATTGGTACTGAAAATCTTGCTGAGTTCCAATTGGGGCGAAACGTAGATGCTGCCTTCGAGGACCTGATCCAGGGCTTCCAGCAGTTCGCTTGAAGGAGCCGATTTCAACAGAAACCCGCTCACTCCGCAGCGTAGGGCCTCGACTACTGTTTTTCGGTCCTTCCGGATGGACAAGACCACGATTTTGGTGGGTAGGTTGGCGTCGCGAACGCGCCGCACGATCTCCATGGTGAACAGATCCGGCAGGTTCAAGTCGAGAACCGCCAGATCCGGCCTCTGGCTCTCAATCATCCGCAGCGCCGAAGCCCCGTCCGAACACTGGCCTACCACCTGGAATTGGGCGTGGACGGCGCACAACGCGGCCAGCCCCTCCCGGACCAACGTGAGGTCGTCGGCAAGCAGCACGGAATACGTCTTGCGTTCGCGGATGGGGACCATAAGGTGTTCCTACGGCGACTGCGCCCGGAAGCATCTCACTTTTAAGTGAGGCGCCGCCGCCCTAATTCTCCCCGTTTCTTTAAAGCTCGACTGATTTCAAGCTGTCCCGGCTTAGGAATAGCTCCGGACTGCGGCAGCTTCGTCCTCAAACACCTCGAAAACTGTGTACAGTTTCGTGATCTGCAGCAGGTCCTTCACGCGCTTGGTCAGGTTCAGCAGTTTCACCTGCCCGCCCTGATTGGTCACGGTCGTGAAACCGGAAACCATTTCTCCAATGCCCGAGCTGTCGATATAGGACACTTCGGCCAGGTTCAGCAAGAGCTTCTTCTTGCCACCCGCCGCCAAATCCCGAATCGTATCGCGGAAAGTACTGGCGCCATCGCCCAGCGTGATTCGGCCCACCGCGTCCACAACGGTCACATCACCCACCTGTCGGGTGGTCATTTTCACACTCACTTCGTGCCTCCTTATTGGCTCGTCGGATAACTATCCAGCTTTCGCCAGGTACTTCACCATTCTGACTTCCGTGCCGAGCGGCTCACGGGGCCGCACCTGAAACTCGTCCATGAACGCCCGCATCATCAGCAGGCCGCGGCCGGATTGCCGCAGCAGATTTTCCTCTGCCAGCGGATCGGGCACCTTCGATGCGTCGAAGTTCCCGCCCTCGTCCCCCACCAGGATCTCCAGCCGTTCGCCGCTGCGCGAAACAGTCAGGTGCACCTTCTTGCGCGAGTGGTAGCGGTTGCCATGCACCACGGCGTTCACCATGCATTCCCGGACCGCGATGCCGATTCTATGCTGGTCGTCTTCATCGAAGCCCATGGCTGTAGCCAGCCGCAACACGGTATCTTCCGCCTGGTCCACACTTTCCAGGCTGGATTCGAGCTGTTCCTCGACGGTTTGTGCCGCCACGCGGTCGTCTTCCGCCATAATACGAGCGGCCAGATAAGCGGGCCACATCGAATCGTTACGTTAATCTAGTGAAGCCAGCAAAGTCAAGCAGTTCCGCCTTTCGTTTTCGCCCTTCCCTCGTCTAAATTTCAGGATGATAGTCTAGTAACCATGAGAAATCTGGCGTCCCTCGCTCTGATTCTGGGCCTGGCTCTGGCCCTCACGCTTCCGGCCCAAACTTCCTCCGCACCAGTCAAGGTCACTTCGGTCGAAGGTATCACCGAGTATCGTCTGGACAACGGCCTTCAAGTGCTGCTTTTCCCGGATAACTCCAAGGCCAAGGTCACCGTCAATGTGACCTATATGGTCGGATCGCGCCACGAGGGCGCGGGGGAAACCGGAATGGCGCACCTGCTCGAGCATATGTTGTTCAAGGGAACCCAGAAGCACAAGGAAATCATGGGCGAGCTCAGCGCACACGGCAACGACTTCAACGGGAGCACATCGTGGGATCGCACCAACTATTTCGAGACCGTCCCGGGTACCGACGCCGACCTGCGCTGGGCGCTCGAAATGGAAGCCGACCGCATGGTGAATTCGCGGGTCGCCAAGAGCGATCTGGACAGTGAGATGACCGTGGTCCGCAACGAGTTCGAACGGGGCGAGAATAGTCCCGACCAGGTGCTTGAAGAGCGCGTGCTCTCGACTGCCTACCTATGGCACTCCTATGGACGCAGCCCCATCGGCACGTTGAGTGATATCGAAAAGGTTCCCATCGAGAAATTGCAAGCTTTCTATCGCAACTACTACCAGCCCGACGATGCGATGCTCTTGATCGCCGGGAAGTTCGATCCCGCAAAAGCTCTGGGCTGGGTCACCGAACTGTTTGGGACGATTCCCAGGCCGACCCGAAAGCTTCTTCCGACGTATACCGAAGAACCCACTCAGGACGGCGAGCGCGAAGTGGTTCTGCGGCGCGTGGGCGATCACCAGTCTGTCATGATGGCGTTCCACGTTCCCTCCGGGTCCCATAAGGATTCGCCAGCCTTGGATGTGCTTTCCGGAATCTTATCCGAAGCGCCTTCGGGGCGCCTCTATAAAGCTTTGGTTGAGAGCAAGAAAGCCGTTTCCGCAGACGCCGAAAACTACTCGCTGCACGACCCGGGTGTAGAGATGTTCAGCGCCACCGTGGCGAAAGACAAATCCCTGGACGACGCGGAAAAAACCATGCTGAGCGTGATCGATGGACTGATCAAGGAACCGCCCAACAAGGAAGAAGTGGATCGCGCCAAAACACGCATTCTGAAAAATATCGATCTGGAGTTGAACAATTCCGAACGTGTGGGACTGGCTCTCAGTGAATGGGGCTCCATGGGTGATTGGCGCCTGATCTACCTGAACCGCGACAACGTTGAAAAAGTCACTCCGGAAGATGTCGCGCGCGTGGCGAAGCAATATCTGAAACCGGACAATCGGACCATCGGCCGTTATCTTCCCGCCGACAAACCGGATCGCTCGGTGATTCCGCCCAGCCCCGATATCGTCGCCGAGCTGAAGGACTACAAGGGTAAAGCCGCGATCGAGGAAGGCGAGGTGTTCGATCCGTCGCCGGCCAATATCGAATCGCGCGTTACCCGCGTGACTCTGCCCAACGGATTGAAGCTGGTTCTGCTGCCCAAGAAAACCCGTGGCGGCACGGTCATCGCCAGCCTTCAGCTGCACTTCGGCGATGAAAAGAGTCTGGCGAATAAAGGCGCGGCACCGCGGCT
>Ga0105239_10009088_pt1 | contig 11244 bp, 8 predicted proteins | sample KBSC44metaG_FD_92761 | JGI IMG/M metagenome (GOLD analysis project Ga0105239, IMG submission 92761) | Corn rhizosphere microbial communities from Kellogg Biological Station, Michigan, USA - KBS C4-4 metaG | ecosystem: Host-associated > Plants > Roots > Rhizosphere > Soil | place: Michigan, USA...
ATTGTGTCAGCTTGCTGAAGATGCCTTTGAAATCGACCTGGCCATCGCCGAGGGAGCGGAACCGGCCCGCGCGTTCGACCCATCCCTGGTAGCCGCCGTAGACGCCCTGTTTACCGGTGGGGTTGAACTCCGCGTCCTTTACATGGAACATGCGGATGCGTTCGTGATAGTTGTCGATATATTCCAGGTAGTTGAGGCATTGCAGGACGAAGTGCGAGGGATCGTAGAGCAGACAGGCGCGGGGATGGTTGTTGGTGTGTTGGAGGAATATCTCGTAAGTGATCCCGTCGTGGAGGTCTTCGCCGGGATGGATCTCGTAGCAGACATCCACGCCATGCTTATCGAATTCGTTGAGGATGGGGAGCCAGCGGGCGGCGAGTTCTTTAAAGCCGGTTTCCACCAAGCCTGCGGGGCGTTGCGGCCAGGGGTAGACCGTGGGCCAGAGCAGGGCGCCGCTGAAGGTTGCGTGGGCGTTCAAGCCTAGATTTTGGGAGGCTTTTGCCGCGTATTTCAATTGTTGGACCGCCCATTCCTGCCGGGCTTTTGGGTTGCCGTGTACGGCGGCGGGGGCGAAGCCATCGAAGAGTGTGTCGTAGGCGGGGTGAACGGCTACGAGCTGACCCTGCAGATGAGTCGAGAGTTCGGTGATCTGGAGACCGGCATTTTGTACGATACCTTTTATCTCGTCCGCGTACGTTTTGCTTTCAGCGGCTTTTTGCAGATCGATGAGACGGCTGTCCCAGGAGGGGATCTGAACGCCGATGTAGCCGAGGCCTGCGGCCCATTTACAGATCGACGGGAGAGAGTTAAAAGGGGCCTGGTCGCCCATGAACTGGGCAAGGAAGATGCCGGGTCCTTTTATTGTTTGCATATTAATTTTTTAAATGGTGAACGGTGTCCATTTCTCTTTGCTCTCGTTGCTGCGGATGAGATTGTCGATAAACGCCATTCCGCGAACGCCATCCTCTGCGGAGGGGAAGTCGAGGGCTTCTTTTGGCGGGGTCATACCGTCGATGCGGGCCATCAGGGTGATGGCGAAGTCACGGTAAAGGTTACCAAAGGCTTCGAGATAGCCTTCGGGGTGGCCGCCGGGGGTGCGGGTGTTGAATTTGGCGTAGGAGCCGAGATAGCCCATGCCGGCGCGGTATACCTGGGTGGGCTGGTCGAGCCATTTTACGAGCAGGGTGTTGGGTTCCTGTTGGGCCCATTCGATACCGCCGTTCTCGCCATAGACGCGGATCTTCAATGCGTTCTCTTCGCCTGCCGCGACCTGGGAGGCCGTGAGGACGCCGGTGGCGCCGTTGTCGAAGCGGAGAAGGACATTGCCGTCGTCGTCGAGGGCCCGGCCGGGGACAAAGATGTGGAGATCGGCACAAAGCTGGCTTATTTTTAGCCCGCTGATGTATTCGGCGAGATGGGCTGCGTGGGTGCCGATGTCGCCCATGGCGCCGGCTTTGCCGGAGCGTTTGGGATCGGTGCGCCATTCGGCCTGTTTGCTGCCGTCCTTTTCGGAGAGGCGGCTGAGCCAGCCCTGGGGATATTCGACATATACTTTCCTGATCTTGCCGAAGGCGCCTTCCTTTATCATTTGTCTTGCCTGCTTGACCATCGGGTAACCCGAGTAGGTGTGGGTGAGACAGAGGAGGAGGCCGGTGTCGGCTACTTTTTTACTTAGTTGCTTTGCTTCGTCGAGGGAGAAGGTCATGGGTTTGTCGAGAACGACATGAAATCCTTTCTCAAGCGCCAGCATCGCCGGGGCGAAGTGAAGGTGGTTGGGCGTTACGATGACCACGAAGTCCATTCGTTTATCCGCCGGGAGTGTACTTTCCTTTTCGATCATCTCTTCATAGGAAAGATAGATGCGGTCGTCCGGAAGGAAGAGGTCTTTACCGGATGCGCGCGCGTTGTCGGGCTGGCTGCTGAAGGCCCCGCAAACCAGCTCGATAAGGCCGTCCATATTGGCAGCGATGCGATGAACGGCGCCGATGAAGGCGTTTCTGCCGCCTCCGATCATTCCCATTCGAAGTTTTCTATTCATAGTATGTATTCGTTCGAAGTTGTCTGCAATTTTAGGTTAGATTATTAAAATTAAAAAATTACATTTACATTGTGTCCACTTGACAATTAAACGATTTTGCCATGAGTAACACTTCAGCCATCAACGCCAGGAAGCTCTTTCTGGCCAGTCGAATTGCCCTGATCTTTACTGCCATGACCTTTGCCTTCCGGGCTTCGCTGGAAGGCGTGTGGGGGAATGAATTTCACCTGACCAAGGAGCAGATCGGCTGGATCTTCGGTCCCGCCTTTTACGGGTTCACGCTGGCTATGGTCTTTGGAGGTCCCTTGTGCGACGTTCTGGGGATGAAAAGGCTTTTGGGACTGGCCTTTATCGGGCATATTGCTGGGGTGGTCGTTTATCTCCTGTCGAAGGACGCGACCATGCTGTTCATCGGAACGCTGTGTATCGGGATCGGCAACGGGATGGTGGAAGCCGCCTGTAACCCGCTGACAGTTACGCTTTTTCCGAATAACAAAACGACGATGCTGAACCGGTTCCATGTCTGGTTCCCGGGTGGTCAGGCGATCGGCGGGGTCATTGCTTATTTTATGATGGACCGGATACATTTGGACTGGCATCTGCTGATCGCGGTGTTGTTCATTCCGGCTGTTATATATGGATTGATGTTCCTCAAGCTGGACTTCCCGAAGACGGAAAGGGTGACTTCGGGGGTAAGCACCAAGGAAATGTTTATGTCCTGTCTGACGCCGCTGTTTATCGTGATGTTATTGTGCATGTTCCTGACGGCTGCTACCGAACTGGGAACCAATCAATGGATCGTGGCTTTGCTAAACGGATCCCAGGTTTCGGGAATTTTGGTATTTGTGTTCATTACCGGCATTATGGCCGTGGGCCGGAGTTTTGCCGGTCCGATCGTGCACCGTCTGAACCCGAATGGGATGCTGATCTTTTCCGCCATCTTTTCGGCCATCGGGCTTGTTCTGTTGAGCAGGGCGAGCGGATATGCTGCATTTGGCGCGGCACTTGTTTTTGCAGCGGGGATCTGCTTTTTCTGGCCGACGATGCTGGGTTTTGTTGCGGAATATATACCTAAGTCGGGAGCTTTGGGGCTTTCGCTGATGGGTGGGGCGGGGATGTTCTCCGTTTCCCTTATCCTGCCCTTCATGGGAAAATGGTTTGATGATTTCAAGGCTTCCGCGATCGCTGCCGGAACGGATGCGGCCGGTGCCGATGCCGTGGCGGGGTCGAGTACTTTCCTGAAGGTTGCCATCATGCCGGCCATCCTGATCGTGATCTTTTCGCTGATCTATGTTTTGCGCCGCAAGTCCCAGGCGGCGGGCAAACCGCAGGCTCAGGCCGGTGCGGCACATTGATCGATTTTTTGTAAATTACTTTTTTTAATCGCCGGGACCAATAAATATGTCTAAATCATCTTCAAGACGCACCGCAATCAAGAATATCGTTGCGGGGACCGCTGCGTTCGGAGCTACAGGGCTCTTATCTTCACTCGAGGCTTCTGCGGAGAAGCTGGAAAAAACTCACCAATTGAAATTAAAAGGCACGATCAACCACTCGGTATGCCGGTGGTGTTACCAGGATGTCCCATTGGAAGACCTTTGTGTGGCCGTCAAGAAGATCGGGTTCAGCGCGATCGACCTGGTCGGTCCCAAGGACTGGCCAACGTTGAAGACCCACGACATTTTCTCCTCAATGTGTAACGGCGCGGAGATCAGCCTGACGAAGGGGTGGAACCATACGGAGTATCACCCGACGCTGATCAAGAGTTACACGGAGCATATCGGGTTGGTAGCCGATGCGGGCTACAAGAACCTGATCTGTTTCAGCGGCAACCGCGAAGGCATGGATGAGGAGACGGGTTTGAAGAACTGTGTGACGGGTCTGAAGGAGATCATCGGGCTTGCGGAAAAGAAGGGGGTGATCATCCAGATGGAACTGCTGAACAGCAAGATCAATCATAAGGACCAGATGTGCGACAATACGAAATGGGGCATCGAGCTGGTAAAGCGGATGGGTTCGGAAAACTTCAAGCTGCTGTACGATATCTACCACATGCAGATCGACGAAGGGGATGTGATCCGGACGATCACGGACAACCATCAATATTTCGGGCATTATCATACCGGTGGTGTTCCGGGCCGGAATGAGATCGATGAGACGCAGGAGCTGTACTATCCGGCGATAATGCGGGGGATTGCCGCGACGGGCTACAAAGGGTTTGTGGCGCAGGAATTCATTCCTTCGAGGCCGGACAAACTGAAGTCCCTGGAACAGGGCGTTACCATCTGTGACATTTAAATAAAAAAAACAAGATATAGGACATGGCTGACAATACTTATGACGCGATCGTCATCGGATCGGGCATCAGCGGAGGCTGGGCCGCCAAAGAGCTTACCCAAAAAGGATTGAAGACGATCATGCTGGAACGCGGTCGTCACATCGAGCATGTGAAAGATTATGTCAACGCCAATAAGGAGGCCTGGGATTATCCGCACCGTGGGCACGCCACGGAGCAGATGAAGGCGGACTACCCGGTGTTGAAGAGAGATTACCCGTTGAACGAGACCAACCTGGATTACTGGTGTAAGGACAGTGAGAGTCCGTATACAGAGACGAAACGGTTCGACTGGTTCCGGGGATATCATACGGGCGGCCGTTCGCTGATGTGGGGCCGTCAGAGCTACCGGTGGAGCGATTTCGATTTCGAGGCGAACAAGCGCGAAGGGGTCGCGACCGACTGGCCGGTGCGGTATCATGAGATCGAGCCCTGGTATACGTATGTCGAGAAATGGGCCGGGATCAGCGGATCGAAGGAGAACATCCCGCATCTGCCCGACAGCCATTTTCTTCCGCCTTATGATATGACCTGTGTGGAGAAGGATATTTCCGCGCGGTTGAAGGAGCATTATAAAGGGTTGCGGCATATGATCATCGGCCGGGTGGCGAATATCACCGTTCCGCACGAAGGAAGGCCGGGTTGTCAGTTCCGGAACAAATGCTGGCTGGGTTGTCCGTTCGGCGGATATTTCAGCACGCAGTCGTCGACGTTGCCGGCGGCGCAGGCGACGGGTTTGCTGACCTTGCGTCCCTGGTCCATCGTGACGAAGATCCTGTATGACAAGGATACGAAGAAGGCTACGGGGGTCGAGGTGCTGGATGCCGAGACCAACAAGACCTATGAATATAAGGCGAAGATCATCTTCCTGAATGCGTCCACGCTGAACAGTGCGTGGATACTCATGAACTCTGCTACCGATATCTGGCCGGAAGGATTGGGCAGCAGCAGCGGCGAGCTGGGGCATAACCTGATGGACCATCACCTTGGCGTCGGCGCCAGCGGCGAGGTCGAGGGATATGAGGACAAATATTATTTCGGGCGAAGGGCAAATGGGATCTATATTCCGAGGTTCCGTAATATCAATGGCGACAAGCGCGACTATCTGCGTGGGTTTGGTTACCAGGGCGGCGGCGGTCGCGAGGGCTATAATCATGAGATCCCTGAATATAGTATCGGTAAGGAGTTCAAGGAGGCGTTGACGGAGCCGGGGCCGTGGAGAATGAATATCGGCGGCTTTGGGGAGATCATGCCTTATCATGAGAATAAGGTCACGCTGGACAAGACGAAGAAGGACAAGTGGGGATTGAATGTCCTGAACATCGATTGCGAGTTGAAAGAGAATGAATTGAAGATGAGAAAGGATATGGAGGCCGATGCGGTGGAGATGCTGGAGGCCTGTGGCGTTAAGAACGTCAAGAGCCGGAGCGACAATCCATTTCCCGGCCGTGGTATCCATGAGATGGGTACGGCGAGGATGGGACGCGACGCGAAGACCTCGGTGCTGAACAGCTGGAACCAGGTATGGGATGCGAAGAATGTATTTGTGACGGACGGTTCCTTTATGGCCTCGGCCAATTGCGTGAATCCGTCGCTGACGTATATGGCGTTCACAGCGCGTGCGGCGGACCATGCGGTGAGCGAGCTGAAAAAAGGCAATATCTAAGATGGAGAACAATTATGACGCGATAGTGATCGGTAGCGGGATCAGCGGTGGCTGGGCGGCGAAGGAGCTGACCGAGAAGGGGCTTCGGACGCTGATGCTCGAGCGCGGGCCGAACTATGAGCATGTAAAAGACTATAAGACGGCGCAGCTGGATCCCTGGGACTTTCCGCACCGGGGTAAGGTGACGCAGCAGGAGCTGAAGGACCGGCCGTATATAGCCCGAACCTGGGGCGCCACGGAGGCGGTGATCGACAGCTGGGCGAAGGATGTGGATTGTCCCTATTCGGAGGTCAAGCCCTTCAATTGGTGGCGGGCTTACCGGCTGGGCGGGCGAAGTATCCTCTGGGGCCGGCAGAGCTACCGGTGGAGTGACCACGATTTTGAAGCCAATGCAAAGGATGGTTGGGCTATCGACTGGCCGATCCGGTACAAGGATCTCGAGCCCTGGTATGACTATGTGGAGCGGTTTGCGGGAGTGAGCGGCAGTAAGGAAGGATTGGCCCAGCTGCCTGACGGGCATTTCCTGCCGCCGATGGAGCTGAACTGTGTGGAGAAGGATGTGGCGGCCCGGATCAGGGAGCATTGGAAGGGCCAGCGACATATGATCATCGGCCGCGTCGCCAATCTGACGGCGCCGATCCCCGGGAGGACGCAATGTCAATTCCGGAACCGGTGTTGGGAGGGCTGTCCATTCGGCGGATACTTTAGTACGCAGTCCTCGACGTTGCCGGCGGCGCTGGCGACGGGTAAGCTGACCGTGAGACCCTACTCGATCGTAACCCGTATCCTGTATGACAAGGATAAGAAGCGGGCGACGGGGGTGGAGGTGTTGGACGCCGAAACGAACAAAACCTATACCTTTACTTCAAAGATCGTTTTTGTCAATGCCAGTGCCCTGAACAGTGCCTGGGTCCTGATGAATTCCGCGACGGACGTGTGGCCGGGCGGGCTTGGTAGCAGCAGTGGGGAGCTTGGTCACAATATCATGGATCATCACTATAATCTCGGCGCTGCCGGGGTGATGGAGGGGTACGAGGACAAGTATGTGTATGGCCGCCGGGCGAATGGCATCTATATCGTCCGGTTTGCGAACCTGTTTGGTGACAAGCGCGATTATCTTCGCGGGTTCGGCTACCAGGGCGGCGCGAGCCGGGAAGGGTGGCAGCGGAATGTGGCCGAGATGAGTATCGGGGCTCCGCTGAAGGAAACGCTGACGGAGCCGGGCCAGTGGACGATCGGGCTCACGGGTTTTGGAGAGTTGCTGCCGTATCATGAGAATAAGATCACGCTCGACACCAGCCGCAAGGACAAGTGGGGATTACCGGTGTTGTCGATGGATGCCGAGTTAAAGGATAACGAGAAGAAGATGCGGAAGGATATGGCGTCGGAGGCCGTTGCGATGCTGGAGGCGGCGGGTGTGAAGGGTGTCCATTCCTGGGACCGGGGGCACCCGGTGGGAGATGGCATTCATGAGATGGGTTCGGCGCGGATGGGGAGAGATGCGAAAACCAGCGTGCTGAACGGTCATAACCAGGTATGGGATGCGCCGAATGTCTTTGTGACCGACGGGGCTTGTATGGTCTCGTCGGCTTGTCAGAATCCTTCCTTAACTTACATGGCCCTTACGGCAAGGGCGGCGGATCATGCCGTGAAGGAATTGAAAAAAGGGAACATTTAAATTTTAATATTTATGAATAGAAGAGACGCATTGGCCCGGGTTGGGCTGTTACTGGGCGGAACCATTATCGGGGCCGAGGCCTTTCTGTCCGGCTGTACCAATCCGCCGGCGAAGAACATCGGCGGTGCGGGGACCAATTTCTCCAATGACGATATTGCATTTCTCGACGAGGTGGCTGAGACCATCCTGCCCAAAACGGATACGCCGGGCGCCAAAGAGGCGAAGGTGGGTGAATTTATGGGGCGGATCGTGAAGGATTGTTATACGGAGGCCGATCAGAAGGTCTTTATTGACGGGATGCAGAAGCTGGATGCCGCCTGCAAGGCGAAGAACAGCAAGTCCTTTATGGATTGCACGCCGGAGCAGCGGCATGATCTGCTGGTCGATCTCGATAAGGAGCAAAAGGCTTATATGGACAAGAAGAAGAAGGAAGACCCGGCGCACTATTTCCGGATGATGAAGGAGCTGACGCTTTGGGGGTACTTTACTTCGGAGCCGGGTGCAACGAAGGCCCTGCGGTATGTCGCCGTTCCCGGCAAGTATGAGGGTTGTGTCGATTATAAGAAGGGCGAGAAGGCCTGGGCCACGTCTTAAGAGGTCCTGGCGTTTGTGACGGGCGGCCGAAGCGGCCGCGGCCGCGCGCTAGCTATTCTATCTTCGAGAAGTCTTTGGAAACTTTTTGTTTCATGATGCCGGTGGTGTCTTTTCCGTCAGGAAGGGTCATCCTGATCCTGAATTCACATAGGTAGTAGGGCACTTCCTCGAACCATTCGACATCCAACACCGTGAATTTCGGGTGTGGGGCATTTTTTGGCTGACGCTGTTGCAAGTGGTCAGCCATTGCTTTTTCCAGATGATCCTTTACTTCGGCCCGGGACAGCTTTTGGTGACATGCGGCGGCCAGTAACCATGCTGCTATGAAAAATGGAATGATCCTGTTCATGCCGATGAAGGTACAAGAAAAACAATTATGCGTATCGCGGCCCTTTTATTCCTTTTTGCTTCTTTATTGCTGTTCTCTTGTGGACGGGTCGCCCGGGATTGCAACGGGCGGCCGATCGCCGATTCCGCCATCCGGCGGGGCAGGGAATTGGCGGCGGTCTATTGTCAGTCCTGTCATGCGTTGCCGGACCCTTCGCTTTTGAACAAAGCTACCTGGGAGAAGGGGGTGTTGCCGGCGATGGGTCCCCGGCTGGGTATCTTTCGGTTTGGCATGGACCGTTATCCATCGGATATGCGGGATCCGGTCATCGGGCCTTCGTTCTATCCTTCCCAACCCCTGCTTGCGGGCTGGCAATGGCAGGACCTGATCGATTATTATTCGGGCATGGCGCCTGATTCGATGCCGCCGCAGCCGGTGCATGAGCCCATCGATACCGGGCTGACGCTGTTCAAGGCGGTCATGCCGCCGGCTGACGGCCATCCGCCGTTGACCAGCTTTGTGCGCGTGGATACCGTTGGTGGACGGAGACCGGTGATCAGCGGCAGTCTTTTTCCCAACTACGTTCGGCGTTGGGCTTATACCGCTTCGACTTTGCGACTCACGGATTCGACCTTTTCGCGGAATGCGGTCGTCGACATGGCTTTTTCCGGGGATTCGGGAGTGGTTTGCGATATTGGCAATCTTAACCCGAATAACGGCCGATCGGGGACCGTGTCGCGGTGGCGATATGGTCCCGGCGGGCGGTTGCTGATCGATTCGGTCCTCCTTTTTGGCGACCTGGCCCGACCGGTGCAGGTTATTCCGGCCGATCTTAATGGCGATGGGCGGGGAGATTACCTGGTTTGTGAGTTTGGGAATCTGAAGGGAGCCCTGAGCTGGATGGAGGGCAGGGAAGGCGGCAAATATACCCGGCACGTCCTGCGGGCTCAGCCGGGGGCTATAAAGGTGTATGTGCAGGATGTCAACCACGACGGCTTGCCCGATATCTGGGCGTTGTTTGCTCAAGGGGATGAGGGGATCTTTCTTTTTATCAATAAAGCCGGAGGAAGGTTTGAAGAGCGGCAGGTGCTGCGGTTCCCGCCGGAGTATGGGTCTTCGTATTTCGAGCTGGCCGACATGAACGGGGACGGGTTCCCGGACATTGTCTATACCTGCGGGGACAATGCCGACTATTCGCTGGTGCTGAAGCCTTATCATGGGGTTTATATCTATCTGAACGATGGGCAGAACCGGTTCCGGCAGGCTTTCTTTTACCCGATCAATGGTTGTTATAAGGCCATGGCGCGGGATTTCGACGGGGATGGGGATCCGGACCTTGCCGTGATCGCCGCTTTTGCGGACTTCGGGCATCATCCGGAGGAAGGGTTTGTTTACCTGGAGAACCGGGGGAGCCTTTCTTTTAAGCCGTATGGTCTGCCGGCTGCGGAGGTGGGGCGGTGGCTGACGATGGATGCGGGGGATATCGACGGTGATGGCCGGATCGACCTGGTGCTTGGGAATTTTTCGGAGGGGCCTGTATTGAGCAAAGGGAAGGTGAATTGGAAGAAGGGGCCGCCGCTACTCGTTTTGATGAATATCAATGTGATTGCATCAAAACATCGGTAAAAATTTATAAGGAATTGTTAAAAAAGTATCAAATATTTCTATACATTGGGTGTAGTTTCACGGTAAGATTTGTAAAACCATTCAAAAACTAGTACACGAAGTTATGCCATCCAAAACTAACGGCACTTGCAAAGGCCTATGCCTTGCTGTGTTCGCTTTGCTGCTAAGTTGCAGTTTGTACGCTCAGAGGACCATCTCCGGAAGGGTTGTCGGAAAGACGGATAACCAACCCGTGATCGGAGCAACGGTTCAGGTGAAGGGCCAAAAAATCGCCACTTCTACCGGTTCGGACGGAACCTTCTCGCTCAAACTTCCACCTACCGTTAACAAGGGTACGATCATTGTCACCGCCATCGGTTTCGAGAATTTCCAGGTTGCCCTGGGATCTGCGGATGCGATGGGGGATGTCGTTCTTACGCAGGCCAACACCACCCTGAACGACGTGATCGTGACGGGTTATACTGCGCAGAAGAAGAAGGATATCACCGGTGCGGTGGCCATTGTCGATATCGGGGATGCCAAGAAGATCCCGGCCACGAGCTCGGAGCAGTTGCTGCAGGGCCAGGCTTCGGGTGTGACGGTGATGAATTCGGGTCAGCCGGGTGGAGCGAGTGCGGTGTTTGTCCGGGGTATCTCCAACTTCGGTCAGAACCAGCCGCTGTATGTGGTGGACGGGGCGCAGGTGCCCGACATGTCCTACATCAACCCGCAGGATATCGAAAGCATCAGCGTGTTGAAGGACGCCGGTGCAGCCGCCATTTACGGGGTATCCGGTGGTAATGGGGTCGTGGTGATCACGACCAAGAAGGGACGGAGCGGCAAGAACGTGGTCAATTACGACTCCTATTTTGGTACCCAGCGGCCGCTGGGCGGGAATGTCTGGAATCTGATGAATCCCGTGCAGCAGTCGAAGCTGGCGTTCGTGGCCGGGGATCAGGCAACGGAGGCCTTGTATCCGGGTGGACCTGGCGTGATCCCG
>Ga0105239_10009089_pt1 | contig 11244 bp, 8 predicted proteins | sample KBSC44metaG_FD_92761 | JGI IMG/M metagenome (GOLD analysis project Ga0105239, IMG submission 92761) | Corn rhizosphere microbial communities from Kellogg Biological Station, Michigan, USA - KBS C4-4 metaG | ecosystem: Host-associated > Plants > Roots > Rhizosphere > Soil | place: Michigan, USA...
ATCGGCCTTACGCACGCGCTGCTGGGGATCAGCGGCGTCGTGCTGATGGGCACGGCTTGGGATGGTTTCCTCGCGCTGTTCCGCAACGGTAATTATGCGCAGCTCAATCAAAGCTTCGACGGGCTGGTGCGGATGAATGGTATCTGGCCCGAGCCATCCGGCTTTGCCGCCTATGGTAGCGGCTGGTGTGTCTTCTTGATCGAGCTCTGGTTTCGCAACGTTCTTCCGCGGCGCACCGGCCTCGCGGGGCTCGTGCTGCTGCTGGCGCTCATCGCTTCGACCTCCTCGACAGCTTATGTCAGCCTCGCCGCCTACGGGCTCTTTGCAGGGCTGCGCTTCGCCATGGCGCCCTGGAACCTGCCCGCGCGAAAGCAGCTGGCGCTCCTCGCGGTCGCGCTGCTGGGCACCGTTTTCGTGCTGTCGCTGCTGCTGCTGCTGCCGGGCCTTGCGCTGCATTTGTGGAAGCTGCTCAATTTGATGACGGTTGAAAAGGCAGAGAGCACGTCGGGCATCCAGCGCGCCTTCTGGGCCAAGCAGGGCTTCAGCGCTTTCCTGGGTTCCTACGGGCTCGGCATCGGCGCGGGCAGCTTCCGTTCGTCGAGCTTGCTCACCGCCATTTTGGGTTCGACTGGAATTCTCGGTTCGCTGGCGTTCCTTGCGCACCTGCTGCGCAGCGTCCAGCCTTTCTCCGCGGAGTTCTTCGCTATGCGGCTGCCGAGCGTCGATCGCGCAGTCGGCTGTGCCGCCAGCACCACGGCGCTGATCATGCTGGTGCCCGCCTCGCTTGCGGCGCCGTCGCCGGATCCAGGGATTTTGTGGGGCGTGATGTGCGGGGTCGCCATTGCCTTGCGTCCCGTACAACCCACGCGACGGCGGCAGCCGCTGGTCCGCCCAGCCTACGGCTGATGAAAAGGCTGCTAAACCCGCTGATCGAGCGCCTGGTCAATCAGGCCTTCGCCGTCGATCAATATGCGGACATGTTCGAAAAGCTGGCATTGCGGCCGCAAAATCCCGCGCTGATACGAAGGCTGTTCGGGCACAAGGTGGCCGAGGATGTTCGCCGCCATCCCTTGCTCTTCATCCACATTCCCAAAAATGGCGGCACCTCGATCAAGCGCGCGCTCTATGTGAGCGATCCGGGACATGCGACTGTGCGGTTCTACGACATGGTCGCGCCCGAACTGTTGCGCGGCACGACCAGCTTCGCGCTGCTGCGCGATCCGGCCGACCGCTTCCTTTCCGGGTTCGACTTTCTGATGAACGGCGGCGGGAGTGATGTCAGCATTTTGCCCAGCGTTCTCCGGCGCCTCTCCGGCATCGCTTCGATTGACGATTTTCTGGAGTATCTCGAGGCGATCGGGAAGGATTGGCTGAAGGTCGATACCTTCGCGCGTCCGCAATGGTGGTATCTCGCGGATCGACATGGCCGGATCGGGATCGATCGGCTTTGGCTGCTGGGGGAACAAAACGGCGCGGTCGCCGATTTTCTGGCGGGCTGGGGTGTGCCCGTCATGCCGCATGCCAATCGTACGCTCCGCACCAGCCATGCGCTTTCACCCCCGCAAAGGGCTCGGCTAGAGCGGATCTATGCAGTGGATTTCGCGCTCTACGCGCTGGTGCGTCAGGAGCCCGGCATCAGCGGCGACGCCTTGCTCCAAAAATTGCCGGCCGAGCTTCGGTCCGTCCTCCAACTGTAACACCCGGCGCATAAGCCCTCGGCAGTCAACCGAGGCTTTCCGAAACCGGCGCATGAACCGCTCTGCCACGTCGCACTCAACTGTCGCCGTGATCGTGGCGAGCCTTGGCAGGCCGGAGGCGCTCTCCGAGCTGCTGCAGGATCTTGAGCGGCAATCGCGCCGGCCCGACCGGATCATCCTCTCGCTCACGGACCACGCCGACGCCCCGCCTGAAGTTGAGCGCCATAGCGGGACCGAGATTCTGTTCGGCCCGAAAGGATCGTGCGTACAGCGGAATACCGCGCTCGACCATCTGGGCGGCGCGTGCGATATAGTGATGTTCCTGGACGACGATTATGTTCCCTCGCGCTTTGCCGTCGAACGCGCAGCCCGGCTGATCGAGACGCATGCGGACGTGACCGGCGCATGCGGCCATCTGCTGGCAGATGGTATCCACGGGCCGGGGCTGAGCGCGGCCGAGGCGCGTCGGCTGATTGCGGATTATGATGCCGAAGCTGCGCCGCCGATCGTTCCGCACCATGATCTCGACGGGCTCTATGGTTGCAACATGGTATTCCGCGCGGCGCGGATCGCCGATGTGCGCTTCGATGAGCGGCTGCCGCTTTATGGCTGGCAGGAGGACATCGATTTCGCCGCGCGCGCCGCCTGCAATGGGCGGCTGGTGAAGAGCTTCGCCTTTGCCGGCGTCCATCGCGGGATCAAGCGTGGGCGCTCGTCAGGTGTTAGGCTTGGTTATTCGCAAGTAGTCAATCCGGTCTATCTCTCGCGCAAGGGCACGATGCGGCCGCGCTACGCCGCCAAGATCGTGCTGCGCAATGTTATTGCGAATCATTTGCGCGCCTTCCGACCCGAAGCGTGGGTCGATCGCGCGGGCCGCGCGCGCGGCAATTGGCTCGGGCTGATAGATCTGGCGATGGGTAGAATCAGACCGGAACGTATCGAGCATCTTTAGCGCCGGCGCCGGCGGCGAGCAGGATTTCGTCGAAGGCGCCGCGCCAGAGCTGCCTGATCCGATCGAGATCGAACCGCGTGATCGAATCGCGCAGCGGGACCAGCCGCCGCGCGCGTTCACTGTCCGTCATCTCGGCCAGTGCTGTCATCTGTGATGCAATTTCGATGACGTCGTGAGGATTGGCCAGCAGCGCGCCGTCGCCCGCCACCTCGTGCAACACGCTGTCCCGGCTCACGAGCGGCACCAGATCGCGCGCGATCGCTTCGGCGACGGGCATGCCGAAACCCTCGAGCAGGCTGACCAGGACGAAGCCGCGTGCGGACGCGTAAAGCCAGCTCAGCTCAGCATCGCTGACATAGGGCAGGCAGATGACGCCGGGCGTGCTTTCAGCGGCGGCGAGCACCTGCTCCGATCCCGGTTCGCGCCCCCCGCACAGCACATAGGCAATGCCGCGTTCGGCGAGGCCCGAGCGGGCATAGGCTGCAATGCAGCGGAGCTGGTTCTTGCGGCTGCCGATGCTGCCCACCGTCAACAGGAAGGGCCGGTCGACCACCGCGAGAGGGCGGGCCGGGGTGAAGGATACGGCTTTGCGAATGGCCGGGGGAATGACGCGGACGCTGCTGGGGCGGGCGGCCGGGAAAAGCTGCGCAAAGGCACGGCGCGAGGCTTCGCTGACGAAGATCATGTGCGGCCCGATGCGCGCAATCTCCTCATAGATCGGCCGATAGATGCGGCAAACATGGTCGTCGAACAGATCGGGATGGGTAAGCGGGCCGACGTCGTGGCACAGGATCGCGTCGATCGGCCGCAGCTCCGTCGAGGGCCCCGTGAACGGATCGAGGTGGAGCAGCGGCGGGCCGGGGCGACGGCGTGGGATGAGCCCGAAAGGACCGCCGAGCGCATGGCCCTGGACGTGCCAGAGCTGGAGCCGGCCGATGACGCGGCCGAACAGTCCGGAAGGCGGTTCCGCTGCCGCGATCTGCCAATAATAGGTCTTGCCGATCGGCAGACCGGCGGTTTCCAGCAGATCGCGCCCGATGAAATATTTGCCGGTGCGGTTGTGGATCGCCAGCGAGAAATCGACATCGACGCGCATATCCCGCCATGCCTGCCTGCCGCCGGTAACGGGCCGTTCCAGCATCATGCGGGCGCATGCGCCATGCGCGCCGGCGGAATGTCCGCCATTATCGGTTGCGTCGCCAGCACCGTCAGCAATTGTTCGGCGGCCGCCCGCCAGGTGAAGCGCGCAGCCTGCGCCTTGCCTGCCTCCGAAGCGGCCTGCCAGCGTTCGGCATCCTGAGAGAGCGCCAGGATGGTGTCGGTCCAAGCCTGGGCGGAGGTCGGGTCGGCATAGATCGCCGCGTCTCCGCAGACCTCCGGCAGCGCGCCGCAGGGTGCGACGATCGCCGGGCATCCCACCCGCATCGCTTCCACTGGCGGCAGTCCGAAACCCTCGGTGGTGGATGGGAAGGCGACGCACAGCGCGGCTTCGTAAAGTGCGCGCAAGGCCCCGTCCGAGATGCGGCCGGTGACGATCACGTTGCGCGGCAGCGTCTCCGCCATCTCGGCGAACGCGGCGGCATCCGAATCGCCGATCAACACCAGCTTCAGATGGGCGAGCGCCGACTTTTCGAATGCGCTGATCAGCAGCGGGATATTCTTGTGCGGCTGCATCGACGCGAGCGCGACGACGAAGCCACGCTCCTGGAGACCCAGTTGATCGATCAGTTCCGGTTCGGCTTTGACGGCAAGCACATGATCGACGCCATTGTGCACGACGCTCACTTTGTCGGGCGTGCCGAGCCCGGCGGTGATGAGTTGGCGTCGCGAAAATTCAGAGACGGTCAGGATGTGCCGGTGGCGGCGCGCGATGATCGGCTGCACGAACTTGTACCAAAGCCTGAAGCCGCGGCTGTAGGAGTGGCGCGCGATATGGACCTGCGCGTCATGGATCATCGTGATCGCGTTGCGCGACAGGATCGGGCCGATATTGCAGAGATTGAGGATCAGCCGGTCGCCGGCGGCAACGGGCAGCGTGATCTGTTCCCAGGGAATTCGCCGCAGCGGCCGCTTGACGCGCGTCGGCAGGCGGATCAGCGTGGCACGCGCGGTGCCGTCTTCGGGTAACCAGACTTCGACCTCGGGAAGTTCTCGTTCGGCTGAGATCTCCGCCAGCGCATTGGTCAGCTCAAGCGCCACGCGGTGAACGCCGGTCATCGGAACCGACAGGAATTTTCCGTTGATGACGATGTCAGGACGCGTAGCCATGTCAGCGCAACCCCAGCGACTTGCTGGCGCCGATCCGGTCGGTCGCGGCTTTCACGAGCAAGGGGCCGCCGACGCCGATCACCACCAGCAGTGGCAGCAGCGGTGCGCCCGCGACGTGGAAAATATGGGTCGTAAAAATCCGGGTGCCGGCGATGAACAGGATGTGCATCAGGAAGATCGGCATCGAAAGCTTGCCGATCCGCTCCAGCAGTTGGGAGATTCTGCCGCCCGATTGCGCAAGCGCGCTCGCGATTATCAGCAGCGTCGCGCCTCCCAGCAGCGTCGCGGGCAGCATTGCGGGCATCCAGGCAATGCGTGCGATGCCGGACGAGCTTACGGTTTCGACGCGCAGCATATGTTGGAGCTGATCCGCCTCCGAACAGAGCAGGATGATCGCCAACACCGCGCAGAGGCCAGTGCCGATCCGCAGTCGATCGGACATGGTATCGAAGATCGCCGAGGCTTTTTGCCAACCGATTGCGAGCCCGAGCGCATAATAAGGCGCATTGCCCGCCGCGAGGCTGAGCGCAGGCGTGCTCGGCACGAACATGGCGATCAGCTTCACCGCCACCGCAGCGACGAGCACTGCGGCGCGGCCGCCCGTCCGCCATGCGGCGAGCCCGAGCAGATGCACGAGGAACAGCGCGTGCAAGAACCAGAATTGCGAGACCGTCCGCCAGGGCAGCGCGATGATCGTCGCCCAATAGGTTTCGACGGGATGGTTCACCAGCGAGCCCGACGCATAGATCAGGCTGAACTGGATGATCGACCAGAGGAAATAAGGATAAACGATCGTTATCAGGATCGCCTTGAGGAAAGCGGCTGTGCCGCGCTCCAGCCGCTCGACTACGAACAGCCCGGCCAGGAAGAAGAAGACCGGCATGTGGAAGGTGTAAAGTGCCAGAAAGGCATAGCGCAGCCACGGCATCGACTGGCCGCCCGGCCCGTCAATGATGCCGCCGGCGGCATGGCCCGCGACGACGAGAATGATGCCGATGCCCCGCGCTAGGTCGATCCAGCCGATCCGTGTGTCGGCCTTGGCCCGGCTTTGCACGGGGCTCAGCGTGCGCACGTCGCTCGTCAGGCGTTCGGCTTGGGTCGACATGGTCAGGGCAAGGCTGCGGCGACGCGCGGTGCGGAGCGCGCCCGCTCGGCAAGCGCGCGGCCGGCGCGGATGCCGGGCTTCTCGATCAGAGTGTAACTGACCAAGGCAAAGAGCAAGGTCAGTGCCAGCGCGGCGGGAACGACCAGAAGCGGCGAGCCGAGATGCACCCCAATCGCGATCGCGAACGGGTGCATCATGTAGATCGAATAGCTGATTGCGCCCAGCCCGACGAGCAAAGGATGGCCCAGCCCGTGTTGCCCGCGCAGTCCCGGCAGGGCGAAGCTCGCGGCGAAGAGCAGCAGCGCAAGCGTCCACGGCCCGATCGCTTGCATCACCGTGATGTTCGGATGATGGAAGATGCCGAAGGCGACGAAGTTGCTGGCCAGCGTCACCAGCAGAAAGCCGATGAGGTTGCTCCGCCAATAGCCTCGGCTCACCTCGCCGGCCATGAACCGGTAGGTCTGGTAGCCGATGACGGCCGCGTAGATCATACCGGGCCGGCCAAGCGGGATGCGGCTCCCGATCAGCAGCGAGGCGAGGGTGAGCGCGATCATCGCCGCCGGCGCCGCGATCGCGCTGACGTCGCCGGCACGCGTGCCGCTCGTCTTGAGCAGCAGCGCGAACAGCGCATACCAGATCAGCTCGATGGTCAGCGTCCAGCTCACCGAATAGAAATTCCGTGCCGAGACCAGATCCTGCACCAACAGCAGATTTGCCACCCAGGCTTTCAGCCCTGCCGTGGGAATGAAGGCGAGGTGCGGCATAAGGCCCGAAATGCCGGCGATCGTCGCCAGCGCGAGCACCGTCAGATAGACCGGATAGATCCGCATGATCCGGCGGATCGCAAAGCTACGCGGCGCAAGCCCCTTTCTCACCGAAAAGGGGATGACGAAGCCGCTGATCATGAAGAACAGCACGACCCCGAACACGCCCGGCGCGGGGGCAATGATTGCCTTCGCCCAGGGCGTGTGGAAGCGTTCGAAAAGATGCTGGGCGACCACGGCGCAGGCAGCGACAAGACGCAGGCCGTCAAGATATCCCAGCCTTTGCGCGCCCGACTCGTTCATGGTTAACGCCCCTCTGGTCCGGACGTTGGCACGCGCATGTTACGGGAATTTTGCTGCTTTGCGACGAAGCTGCGATCAGGTCACCATTGTCTTGGTTTTATGCCGTTTCCGCCTGATTGCCGATCCGGCGGCAAAGAAACCCGCGAGCAGCAGCGCCCAAGCCTCGGGCTCGGGCACCGCGCTTCCCGGACCACCGCCGCCCGGGTTGCCCTGAGCCACGCCTGCGGTGATGACGCGAACGACGTCGCCCGGCGTATCGTCCTGGAAGAAGATCTTTACTTGTTTGGGTGTGGCCGGATTGAAGGAGAGAAAATCCAGCCCCGGCTCAAGCCCTACATAGGCCGGCATATTATACGTCACCTGCGGCATGCCCAGACCGTTCGAGGCGCCGAGCTGCGCGCTCGAGCGCGCGAAGCCGAGGATCGGTTGATCGAATACCAATGTCGCCGCCACGGTCTGCGGGGCGGCGGTGTCGAAATCGAAGAAATGGCTGCTTACCAGGGTTCCTGCCGCGAGCGATCCGGTGCCGTGCCCGTCGCCGAGAAACACGGCAAGATCGGATAATAGCGTGACATTCTGCCGCTCGTTGAAGCCGTACAGATTGTTCGTGCTGAAGCTGTCCTTACCGACCGCGAAGCCGCCGGCGGCGGGATCTAGCTGGATGAACTGGCCGGCCGGCGTAGCGGATTGGACGGTGCCGCCGGTGATCGTGCCGGAAACGATCGCGCCATGCGCCGTTGCGGCAGCGGCTGCGAGCAATAGCGCTGGGGCTGCGTGGCGAATGCCTGTCATGCGAACTCCTTCATGCAACGCGACGCCCGCCTCATTTGGTTAACGATGGCAGCGATCGATTGCGAAACGGAGGCTTTTTCGTGACTTAACTGTTACCACTGACAAGCCGTGCAATCTGATCGAGGTGCGCTTTGAGGCAAAGCTGAAGATCGTAGCGCGAAATAATGGTGTCGCGGGCGGCGATGCGCAGGCGCTCCAGATCCTTGCCTGCCGCCAGCGCCGCGATCGCCTTCTCCGCGAGCGCGGCCTGATCGAAGAAGGGAAAGAGCAGGCCGTTGCGATCCTCCTCGATCACTTCGGCGACCGGCGGGGTATCGGAGGCGAGCACGAGGCATCCCGCCGCCATCGCTTCGAGGCAGCTCCACGAAAGGACGAAGGGGTAGGTCAGGTAGATGTGCAACGAGGAGATTTGCAGCAGCGCCAGATAGCGATCGTAGGGAAGTTTGCCGGTGAAATGGACGCGGCCGGCGAACGGCCGCAAGTCCACCTCGGCCAGCATGACTTCGCGCCAATTCTTATGATCCCCGGCAGGCGCCTGGCCATAGCTCACCTCGTCGCCGCCGACGATCACGACATGCGCATGCGGGCGCGCGGCGAGAATCTGCGGCAGTGCGCGCATGAACTCGGGAAAGCCGCGATGCGGCTCCAGATTGCGCGCGACATAGCTGATCACCTCATCCTCGCAGCCAAGCTGGATGCCGTTGCCGAGCGCCAGCCGCGCCGAAGGGTTCGGCCGCACCGATTGCATATCGATGCCGTCGAAGATCGTCGCGATCTTCGGCTGCAGCGCGGGCGGATGGCGCGACCGCTGCCACTCGGTCGGGCTGACCGCGGCGTCGGCGGCTTCCAGGCTCAGCAGCAGATGCGAGTTGCGGATGCGCGCGCGGCAGATCATGTCCAGCGTCGCCGGGCTTGCGGGATCGAAGCCGATATCGCCGCCGCTGCCGTGATAATAATATTCGGCATAGGTGAGCAACGGCGCGCCGGGCCAGATATCCTTGGCGAACAGCGCCTCGCCCCAGCCGGGATGGGCGATGATGATCGCCGGGCTGAACCCCTCGCGCTTGAGCTCGATCCTGCGCCGCGCCGCCTCCTGGCCATGCCGCACGGCCGATTCCAGCAGCCGTAGATAATGGTGCGTTTCGGCTGCGGGTGGCTTTGGCTGGCCATAGCTGATGCGGCGGATGCCCGGAAGGTCCACGTCGCTGCGCTTGGTGACGAAGACGACACGGTGCTGAGCGTTCCGCGCGAGGGCAGGCGCAAGATGCCGATATTGGCCGGGCATGTTTTGATGAAGGAAAAGAATGTCGATGGCGAACCCCCGGTCGATAGGCGCTGATGGTTAGGCCGCTTCCTTGACAGCTGCGTGAATGCGTCGTGCGAACGTCATACGCCCGTCATCTCAAGGTCATTGCGAATGGTTAACGACCTCCAGTTTCCAGCCAACGCGGAAGGGCGCCGGCTGAAAGGGGAGACGGGATATGACGAGCTTTTCGGTTTCCGGCAGCGACACCAGCGGAAAGACACTCAAGAGCGGCGAGACCGGAACGATCGCCTCGACGGGAAACCTGCACCCTTCAGGTGTCGCAGTGACATGGGACACGACCAGCAGCTCAGTCGGCACGGCGACGATCACTAACAGTGGAATTCTCACCAGCACCGGCGGGCGGGCGATCGATAGCTCCAGCAGCAACGCAACGAGCGCCCAGAGCCTTTCCGTCACCAATAATGCCAACGCAACCATGTCGGCCGCTAGCGATTTTGCTCGTATCCAGAAAGCGCTCAACGGCGGCTCGATCGCCATCGCCAACAGCGGCACGATTTCCGGCGGCACCGGACGTGGCATCAACGTGCAGGAATATACTGGCCTGGCGTCCTTCAGCTACACCGGCAATGGCAGCGGCTCGATCTTTCAAAGCACCGGTGACGTGATCCGCATCACCAGCCAGGCCAGCCCCGGCTCAGCCTATTCCGGCACGGTGACGATCAACAATAGCGGCACGATCAAGAGCACCGGCACCGGGAGCAGCGGCGGGCAGGCGCTCGATCTCGACGACGTCAAGGAAACCGTTGCCGGCAATATTCATATCACCAACCAATCCACCGGCTTGATGCAGGCCGCCGACGCCGACGCGGTTCGTACCGGGGCCAACGCGCTGATCGACAATTATGGCAAGATCGAAGCCAAGTTCGCGTCTGGGACTGGCAATGCCAGCAGCAATGACGGCATCGACGCCCAGGCCAATGCCGGGGTCGTCATCAACAATTATCAAGGCGGGCAGATTATCGGCGCGCGCCACGGCATCACTGGCGATCTCACCCAAACGATCACCAATGACGGCGCGATCACCGGCAATCAGGGCGCTGGCATCAACCTCGATACCTTGTCCGGGACGTCGACCATCACGAACAACATCCACGGTGTCATCACCGGCAACGCTACCAGCACGACCGACGGCGACGCGATCGACGTCGACTATCTCGTCAACATCACCAATCATGGCATGATCCGCGCGCTCGGCACCTATGGCGGCGCAGACGGCCTTAATGAAGCACTGGCGATCGGCGGCGGCACGGTCTCCAACGACGGCACGATCGCGAGCGATCAGCGTGCGATCACCGTGGACGACAGCAATGGCGGCGGCGCGTTCGGCGCGCTCAACCTCACCAACAACGGCACGATCACCGGCAGCAATGGTGAGGCGATTCATATTACCGGCACCCAGGCCGACACGATAACCAACAACGCTACGATCAATGGCTCGATCTTCACAGATGACGGTGCCGACACGCTGACCAACAGCGGCACGATCAGCGGCGCAATCAATGTCGGCGCGGGAAACGATACAATCAATTGGAACAGCCTGGTGCACGGAAGCATCGATGGCGGCACGGGCACCGACACAATAAATTTCGACGGCAGTTTCGACGGCAGCTCTGGTTCGGCGACCTTCAGTGGAATTGAGGCCGTCTCGGGGAGCCTGACCGGCACGAGCGGAAATGACCAACTGGATCTATCGACGCTGACGGCCGGTGGCTCCCTCTCAATCTCGGGCGGCGACGGTAACGACACCATCACCGGCGGCTCGGAAGCCGATACGATCAATGGCGGGATCAGCGATGACGTGCTCCGCGGAGGTGCGGGCAACGACGCGATCGATGGCGGCAGCGGCAATGATGCCGCCATCTTCAGCGGCACCTTGGAATCCTACAATATCGTGCGCGTGGGCAGCACTTATACCGTCACCGGCGCCGATGGGACGGACACGGTCAACAACGTCGAATCCTTCCAGTTCAGCAACGGCACGTTCGCCAGCGACCAGCTCGGAAATTCCGCACCGACGCTCAGTAGCGCGCAGGCCG
>Ga0105239_10009092_pt1 | contig 11241 bp, 9 predicted proteins | sample KBSC44metaG_FD_92761 | JGI IMG/M metagenome (GOLD analysis project Ga0105239, IMG submission 92761) | Corn rhizosphere microbial communities from Kellogg Biological Station, Michigan, USA - KBS C4-4 metaG | ecosystem: Host-associated > Plants > Roots > Rhizosphere > Soil | place: Michigan, USA...
CAGGCCCAGCGTCTTGATGCGCAGCGAGCTCTGTTTATAGAGGTCGTCGTCCAGCTCCACTCCGCTGGCGTCGGCCTGGTATTTGCGCGCGGCCATGATGACGATGCGCCCGTCGCCCGAGCCCAGGTCGTACATCTTCTCTCCCGCCTTGAGCTCGCCCAATTGCAGCATCTTATCGACGATGGATTGCGGCGTCGGGAAATACGGCGCGATTTTGGCGTCAGCCGGCTGGGTCTTTTCGGGAGCTCTCTCCTGCGCCCACAGCCCCGGCGCCAGCCCGGCCGCCGCCGTCCATATGGCATTCCCGCCCAGGAACGCCCGGCGCGAAAGCCCATCCCGCCGTCTTAGGTACACGCCTCGGGTACACATGGATACCTCGACCACTATATCAAGATGAGGCTACGCCCCAGGCCGAGAATCGCGCCCGCAATCTACCTGCGCCGGTTTTTGGCAGGATTGAAAACAGCGGACTCACCCGCTCCGCTTCAGCTCATCCAGCGGGGTGCCCCGCGCGGGTTGCTTCTTGGCCGGGTGAGCGAGTCTCCAATGCGCATAGTTGAATAAAAACTGAGTGTCCGCAATGGACATTTCGAAAGGCACGGACATCACGATTTCCGTCACGATGGCCTCGTAGGGACTGTCTGACGCCAATAGTTTGCCGTCGACTGCCTCTACAATCGCGCGCTCGTGATCGTTCGTGGGTTCGGGTATACCGTTCATCCGGGCCAGCCCCAGTCTCAGTATGCGCCTGTCCCAGTCGGAACGAACCCTATCTAAAGGCCAATTCGGCTGCTTGTGGTTCGTGAGGGGCGTTATTAATGTGCAACTCCTGCTCCGCCGATGAATGTTCATTGATCAGGGCAGGTTTTCCCTCCGAGGCCTGTCAGAGATCGGGGAGCGCCCGTTTTTCAGCGTTCCCCCCTCTCCCAGACTGTGACTCCGGACCAGCTTACCGGCGGCGTAAGCCCCTAAACAGAAGGTTTCTGGGAGGTTATAGTACTAGCAGTAGGCTTGGTTAGGGCTTGCCAGGGATGGGGAATGACGTTAGTATCCTACTATGGAGGAAGCTATCTTCATCTACGGAGGGTGTGGGTGGCTCTAATGTGCAGTGGGAACCTTTGCCCTCGGGACCCCAGGTGGGTGTCCGCGCATCGGGGACATCGGGCCAAATGTTATTTTTAGTGCGTTCTTGAGGTAACACTATGCGAGTTCGGAGGAAACGGGGTGAGTCGGGCAGCTCCATTGTGGAGGTGGCGTTGCTGGCTCCGTGGATTTTTTTCTTATTCGTAGGCGTATTCGATATGGGATTTTACTCCTACGCGATCATCTGCACAGAAAACGCAGCGCGGGCGGCCGCGATTCAGACTGCGGCGAATCCATTAGCCCAGACGGATTTCATTGCTTGCAATGCTGTGTGGAAGGAGATGAGTTTCCTTCCCAATGTCGCAAGCATCTCACCACAGGACTGCACTCAGTTGCCGGTGAAGGTTGTACGAAAAACTCTGTGTACGCAGGCGAACGTGGCGCCCAATAGTATTACGTGTGACGCCCCGGGTTGCGCGGATTGCGGCTCTGACCCGACTGCCGCCTCTTCCCAGGTAGCGGTCACCTACAGAAGCGGTATCTTCGTTCCTATTCCCGGAATATTGACAAATCAGCTAACGATTACCCGTATTGGCGAGATGAGGATTCTCTACAAATGAGTCGGAAGCCTTTATCGAGTCTTGGACGGCGCGGTCAAGCCTTAGTGGAGTTCACGTTAGTTGGGATTCCGATGATCTTCATCCTGATCGGTACCTTCGAGATTTCGCGCGGAATGTGGATATATCATACGCTGGCGTATTCGGCCAAGGCGGGAGTGCGCTTTGCCAGTGTTCACGGCGAGAATTGCGGGCCGCCGAACCTTAATACCTGTACCCAGACCATCGCGCAACTCGCACAGGTAATTCAGGATGCGGGAATCGGGCTGGATATTGCTAAGACGGATGTGTCTTTTATCACTCTCAATGGCGATGGAACGGTGAAAGCGACGGTTACTTGTAAATTACGCGGCGGGTGCCAAAGTAACTCTACCGTCTGGCCGCCGACTGATGGCTCAAACCAAAAAGGGAAGCTCATAAGAATAGATGTTAGGACTCCATTCGTATCAGCGATCAGCCTTCTCTGGCCGGGCGCTGGGGGTGTTAGCTTTGCTTCTGGCACGTTGGGGGCATCGTCGAGCGATGCGATCCAATTCTGAGGATTTTATGAATCAGCGCAAGAAAACATCAAGTGGGCAGGCGATTGTAATGGTCACGCTGGCTTTGTTCTCTATGGCCGGCATGATGGGTTTGGCCGTGGATTTGGGTTGGTCCTTCTTCGTCCAGAAAACAGCGCAGACCTCAGCAGATGGCGCAGCTCTAGCCGCGGTTCAGGAAGCTTATAAACGCAATGGCGGGGGAACGGGAACGCTCACATGCGGAGCGACAGCAGATTGTCAGACTCACCAGGCTTGTTCGACGATCGCCTCAACAAGCAATCTTGCCAACGGATGCCTGTATGCCCTGAACAATGGATTCTCAAGCGGCGTAGCAGGCCGCAACCAAGAAGTCTATATGTCGTCCGGCGTTACCACGCCCCCGCCGACAGTCCCAGGGGTGACGAATATCAAATACTGGGTCACTGTGCAAACCGTTCAAGTCGTTCCGCAATTGTTTTCGGCAGTCCTTGGCAACACAAAGGGCACAGTCGCCGCGATTGCGACAGCAGCAATCGCTGGGTCCATCTCGCCGGGCTCCTTTTACGGACTAAACCACCAGGGTGATTGCTTGACAGGATTGGGGAGTACTATAAAAACGCCCTTCAATTGCGGAGTAGACGTCGATGTTTCTGGATCCGGCTCTTCCAACACATGTTTGAATATGGACGGCAGTTCGTCCGGTGTGTCTGCTAAGCTTTGCGCTCCGGCGGGTATTTTCCTGGCCTCACAATGCAGCGGTGCTTCGTTACAGGGCTGCGGTTCTGGAAGCGCTACGGCGATAGGAACCAATTACGCGGGTCAGACTCAGGGGAACAGTGCCCGTGTTTGGGCTCAATCCGGGACCCAAATCAGTGGGAACGGAAATGTGAATGATCCGACAATGTGGAAACCCGCGAACTCAATTACGAGGAATTCGCCGGCGGATTTCGGGGATCCGACGCAGAACCTAAAGCAGCCTCCGATAGTCAATTCGGCGCAGCCCTCGTGCCCAGTGCCGAACGGGATCTTCCCAGCAGGAACATATGGCCCCTATCAGTATTACGCGGTGAATCCCTCAACAGGAAAAGCGACCGGGGCGCCCGTGACAGTTGGAAATAATAACATTGTGAATTTTGATCCCGGCAGTACAGCCTGTCCTGGGACCCCATCCGCGCAAGCAACCACCGGCACATTCCAAACCTTTACCTTTTGGGGTGGCATGAACATTAATGGCAATAATAATACGGCTGTGAATTTCGGCGCGGGACAATATGTCATGGCCGGTACGACTAGTTCGACCGGTGCATCGCTGTTTGTTGATATGAATGGCACTATAACAGGTAATTCGAGTTTGGGCACACAGTTCCTCATTACTGACGGAAGCTACAGCTCGCAAAACACCAGTCTTTCTCTGCCGGCGCCTTTGACCGCCTCAGGTTTTGTTGCTAGCAGCTTTAAACAAGGCTACACGGACATCAAGAACGCCTCGGGCAATTTGACGGGTGCGACCGCAACCTCGCCCCTATCGGACTACCAGAATTTTCTTTTCTGGAACGACCGCCGGAACTCGAATATGCAGATCGATCCGGATACCGCTACATGGGTTTCCACAACGCGGCCTTCCACCACCACCGACACGTCGCCGCAGTTTGTGATTGAGCCCGGCGGGATGGCACTTAGCCTCAAGGGAGTGATGTACCAACCCCGCGGTGCTTGGACATACTTGAATTCAGGCGGTTCTACTACCGCAGGAAACGCCCACTTAATGATGGTCACTGGGGCGCTGACTTGTGGCACGACAGGGTGCGGCAGCACGTCGGTTACGCTGCTAGGCCCATCCGCCCCTATCGTCAGGTTCATCACCTCGCTCATCCAGTAACGCATTCGTTCGGCGGGGACGTCTTGGCCTTAGTCTGCGTGAAGGCCTTCGGAATTTTTAAGGCTCAATATATACCCGCACGCGATTGCTCGCAGCCCCATCCACATCCAGGTACAGTTCCGCAGGCCCATAGTTGCTGATCTTGGGCACCGCGATCTCCACCAGATAAAGGCCCACATATCCCGGCGCGAGTTCGGCGCGCGTCACTTCCACCGGCGCGCGGTCGAGGTAAACGTGAACGTTGCCCGCTACCAGCGGCGGGTTCTCGAGCGGCGCGGGAACTCCGGTGGGCCACTCCGGCGTCACGCGTCCCAACCCAGTGGCCAGGATCTGAATGCGCGTGCCGGAGTGCGCGGCCGTCATCGCATCCAGCATCACGCCCTTATCGGAATCCAGCAGCATAGGCGAGCCGTCGCGCGCCACGAAGATCACCGGCGCGGCAGCGGCCAGCGGCAGGGGCGGCAGACTTACGGCAGCGCCACCGAAACTCGCGGCTAGCGGCAACGCGACGCCATGCGCCTCAAAAGGGATCTGGACTTGGGATTCACCGCCGGTGGCGGCCAGCACCGGCGCCGGGATGCCTCCGGCTTGCACGCTTTCCACTTGCGCGCCCAGAATACTCACCAGCGAGCCGGGCGCCACCGCGCGCTTAATCATGTCCCCCGCGCTCACCACGCTGGGATCGCGCAGACGGTGCGGAGCCAGCGCCGCATACACGCCATAACCGTCGATTGCGGCCCACAGCAGATTCCCCTGCGCGTCCAGCTTCACATCCATGGCGGCGGCGCCCTCCGGCAGGCCCGCGAGCGCTGTCCAGCTTTGCACCGCTCCCAGCGCACTTAAATCCGCATACGCCAGGAACACGCCGCGGTCGGTGGCGGCATACAGCGCGCCGCTGGCGGGATCGGCCGCGACTCCATGCGCCGCCGCGTCCGGCAGGTTGGCGGTGAAGTTGTCCCAGAACGCGCCGGCATTGACGGTATGCAGGACGTGCACCGGCGCGCTCGCGCGCAGTGGATCGGCAGGCGCCGCGCCCAGCGCCGCCAAGGCCACGCGTGGGTCGCGCGGATCAATCCAAAAACGTTCCACTGGCCCGGAACCCGCAGGTCCGCCACTGGGGGTAAAGCCCTGCCAGCTCACACCGCGGTCTTCCGAAACCAGGATCGAGCCGTCCTGCATGCCGCTATAGATGAAGTCGCCGGCCAGGGCGAGGGCCGTGACGTTCGCGCCGCGAATTGCGGAAAGCGCCAGCCGCAGCCGGGTTTCCCGCACCAGGTCGGCGTTGCCGGCCGGAAGCCACGCCTGCTTCTCGCCCGGAGGCCATTGGGCGGCGGCGCCGTTCCCCAGCGCGATGCGCGCGCCTTGATCGCCCGCCGGAAGATCCAGCAAACGGGTCGCCGGCAAGTTGGGCAGATCGTCGTTCAGCCCGCTCCAGGAGCGCCCTGCGTCCACCGATCGAAACACTCCGGCCGCGCCTGCCGTTACGATTTCATCGCTGTTGCCGGGAGCCACGGCCAGATCGGCTACGGCCCCGCCGAGCAGTGAAGTTCCGCCTGACGAGACCGTAGTATTCTCCCAATGCGCTCCGCTATCCTCTGAACGATAGACGTGTTCGCCGAAGGCATACACGCGGCCGTTGTCCCCGGCCAAAGCGCGGGTCTGCGCGCCCGGTTCCGGCAGAGTTACAACCGCTGCATTGGTCCCGGCCGCAGGCGCCTGCGCGCTGCTCGGCTGCCAGCTCTCCAGATCGGCCGTCTGGTAGACGCGGGATCCATGGTTCACATCCCCGGTCTGGACATAAAGCACGCCGCCCGGCCCATACCAGACTCGCTTCGAGGGTCCCGACGCTGCTCCCGCCAGCGCTTCATCCAGAACCAGGTTGCCGATATGCCGCCAGTCCGGGGTTAGGCCGGATGCCGGCAGGGGAGACTGCTGGGCATGTGCACACCACGGCACAGCGATCGCAAGTACTGTGGCGAAGCGCCACGGTGCTGTGGACAACTTATACATGCAACCCGTCCATTGTAGCCCGGTCTATCGGCAGAAGCGCTCCGAAGCTTCTGATTTCAGAGGAAATTTTTCAAAAAATCGTTTGCGGACCCCCACTTGCCATGAAGTTTAGTGCTAAACTGTCCGAAATAGTATTTTATGCTGCGCGTCGTGTATCCCGGCCGATCGGTTGTGCTGTCGCTGCTGTGTGCAGCAGCGGCAGGAGTGTGCCCGGCGCAGTTCAGTGCTTTCGACACCGGCAGTTATGCGGCGAAAGTCATCTCCCAGACCGGGCAGGTTTCAGTTCTCAAGGACACCCAGCCGTGGGCCCTTTCCGTGGGCGATTCCGTGCAGATTCGCGACCTGATTCTTACCGGACCCGACGGCCACGCTCTGCTGCAGGTTTCCGATGGCAGTACTTTTGAGGTATTTCCCAACTCCCGCGTGGTGTTCCGTAAGAATCCGCCCAACTGGAAGGACCTGCTGGATATCCTGGTGGGCCGCGTCCGGGTTCACATCGAGCACTTCGGCAGCGTGCCCAACCCGAATCGCGTGCTGACGCCGACCGCGGTGATTTCGGTGCGCGGCACCACCTTCGACATCACTGTAGATGACGACGACGAAAATACCCTGGTCGAAGTGGAAGACGGCCAGGTGGAAGTGCAGCATGCTCTGCTGCCCCGCGGAAATTCCAAGCTGCTGAATCCCGGCGAATCGCTGCGGGTGTATCGTGACGAGCCGATCGCCGCGCGCGGTATCGACAAGGGCAACCTGGCGCGGATCATATTGCGCTCCATGGCGAATGCGGCGATTACCATGGCTACGCGTATGCCGGGGTCCGGAGGCGGCGTCGGCGGCGCCGGTTCCGCCGGGGGCGTGGGCGATACCCAGAAACAGCCTCCGCCGCCGCCTCCTCCGCCCCCTGCTCCACCATCGGCGCCGTTGCTATAAACGATCGCCCGCGCTTTAATACGAACTTGTTTAGCCCACCCCGCTTTAGCGCTGCCCGTCTTTTCGGCGAACACTCCTCTTTAGGCCCGCTCACCGCGGCGTTTTAAGCCAGCCGCCGCGCTCTGCCCGAGCCTCCAGGCCGTCCCCCGTGCGAAACTAACGGTTAGCTATGAAGTATCTGCTGCCACTCCTGATTCTGCCGCTCGCCTTCGCGCCGCCGGCCCATGCTCAAGGCGTGTCCGCGCCCTGGGATATCTCGCAGACCCTCACATCGCTCGCCGAGCAATCGCAGCGGCTGCTGCCCCTGCTCGAACAATTGACGCCGGAGAAATGGGAAACCAAGGGTGCACCCGCCGCTTACACCGCGCAATGGCGTAACGCGCGCAGTGAACTGGGCTACTTGTTAGGCGCGGCCGAAGCCATGAAGAAGCAGCCGGAAAAGCTCACCCTGGCGCTGGAGACGCTGTTCCGCTTGCAGGCTGTGGAGGCTCAAGTGACTTCGTTGACCGAAGGAGTGCGGCGCTATCAGAATCCCGCTGTCGGTGACCTGCTGGTGAGTGTGGTATCCGCCAACTCCGCCAATCGCGATCAGTTGCGGCAATATATCACTGACCTGGCGAAAACCAAGGAAGAGGAATTTCAGGTGGTGGACCGTGAAGCGCAGCGCTGCCGCGGGACTCTGATGCGCCAGCCGCCGTCGCATCCAGCGCCTGCCGCCTCCAAACCCGCCGCGGCGGCTCCGCCCACCTCTAATCCCGCTGCCGCGGCGCCGGCCACCCCCAAACCCGCCGCCCCACAATCGTCGAATGCGAAATAGCAGAGAGAAGACACATGGCTGAGACCACCACTTTCCAGTGCACCATTTGCGAAGAGCCTTCCACCGAAATTTGCTTTCATTGCACCAAGGACACCTGCACCAATCATCTGTGTGAAAAGTGCAGACGCTGCAGCGACTGCTGCCAGTGCGATTTCCGGCGCAATAACGATTAGCGGGCGCGCGGCGCGGCAGACCTTCGCCACGGGTTAAAATTGGTCGAAATGCAATTCCTCGCCGAAAGCCTCGTCGAACTCATCACCCAGACTTCCACCAACCTGCCGCCCGATGTGCGCGAGGCCATGAGCCGCGCGCTGGGGACGGAGCTGCCCAACACGCAGTCCGCGCAGGCCCTGAACGTGATCGCATCGAATATCGATATGGCGGCCGAGGATCAGGGTCCCATCTGCCAGGACACAGGCATGCCCACTTTTGTAGTGCATACGCCGGTGGGCGTCAATCAGATTGTGCTCAAGAGCGCGATTCAGGAAGCCGTGGCCGAAGCCACGCGCCGCGGCAAGCTGCGGCCCAACTCCGTCGATTCGGTCACCGGGAAGAACAGCGGCAACAATCTCGGCGCCGAGACGCCGGTCATTCACTTCGAGCAGTGGGCCGAGGATCAGATCGAAGTGAAGCTGATCCTCAAGGGCGGCGGCTGCGAGAACAAGAACATCCAGTATTCGCTGCCCGGCGATCTGGAGCACCTGGGCAAAGCCGGGCGCAACCTTGAAGGCGTGCGTAAGTGCATTCTGCATGCCGTATGGCAGGCGCAGGGGCAGGGTTGCGCGCCGGGTGCGGTTGGAGTGTGTATTGGCAGCGACCGTGCGCATGGCTACGTGCTTGCCAAGGAGCAGTTGTTTCGCACTCTCGACGACGTAAATCCGCATCCCGACCTGGCGCGCCTCGAAAGCGAGATCGTGGAGGAAGCCAATCGCCTGGGTATCGGAGCCATGGGCTTCGGCGGCAAGGTATCGCTCATCGGATGCAAGATCGGCGCGGCCAACCGCCTGCCGGCCAGCTTCTTTGTGTCGGTGGCGTATGAATGCTGGGCCTTCCGTCGCCTGGGGGTCCGGCTGGATGCCACCAGCGGAGCGATCACTGGATGGTTATATCGGGATCCCTCGCGGCCCGTCGAAAAGATGACCCAGGGCGAGGGCTTCCCGCTCACCGGCCGCGAAATCATTCTGCGGCCGCCCATCAGCGAGGAGCAGGTTCGCGCGCTCAAAGTGGGCGATGTAGTCTTGATCACGGGCGAGTGCTATACCGGGCGCGACGCCGTGCACGCGCATCTGATGACCAATCCGCTGCCCGAAAGCGTCGATTTGAGCGGAGCCCTGCTCTATCACTGCGGTCCCGTGATGCTCAAGAGCGGCGAACGCTGGACCGTCAAGGCCGCGGGACCCACCACCAGCAGCCGCGAAGAGCCGTATCAAGCCGACATCATCCGGAAATTCGGGGTGCGCGCTGTGATGGGCAAGGGCGGCATGGGGAAGAAAACCCTGGCGGCGCTTCAGGAGCACGGCGCGGTTTATCTCAACGGCATCGGCGGTGCAGCCCAGTATTATGCGCGCTCGATCGATCGGGTGCTGGGCGTGAGCCTGCTCGAATTCGGCATCCCCGAAGCCATGTGGAAGCTGCAGGTGCACGACTTCATGGCCATCGTGACCATGGACGCGCACGGCAACAGCCTGCATGCCGAATTGGAGCGGAATACCGGCGAGAATCTCGAATCGCTGCGAACTCCAGCGGCCCCGGCGGTTATTTCTTTGCGCTGACGGCGTCGGTCCTGGTGAGGTAGAGAACGAAGGGCGTCACTTCAAACGGCATCTTTTCGCGCGCCGAAAGCAGGGCCAGCGGCCGGGTTTTTACCAAAGCCAGTTGATCGGTCCAGGGATTCAATTTCACCCGCGAGCCTAACGGAAGCGCCGCGATCTGATCGACCTTATCTGCGTCGAGCGGTGGCGCTGCTTCCGCAAAATGGGCCAGACGCGCCAGCGCTGCCGTATCGGCCACCGGGTCGCCCAGACTCGCTTGCAGCAAACGCGGCATGGCAGCGCGGTGTGCTGCCAGCGCCTTGAGGAATAAACCCGCGTTGGCCAGCTTTGAATACGGCGACGCGCGCATCATACGAACGGCCTTCTCGGAGGCGGCTTGCATTTCTTCGGCCGGCCGCTCAAAGCGGAAACGCTGCAGCAGTTCGAGATCGCTCAACATGGTCTGATTGTTGAAGGCAAACTGAGTCTGCGTGGCGTGTCCCAGCGCGATGTGCGCCAGTTCGCTCGCGAGCGTCATCGCCAGGCTCCCTTCGTCCGGCAAGACGTCAATCAGGCCGCGGCTGATCACGATGGTGTGGCCCATGGCAAAAGTTTCAAACGGCGTGGTCAGCAGCACGCGGCAATGCGCCTCGATGTCGAGTTTGGAGGACACGATCAAATTGTTGACCACCGCGTTGAGAACTTCCTCCACCGGCCCCGGTGGCGCCAGCAGCCCGCCCTTTTCCAGGCGGGCGAGTAGATTCTGTTCCGCTTGCCGCTCCCACAGACGCTGGCTTTCGAGCGGCGATATGTCCTTAGGCGCGCCGGCATCCTCGACCGCCGAAACGCTCTCGATCAGAACGCTAGTCAATTCGTCGACTTTTCGCGAGGGCGTCGCCGCATAATCCCAGAAGCGTGTTTGCCCCTTGAAATGCGGCATGGCTCCGTCTGCACGCCGGCCGGGTGAGGCTTGTTCCTCAACATAGATTTGCGCGGGAACCCACAGCGATTCCGCGGCATTCACGCGCCAGCTATCGAAATGAAAGTAGCGCTCGGCGATGGCTCCGCGGGCTGGTGCCGGCTGCACGTAGGTTCCGTTGAAGCGCACGATGGCGTCGTCCCGGTCCTCCACCCATATCCGGCCCACGAACTTTCCCGGCGCCAGACGATTGACCGGCGCAACGTCGAACACCAGACAGCGGATTTCGCCCAGAAACTCGCGCCGGACATATTCAAAGCGATAAGTCCGGCGGTTGAAATCGTGCAGATCGAGCAGCGCCATCTGCGCGAAGCCGCGCGGCAGAAACGTCAGTGCCCGATTCTTCGCAATTCCCAAATGGAAAGGCAGCCAGGAACTGGATTTTGCCGAAGGCGCGTCGGTGCGCGCCACCAGCGGTTGGTAGTCGATCACGCCGTTCCAGCGGACCCGCCCCAGAAAGTAGTGATCCTGGGCAGGCCGTGCGGAAGCGTCGCTGCCCTGGGGGGTCTCTTGAATGTAGGTTTCAACCAGAGGCGTTCGCGCCGCGATTGCCGCCAGAAAGTTGTTCTCCCGCTCGACAATGCGGTCGAGCAGTCTCTCGGCTAAAGCGTCAGTGGGCTCGGCCCCGGCCAGCGGGAAAACAGTGAGTACGGCGAG
>Ga0105239_10009093_pt1 | contig 11241 bp, 7 predicted proteins | sample KBSC44metaG_FD_92761 | JGI IMG/M metagenome (GOLD analysis project Ga0105239, IMG submission 92761) | Corn rhizosphere microbial communities from Kellogg Biological Station, Michigan, USA - KBS C4-4 metaG | ecosystem: Host-associated > Plants > Roots > Rhizosphere > Soil | place: Michigan, USA...
CGCGCGCACTACTCCTATATGTGGCCACGCGATGGCGCCCTTGTCGCACATGCACTGGATACAGCCGGCTACGGTAGCCTGACCCGCCAGTTCTTTCTCTTCTGCCGGGATATCCTTCCCAAAGACCGTGCCGCGCTCTATCACAAATACGGCCCGGACGGCTCCGTCGGCTCCTCCTGGCACGCCTTCGTCGCCCCGGATGGCTCGCCCGAAATGCCCCTGCAGGAAGACGAAACAGCGCTCGTCGTCTGGGCACTATGGCATCACTACGCCTGCCACCGGGATTTTGAGTTCGCGGAGAGCATGTACCGCACCCTGGCGCGGCCCTGCGCCGATTTCATGTTGGAGTATCGCGACCCCAGGACCGGGCTCCCGAAGCCGTCGTGGGATCTCTGGGAGGAGCGCCGCGGCATTCATACCTACACGGTATGTACCGTTATCGCCGCGCTGGCCGCCGTCGGCAAACTCGCGCTGCTGGTCGGAGATACAAGCCGTGCCGAGCAGTATACCGCCGGTGCGGACGCCGTGCGGGAGGCGATGCTGGCGCACCTCTGGAATCCAGGCCATAACCGCTTCGCTCGCCGTATGGAGGTCTGGGCCGATGGAAATACGGCCCTCGACATGACCCAGGACGCCGCCCTGCACGCGCTCCACCTCTTCGACGTCCTCCCGCTGGACGATTTCCGCCTCCAGGAGACGATGCGCCAGGTTAATGAGCGACTCTGGGTCAAGGCAGGAATCGGGGGGATGGCGCGCTACGAGGGGGATTACTATGCCCGCGTCTCCGATGATCTGCGTAATGTGCCGGGCAACCCCTGGATCATCTGCACGCTCTGGCGAGCGCAGTGGCAGATCAAGAACGCGAAGTCCCTGGTCGATCTGGAGGCGCCGCGCGATCTTCTGGAATGGGCGAACCTGACCGCGCTTCCCTCCGGAGTGCTGCCAGAGCAGATCCACCCCTACGAGTTCACCCCGATGACCGTCGCTCCCCTGACCTGGAGCCACTCCGAGGTCGTCGAGACCGTCTATCGATGGCTGGCAAAGTATGATGAGCTCAACGCCGCCATCACCGCCCCCGATCCGATCTCAGAAGTTCTGGAGACGATCAATACGGCTGCTCCGGCAAAGAAACGCTCCGGCAAATAGAAGCGCGTCGAACGCCAAAAATAAAACAGCCCTCCCTTCGCTTTCGCGAAGGGAGGGCTGCCTTTTTACCGGGTAACGATCGATTACTGGCCGGTCGTCGAGTGCGGGTAGGCCGCGGTCGACGAGTTGCAGGTCGGGTCGTTGTCGATGTTGGTCGCGGTGTACGAACCGTTCGACGGGCAGGCAGGCGTCGACTTGATGTAGCTCGTGGAACCGATCAGCGTGGTCCAGTCGGCAACGGCGGCGCCGGCGACCATCTTCTGGTCCATGGCGTACTGCTGCAGGGCAGACTGGATCTGCTTGAGGTTGGCGGAACAGGCCTTGGCGCGACCCTGCTCACGAGCCCGGATGAAGTTGGGGATCGCGATGGCAAGCAGGATGCCGATGATCAGGACGACGATCATGATCTCGACGAGCGTAAAACCACGGCGACTGGACTTGAGATTCTTGAACGACATAACGATACCTCCACTTTTTGAACAGCGTTAATCAGTACGATCTGGCTTCCAGGTGTTGCCGAGGGAAGGGTGTATTCACCTCATCCCGGTTTTGGTAGAGCTTCAATCGCTTTACATACGCTCGTGCCATACATCCCCAGAGAATTCACATAAGAATTTTTAGCAGACGACGGCAGAGTTAAGATATGCCGGAAAAAAATAATGGACAATGCAGGAATAATGCAGGATCTGGCGGACAATACAGGGAATCGGAAGCCACGGCTCTTTGCACGGAAAAGCGCTGTAAAGATCGACAGGAGACATCCTGTAATTTTTTCGTCGCCGCTACCCGATAACAGCCTGTGGCACGTAAATTGTGGCGAGGTAACTGCTCGCTCATTTCAGACGAAAGTCTTGTGGATGTAGTCAGACTTTAGAGAGGCGCATACCCAACTACGATGGCACGGGTTTCTGGCCTGACCTCCCTGCATGAGACGCCCAGTCTCTGGCACAAACTCTCTGGCGCAGCCACGGCGGCTCGCTGGTGTCGAAGCGCGGACCCGCCCATTGGCTCTGATAAAGCGCCGGCATATGCTGCCGCACTGGCAGGGGGAGGCCTCCCCGCGGAAACGCGGCACCGTGCGGCCCTCTATCTCCTCTGGTGCGATGCTGCCCGCTCCTCTTTCGATCCGGCGCGTCTGGCCTGGTATCAGGACGCCTTCCGATCGAATCCGTCGGACGAACGTGCCGCCTTCTTTATCGCGGCCCTCTGCTATCAGGGGGTGATCCATGATTCCCAGGTGGCGTTGGAAGCCTACCAGGCTGTCCTGCGGCCGGACTGGCACCACTCCAAATACTGGACCAGCTTTGCTCTCCCGCAGAAAAATCTCGTCTTTACACTCGCATCGCTGTACACCACGATGCCTGCCGAACATACGGCCGCAGAACCCGGCGCGGTAGAGATCGTCGAAGCGGCGCTGGAGCAGAGCCCGGAGACGAGCCCGGAGCGGCGTAACTATATCCGCTGTCTGAGCCAGATCTATCGAGAGCAAGGACGCAAAGATGATGTCGCCGAAAGCGTCTACCGATGGATGTTCCAGAGAGAGCAAGGGGACGTCGAGAATTGCCGCTTCCTGGCGCTGTTGAACGAGGAACGTCACGCCAACGATGGCCCTGCCTGCGCCATCTATGGACGCATGGCGGCGATTGCCGAAGAGATAGGCGATGAAGCCGAGGCCGGACATTGGCTCCGCCGTCTGGCCCATGCTTTTATCACCCAGGGACGCATGGACGGCGGTACGGTCGCTACCTTCGAACGCGCTGCCGCTTACGATCCCGCCGATCGGGAGATTGCTGCTGCCTGGCTATATGCGCTTGCCCTGGAATATGGTATGGTCGGCATCGGCAACAACGCTGCCGTAGGCTATCCCGAAAAAGAGGAGACGATCGCCAAACTGGAGGAGGCGATCACGCTCGAAACGGAGTTCGAACCCATATTCGCACGCCGTCGCTGGGAGTGGGGCGTCGTGCTGCGCGCTCTGGCGCTGGCCTATGGCCGTATGGCCAGGACGGACGAAATGGCGCGCGGCATCTACGCGCGTGCCGTCGAGTTCTGCCCGGAGGAGCGAACGATCTGGGCGCTCCATGCACGGACCCTCGCGGAAGCGGCGGACTACTCGCAAACCGCGATGGAGGTCTACGAGAAGGCGGTGCACGCCGTCAACTGCGATGACTCCGTCTTTGTCGCCCTCGGACACGCCTATGTGACCTGCCAGGCCTGGGCAGACCCGGAACGGCGCCATAACGCTCTGGTACTCTGGGAGACGCTATACCGGCAGGGAGTTTACTGGCCGGAACTGGTGACAGCATTGGCGCAGGCATACACGGGCGAAGAGCGCGTGAACGATATCGCCATGTCGCTCTGGGAGAAGCAGGTCGAGAACGAACCGAATAACGGCTTTCTCCGCCTGCCACTGGGACGAGAGTTGCGCCTTCGCGGCGACCTGCACAACTCCCTGCGCTACTACCGCGATGCCGCTCGCCTGCTGCCGAAAGACTTCGAAGCCCAGTTCGAGATGGGCTATCTCCTCAAAGAGCAGTACTCGGATTATGCCAACGCCGTCAAGCATCTTCAGAAGGCGATCAAACTGCCGGAGGGCCAGGCACACCTGGATGCCCACTTCTTACTGGGAGAGGCGCTGCTGGCGCGAGATCGGCGCGACGAGGCGAAGGTCATCTTCCAGGTGATCATCGATCGTATCAATCCGCGCCATCGTCCGACACTCCTGCATCTGGCGAAACTTAACCTGAAGTATGAAGAAGAGGGTGTTCAGATCGCGGAAGCCCTTTATGAGCAAGCAAGGTCGTTGAATCCGGAGGACCCGGAGACCTATCGCAAGATGGCCGATCTATATCGGGAAAAGGGCCAGGCGGAAGAGGAGGAGCAGGCCCTGGAAAAGTACCTGATGCTCTCTGCCAGCACCTCCCCGGATGCAGAAAAATATCGACAGCTTGCCGATCTCTATATCCGCAAGGGAGACTTCCTCCGCGCCGAAAGCGCCCTGCGCCAGGTGATCGCCCTGGGGCAGGGGGATAAGAAGCTCTACACCCTGCTCGGCGAAGTCATCCTCCAGGCCCGTGGCGGCATCGCCGCCTGAATAGCCCCCTCCTGCATCTGAAAAGTCTTCCCCCGGAAACGGGGGAAGACTTCGCTCTGAAACTCCTCTTACTATCTCCCACGCCGTAAAATAGATATAGGCTATTTCGTCGTGAATACCCAAACGCAAGCCAGTTCGCTCGTAAGCGATACTGTGTTGATTTCGGTGTCCGCAACTACGGCAGAACCATTTTGACCGCCCTCGACACCTGCACCGATTAGATCGAGTAGGTAGAATAGGCGTGGACCATTCTGAAGAAGTAATCGTTAGGTGTGGTAACTTCACGACTGCCTCATAACGTCCTGCTTCTACTTATATCTTCTCTATCCTTCTCTGCTAAATCAAGTCTATGCCCGCTTGCCGACTATGTGGATCGGGTCATCGTCAATGACAGCAACGAGGGCGAAGTGGAGATGTAACTATTCAGGCTGCTTGTAATGACGGCATTATTGGCTGCCCGGCGAAGATGGATCTGAGGCAATCGAGCACGGCGAGTCCCTGCCTCTGGCAAGTTGCCGTGTAGCTACGGATGCGGCAGAAGCTGTCGGCCCCCGCCGTCGTTCGGAAGCAGCCACTGATCTTCCCCTTGACTTTGAACATCCGGATTGCTTGTTCCGAGAGGTTGTTGGTGAACGGCAGAGTTAGATCGAACAGGAAACGCAAGTAGTCGTCACGCCACCCTGACTTCGATAGACGCTCCGCCAGCCGCCTCGCCTTCGTCGCGGGACCACTCTTGGGAGGCGCATTGCTGCGTAGTCCCTCCGCTACCCACCAGTCGAAGTCAGCGGCAAACCGATGAGCGTTCCCCAGTTTTTGCGCGCCGCGCGCTCGTGCTCGGTTGCAGGCGTCTACCGCTTTCTCCAGAGTGTCAATCAACGCCCCGGCCCAGTGCTGGCCGTTCACCTCGTGAACGAAGGTCAACTCCCGCAACAGACAACAGATGCGCACCGCAGAACACGTGACGGCAGCCTGTCAGACAAACATAGCTCGACCAGAAGTCGGAGACCAGAGTGCCCCGATAGTCTTGAAGATCCGCTACTGCTTCCCTGGCACCGCCGCGCTTTTCATGGCGGAACAGTCGGCACAGGCTCTGGGTGCAGCGCACGTGAAACCAGTGCAGCTTACCGGCAACGCGGCAACCAGTCTCATCCACATACTTGACGGGCACGCTACAAAGCGCCTGCTCCATAGCCTGATCAAATTCGGCTAAACGATGATGCGCTGTCCGAAGCGCCTGATGCAAGCTACCAGCGCTAAACGGAGCGCTCGTCACCTCCTGCACGATCTGAGAGCAGCGTGCGAACGGCAGCAGATGCACCGCATGAAGGTAGGTGGCAAACCCGAGCAGGTTCGGCCCATACTGGACCGGCCTCTCCACCCCCTCCGGAGCGGTTGCCTGCGTCTCTTTGCCGCAGCAATGACACCGAACCGTGGCGACCTGATGCTCAGTGACCACGATCTTTGGTTCCGGCATCTCGAATACCTGCCGACAGGAAACCGCCGTCAGACTGCCGGCACGAAGGCTCCTCAGGCAGTGCTTGCAGGTATCGGGGCAGTGGACAACCACCTGGTCCGGCGTCTTTACCGCTTCCAGCGTGCTGCCCCGATGTCCCTTCTGGCCGCCCGGCTTCTTGTTCCCGTTCTTGCGCAGGCTTTGGGTATTCATGGGGCGCAGGGAGGGTTTCTTCAGACCATCGCTACTCGGGGGCTTGGAGGAGTTGCCCGAGTTCTTCGCCACTTGTTCTTCCAGGGCTTCCAAACGACGATACAGCTCCTGGAGCAACCGGACAACGGCTTCTTCGCCCTCTTGATAGAGGGCGCGCAACTGATCGTCCGACGGCATACCCGGGTTTGCGTTTCCGACCATGACGAACCTTCTGACGGCGACAGAACCTACCGGTTGCAGCGTTTCTCAAGCTGAACAGTTACGGTCTTTTGACAGGCAAGGCAGCGAAGTCGCGCGCTACCACCACGGTTCGTTCCGTGCTTGACGACGCGTTCGGGCTTACCGCAAAAGGGACAGGCGATCGAGATCGAGATCGAGACCATGAGCCATTATGTACTATCAGAGATGCTGTCGCAACGCAGGAAAGTCCATAGCCCCGGCAAGAATGGCGTTGCCCGTATTGCTGCCTGGAGCTACTCGATCAAGCAGTGAGCGTCAGGGATGTGGGGGCTTATCGGCGGTGCGGAGGGCGTTGAGGGTCTTGGCGACGATGATGTCGGCGGGGGCGACGCGGGGTTGGTCGTCTTTTCCGGTGTTAGTGTAGCGGATGCGACCGGCGGCATCGAGAACGAAGGCGCGGGGGCAGGGATCGGCGTGATAGAGGTCGTCGGTCACATGGAGATCCTCATCGCTGAGGAAGATGGTCTGGGCAGTATCGAGGCCGGAGCGTTTGGCGAAGGCGGCGGTCTCTTCCCGGTCGCTGGAGTAGATGATGACGGTGGTCGGGCGTACTGGTCTAGCGGGCGGGGCGACAGATGCACTCCCCTGTTTGGGAGCGACTGGCGGGGTATCGGCGCCCGGGAGGGCGTTGCCATGCTGCAGGGTCGCCCAGGAGCGGGCGACATCCAGGCACCAGGAGCAGCCGCAGAAAAAGAAGAGGACGGTGGGACGGCCGCGGAAGGAGTCGAGGGTGACGATCTTGCCGTCCGTATCCTTCAGGCTAAATGCCGTGGCGATCGGCAGCGTAGCGGCAGGGGGCGTCTTACGGGCAGCAGATACCGATTTCGCCAGCCGGGCAGGAGCGGTGGTGGGATGAGCCGGAACCGGAGCGGCATCCGTCGGTGCGGGAAGCGCGGCGCCGCTGAGAGCGACGGCAAGCGTCAGGAGGATGCCGGTTCGAGCCACCATACCTCTATTATCCCTCACTATTTTTGCTTCGCGGAGGCGGCGGCCTCGGATGCGGGGACGTAGGCGGTCACCGGCAGGCGCAGCCGCTCGCCGTTCTTGAAGGCGACGTTCAGATCCGCCTGGATCAGCCCGGTCATCGTCCCGGGCGCGACGGTGACGTAGAGGATACCGGTCTCGCTGCCTCCGGCTGTCGGGGGTGCGAAGCGAGTCGTGACGCACGCCGGCAGAGAGGACATTATTGTCGCACCGGTTAGCGCGGCGGCCGTCGGTCCGGTCAGTACGATCGTCCGTGTCGCTTTACTCCCTGCCGGCATGATACCGAAGGCAAGCACGGCGGGTGAGGCGTTGATCGTACCGATCACCTCCGCTTCCAGAGGGATCAGGGACTCGCTGCCCGGAACGGGGGCAGTGGGAGCCGTCGCCGTTGTGGCCGGGGGCGAGAGAAGCGATAGGGTTCCGGTGAGGAATCCGATGGGCGTCTCTGCCGGAAGAGTGATCTTGAACTTCCGCGTCTTCCATCCGGCGAGTGTCGGGTCGGTAGACGGCTCCCAGCCGGCATCCAGCGGAGACACCCGGGCATCCGTTGCCGAGCAGACGAGCGTCAGAGCCTCGCCACGTCGCTGCAACAGCCGTTCGTCGACCGACACGTTGACTGTCTTCTCGGCCGGCTGGCCGGCATGGACATGGCCGAAATCGAGATTGTCGGTGCTGTAACGCACCACCGGCGGCAGCACCCCGTTGAGCTCCAGGGTGACGGCGGGAGCCGCATTGCCGGTGGTGTAGATCCAGACCGTCTTGTGCTGAGTGCCGGGGCTGAGCGCTCGGGGGTTCAGCGCCGCCCGAACGGTCACGGTCTCCCCCGGAGCCAGGGTGCGCGGCAGATGCGCCGCCGTTTCCGTTTTGGCGTCGGCCGCTCCCTGCAGGACGGCCGAGGTGCAGCCGCAGGATGCCTGCACGCGCTCGACGCTGATGGGCGCGGTTCCGGCATTTCGGAGCGTAAAGACATGCTCGATCGCTCCGGCGGTGAAGGCATCGATCGTCCCAAAATCAAACCGGACAGGGGCGTGCGGATCTCCTGCAGGCTGCATCTCGCCGGGACCAGGCGTTGCTACCAGGGTCGTATCAGCCGTCCCAGCAGGCACGGCCGCGTTTCGCATGTGAGATAGGGTCGCTTCAGGGGGTGGCGTTGGTTCGTCGGCCCTGGCGGCTCTCCCCCCCCAAATCAGGAGCGTGCAGGTCGCAAGTGCGATTGGGATCACCGGCGAAAGACGGGGGGAACGCCGAAGGTTCTGGGTAGGTATCTTCATCGTGGTACTGTTCGACGCGATGGTCTTGTCGCGGCGCCTGTTATAGGCAAAGACCGCCGGAACAGTCTTACTATACCCACTAGCGCTCATGCATCCTTGTTCGTAACGAAGTTAAAAGCTCGGGAGGAAAGTCATTGGTTCGTGATCTATTCCTGCGCGAGGTGACGGTAGCGGACCTTCCGCAATTCTTTGCACACCAGAGCGAGCCGATCGCGAACCATATGGCGGCGTTCACCCCCCGAGATCCCTCGGACCAACCGGCCTTTATGGCGCGCTGGCACCGTATTCTGGGCGATCCCGCCAGCAGCGTCCAGACGATTCAGTCCGAGGAGGACGTCGTAGGCCATGTGTTGAGCTACGAAGAGGCGGGCCGGCGGGAAGTCAGCTACTGGATCGGCCAGGAGTACTGGGGCCAGGGCATCGCTACCCAGGCGCTGACCCAGTTTCTGGACGCTGTGGTGACGGAACGCCCGCTGTATGCGCGGGCGGCGAAGGACAATAGGGCTTCGCTCCGGGTTCTGGAGAAGTGCGGCTTCACCGTCACCGGCGAGGGTGCGGAGTTTTCTCTGGCGCGTGGCGAAGAGGTAGAAGAGTTCGTGCTGGAGCTGGCGCTGTAGAAAAAGCTGCGCCCTCGGGATTCGCACGGTAGTGAGTTCACGAGGGCGTACGGCGCTTTATGGGGTAGCAGAGGTGGTCCGCAGGCTGCCGATCCAGAGGGTATTGGCGGTCGTCGCGCTATCTACCATCCCGGTGATATCCAATATCAGGACCTGGTAGACCTGATCGCTATCCAGCTTTCCGTTGCTATCCTTGGAATCGTCGGCCGGTTTGAAATCGGCGAAGGAGAGGGTGTAGTCTTTAGCGACGATCGGGTCGGAGTCCGTTTTACGGCCATCGACGGCGATCGTGGCGTTGTACTTACCGCCTCCTCGCTCCTCCAGCTGAACCAGCAGGGTCGCCGGCAGCACGGAGGCGACATTGATCGTCAGCTTGTCGGCGCCGGTCAGCCGACCACGATTGAACGGGCGGATGATTCCGGCAAACTTGCCGGAGACCCGGTAGTAGACTGCCTTCAACCCACGGTTGGTGAGTGGCTTCTCACTCGTGACGCTCATCTGCACGCCGCCCAGGCCGATCCAGCCGACCTGCGGTTCCAGGAAGGTGTCCAGGTACGGGTTGACCTTCCCCTCGAAGGAGGTGTTGTTGAGTGGTTCACCCCGGACGGAGAACGTACTGATCGTGATGCTGTGCGGTCCTGGCTTTATCCCAAAGAGCGTCTTGAGGTTAGCATCGTCCATGGTCGCGAAAAACTGCCCCATGTCGGCGATGCCAAAGCCTTCGATCTGGTCCAGATCCAGTTTGCCATCGGGGTCTTTCGGATCGCCGGCTCCCTCAGCGAGGGTAAAATCCGAAAGGCGCAGGGCGACATCCTGCCACTTGTCCCTGGGCACGCTGAAGATCGCGTTATAGCGTCCGCCGCCCTTCTCCTGCAGTACCGCGATCAGTGCCGTCGCCTGATCGGACTTCACCGAGAACCGGAACGACTTCGCCTCGCTGATCGTGCTGCCGCTCACCGGCAGGATCATAGCGTTCAGCGCATCTTTGGCAATTGTGTAATCAAGCTTCAGCGATCCCTGACCGGTTGTTGTATCCAGAGTCTGCGTGACTTTTGCCGTGGGGCCGATCGCCTGCCAGCCGCCTTCATCTTTGGTGAAGTCGGTCATCAGGATCGGCGCCTTCGCGCCGACAGTGGTATCGGCGCTTGCCGATCTTCCCGGGGTGACGACGAGAAGGACGGCGCCGGTAGCGATCGCGAAACACGCGCCAATACGTCGTTGTACTGCCCTTGATTGCATAGCCTGCTTACCTCCGTGGGTGGTGCGAAAGAAACAACAGCCGTAGGACCCACGAATCCTCTCTCTGGTTGCGCGATCGTTGCGGGATTCTTATCGTTACCAGCGCAACGATTTTTGGCATTGCCCCCGCCCTGAATTGACGGATCATCGATCGACTTCTAGAATGGACGCGGCTCGATTCGGTACGATGGGCCGGGAGATATGCCAGGTTGAGATTATGCAGGATAGCGACCCTGGTCGCTGTGGGGTTGTTAGCGGGCGGAATGGCCGTTTCGGCGGTGCAGGCGGAGACGCCGGTGCTGACGGTCCCGGATGGTGGGTGGCGCTTGTGGCCGGATGCTCAGGCGACGTGGCGCGAGGACAAGGTCTATCTACCCGCAGACGTACCCTGGGATAAATTGCCGGTGAATGCGCCGACAGGCGGCTGGCAGGCCCTTAATGATCGGCAGGGGATCGCGGTGACGCTGCCGACGACGGTGGAGCAGCACTACTGGGGCAAGTTTGGTCTACGGCCGTACAAGGGCTCCTACTTCTACGAAGACAAAGATCCGGATGTGCGGAACGGCAACTACGAGGGGGTCTCCTGGTGGTGGCGGAGTATCGACGTGCCGTCGTCGTTTGCCGGTAAGACGGCGATCCTGCATCTGCGTGGGGCACGGCAGCGGGCGGAGATCTACCTGAACGGCCAGATGGTCGGCTACTCCGTCATGGCCGAGAGCGCGTACGACTGCGATATCTCCCGGGCGCTGCGGCCGGGGCGGACCAACCAGCTCGCGATCCGGATCACCAATCCCGGCGGACGCCTGGACTGGGCGGATTGGGAGACGCTCTCCTGGGGAAATGTCACCTTTCAGAAGAGCCATGGTTTTGGGGGGCTGGATCGCGGTATCACCCTGACGGCGCATGAGCCGGTCTATCTGGCCGATGGCTGGGCGCTGAACACGCCGGAGCCTCGGACCGTGCAGGCGCATGCGCTGGTGCACA
>Ga0105239_10009096_pt1 | contig 11240 bp, 7 predicted proteins | sample KBSC44metaG_FD_92761 | JGI IMG/M metagenome (GOLD analysis project Ga0105239, IMG submission 92761) | Corn rhizosphere microbial communities from Kellogg Biological Station, Michigan, USA - KBS C4-4 metaG | ecosystem: Host-associated > Plants > Roots > Rhizosphere > Soil | place: Michigan, USA...
GAAACAGCGCAATCGGCGCTGATCGGTGCGAAAGGCGTACATGGTGTTTTCCTGTCTCGTGAAGCTTGCGAGATCAGGCGCAAGAGATTGCCGACGCGAAGCGGGAGGTCGATGCGACCAGGACACGAACAGCTCGCGGATCAGCGGTGTTCGTTCGCTTCGGGTGGGAAGGTGATGGCGCATCTTACCACGTGCACGTGCATCACCCCTTTGGCCGTCGCGCGAAGCATGCGTGGCGTTCAGATTGCGTGTGCGGGACTACGCGCGTATGGTCGACATGCATCATTCATCTGCGCCGCGCGAAATCCTGGGTCTCCGATCGCGAGACCCCTCGACACGTTGCCGGGCAATTGGCCGGCTCGCTCTCTGCAGGCATCAAATTCCGGTCGATCGGCCGGCACTGCGGAGTGCGGAAAATGACCGTCAGCGTGAAAGGGCTGGTTTCGCCGCGTTACGTCGCGACCATCGAAGTGCGCGAAGACGTGCCGCTCATGGCGCGCATCATGGATCTTCCGGCAGCAGGACTCACCCGACTGTCCCGTTCGCCTGCGGGGTTTGCCTGGTACGACCTCTTCACGGAGGGGACGAACGGCGACGTTGTCGCAGCAGGTCTCGGCAAAGCGACCCTGCAACGCCTGGTCGATCGAGCGGCGTACGATCTTCTCCCGGGATTCCAGGTGATCAGTCGAGTCAGCCGCCCGAATTCGGACCGCGACGAAGGCGGCGCATAGCCATGTTCGACATACTCGGCTTCCAGGGAACGCCCCGCGAGATTGGTCCCATCGACACCGACGCCCGCCTTCTCGCGCGAACGATGATGCGGATCTTCAGCAAGCATCAAATCTTCCAGGTGCGGATCAGCCCCGACGGCACCGTCTATGCCCACGATCCAGCCCGCGCGGCTGCGAGCGTCGAGCAATTCGAAATCCTCGGTACGTATCGACCCATGGCGGATGCGCAGGACCTCGCCGAAGATCTTGCGCTGGCGTGCTCCGAGCGCCTGAACCGGGATGGCATGCTCGAGGGAGATGGCGCGGAGAAGCAGACGAGTGCGACTCCCTAGTGACCTTGGCGGCGTTCTAATACGACGGCTTCGGCAATCCGCAAACTGAAGACATCGGCACGTTGCACGTGTCAGCTCAGACCATGGCTCCAGCCCTAGCGTCAAGATCGATAGCATTGCTTGCGTTCGCGCTGCTCAGTTGTCGCGCACGCGCAGCATGCACGCGCCCGCTAGCAGCAGGCTGGCACCACCGATGACCAGCGCGTTGACCGGCGCATTGCCAAAGAACTCCTTCAGCAGGAAGCCGAGCACGCTGGCGGCGAGCAATTGCGGGATCACGATGAACAGATTGAAGATCCCCATGTAGACGCCCATCTTGCGCGTCGGCACGCTGTCGGAAAGGAGCGCATACGGCAGCGAGAGGATCGACGCCCAGGCGAAGCCCACGCCCGCCATCGACAGCAGCAGCCAGCGCGGATCGTGGATCATCGCGATCGAGATTAGGCCGACGCCGCCGAGCGAAAGGTTGATGAGATGGCTCACGCGCAGGCCCCAGTGCCGTGTCATTTGCGGGATCAGCATTGCCGCGACGATCGCGAACCCGTTGTAGGCGGCGAACAGCACGCCGACCCAGTTGGCGCCTTCGTTGTAGGCCGCGGACTGCGTGTCGCGCGTACCGAACTGCACTTCGGTGACGGCGGCGGTGGTGTATATCCACATCGCAAACAACGCGAACCATGAAAAATACTGCACGACTGCCAACCGGCGCATCGCGAGCGGCATCGTGAAAAGGTCGGTCGCGATTTCCCTGAGCGCGCCCGGCACGCGCCCGAAACCGATTGCCAGCTGCAGCACGCCGTAGGCGAGCATGCCGGCCGCGAGTAGGTACAGCTGCCTGTCGATCTGCATGCCGTACACCGTGAGCAGCAGGGCCTGTCCGGCCGCCAGCCAGAGCCATGCCGTCCTGCGCAGGCGCGCGGGCACCAGCGTGCGTTCGCCTCCGGGCGTCGCGTCGTCGAAGGCCACGAGTGCGTCCGGCGCATATTCGCGTGTCGACAGTACGGTCCAGCCGAGCGCGCCGAATAGCACGACGGCACCAGCCTGGAACGCATATTTCACGGTGTCGGGGATTTCCCCTGCGGGCGCCGTGTTTTCCACGCCGAGGTGCGCGAGCAACCATGGGGCGAGGCTCGCGATCACCGAGCCTGCGGCGATGAAGAACGTCTGCATCGCGTAGCCGAGCGGTCGTTGCGCGGACGGCAACTGGTCGCCGATGAACGAACGGAACGGTCCCATCGAGATATTGATAGAGGCATCGAGTACCCAGAGCAGGCCTGCCGCAACCCACAGCGCGCGTGAGTTGGGCATCGCCGCCAGAGCGAGTGCCGCGAGGATGGCGCCGCCGAGGAAATACGGGCGCCGGCGCCCCAGTCTTCCCCAGGTGTGATCGGAATAGTGGCCGATGATCGGCTGCACCAGCAGGCCGGTGAGGGGCGCTGCGATCCACAGCGCGGGAATGTCGCCGACGCTGGCTCCCAGCGTCTGGAATATGCGGCTCATGTTCGAGTTCTGCAGGGCGAAGCCGAACTGGATGCCGACGAAGCCAAAGCACATGTTCCAGATCTGCCAGAACCCCAGTTTCGGCCTGCCGCTCATGGCACCGCCCCCGGCGACCGATGGTGCACCGCATGCGCACCCATCCCGATCGCACGCGCCTGCACACGACGACGTCGCGTCACCCATGCATGCGACGTAGCGTCAACGCGCATGCAAGCGCGATCGGCGCGGCGGCGGACCGCTCGATTGGCGAATCTGCAACTGGTAGGGAACGTGCACGAGTTGTCCCGCGTTCGGATCGCGGATCAGCGCGAGCAGTTGTTCCGCCGCAATGCGGCCCATGTCGCGGCACGGCTGGCGCACCGTCGTGAGGCTCGGCCATATCTGCCGCGATGTCGGCGTGTCGTCGAAGCCGAACACGGACAGGTCGCCCGGAATCGACATGCCGCGTTCGAATGCCTCGTGCATCACGCCGCAGGCGCTGTCGTCGTTGGCGGCGAAGATCGCCGTCGGGCGCGATTTCAGGTCGAGCAGTTGGCGCGCCCCCACGATGCCCGCGTCGAACGAAAAGCCGCCTTCGACGACAAGCGTCTCGTCGTAAGGGAGACCGGCGCGCAGCAGGCCGTCGCGATATCCCGCCAAGCGCCAGGCGCGACCGCCATGCGGTGGCGGTCCGGCAATGTGCGCGATGCGCTTGTGACCCAGCGCGACAGCGTGGGCGATCATTTCGGCGGCGGCCTTGCGTTCGTCGAGGATCGTGCCGATGCGTTCGTGCCAGATCTTCGCCTTGCCCGATATCGTGGCGTAGCGCACGCCGAGCGCATCCAGGCGGCGCAGCAGCTTCAGGTCGTCCGCGAACGGCGGCACCAGGATCAGGCCATCGGGACGATAGCGGGCGATGGAATCCTCCACCGAGCCGATATGGTCGGCGTTGGCATACTCGAGCGGACGCAGTATCGCGCTGTAGTGGGAGTTCTCGCAGGCCGCGAGCACGCCAACGATGATCTCCATGATGTAACTCGACCCGGCGGCCGGATCGTCGTAGACCAGCGATATCAGGTAGGAACGATTGCCGGCGAGACCGCGCGCAGAGGGATTGGGGCGGTAGTTCAGCTCTTTCGCTGCGGCCTCCACCCGCAAGCGGGTTTTCTCGCGCACGTTCGGCTCGTTGTTGAAGACGCGCGATACGGTCTTCATGGAGACGCCAGCAGTCGCGGCGACGTCTTCGATTCGTGCTGGCATCGACATCCTCTCCAGGGCGGCGCGCCCGCGCCCGCCGACTTGCACGTGCGGCAAGGTCTGCCGCGCCATGCGCGACATGCTAACGCAGTTGCTCCATCGCGCGAGCCATCGGCGGCGCGTGCTGCAAGCCGCGCGCGCACAGATGCTCGACCAGGGCGCGGTGATCGGGCAGATCGGCGGCCGCGTGTGCCGACATCGCGTGGATCATCGCGAACTCCCGCTGCGCGGCATCGATGCGCGTGTACATCGCGCGCATCGGCTCCAGATCCGTCTTGAATTCCATGCCGTACAGGATGTACTGCCAGCTTGCAGGCAGGAACATCTCGATGTCGGTCACGAAGTCGAGGCGGTGCGGAGGGCGCGAACGCCACATCGCGAGCTGATCCTTGAGGCGATCCGGAATGCTCGCCACATCGACGTTGTCGATCCAGAATCGCGAATCGCGTCGCTGACTGAGGCAATAGTGCATCTTGATGAAATCGAAGATGCGCTCGTAGCGTTGCGCCATCATCGAGTTGAAGTGTTTTGCCACGCGCGTCATGTCGCCGTCGGCGGGAAACAGGTGCGTGAGCAGATAGGCGGCCATCTCGACCAGCGCGATGCCGGTCGACTCCAGCGGCTCGACGAAGCCTCCGGAGAGGCCGACCGCGACACAGTTCTTGTGCCATGGCTCGGGACGATATCCGGATTCGAATTTCAGCACGCGCGCTTCGATGCCATCCGCGGTGGGACCGATGTAGCTGCGCAGCACCTCCTCGGCGCGCGAGTCGTCGGTGTGTCGCGTCGAATAGACGTAGCCTACGCCGCGGCGCGACTGCAGGCCGATATCCCAGGTCCAGCCCGCTTCTTGCGCCGTGCTGATCGTATAGGACGCGATCGGAGCATCGGCGCGTGCGTAGGGCGCATTGATGGCGACGGCGCGATCGACGAACAGCGTGTCCTTCTTGCTGTGGAACGGCGAACCAAGCGCCTTGCCGATCAACCCTGCGCGCAATCCCGTGCAGTCGACATAGAGATCGGCTTCGAGCGCGCCCAGCTCTCGCGTGATCACGCGCGCAATCGCACCGCTTTCGTCGAGTTCGACATTCTCGACGGTCGCAATGCGATGCTGCACGCCGAGGCTGCGGCCGTGCTCGGCGAGCAGGCGACCGAAGTAGACGGTATCGAAATGGTAGGCGTAGTTCAGGCGCGCCTCGTAGTCGCCGTCGGTGATTCGGCGCGGGCCGCGCGACGCGTCGGCGACATGCTTCTGCATCGTCACCGCTTCGGCGAATGCGCTACCCGGCGCTGCGGCACCCAGCAGCCAGTAGGGCAGCAGTTCGAGATCGCGCTCTCGCTGACTCGGAAGGCTGAAGGGGTGGAAATAGTGGTCGGCACCGCTAGCTCCAGGAGGGCGCACCCAATTGACATACTTGATGCCCTGCTTGAACGTGGCTTGTGCCTCGCGCAGGAAGCGACCCTCGTCGATCCCGATTGCCGCCAGCGTGCCGCGGATCGACGGAAACGTGGCCTCGCCGACACCGACGATCCCGATGTCGGTCGATTCCACCAGCGTGATTTCCAGCGTGCGTGCGGAACCGGCATTGAGCACGCGCGCAAGGTAGTTCGCGGTGAGCCAACCGGCGGTGCCACCGCCGACGATGAGGATCCTGCGCAAGCCACTCATGGCGAAATCTCCTGTGCTGTGGAAAACCGCCTGCGACCCGCTCGTCGGCGATCGCGGCGGCGGCGCGGAAGTTGCGTCGAAATTTGGTGCATTGCAGCCATGGAGCACTCCTTCGATCGCGCGAGCTGGACGCCTCCTCCATTTGCATTTGCAGCATTGCTCGGAGCGTCAGGAGCCAAGTCCAACACAGATTGGCAGCGCTGTCATTTTCAAATTGACAGCGCTGCCAATTTGCACTATCACTGCGCCCCGCACCAGTCCCGGCCGGGTTACCCGGTGGTTCGAAATTCTTGCAATTCGAGGGAGGGGAGATATGAATTTTCGTAGTCGCGCCCTGTACAGCGCCATCGTCGCGGTGCTCGCTTCGGGCAGTGCCATCGCCGCCGACGATGCCCCCGCCTCACCGGACGCGGATGCCGCGGGCACGCAGACGCTTGGGGAAATCCAGGTCACCGCCACCAAGCGCGAGACTCCGCTGCAGAAGACCCCGATCGCGGTCAGCGCGATCAATGCGAACACGCTCGACAAGCAGCGCGTCACCAACGTCGTCGACATCACCAGCCTCGTGCCGAGCCTCGCCGCCACGACGCAGGGCGACCACGGCGTCGTCACGCTGACCATGCGCGGTATCGGCAACGACAGCGCGAAGACCGAATACGCCGACCCCGAAGTCGCGCTGTTCGTGGACGGCGTCTATGCGCCACGCGCGGAAGCGGCCGCGGGCCTGCTGCTCGACCTCGATTCCATCGAAGCGCTGCGCGGACCGCAGGGCACGTTGTGGGGACGCAACTCGACCGTCGGCGCGATCAATTTCCAGACGGCCAAGCCGCAACTCGGCAAGATGTTCGGCTACGGTCAGATGGAGGTCGGCGACTACAACCACGTCGGCCTGCGTGCCGCGGTCAATGTCCCCGTCAGCGACACGTTCGCGTTCCGCGTCGCTGTCGCCAAGCAGCAGCACGATGGTTACGTCGACTACCAGAGCCCGGAGGGACAGCTGCCATCGGTGGAAAGCCAGCAGGCCGCCTACCTCGCATCGGGCGGAACGCTCGATACGTTCCATGCCATCGATCCCAACAACTACACCACCAGCGGCCCGAAATACAGCTCGCAGGACCAGACCGGTGCGCGCATCAGCACGCTGTGGACGCCGACCGAGACCCTGAGCTGGAACCTGTCGCTGGAGTACTTCCGCGATCGCGGTACGCCGCTCGCCAACCTCATGCAGACGCCGCGCCCGGGCCAGGATTTCTGGTCGATCCTCGCCGACACCCCGGCCAAGCTCGAGCGCGACGGATATGCATTGCGCAGCCGCGTCGACTGGGACGTGAACGAGTCGATGATGTTGAGCTACATCGCCGGATTCTCCAAATTCGACGGCTCGGGCGACTTCGATCAGGACGGCGGCGTGCAGGTGCCGACCAGCTTCGCGACGGGTTCGACCTTCCAGGACGACCGCACCAACTACGAGCACTTCAAGAGCATGAGCCACGAGCTCAACCTGAAGTCGGTCGGCGAAGAGACGCTCGACTGGATCCTCGGCCTCTACTACGCGTCGGAAGACAACTCGATCCGCTTCGACATTCCGATCTTCAACGGCACCCCGCAAGGCACCGTCGCGTGGCAGGGTTCCTTCATACAGCCCAAGGAAACCGTGGATTCCTACGCGGGTTTCGCACAGGCTACCTGGCACATCTCCGACCGCTTGCGCCTCACCGGCGGCGCCCGCTACACGCACGACAAAAAGGAAAACATCGGCGGCCGCGGCTGGGGCTGGGCCTACAACCCCGATGTGCCGCAGGTACCGATCGCACCAGGCACCATCCCCGGTCCGGACAATGGCTTCGGCCTCGGCGTCAGCGGGATCAACGACGGCAAGTACGACGCGAGCAAGCCGACCTGGTTGCTGCGCCTGGACGCCGATGTCGGTGAGTACGCATTCGTCTACGGCAGCGTCTCGACCGGCTACAAGTCCGGTGGCCTGCAGGACGGTGGCGCACCGTACAAGGGCGAGACCCTGACCAACTACGAAATCGGCCTGAAGCTGACCCTGCTCGATCATCGCCTGACCTGGAACAACGCCGTCTACTACGAGGACTTCAAGAACTTCCAGTTGTCGGCGCCGATCACCTTCGTCGACGGCAGTCGCGGCCTCGGATTCTCCAACGTCAAAGGCAGCACCAAAGTCGTGGGTTTCGAATCCGAGCTCGCTGCCGTGCTCGGCGACGCCGATCGCCTGAACCTCGTGCTGTCGCTGCTGCCGAAAAAGGAACTCGGCACCCTGTTGTACGCCGGAAGCAACGACTACGGCGGCTTGCCGGCCTGCCCTCCCGAATCGGGCATCGGCAGCTGCCTCGATGTCAGTGGCAATGACCTCGCGCATGCACCCGATGCCTCGTTCACGCTGATCTACGAACACGTGTTCACGCTCGGCAACGGCAGCACGCTGGTACCGCGTTTCAGCGGGCACTACGAATCTTCGAGCTGGCTGAGCCCGTTCAACCTCGGCGACGGTGACAAGCAGAAGTCGTATTTCCGCGGCGACCTTTCGATGCGCTACACGCCGGCGGACGCGCAGTGGTGGGCAGGCGTATACGTGAGCAATTTCACCGACGTGAAGGTGCGCACCAACGCGGGCCGCACCGCGATCGGCAACGGGCAGTTCATCTACACGTCGCAATACCTGCCGCCGCGCACGTTCGGGGTGAATTTCGGATTCACATTCTGATTCCTGCGATGCGTCCGACGTTTCGTGCTCGGGTGGCGGCTCCGCGACAACGGGCGGTGCCGCCGCCTCTTTTTCACGCCGCGCCTTGCGACCAGCGGTGGCCATCGAATGGAGACTCCTGCACATGCAGCGTCGTGACGTACTGCGCCTGACTCTCGGCCTGGCCGGCAGTTCCGCCTTGGCGCGAAGCAAATGGAGCTTGGCCGACATGCCCCACGGCACCACACCGGCGGCCGCGGTCGCGTCGCCGACACTGCGCCCGGACGAATTCCCCGCGGGGTTTCTGTGGGGATCCGCCACCGCGGCGTATCAGATCGAGGGCGCCTGGAACATCGACGGGCGCGGCGAATCGATCTGGGACCGCTTCGCCCACACGCCGGGAAAGGTGAAGAACAACGCGAACGGCGACGTCGCATGCGACAGCTACCACCGCTATCGCGAAGACATCGCGCTCATGCGTCGCCTCGGCCTGAAGACTTATCGCTTTTCGATTTCCTGGCCGCGCGTGCAGCCCGACGGCCGCGGCGCCGCGAACCAGAAGGGCCTCGACTACTACAAGCGCGTCATCGACGCGTTGTTGGAGGCCGGTATCCGCCCCTTCCCCACGCTCTATCACTGGGACCTTCCGCAGCGGCTCGAGGATGATGGCGGATGGCCCAATCGCGACACCGCGCAGCGATTGGCCGACTACGCGAAGATCGCGGCCGACGCACTCGGCGACCGCATCGGCCAGTGGAGCATCTTCAACGAACCCAAGACCTTCACGCACGTGGGTTACTGGCAAGGCACGCACGCACCCGGCCGCACCGATCCGCTGGCGCTGTTGCGCGCCACGCATACGGTCAATCTCGCACAGGGCATGGCCTTCCGCGTACTCAAGGGCGCCAGCGCAAAGCCGCAGGTCGGCGGCGTGATCGACGTCGCTCCGATGCATCCGGCGACGGATTCGGCGGCGGACAAGGCAGCCGCGCAACGCTGGTACAAGTTCCTCAACCTCTGGTTCCTCGATCCAGCGCTCAAGGGTCGCTACCCGGACGTCCTGCCTGCAACGCAGCAGGCGGAGCTGCTCGGCATGCGCGACGGCGACGAGGCGATCATGCGCGCGCCGCTGGATTTCATCGGCGTCAACTACTACTCGCCGTGGATCGTGCGCGACGCACCGCAGGGCAATGGGGTCCCGGGCCTCAATACCCAGGCCGACTGGGCCGCAGGCCCCGACGAGAAGACCGACAACGGCTGGGACATCTATCCGAAGGGGTTCTACGAAATCCTCAAGGATCTCGCCGCGCACACCGGCAACCTGCCGATGGAGATCACCGAGAACGGCGCCGCCTACAACAATGCACCCGACGACCACGGGCACGTGCACGATCGCAAGCGCATCGTGTGGCTGCAGCAGCATCTGCGCGAACTCTCGCGCTCGATCCGCGATGGCGTGCCCGTGCGGGCCTACCATTGCTGGAGCCTGCTCGACAATTTCGAGTGGGGCGAAGGCTACTCGCAGCGCTTCGGCCTGATCTACGTGGACTTCAAGAACCGCCAGCAACGAACGATCAAGGATTCCGGCACGTGGTACGCCAAGGTCATCGCGGCGAATCGCGTCGTATGAGCGCGCACGGCGTATCGATGCAGGCGTTCGCAATCCTTCAACGGGAGCAACGATGAACGCCATTGCAGCGACGATACCGGCTCGACCGACGGTTTCGGCGGCCATTACGTGCGCGCTCGCGGCGCTCGCCGGCTTGATGTTCGGCCTCGACATCGGCGTCATCTCCGGCGCCACGCATTTCATCCAGATCGAATTCAAGGTCTCCGATCACGTCATCGAATGGATCGTCAGCTCGATGATGTTCGGCGCCGCGGTCGGTGCTGCGCTGGCCGGCTGGCTGTCCGTGTCGCTCGGCCGCAGGCGCTCGCTCATCCTCGGTGCCGTGTTGTTCGTCGCGGGTTCGCTGCTGTGCGGAGCGGCGTGGTCGCCGCAGAGCCTGATCGTGGCGCGCGTGCTGCTCGGCCTCGCGATCGGCATCTCCGCGTTCACGGCGCCGCTGTACCTCGCCGAAGTCGCGCCGGAGAACACGCGTGGCGCGATGATTTCCCTCTACCAGCTGATGATCACGATCGGCATCCTGGTGGCGTTCCTGTCCGACACCGCGTTCAGCTATTCGGGCAACTGGCGCTGGATGCTCGGCATCATCGCGATTCCCGGCGCCCTGTTCCTGCTCAGCCTGTTCATGCTGCCGGAGAGCCCGCGCTGGCTGATCATGAGCAACCGCAAACACGAGGCGCTGGCCGTATTGCGGCGTTTGCGCAACTCGGCGCAGGTCGTCGAGCGCGAGGCGGCCGACATCGAGGAGCAACTGCGCACGCCGCAGCACGGTTGGCGCCTGTTCCTCGAGAACAGGAATTTCCGTCGCTCCGTCGGCCTTGGCGTCATGCTCCAGCTGGTGCAGCAGTTCACCGGCATGAATGTGGTGATGTACTACGCCCCGCGCATCTTCGAGGGCATGGGCTACGACACCGTCTCGCAGATGTGGTTCACCGCTGCCGTCGGTCTCACCAACGTCCTCGCCACCTTCATCGCGATCGCCCTCGTCGATCGCTGGGGTCGCAAGCCCATCCTCTACGTCGGATTCAGCGTCATGGCGATTGGCCTCGGCGCGGTCGGCAGCATGATGCACCTCGGCATTGCCAGCCACGGCGAGCAGATGTTCAGCGTCGCCATGCTGCTGCTCTTCATCGTCGGGTTTGCGATGTCCGCGGGGCCGCTCATCTGGGTGCTGTGTTCGGAGATCCAGCCGCTGAAGGGACGCGACTTCGGAATCGGCTGCTCCACCGTCACCAACTGGGTGGCCAACATGATCGTGGGTGCCACCTTCCTGACCCTGCTCAACGGCATCGGCAATGCAGCGACGTTCTGGCTATATGCAGCGCTCAACGTGACGTTCCTGGTTTTTACCTGGCTCCTGGTACCGGAAACCAAGGGCGTGACGCTGGAACAGGTCGAGCGCAACCTCATGGGCGGTGCGCGCCTGCGCGATATCGGC
>Ga0105239_10009097_pt1 | contig 11239 bp, 7 predicted proteins | sample KBSC44metaG_FD_92761 | JGI IMG/M metagenome (GOLD analysis project Ga0105239, IMG submission 92761) | Corn rhizosphere microbial communities from Kellogg Biological Station, Michigan, USA - KBS C4-4 metaG | ecosystem: Host-associated > Plants > Roots > Rhizosphere > Soil | place: Michigan, USA...
CGTCGAGCACTTCCTGATCACCGGCGCCGCGCAGGCCGCCATTCATGCGCGCGTGCGGAAACGCGCGATCCGGATTGGCGAAGCGCGCGTCTTCGTCGCTGGTCGAGTGCAGCATGCCGGCGACTTTCAATAAATGATCCGCGGTGAATTTTTCCCACGTCTCGCCGCTCACCGCTTCGATGAGCTGTCCGGTGACCATGTACAACACGTTGTCGTACGCATATGCGCTGCGGAAACTCGTCGCGGGTTTGATGTAGCGCAGGCGCTTCACCGATTCGACGCGGCTCAAACTCGTCCGCGGCACGAACATCAGATCGCCGGCGCCCAGTCCGAGACCGCTTCGATGCACGAGCAGATCGCGGATCGTCATCTCGCGCGTGACCCACGGGTCGTACATCTGGAATCCGGGCAGACGGTCGATGACCTTGTCGTCCCAGTCCATCTTGCCCTGCTCGATCAGGATGGCCAGATCCGCGACGGTGAATGCCTTGCCGGTCGAGCCGGTCGGGAAGATGGTGTCGGCGTCGACTTTCTCGGGCGAGCCCAACTTGCGCACGCCGAAACCTTTCGCGAGCGTCACCTTGTCGTCTTCGACGATGGCGATCGCCATGCCCGGCGCGCCGACCGTCTGCCGCACGTCGTCGGCGCGTTTCTCGAAATTCTCCGGCGGCGCAGCGAACGCCGTGACTGCAGACAAACCGAGCGCAACGGCGGCGATGCGTTTCATGGTGTCTCCTTGGACAAGATAGGTGTGCCGCGCCACAAACGCGCAAGTCCGAGCGTCAGCAGCGGCAGCACATAAACGGCGAGAAAAATGTAGGCGAGCGCGCGATAGCCTTTTGCGATCAGCGCGACGAGTCCGAAACGGTCGGCGATGAACATGCAGACGACGAGCAGCACGAGTGCGGTGAGAAGTCTTGCCGACTTCGAGAACGCGACGCCTCGACGCGCTTTCCACGCGTGCGCGATACGCTCGTTGATTGCGTGCACGGCGCCAGTGCCACTCTCGAGCAGAGCGCAGAAAATCATGAACTGGAAAATGGCGTGGAAGACCGGCAAGTCGAAACGTTGCAGCAGGAAATCCGACGGCAGCGTTTCGTTGGCGATGGCAGGATAAAACGCGATCATGCTGATGAAGAACAGCAATGCAGGAATCATCGCGAGCGGCCCTGCGATGAGTCCGGCGACGACGGCATCGCGGTCGCTGGTCATGTGGCGCAGCACCGGCAGGATGACCACGGCGCCGATGATGTTGTAGCTGGCGTACGTCACGCCGCCGATCGCCCAGCCGTCCGACGACGCGTCGCTGCGGAATCCTGCGCCGATGCGGTCGCCGAAATGCGTGATCGCGAGCACGATGAACACCGCATACACGGCGTACAGCAGGAACGACACGTATTTGAACAGCCGCTCGACGGAAGCATTGCCGAACATCACGAAGCACGCGATGGCGATGGCCAGAGCGATCGTTCCGAAAATCGTCGGTACGCCGAACATCGCGTTGCCGATCGCGCCCGCCGCCGCGCCGAATACGGCGAGGATCAGCACGACGAACAGCAGATACGCCGCTTCGAACACGAACCAGCCGCGGCCGAGCAGCGATTCGAAGAACGAGCGATAGTCGCGCGCACCGACGCGACGCGCGAACACGAACGTCGCGACGCACACGCCGCTCCAGATCACCATCGCGAGCAGCATCGCGGCGACGCCGCCCCACGGTCCGCTCGGCAGGAAGAATTCGGCGAGTTCGCGTCCCGTCGCGTATCCGCCGCCGATGATCACGGCCTTGAACGCGAATCCGGGCAGCAGATAGCGCTGGAACCGGGACGATGTCACGCCGCGATTTCCTTCGCGCGCGCGGCTTCGATGCGGCGTGTGTTGGCATCGAGTGCGAGCAGCACGCCGGCGGCGACCATCGAGATCGCGGCGACGATGACGAAGTACACCGCGTGCGTCGTCGCACTCCACAATGTGCCGACCACACCCGCCGCGAAGCTGCCGGTGAAGATGGCAAGGAACCACGCGGCGACGGTCGTCGCGCCGAGCGATGGTGGCGCGAGCCGCGCGAATAGGCCGAGTCCGGTCGGCAGGATGAACAGTTCGCCGAGCGTGAATACGACGAAATAGGCGACGAGCCAGACCCAGTTCGCGCGTCCGTCGCCGGCGAACCACGCGGAGAATGCGAGGATCAGATACGCGAGCGCGACGATCATGGCGCCGGTCGCCATCTTCTGCATTGATGAAGATTCGCGGCCTGCGTCGGCGCGACGTCTCCAGAACGCGAGCAGCGCCGGCGTCATCACGAACACGAGCAACGGGTTGAGCGACTGGAACCACGTCATCGGGATCGTCAGCCATGACGTCGTGCGATCGATGCCGGCATCCGCGAACAGCGCGACGGTGTTACCCACTTGCTCGTATGCGCCGCGGAAGATCGTCACCGCGAGACCGACGCCGAGCAACAGCAGCATCGTTTCGCGCCCGCGCTGGATCGGCGCCTCGCGCAATTCCTTGCGTTCGACTTCGCTGCGCTCCGGCAGATACTTACTGCCTGCGACGTAGATGATCAGTCCCGCCAGCATGCCCACCCCGGCTGCGCCGAAACCCCAATGCCATCCATAGAATTCCCCGAGCGTGCCGCACACGAGCGGCGCGAGGAATCCACCGATATTTATGCCGACATAGTAAACGTTGTAGGCCCAGCTTCGGCGCGGATCGTCGGGTTTGTACAGATCGTTGATCTGACTCGGCAGACTCGGCAGAAACAAACCGTTGCCGAGCGCGATGGTCGCGAGCGCCGCGTAAAACAACGGCTCGAACGCCATCATGAAATGACCGGCGGCCATGATCGCGCCGCCGATGATCACCGCGCGGCGTTTGCCGAGCCATCGGTCGGAAATCACGCCGCCGATGATGGGCGTGAAGTACGCCATCGCGGTGTACGTGCCATAGATCAGCGAGGATTTTTCCTGGCCGATCAGAAGCTGCTTGGTCATGTAATAGACCAGCAGCGAACGCATGCCGTAGTAGGAGAAAATCTCCCACATCTCGGTGAGGAACAGGATGGTCAGCCCGCGCGGTTGACCGAACCAGTTGCGTGGCTGACTCATGCAGCCGTGGCGTGTGGCGGTGAACCCCACACGTCGCGTCCGCAGAAAACCGTACCGTCTTCGTAAGTGAGGCTCGGTTTGCGGTCTTCCTTGAGGAAGATCGGGCCGTCGAGATCGACGATGTCGCACAATTGTCCGACCACGAACGCGGGTGCCATCGCGAGACTCGTGCCGACCATGTTGCCGACCATCACACCAAGTCCGAGCCGTTTCGCTTCGTGCGCCATCGCGAGCGCTTCGGTGAGTCCGCCGCATTTGTCGAGCTTGATGTTGAGTACATGGAAACGGCCGACAAGTCCCGGCACATCGGCGAGACTCAGTGCGCTTTCGTCGGCAGCGATGCGGATCGGAGACGTATAGCCGTCCAGATCGGATTCCCTGCCGCGCTTGATCGGCTGCTCGAGAAGGGAAACGTCGCAGTCGACGAGCGTGCCCATCAGGTCATCGAGTTTCTGGATGTCGTAACCCTGGTTCGCATCGACACCCAGCCACGTGCCCGGCCGCGCCGCGCGCACGGCTTTCACGCGCGCGATGTCGAGATCGAGTTCGCCGGTGAGTTTCATCTTCAGCGCGCGCGCCTTGGCGAACTTGCGTGCGCCGTCGGCCATCACGGAGGGTTCGTCGGCGCCCATCGTGAAGGTAGTGACGAGCGGCTTCACCGATTCGAGTCCGGCGAGCTGCCACACGTCCCTGCCGCTACGTTGCGCTTCGAGATCCCACATCGCGCAATCCACCGCGTTGCGGCCGCCGCCGGGCGGCATCAGTTTCTGCAACTCCGTGCGGTCGATGCCGGATTCGATCGCAGCGCGATTGGCTTCGATCGCGGCCACCATCTCCGGCGCGTTGTCGTTGAGGTAATACACGCCGGACGCTTCGCCGCGCCCGCGATGCCGGCCGTCGTCGAGCGTGACGACGGCGGCATCCTGCGCTTCGAACACGAAGCCCGAGATGCGGAACGGCGATGCGAGCCGCAGCCTCTCGACGGCGACGGTGAGCTTGATCGCGCTCATCAGTAATTCACTCCCCAACTGATGAGATGGAACACGACGGCGACCCACAACACGATGAACGCGGCGAGCACGAGGACGATGCTCCACAGCTTCGCCGGCCAGCGGCGATCGCCGCGCCACACCGCGACGAGGTTCCACAGAATGAGCAGGAAGCCGCCGATGAAACCGATGAATCCGAACACCTGATCGAAGCGCAGCACCGGATCGAACGCCGCCGTTGTGCGGTTGAGATCGGAGAACATCATCATGATCGAGACGATCCACGCGGCGAAGGCGAGCACCATCAGCCACGAGCCGATCTTGCCGGCACGGTACGCGGTGAGTTCGCGATCCACGAGCGGCAGTCGATAACCGTAGCGGCGGCGCACGATGGCCGTCACCGGCCAGAAGATCGCGGTGAGCGCGAGAATGAAGAGACTGATCTGCAACGCGGGCGACAACCATGCACCGTTTTGCGAACCGGGCGCGCGGTCGAGCACAGTGAACGGCGATTCGCCGTCGACGCTCCAGCGCACCACTTTGTCGTTCTCCACTTTCGCGGCGAGACGTTCGTGGCCGTATTCGTCCTGCCACAGGAACGGCGCGACTTCGACCCACTTCACCGGCGCGCCGTTCAATCCCTTCATGTCGGGAATCAACAGTTCGCCTTTGGGACCGACGGTGACGGCGGTCTGGCCGATCAGTCCGATCACGGAGAAGAAATTCGTCTGCGAGCCGCGCGAGGCGATCCAGTTTCCGGACATCATCTCCGCGTGTTTTTTCGCAGTCGCGTCGTCGACGCGCGAAGTCGGGCGCGGCGCCGGGAAATAGCGGTCCGCGAACTCCTGGAACAGCGCGACGCGCGTGTGGTGCGCCGCGCCCTGCTTGCCCGCGCTGTTGAACGAGACGTAGAAACCGACGTTCTCTTTCAGCATCAGGTGCAGCGAGGTGTGGAAATAATCGGTGTCGCCCAGATGCGCAACCACTTCGCGGCCGTTGATGTTGGTCTCGAAGAAACCGAGCTCCATGCGATTCAGCGGCGGCTGTCCGCCGCTCGGCGGGAAGATCGTGAGCGGACTGTCGTGCATCATCTTCGCGGTTTCTTCCTTGAGGATGCGGTTGCCGTTGTACTCGCCGTTCTGCAGATGCGCGATCATGAAATGCGACATGTCCTCGCCCGGCGACGACAGCGCGCCGGCCGGCGCGGGGCCGACGATCTCGAATTTGTGCGGCTCGCCGGACGCCTGCGTGTAACCGGTCGCCATGTACTGCTCGAGGTCTTTCGGCAGCGGCTGGCGGAACGTGGAGTGCTTCATGTCGAGCGGCTGGAAAACGTGCTTCTCGACGTAGTCGAAGAACGATTCACCCGACACGCGCTGCACGATGTAGCCGGCGAGCGAGGTCGCATAGTTCGAATACGCGGGCGTGGTGCCGGCATCGAAGACACGCGTCGGCGTCCAGCGCTTGAGCAGTTCGTCGAACGAGGGAGCGGTCGGATCTTCGGTGATGATGTACTTGATCTGTTCTTCGAAACCGCCGGTGTGCTGCATGATGTTGCGCAGCGTGACCGGCTTGCCGTTGCGTTCGGGAACCTTGAAATCGATGTAGGCATTGATGTCCTTGTCGAGATCGAGCTTGCCCTGTTCGACGAGTTGCATCACCGCTGTCCACGTGATCAGTTTCGACACCGAACCCGGACGGAACAGCGTGAGTTTGGGATCGACCGGTTTCTTCGAAGCGACGTCGGCGTAGCCGTAGCCGCGTTCGGTCAGGATCTGGCCGTCCTTCACCACGGTGACGACGGCACCGGCGAGATCGCCCACGCCGAGCGCGAAGGGCATGTAGCCGTCGAGCCAGGCGTCGACGTCGTCTTTGGTGAGTTGCTTGGCTTCTTCCGGCGTGGCGGGCGTGGTCGGTGCGGATTTCACGTCCTGCTGTTGTGCGGTCGGCGCGGGCGACGGCGGCACCGGGCCTTGTGCGAATGCCGATACGGCGAAGGTGAGCATCGCGGTGAGCAATGTCGTGCGGAACATGATCGTTCTCCTTGCTCTGAATCGAAAAAGGTTAGTCGTTCAAACAGGCGTCGACGAGATCGTCGAATTCGGGACCGCCGCGCATCGGATCGGCGACGGGGAATTTCAGGCGTTTCGTTTCTTCGGCCATAAGCGTGCGCGCTGCGGCAGCGTCGAGCTTCGACGTGTTCAGGCTCACGCCAGCGCAGCGAATATTCGGATTGGTGCGACGACCGAGACGTACCGTCATGTCGATGACGTCTTCAATCGACGGCAGCGGATAGTTGGGCAGTCCGAGCACGACATCGCGCCCGGGTTCGTGGCAGACGACGAACGCATCCGGCTGGCTGCCGTGCAAAAGTCCGAGCGACACGCCCGCATACGCCGGATGAAACAGCGAGCCCTGCCCTTCGATGATGTCCCAATGGTTTTCGTCGGCATCGGGACTGAGCATTTCCGCCGCGCCCGCTTCGAAATCGCTGATCACCGCATCCATCGGCATGCCGCTGCCGGCGATGAGGATGCCGGTTTGCCCGGTCGCGCGGAAATCGACCGTCACGTTGCGCTTCTCGAACGCGCGCGCGATGCACAGCGCAGTATACTTTTTGCCAAGTGCGCAATCGGTACCGACGGTGAGCAGACGCTTGCCGCTGCGTTTGCGTCCTGTAGCGATCGGGATGTGTCGCGGCGGCGTACGGATGTCGATGAGTCTGCGGCCGAAGCGCGTCGCCGCCGCTTTCAGTGCAGGAATGTCGCCGAGGCGCGCATGCATGCCGCTGACGATATCGAGGCCGGCTTCGAGCGCCTCGATCAGCGACGGAATCCAGCTCTCGTAGATGATACCGCCGGAGTTGGCGACGCCGATGACGAGCCCTTTCGCGCCGCGCGCACGCGCCTGCTTCGGCGTGAGCGCGGGCAATCCTGTCGTCACCGTGGCGCCACAGGCGAATTCGCCGACGCAGCGATCGCCGGCCCAGTCGCGAAGACCGAACGCGGTCTTTGCATAGCCGGGCTCGGTGGTGTCGCCGAGGAACAGCAGGTACGGCTGCGGCAATGTTTCCACGGCCGATTCACGCAACATCGAATTCATCGTTTCAGAACTTGTAGTCGAAACCGACGCCGACCACGCGTGGCTCCAGCGGCACCGCGTTGACGCGGTCGGTTTCCCCGGTGGCCGCGTTGGTCAGCGGGGTGAGGTTCGTATAGACGCGCTTGTCGGTCAGGTTCTTGACGAACAAGCGGAACGTCCAGCGTTCGTTGCTGATGTCGCCGTTGAGATCGAGCGCGGTGTAGCTATCCTGCGGCAGCGCGGCCGGACTGTGATCGAGCTGGCTCAGCGACGAGCCGACATAGCGCACGCCGCCGCCGACGCGGCCGGTCCAGTTGGCCGAGATCGGCCAGGAATAATCCACAGTCGCCGAACCGGACCATTTCGGGATCGAAGGCAGACGATCGCCGTCGACGCCGCCGAGACTCGGCACGTCTTCGGTGATGACGGCATCGGTGTAGGCGGCGTTGAGTCCGAAACGCAAGCCCGCCACCGGCATCCACAGCGAGGTGTATTCGAGGCCGCGGCTGCGCGCCTTGCCGCCGTTGGCGAGATAGACGACGCCGTTGGCGACCGCGGAGATCTGGATCTTCTCCCACTCGATGTCGAACGCGGCGACGTTGATGACGACGTGATGATCGTCGAACACCGTCTTGAGGCCGATTTCGTAATTGGTGAGTTTCGAAGCGTCCACCGATGTCGGCACGCCCGGCAGCGCGAGATTCGGTCCGCCCGGCTGGTAGCCGCTGGCGATGCGCGCATAGGCCATGGTGTCTTCGCTGATGTGCCAGCGCGGGCTCAGCGAATAATTGAATACGTCTTCCGACGACGTGCCCGGAACGTTCTGGTCGCCGGTCAGCGCACCGCTGGTGATTTCGGAGAAGGTCTGTTTGTTGTGCGCCCAGCGCACGCCGCCGGTGATGTCGAACGCCGGCGAGAATTTGTAAGTCAGATCGCCGAACCCCGCATATTCCTTGTACGTCGACGGGAATCCGACGATGGCGAGCGGGTCGAGTCCGGCGATCGAAGAATAGTCGAGCAACTGCGCGCTGGCCGCCTGCGCCTGGTTGCTGCGCTCGTCGGTGTAGAACGCGCCGACCAGCCATTCGATGTGATCATCAGGTTTCGAAACGAGACGAAATTCCTGCGTGGTCTTGTTCAGACGCAGCGCGTACGTCACCGCGGAAAGTCCCGCGTCGGGCAATCCGAAAGCCGGGAACGCGACGCCATAGACCAGCGACGCGTCGAGCGTGGAGTTGGCCTTGTTGTGTTCGTAGCTGGTCGAGGAAACGAAATCGGCGAAGCCGAGATTCCAGTTGACGTCGGCGTTGGCGTAGTCGACGGTGCGGCGGAACGGCTCCAGGAAATAGTTGTCATTTTTCAGGTCGCCGTAGAGCGGCTTGAGCGAAATCGGATCGAGCGCGGTGATGGAACTGCTCTGCGAATCGACCACCGATTGCAGCAGCGAAAACTTCACCGACACGTCGTCGCTGGCTTTCCAGTACAAGGTTGCATGCGCGGCCTGTTGCCAGTAGTCGTCCTGGTTCTTGTCGCCGCTGCGCACGTTGTCGGTGTAGCCGGGCGACTGCTGGCGTGCGACGCTGACGCTCAGCGCGAGCTGCCCAGGCACCAATGGTGCGCTGACGTTGAACCGTCCGCCGTAGCCCAGATCGCCGGCATTGGATTGCGAAAACAGATCCGCGCCGGCGCGCGCGGAAAACGTATCGAGATCGGGCAGTTTGGTGACGTAGCGGACCACGCCGCCGAGCGCGCTCGCGCCGTACAGCGTGCCTTGCGGACCGCGCAGCACTTCCACGCTCTGGAAATCGTACGGTAGAAGATCGAGCACTTGGGTCGAGCCGCCGCCGTAGTTGCTGCTGGTGCCGAGCGGCGTTTCGTCGATGTAGGTCGCCACCGTCGAACCCGCGCTCAGCGGCGAAATGCCGCGCAGACCGAGCTGCGCCTGACCGGGCGAGCCGCCGTTGATCACGGTGAATCCGGGCATGTAGCCCGCAATGTCGGACAACTGCGTGAGGTGCTGGTTTTCCAGCTGCTGCTCGTCGATCACGCCGATCGACATCGGCACGTTCTGGATGTCCTCGCTGCGTTTTTCCGCAGTGACGATGATCGTGCCGAGCTGGCTGTCGGTAGCATCTTCGGCCAGTGCGGCCGATGCGCTCATCAGAAGCGCCAGCGAAATCGCGTGGGCCAGACGTGTCTTGTTGGCGATCATGATTTTTTCTCCCCGGTCGTTTTTTCTTGTGGCGGCGGCGTGTGCTTGAGTTCCTTCCACGTCTGCGCGAGCAGACGGCGGAAGTTGCCGCCGAGAATGAGCTGGATGTCGCTGTCGCTGTATTTACGGCGGATCAATGCCGCGGTGAGGTCGTAGACCTTGCGCGGATGATCGAAACCGTCGGTGTCGATGCGTTCGCGGAACGCATAGCTCGCTTTGTAGAACGCCTTGAGCTTTTCGTACTGATCTTTGGGCATGTGGTCGTAGCCCATCAGGTCGGCATCCGATCCGATGCCGACGTGCTCGACGCCGACCAGCTTCACCACATGGTCGATGTGATCGACGATGTCCTCGATTGTGGTCGGCTCGCGGTCTTTCACGAACTGACGCACGCCGGTGATGCCCATCACGCCGCCTTTCTTGGCGAGATTGCGGATGGCCTCGTCGGTTTTCAGGCGCGGATGATTGTTGAGCGCGCGGCAGTTCGAATGCGTGATGGCGATGGCGCGCGGCGAAAGGTCGATGGCGTCGAGCGTGGTCTTGTCGCCGCAGTGCGAGACGTCGATCAGCATGCCGGCGTCGTTCATCGCCTCGATGATCTTCACGCCGTAATCACTGACGCCGCCGTCGACGCGTTCGGTGGAACCGCTGCCGATCAGGTTCTGGCTGTTGTAGGTGAGCTGCGCGCAGCGCAGGCCCATTTCGTAGAAATCTTTCACGTCGCCAGCGGTGCGGAATTCGTCCGCGTTCTGCAGCCCCATGATCACGGCGATTTTTCGATTCGCCTTGGCGTGATCGATGTCTTCCACGCGCCCGACCAGCGAGAACACGTCGGCGTTGCGTCCGCAGTAGGCGCTCCAGGCAAGCAGGAACTGCAGCCCTTCGTCGTAGCTAGCGACGCCCACCGAGTTGTGGAACACGTTGATGCCGCTCGCGCGGAACATCGCGGCATCGGCGTCGCTGAGCGGAAACGAATACGCGTCCGGATTGAAGTCGAGCTTGAGCGGCGCGAGCATGTCGATGACGAGCGAACGCTGCACCAGATCGACCACTTTCCTCGAATACGAATGCGCCGCGTCGTCCGCGGACAATGCCTTGGAAAAAACGCGCGACGGCATGCTCGCCCATGCCGCCGCGGCGCCTAGCGTTCCCAAAACGCGGCGTCTTTCCCAGGAAACACCCCGGAATCCCGACATTTCGTCTCCGGCAAACTTGTCGTTGGCGGGCGAGTATGATCCTGGTAAGAAAAATGTCAAACAGAATTTTCTAACCAGGACAAAAACGTCATATCCGGTCGGCACTTCCTGCTAGACTTCTCGAATGGACATGAAAACCCGCCATCCCACGCTGGGCAGCCTGTTGCGCGGCTTGCGCAAGCGGAACGGCTGGACGCTCGCGGAAATGAGCCAGCACACCGACATTCCGGTGTCGACTTTGTCGAAGGTTGAGCACGACCGCCTCACCCTCACCTACGACAAGCTGCAGCAGATCAGTCAGCGCCTGAACGTGCGCATGTCGGAGCTGTTCGCCGATCCGGGCACACAAGTCGAAACCGCGGTCACGGCGCGGCGCAGCCTCGGCGAACTCGAGGACGCGGTGCGCGTCAACACCAAGAATTACGACTACTTCTATCTATGCCCGGAACTGCGCCGCAAGCGCATGGTGCCGGTATATACGCGGATACGCGCGAAAAGTGCCGAGGAATTCGGCGAACTGGTGCGCCATTCGGGCGAGGAATTCATCTACGTGCTGCAGGGCAAGGTGAAGGTGCACACGGAGTTCTACGATCCGGTGGTACTACACACCGGCGAATCGATCTACATCGACAGCAACATGGGCCACGCCTA
>Ga0105239_10009098_pt1 | contig 11239 bp, 12 predicted proteins | sample KBSC44metaG_FD_92761 | JGI IMG/M metagenome (GOLD analysis project Ga0105239, IMG submission 92761) | Corn rhizosphere microbial communities from Kellogg Biological Station, Michigan, USA - KBS C4-4 metaG | ecosystem: Host-associated > Plants > Roots > Rhizosphere > Soil | place: Michigan, USA...
CGTCACGAAGATGTTGAGGGTCTGCACGGCGGTCAACCTTCCGAGACGCTTTGCGAGCAGTTTGCTGACCCGCCAAGTCTTCGGCGGGTTCGTCCAGCTGGATCCTACCGTCATCTCGAGCTGCGTCACCATCGGCCTGTAGATGGGCCGCAGTTCCGATACCAAGGGGAAGGGCACGAAGTCCTGGATCGGGAAGATCCTGAAGCTCCGCGAGCTGTAGAGCACCCAGGCGGCCTCTAGGTGCATTTTCTTGTCCACGGCGAGGATCGACGTACGCGACTTCTTCCGCCCGTCCATGCCTCGGTAGCCTGCGCTGGTGAACAGGACGAGTGAGTAAATGTGATTGCGGATTTCGGCCGGGAGGTCGAAGAAAGGCAAATATTTCTTAGGGTCAATCGGAATGGTTTCGTCGATGGCATTGACAGCAGGAGGTGTCAAAGGTTTGCCATCCTTCAAGCCCTTCCTATTCTTCCTCCGAGCTGCTGGAATCGGAAATGCATTGACGAGGCCATCTCGCCATGAAGGCGGCATTGGAGCTGCTCCTGCGGCGGATAATTGTGGAAGGGAGTCAAGTACCAACGCGTGTGACCACGATCGAACAAGGTTTCCGCTGTTATACACTCATCGTGGAATTGTGAATTGGATGGAGTAGGGAGGTGGTTGTCTCGTCCTTACGGGGCGACTTGAAGATCATGGGCTTGCCTCTCTTGCGCTCTTGAGGAGAACGATATAATGATTCAGTCTGCCCAGCTAATACAACTCTTCGAACATATAGGTCTGTGGACGGCGAGTCAAATTATTCTGGGGTATTCAACTTTCTTTGTTGAGAAGAGAAGAAAAGAAGAGAAGAGAAGAGGAGGCGGCGAAGGAGGTCACGCGTGCTTAGGGTGGCTTCTCCGCTTAAGCAGGTGCGCGCCAAGCCGGCAAAGATTTTTCGACGGCAGTGGCACGACCCTCCTGCTAGACTAGCTTAGCCAAGTTCTCCGTACTTAGGTAGCCAGTTAGTGCTAACGCCTAGGCCCCATAGCTCCTTAGGCCGGGACTTAGCGCCTAGTTTAAGTAGTTAATTTAGTATTAGTCCTTCTCTGTATTACCTAACTATTCTATAAGTACTATGTGTAAAGATATAATTATAGAGGACTTTATATAAATAATAATAGAGTACTCTCTATATAGAATATCTAGATACCTTAGGTACTTATATCTTCACCACTATTAATATACACTTCATACCTCTCTAAAGTATTAAAACAACCCTTCCCGAATGACTGACCTATTGATGCCAGGAGGCCACCACTGGCCAGCTGCCTGGCTTTTATTCGTCTTCCTGTGTACTTTTCATAAGTCGATATTTGTTGATTCCCAAGAACCTGGATGCCAATTTCGGGCAGATCTCCACACTCACTCAAACCGGGCTCTAGATGAAGGATGGAACCATTTTTTTGAGGTAGGTCTACTTGTTCGCGCAGCGAGATGTTATGCGCGATAGCTCCATCATGTATCATGGCTTCAACATGTCGTAGAAATTCTTCAACGGCCAAAAAGTGGCGGGAGGAGTACCAGAGGAGGTGGGCCACCAAGGGATGCCTTTGAACAGCCTCGAGTCATGTGGTTTTCGACCTTGACGCGATTGACTTGCGTGTTGCGACTCCATAAAACTCATCTGGGCTTTCTCCTTGGCTGGATCAAGAGGACATCAAGTTCAACGGGCTGAGGGAGCACTCCGTGTAGTATCGCGTCTCGGTGCATCTTGGTGGCTTGTTGGCAGGGTTTGATGGGGATCCTCGTTTATTCGACGACGCTAGCCAACACTCCAACGTCGGACAATCGCAATTTCGGATAGTATGTATCTCGCTCATAATGCGACAGTCAGTAGAAACCGTCCCACCTGCTTCTTGAGAAATTTACCAGTCGTGAGCTTGCAGGAAATCTCCCAGATTGTTTTTCAAAAGCCACGGTACTGTCACCTCGACAAAGTTCTGGCAGGTATGCTTCCAACATTTTCAGAATTGTAAGTATTGCTTTTACATATTTTCCTTGGAGCTGTATAGTTACAAAGGGCTCAAGCCCCATGTTTCATCATCTAAGACTTACCTCGAACGTCGGGCTAGGATTATCATCGAATCTCACCATTGGAAACAGCCAACCCTCCTGGACCATCCCATATCTCAGATGGAGTATGGGCGCGGCTCCCGTTTCCGGGGATACAGAGCCAGCCATGTTCACCAATAGCCGCCCTCCTTCCATGATTCGGTCTGCTCAATCGAGAGTAATATTGCCCAAAGGAAGGGGTTTGTAATCCTCCTCGCCAGCCCATTGCGCTTCGTACAGGCTTTCGTCCATCTGTGAGGCATCCATGCCCATGGTCACCTCTCTAAATGATAATTAGTACGGTACAACCAAGAAGAAAATGGACACTTACTTGTCAGTTGCCAACACCTCAAGTCCTGGAACACAATCAACTAGAGCAATGATGGCATAGGACCCGAAGAAGGACCAGCAGAACCCGATCAAGGCCTCTACAATTTGAATTCCCAGCTGTCGAATATTCCCGTCAAAGAAGACACCCCCATCAACCTCAACACCACCATAAGCTGCGACAGCCTTCTGGGCAAAAAGCCCGGTGCCAATTGTCCCCAGAAAGCCTCCAACACAATGCGTAGCAAATGTATCTCCATTGTCGACCCATCTCCATCGCCTAGCGAAGTCTGTGAACTTGATACGTAGAGCCTGACGGCAGACCAGAGCTCCAAAGATTCCGAAGAACAGCGAGGTCGGCATGTCGATAAACCCAGCCGAAGGAGTGATCATGACGAGCCCAGCGATCGCGCCCATAAACGTTGAGTCCAGCGACCACAGGCCCGTCTCAAGGTAGGTGATAGACGCCCAAGTTAATGCGCCAGCTGAAGCGCAAAGGTTGGTGACACAAAGGGCATTTACGGATTGGAATGTCAAGCTGAGGGTGGTTCCGGCATCAAATGCCAGCCACGAACCCCAGATGATGATCATTGCAATCAACTGACACATGGAGTTGTGCGGACGATGTAACTTCAAGTGGGAGGGCGTTCGTTCCAGCGACTTCCGAGACCTTGCGATTGGATAGGACAAATATATACTGAGAGCGCTGGCAGTGGCGCCACTGCAGATATGCACTGGAGTCCCACCGGCGAAGTCGAGAACACCGAGTTCAGACAAAAAGCCTCCGCCCCAAACCATGTGAGCAAGCGGACAGTAAATCAACGTCGACCAAAGCTGGTGAACGAAAATCAGCACAAGCCCCTGAGAATTTGGTTTCCCGTTGGACATACGAAGATAAAGGGGACCAATGGCAGGATCCGACCTCGCTCACATGCACCTCCAACAGCAATGGCACAAACTGTAGCCTCGAAGACCTATACATCAAAGTCCATATCAGCCACGAACCTTCACCCTTTCGCTGCTTCCGACAAGAAATCGTGAATCGCAAAACTTACAAGCTGGAACTCGCTAAATAGGATGGCTGGAATCGTACCAACAGGCTCGGCAAGCACGCCCTTATGAAAGAGATAGCTAAAGTCGCCGATGACACCAGCACCTTCACCATACGCAAGAGTGTATCCCACGATGAACCATTGTATGGAGCACACACAGACGGTCAGCACTGCTGGTATAAAGGAGGCGAGACCACTCCTACGAGTGGAGTACCCAGAGTAGCCGAGTCCCACGGCCGGGATGATGGGCCAGCAAAAGACCGTGCAAACTAGGATGAACAACGTGTCGGTGCGATCACATGCCTCCCAGGCTTCCTGAACGCTCGAATACATGGTGTAAAATACCACAGGTACTTAAGTACCGCAACCGCGCTCTCAGGTGAAGATACGAGCTCAGTCAACGACTCGACAGACAGAGCGTTGGAATTGGGCGTCATGTTGAGAGTCGAGACTGCCAGTAGTGCTGCTCTTATCCCTTCCTTATCTCCCTTGTTGACAATCCGCCAAATGAGCGTCAGCCTCGGCAGGGGTTGGCATGATAAAGCCTCTGGGCTGCATGATTGGTGTTATCGGCCTTCAAGCCCCTTAGTTTTTGCTTGTCGATGCTTCATCGATCCAAATGACGTGTTGGGGCCGTGTAAACGATGTTGCTGGCCTTGAATGCGTCTGTTTCTGGAAGGTTGATAGTCCATTGCTGTTCTTGGTAACTCGGCGGGCCAGTGGTCAGCACAGGAATGACACATGGGTTTTGGTCATGGACTGATGGCCGCCGAGCAAACCAAGCAATGGAAAATGGGGCACTACTCGGCACTGGGGTAATAGCCTCATATAAGCCCAAGAGTCCATATCATCAGATCTCGAGATGCTCCCTTTGTGTCGAGCTGGCGTTTTGATAACTTGCGACCCCATCCGTGTCACCTGTGTCATCGAGGTCGAGTTGATGGACACAACGCGTCGCATCATTGGACACTGCTATCTCCTCCCTCCTACGATCGCGAACTAATGATTGGAGGCAGTGCCCCGGGAGGGCGGCCTAGGCTTGAATAGGAGAAAATAATGACCACAATTCGAAAAGGGCTTCTCACCACGAGCTCCTATCGATCCCAACCAGGCACAATTTGCCCTGTCGTGCATGGGTCTCTCCAATCAAGCCGTTATCAACGCCAGTCGACTCTGCGGACCCCTTCGCATTTCGCTCACAAGCATGGTCTCCACATGGTTTGCACGATCAAGGTCACCCCAGATTTTGGGTGCCAAGTCTTAAACTGTATTTCACGCTTGTTCATATCTCCATTCACCTCCCAGGGCCATGAATACATACATCTCAAACGGCCATCCCCCTCCCTCTCTGCTCATCACTCTCTTTCTACCTAGCGAGCAGTGTCATCAACGACATCTTCTGGCAAAAGAATGACGATCGACGCAGAAAAGCAATTCCAGAAGGATGATGTGCCTTCCTCAGACGAGGGCCGCATAGGCTCTCTTGTCACGGGCACCATCGATGATATCCAGGTGCTCGACAAGCTGGGCTACAAGCCTGAGCTAAGCAGGAATCGATCTATGTTCACCCTGCTGTTCCAATCACTTGCGATCGCAGCCATCCCCTATGGGGAGGGAGCACCCATACTCAACGCCATTTACGGAGGCGGGCCCCTTTCGATCTTTGTTGGCTGGCTTACGGTGTTAGTGTTGGATGAGTGCGTCGCGCTGTCGCTCGGCGAGCTCGCCTCTAAATATCCCACAAGTGCAGGTATGTCCAGGACATTCTAGAAAGGGCTTCCTTCCACTAACCCAATCCCTTGAAGGCCCATACTACTGGTCATTCCAACTCGCCACCCAGGGAAAGACCGTCCTTTCATTTATTACCGGCTGGACGTGGCTAATCGGAAACTGGACCATCACACTCTCGGTCAACTTCGGGTAAGTCACAGGCGAGACCTTCACTGTGCGCAATCAACTGACCGTCACAGTTTTGCATCACTCATCCTGGGTTGTGTTGCCATGTACCACCCGGAGTGGGTCGCCGACGATTGGCAATTGCTCTTGATCTTCTATGCTATCTGCATCATGACTTTCGTAATCGTCGCTTTCGGCAACAGGTTTCTGCCCATGGTGGACACCATCTGCGCCGGGTGGACAGCCATTAGCATTATCATCATCCTCATTGCCCTTTCTGTCAAGGCCGAGGCCGGAAGACACAGTGCGGGATACGCACTTGGCCATTACGACCAGTCGTTCTCAGGCTGGGGAGGATTCACCTTTTTCATCGGCCTCCTGCCGGCCGCATACACCTTCTCGGCCATTGGAATGATTTCAGCCATGGCGGAAGAATGCGAGAACCCTACGATCAAGGTCCCCAGAGCAATTGCTCTTTGCGTTCCAGTAGGAGGCTTCGCAGGCTTGTTCTTCATTCTACCGATTTGCTTTACCCTGCCGCCAATGGAAGACATTCTCGGCGCACCCTACGGCCAGGCCTTGCCATATATCTTCTACCGCGTCATGGGAACCCCAGGGGGCGGCATGGGTCTCATGTTTCTGGTCTTAGGCATCACTCTCTTCTGCAGCGTGAGCATCACGGTGGCGGCCTCCCGGTGTACATGGGCATTTGCTCGCGACGACGCCATTCCCGGAGCTCGTCTCTTCTCCAAAGTCCACCAAGGCTTGGGAGTTCCGCTCTGGGCCTTGGCATTGGCGACCGTGGTCCAAATGGGACTCGGACTTATCTACTTGGGCTCGTCTTCCGCCTTCACCGCCTTCATCAGCGTCGGCGTGATCGGTCTAGCAGTGAGCTACGCTATTCCAATCGGCATAAGCCTCTGGCATCGACGAAAAGAAGTGAAAACCGCGCCATGGAACTGGGGAACCACGGTCGGTTACATTGCCAATTTCGTTGCGATCTTCTGGATCTTATTCGAGATGGTCATCTTCAGCATGCCCGTGGCACTCCCTGTCACGGAAGTCACCATGAATTATGCTTCCGTCGTCTTCGTTGGTTTCATGGTCATCTCGGCGCTGTGGTATGTTGTTTACGCGAGGAAGGCATACAAGGGCCCTCCCGAGTCAGATGGTATTGCTGCTTGAAGACAGGTGTGCGGATCTTGATTTATTGTGCTTCTTCAAACTAGCAGCATGATTCAATTACACATACGTACATTATTCCTCACACCATCCCCCTGGCTGGTTCTTATCAATGGCCTGGGATGATTGGAGTGGTTTGCTGCATCTCAGTATAATATCCTACTTCACATGGAAATCAAACCATTATTAGAACCACATTTGCTCCTGCCGTCACGTTTCTAGCCATTAAAAAGGAGCGACAGCGCCAGCTCCGACCACTTGCTTTAAGTACAAAACCTAGCCCCTATTCACACAGCCTTTCTTGCTTCGGGTGTCAGAAGACAAGTAGCAGGCTGTGACGTCGAAGGATCTTCTCGCGAGGCTGCGTACTCCTATTATGCTGGTCTGATAGATTGATGGAGTTACTGGGTCACGGCTCATCGGGTTTGTCACGTTGCTCGCTTGAAACACCTGTAGTGGTCGGCAGCCAGCGAACTGCTCTAGGTATTTACAATACTGCGAAAGTATCAGTATCCAATGAGATACCATATGACAAAGGAAGCGGTTGCCGGTGTAGATACGCAGGTCCTGGCGACTACTCGTAGAGGCGTTGGTATATAGCTCATGGAGGAGGATTGAGGTGGTGACGGAGGGACATAATCTCTCTTATTCTACTATTGTGTGGTGCGGTGATTATTGGTCAAGGCCATGGCCAGTCGGCCAGCAATTTGGGACCTCTTTTGGAGGGCTTCTCGAGTGAGTTTCCTTTCAGGTCAGTCCTTTTAAACTTACACGCTCCCTCAAAACCTTACACAGTATCCCAATATGGATGTGTGCGTGTTCTTAGGAAATGCATTCTGAACTCACAAGTCACATATCAACCTGTCGGCTTTCGGTTGTTGGTATACTGCACTCTGAGTAGGGTCTTCAGGTCAGTCATGTCTGCTTGGTCGTACTCGGCGTTTTTGGTTGGGCTACTCAAAATTGTGTACTGTGGCCCAGGTTGTTCATCGCGCGCCCTCCGAAGGACAAGTTGCGCCAAGAACCAAAATTGCAAGGAGTCCTTCAGGAAGCCAGGACCTCGCCATCGTCCTTCTGGATGATCGGCCGCCTGCTCCGATGGCGACGGTGTCCCGAATGCCTGTTGAGCATTCTCCAGTGAGCGGAGCATCCAGACGCGGTTCCAATTCCGAAGCCAGTGTTGGACAGATTGGCAACCATGCTGAAGTCCTATTGATGACTGAATATAGAAGATCACAGAATGGATCGCTACGATATTTCGGTTGACGTTAGACAACGGCTCTCTCATCGATAAAAGCTATATTTGCACCAGACCGACCTACCGATGATCAAGATACCAAGGTTCACATCCCCGAGATGGGAGAAAAATTGCACCGTTTCAGAGTCCAATTCTCGGCTGCTGATGATATCCAATGCTTCTGCGATCGAGATCCGTCGACCTCTCCAGAGAGGGTGCGACATCCATGTTCTCAGGTGGTTGAAGCAGTCTGCTTTCGTCCTTGCCTGAAAGCAGGCTTCGGGACAGACTAGATCCGCACGGAGCTCTGAGGGGAGGACCCTGGGAGGCATGTTGTTCATCATTGTAAAACCACTGTCCAGGACAATGATGTAATTCAAGGTCCTGGGTGAAAAGTCAGCACAGGTTGAAAGGTAAGGGAGCATATCTGAACCGTATGAGTTCTTCTTTGAACGCAAAATTCTCCCAGTCAAAATCATCTTCAGCGAGAGGTGCTAAGTCCACATGCATAGCTTTGGTGAAACCTAATTCTCGAGCCATCTCGGTCTCTTAGCCGCCATACTGCCTGAACCGGGACATTTAAACTTACTGCGACGACCTGTCCATACCGATTCTTCCTCGCTCGCCTTCTTCCTCTATCGTCCCCTTCCCAGAACTGGTAAAGACAGATCGCATGGGCGGCTTGAAGTGCCCTTAGTCTCCTGTTGATGTAGACTGCGTTCAACACTGAGTAGAATGAGCTGTCGCCGAAATACTCATCACCAAAAATCATCTCCTCCACAGCGTCACAAAAGAGCTTGGCACAGCAACGGTCTTCCAGGTTAACGGAATAACTCGCACCAATGAGTGCCATCGCCGCGATGAGCGTGTACGGAATGTTTGGGGAGACGAAAGTCGGCCTGTGGATTACAGGCCAGTGTGTATACCAGGTCGACCAGTAGAGCTCTATGAAGCGACGGAGATTGTGAGGGCCGAAGAAGTCGCGCGCGCGCTTCGCCAATGCCGCACTTGGTGTCAGACGAATTGGACTGTTTGGAGCTTTGTTTAGAATGGAAGAGTTGAGGCGTGCCACGATCTCTTCCGCGACCTCGGATAACGGATCGTACGCGGTTGCATGCTCGGTCGTTCCGCCACTCCATGGCTCTTTCGTTGTCGCCCTTGAAAGGGTGGGTTCTGTCGTTGGCCGTGAATTCAAATGTTGGATTCCGAATTGCGTAGAGTCTGATAACATTGTTTCCATCCAATCTTTGCATGTAAAGTCTTCCGGCATGTCAAGGATAAAATTTGGAGATTGTTTCATTGGGCCACCCATGCTTTGTAGGTTCTCGGTCTCCCAACGACAAAATGCTTCAGAACGCTGATTTGACTCCAGGGAAAGGTCCGGGTCAAACGTAGCGGCAAACCCGCTTGTAGATGTAACCCGAACAAAGAAAGGAAGCGAGTCGTGAATATCTTGGCTCTGAAGACTTTCCAAGGACTCCCGTTCCAGCTGCGACGATATGAATGACTGCGTGCCCCCTATGCTCCATGGGTGCGAGATCGAGTTGCCTCTTGAAAAGATGGAGTGTTCGCGATGGCTCAGACTGATGTTTGAAGTGCTTGTCTGAGTGGTGGATTCGTCGAGCTCTGCGATGACTTGACAAAGTTCGACGTGTCTCTTATAGATATCCCTTTGCGGTGCTTTTAGCTAACGAATGTCCAACATCAAACTAAATGCCATGGTAGCGACGTACCTTCTCTTGAAAGTCTTACCGCACTTGGAGCATTCGAAAGGTCTATGACCCGTATCTGGTGCCACCACATGTCAGCGGCTCATTTTCTGGCTCGGTTCGGAATGTCTCAGCGCTAGACAGTAACCCAAGCAGATGAAAGAAGTAGTACTAGTACTACTTACGCGTGATCATGTGACGTCGCAAATGTTCTTTCCGGCTGAAAGTCTTTGAACAAATTGAGCAACTAGGAGAACGCATGGTTTCGGTTTTGAGGCTCATTTCGCTTGACAGGGACCGAGGTAGAATACCAGGCGATGACAAGCTGTGGTTCAACAACCACGCGAGCCAGCTTGGACACTGCAGATGGTGTTCAGGAAGCAAGGAACGAACTCACGCCGAGTCCTGAAGCGAGGATGTGATAACTACTGAACCGAAAGACGATGACTAATTGGTGATAGCCTAATCTCCTCTCCCACCCATCGAGCCATCTCCGTAATGTACCCCTTGCGTGCCCTTGATGTAGTGTATTAAATGCTAAGCCAATCAATATGCTGAGTCTGGGCTGCCTCGGTCCACACCCCCGCCCCCGCCCCCAGAGGATTAAGGTTCCCCAGATATCAAGGGGATTGAAGCCGAGTATCTCGTCGCTAACCTCCAGATGCTTTCCTGTCATCTCTATGAAGATGGGTTTAAATAGCATGGGAAGGGCAAGAATGCTCAAGATGCTGTTCTGTAAAACACCGCGCAAAGAAGATAACTTCACGGCAAACCAAAAGCTGTCCACCTCCAATGTCGTCCGCACAATATCCTGTCCGAAATGCCGGCATCTATCACAATCTACCACAATTCGACCCTAAGCTTTCTGGACTTACAGCTTTAATCACAGGCGCCAATGGTATCTCTGGTTTCAACACTCTAAGAGCGCTTCTGAGTTCGCCTCAACGGTGGGCGAAGATATACACGTTGTCAAGACGTCCCATCCCAGCAGACATGTTGAATTTGCTTCCCTTGGATGTACGCAGTCGTGTTCACCACATTGGGTGTGATCTGCAATCAGAACCGAGAGAGATTGCGACTATTCTGAACGCAGCCGTAGAGAAGGTACAGTATATCTTCTACTACGCCTATCTCCAGCCGAAGCCGGAGGATGGGAATGCTATGTGGTCTAATGACCAGCAATTGGTGGATGTTAATTCAGCCATGCTATCAAACTTTCTCCAGGCTTTAGGCCATACCAACATCAAACCCAAACGATTTCTCCTTCAAACCGGGGCCAAAAACTATGGCAGTCACCTTGGACGGGCTCGGACTCCGAATGTCGAATCTGATCCTCAGCCTCGCCATCTGGCACCCAATTTTTATTACCCGCAAGAAGATCTCGTCTTCAAATACTGTGCCTCAAATAACGTGGAGTGGAATGTCATTCGCCCCCCATTTATCATTGGAACATCCTCGACGGCTCAAATGAATGGACTGTACCCATTCGCGGTGTTTGCTGCAGTTGCTGCACAGCGTGGAACCGCTTTGGCCTTCTCTGGCACCTGGGATGTTTGGCAGCAATACTGCGCACAACATGGGAGTGCAATGCTGACCGGGTACCTCAGCGAATGGGTCGTACTCGAGGATAAGTGTCGAAATGAGGCATTCAACAGCCAAGACACCAGCCCAATATCCTGGGATCGCATATTCCACGAGCTTGTGAGATGGTTTGGAGTCGAGAAAGGATTGCAGCTGCCCAGTGA
>Ga0105239_10009099_pt1 | contig 11239 bp, 9 predicted proteins | sample KBSC44metaG_FD_92761 | JGI IMG/M metagenome (GOLD analysis project Ga0105239, IMG submission 92761) | Corn rhizosphere microbial communities from Kellogg Biological Station, Michigan, USA - KBS C4-4 metaG | ecosystem: Host-associated > Plants > Roots > Rhizosphere > Soil | place: Michigan, USA...
CCAGCTCCTGGATCCTCCTTTCAATTCAAAGGAGTTGAATCCCGGTTATATTAAAGGCTATGTGCCTGGGGTCCGGGAGAACGGTGGCCAGTATACCCACGCAGCTGTCTGGACCTTGATGGCGTTCGCAATGCTGGGGCAACGGGAAAAGGTCTGGCAGCTGCTGGGACTGATCTTACCCATCAATCATGCGGACGATGATGCGTCGATCCGGGTATACAAGGTTGAACCTTATGTGATAGCAGCAGATGTTTATGCAAATGAGTCACATAAAGGCATGGGCGGTTGGACCTGGTACACAGGTTCAGCCGGCTGGATGTATCAATTTATTCTGGGCTCTTTGATCGGACTGCATCGGCAGTCGGATTCCTTAAGTCTCAAGCCATGCTTCCCGTCGGACTGGCCTTCCATCCAACTGAAGTATCGCTATGGCAGATCCGGATACCGGATCACCGTTTTCCAGCTATCCGATGGTTCCCCTTCGTGGTGGAAAATGGACGGCCTGCAGGGTGCAGGGAATACGATAAAACTCGTGGACAACGGACAGGATCACGTCGTGGAAATGCATATTCGCAATGAGTAAAGTACAAAAAAAAGCCCCGAATGGATCGGGGCTCTTTTCAAATTCGGACAAAATTTAATACCTATTTTTATTATAGCTATTTGAATTATTGTAGCCTCCGCCGCCAGAATTGCGCGCAGGTCTTTCTTCTCTGGGTCTTGCTTCGTTGACCTTGATGGTTCTGTTTTCGACAGTCGCACCGTCAAGTTCAGCTATAGCTTTTTTCGAAGCAGCTTCGTCCGGCATTTCAACGAAACCAAACCCACGGGATTGATTCGTCATTTTATCCATGATAACCTTCGCCGAAGTCACTTCTCCAAAAGGAGCAAAAAATTCTCTTAAGTCTTCATCTTGTACATTGAAGCTTAAATTGGAAACATAAATGTTCATACTTAACAATTGATAATTCAAAGATTTCTGAGGAAGGCAGCGAGCGGGAAGATAATTAGAATGCGAAATCTGAAGCAGGCGTAATTAAATCGTACTAAATGCAAAACTCAGTTTAACTCGACGAAGATAGGTATAATTTTGATACGATCCAAAACCTATTCTTCAATATATACCGGATTACCAACAAGAACCAGCTTGCCATCTTTATCCCGGGCCCTCACATACACCGAGTGGCGCTCACCACCCGACACCCATTTTACCTGGATCTTTTCGTTGTCCGACACCAACCCTCGGCGCGGACGGGCTTATCGGAAAATGCAGTGACTACACTCCTGGTTTCTATATAGACACGAGCTTCGTACTCCGAAACCACTCCCTCCCGGATATTCGGTATCCCCAGCAACAGCTTCCATTCTCCGGCAGGCAGCGGTCCCGGCAGATACCCCGGAGTCGCATCCTCTTCTAAAACTTATACCTCAAAGAGACTTTGAAACTCCTGCCAAACAGCGGACGCGCCAGGAATATATACTGACCTGCTGCAGCACTCTGTATCTCACCCTGGCGTGGGTTACCTTCCGTAAGTCCCAGGGAATTGGTAAGATTGTCGAGAACGCCAAAAACAGAGATCTCCTTGGTGATATTTATCTGGGCGTCCAGACTGACTACCGTATAGCTGGGGAGTATCTGGGAGTTGGCAACGTCCGTATAACGTTTTCCTTCGTATTCTATCGGGGCTTGCAGGCGGAAGTGGTTGTTAAATAGATTGACTCCCGGAACAACCCTTAAAGAGGCTTGCGGCACCCTGATCAGCTTATTCCCGTTGTAATTGTATTTCTGCGTTAAAGTACCGCCGCTGACAGCCTCAGCGACAAGTCCCTGGTATTCTCCATGCTGCAATGTCGCCGTCGCCGATAGATCGAACCATTTTACCGGGAATACGCTGCCCTCCAGCTCAAGACCGAATGTATTTGTATTTGCAAATGCGTTTACCTGGGTGAAGCCGTTCAAGGTGCTGACCGTATTGGTAAAACCGACGTTATTATACCTTGTATAGAATCCCGTTGCATACAAAGCGTATAGTCTGCGGGCGTATTTGAACCCAATTTCACCGAGCTGCATCGTTTGGGTGACAGCATTCGAATTAACATTGTTATAGTAAGTAGCAAATCCGGGAATACGCGCCGCGGCAGTGTACCTGCCGAAGAGACCCATATTCTCAGAAAGCTGATAGTCTGCTCCCAGTGTCCAGGTAGTATGGTCGAAATGATGATTATACCCTAGCCATGTTCCGTTGCCGGTGGTTATCTGGGATGTCGCGTAGGTACCCAGGTTTACCGTCTTTGATTGTTCAACGACTCCGTCCGTTTGCGTATATTCCCAACGTACGCCGCCATCGATACGGAAGGCGGGTGTTATCTGCCACTCATCACTGGCATACAGCGCATTCGTCGTCTGTTCGCCGTTGGCATCCGCCCACTCATAGCCGTACTGGGATACTCCGTTATCGGAAAATGTCTTTACTACCTTGCCAGTACCATCCAGGGCCACAATATTCAGCAGCCTGGAATTATTTTGAACGTCAAGATATACTTTCGAAGAATACCTGCTGAAGTTCTGATTGAAGTGCGCGTAATAGTATCCAAAATTGAAATCGTGCTTGGTCGAACCCGTATAAAAAGCATGCGACAGATGGAGATCGTTTGCAACTTCAGTCATAGGCATCGTAATACCCCTTAGTCCACCTTGAATGACAAGACCGTTGCCATTCTGATTGGAGGCAAAAGCCGCTCCGCTGGTTGCATATTGAAATCCCAGTTGCGTTGCGCCCGGAGCCTGCGTCAAAAGGCCTGACTGGGCTCTGTAAAATGAATCGGCCGTTAATACATTCAGCGCAAACAGACCGTTGCGCTGAGTTTGTGTATTACTGTAGCGTAGTGCATTCTTCAGGACCCAGCCCTCCGCAAATTCAGTCTGGAATTTGACGGACACCTGGCTTCTGTTTACAGCCGTTCCAACCGTATTATCATAGTGGTAAAGACTGTTGTCCCCCTGGATCATATTCATTCTTTGCGTTTCGGCGCCGGCAAGTGCTCCGTAATTGCCGTTAAAACCCGGTACCGCTACTATTTTCCCTTTGCTATCATAGGTCACAGGATAGTCTGTGTAAAACACCACATCGTCATTTAATTGCTTAAAGTCGATATTAAAAGACGATTTCTCCCAGCTCTTGCCAAGAGAAGCCCTGATCTGCCCACCATGGTTACCGGTGTAACCAGGGTTACGCACTCCGGTCCCCGTGCGGTAAAATCCTCCGGCAGAAAATTTCCAGCCATCACCGATGGGAGCACCCAGCCAAAAATCAGCCCTGTTAAGATTATTATCTCCAACGGTCAATTTAAATATCCCCTCTGTTTTATCACCAACGGCCCGGGGTATATAGTTGACCGCCCCAGCCGGTGCGTTCGAATAAAATACAGCGGAAGGACCGCCGCGAACGACCTCGATAGACTGAATGGTCTCATCAAAACGAAATGCCTGGTCGGCATTCAGGTAGCCCAGGGCCGGGTCATGCTGCACGGGAACTCCGTCTTCCAGCAGCTGGATCGATCCGTAGCCATCTACCGGGACGCCCCTGGCTCTTACATTACCACTCGCCTCACCTCCCGTTGCTTCAACCCAGAACCCCGGTACCGATTTTAAAGTCTCGGTAACGCTGGTGGGACCCTGCAAGCTAAGCGCATTATAGCCAATGGTGGTAACGGAATAGCTCGTCTGAAGCTTTGTGCGATTCAATGCGCCGGCACGACCGGTAACAATGACTTCGTTTAAGCCATTCTCAACGGCTTTCAACTTGATCAGCAACGATATGTTGGCATCGGCCTTTATATCGTATCCGGAAATTGTCTGCGTTTGATAACCCACATGTGAAACAACAAATGAATAGGGACCTCCTGCAGGCAGATTGTGATACGTGAAAATTCCCAGGGAATCTGTTTGTGTAGTAGAGACCGTACTGGAACCCTGGCTTTTTGCAGTGACGGAAGCGTAGGTAACGGGTTGCCCCCTTTCGTCATATACCTGTCCCTTTATTTCATTGAAACTCTGCGCATTAGTAGTCCGGATAAAAAATAGAGCTAGCAAGAGAAGCAGCGGGATCCGCATGGTTTTGGTAATTTAATTTCCTTATTATACGCAAGACCCGGATCGACCACTTACTGTTAATATTAACTTAATGTGGATTGCTGTGCGATCGAACGCATATCAATTACTTACAATACAAGTGTCCCCCTGTTTGCGCAAATGAAAATTGTTGAGCAGCGCAATGCTCTGAAGTATATGGTCAAACGAATCCTTTTTATCTATTTTCCCGATAAAGGTCCGGTTACCCAGCTCCTCCTTATTGTATGCGATATTCGTATTGTAAATGATCTGCAGCTGGTCAAAAACTACATCCAGCGGGTAGTTGTTGAATACATAGCAATCGTCCTTATCTTTTTCGAGATGCAGGATACGGGGAGCTTGCTTATTTACCTTTCTCGATATAAAAATATCTCCCGGAGCAAGATAGTATTCATTCTTATTGTCCCGGGAAGAATCGGAGACTTTCACCATTACCTTTCCTTCATGCAGAATGACCTTTGTAGCCCTGTCCGCTTGATAGGAGTTCACGGTGAAGCGCGTGCCCAGCACAGAGATCGAAACGGATCTGCTATATACGAAAAAAGGCCTGGCGACGTCCCTGGCTATGTTAAATTCAGCCTCGCCATCCAATACCACTTCTCTTTTTGAGGAATTGAAGTTTTCGGAATAAGAAAGCGCGCTTTTGGGCGACAGATCTACCGTAGAACCGTCGCTTAGCGTAAGCGTCATTTTCTGAGGGGTATTATTGACGATATTCTTTGCCGTTGCAGCCAACGTAGCGCCTGTTCTGCTTGCTTTCTGTCCTATTGAAATGAACTGCCAGGACAGGCCTACAACCAATGCAACGGACGCCGCTACCGCCGCCCATCTCAAATATAGATTAGGCGCCGGGATGGAACTGGCATCTTTCTTTATATTATTCCATAATCTGCCTGATACTTCGGTCGATAGAATATGAGCCGGCTGAAAGTCCTCCCATTCTGTCATCCCTAAATACTCTTTCAATTTAGCCGGGTTCTCTTTGAACCAGGCCTCCACAATAGCAGCCTCCTCGGCATTGCACTTGCCTTCAAAAAATTTTATTATGAGAGCTTCTGTTATCAAATTCTGTTCAATTTAATCGATGACTACGCTGATATGCTTTCTTATCTGCTTCAGCGCCTTGTAGATATGCGTTTCTACTGTTCTGGAAGAAACACACAAAGTTGCTGCTATTTCTCTGTGTGACATTCCCTGCTCGCGGCTCATCTCAAATACCTGTTTCCTCACGGGCGGCAGTTCATTCACGGCCTCCAGTATCCTCTTTTGTAATTCGACACCCCTCATTTTTTCGGTTGTGCTATCAACCCCTTCTTCAACGTCCACCGCATCCAGACGGGCAGTCACCGCATCTTTATTATTATACTTTCGCAAGAAATCAATAAGCACCGTGGTCGCGATCCTGAACAGCTGCGTGGAAATAGTGTATTCTTCGTGTAAGGTCCGACGGCACTGCCAAAGTTTGGTAAATGCCATCTGTGCCACTTCTTCTGCTATATACTCGGATTTTGTTTTGTAAAGGATGAAGAAATAAAGTTTCTGATGGTATTGGTCAAATACTTGTCTGAAGTAATATTCATCACCATCCTTTAATTCCTTAACGCTAAGCAACTTTATTAAATTTAATCAAGTTGATATAAATATATGTCGTCCTTCCGGTGAAAGTATACAAAATAACGACTGATCAATTACTGCATAAATGTAAAATAAATATTTATTAATATTGGTATGCATTCATTCTCTAATTTTACAATAATGACTGTCGAGATCTTCAATATAAATTTCACATTGAGCCTTTACGGCTTTTCCGGCATCGCTTTAAACAAAGACTATGTCCCGACGGCCTTTCAGCTGATGGATAGGATGTGGAAGATAGTCAAAGGAAACGGACTAAAGAACAGCGGCCTCAATGTCTGGGTTTTTGAACCGGGCGACAAGGTCTTTTCCGGTGTCGAGCTTACCGAAGCCCCCGACCATACACTCGGGCTTGAACATCGAACGATCACCCTGACAAAATACGCCAGCTACAAGCATATCGGCCCCTATAGTATGATAAAACAGGCAGGGCAGGAAATGAGGAGAGAACTGCAAAAGATGGGCTACGAACCGGCAATGCCATACATCGAGATCTACGGACACATGACGGGGGATGAGACCCAAATGGAAACCGAGCTCCTGGTAGCCCTCAGGTGATCCTCCCAAAAGCGAACATCTTCAGTACCATATACGGACAGGTAAAACAAATATACTATTTATAAATTCATAAATAACAGCTTCTTACGATTCGGCATTGCCTTGGATAACCTTAGCAGGATAACCAAATAAACCAGCCATGTTAAGCAACTACTTCAAGATCGCCTTCAGGAACCTGGTTCGGCACAAGGCCTTCGCCACGATCAATATCGCAGGGCTGGCCATTGGCATGGCCTGCAGCATTTTCATTTTGTTGTGGGTACAGAATGAATTGAGTTATGACAAATTTCATAAGAACGCAGATACTATCTACCGTCTTTCTGCTGGTGGCGAAAAAAATTCCGGGCCCATGGTTCCCGAGCTGAAAGCAAAGATTCCCGCTATAAAGAACTTTGTCCGCCTTAGCCAGCCCACTACAACCATTTTTGCAACGGGCACGAAAGTATTTGAAGAAAAAGCCGTCTTTTATGCCGATTCTACGATGTTGCAGGTATTTTCATTTCCCTTGATCAACGGGAATGCGCAGACTGCATTGGCACGGCCTGATGCCGTCCTTATCACGGAGGATATGGCGAAGAAATATTTTGGAAATGATGACGTGGTGGGAAAAATTTTGAAAAGGGACAACAAAGACAACGTGGTGATCACAGGCGTGCTTAAAAATATCCCGGCAAACTCCCACCTGCAATTCGATTTTATTATGCCGATGTCTGCCATTGCGCATTCGGATTGGCGTTTGCGGGATAACATCTGGCCCAGTTTTGATTTCTATGACTATATACAGCTCGATGAAAATGTCAAGCCAGCTTCCCTGGCAGCGCTTACCAGGCAGATAAATGAGATTTTTGACGAGCACGTCAAAGAAAACCCTCCCACAATGAGTCTGCAGCCTCTGGCTGATATTCACCTGCATTCAGACTACCACTCTAGTCTGCCCGGCCAGGGCAATATCCAGTATGTAAACACATTGTTTATTGTAGCGCTGTTTATTCTGGCAGTAGCCTGTATTAACTTTATGAACCTGGCCACCGCAAGGTCCGCGCGCCGGGCAAAAGAAGTGGGCTTGCGCAAGGTGGTAGGCGCGGGCCGCATCCAGCTGATCGGTCAGTTCCTCGGCGAGTCATTGCTCATTTCCTTTATTGCGCTGGTTATCGCTGTTGTCATTGTATACCTCCTGCTTCCTTTTTTTAATAGTCTGGCGGGCAAGCAGCTTTCCATACAATTTTTGGATGGAAAATTAATAGCATTGCTGCTCGGCATAACATTATTCACCGGGCTTATCTCGGGTAGTTATCCCGCCATGTTCCTGTCCGGCTTTAAGCCGGTGAAAGTGCTGAAGGGCAACGTGCGAATGATGGGGGGCAATTTATACTTCCGGAATGGGTTGGTAGTAGTGCAGTTTATTGTTTCGATAGTATTGCTCGCCTCAACAGCCGTAGTCTACAGACAGTTGAACTATATCAGGAACAGGGATCTTGGGTTTAACAGATCGAACCTGCTTTATATGCCGATGACCGGCGAAATGGGCGACAAACAAAAGGCATTGTATGCGGAGCTCAAAACAAACCCCCTAACCGCAAACTTTACCACGATCAGCGACCCGATAGCCAATTTGGGCAGCAGCACTTCCGGCGTAGAATGGGAAGGGAAGACTGAGGCGGACAAAAAGCTTTGGTTTACCAAGGCATGGGTGAACGATCGCTTCTTCGATGTTTTGCAAATGAAGATGGCAAGTGGAAGGCCTTTATCCACTACCGAATTTGCCGATTCGGGCAATTATGTGATCAACGAAAAGGCGGCAAAAATTATGAGGATGACCCCGGCAACCGCAATTGGCAAACCCCTGACGTTTAACGGTGACAAGGGGATAATAGTGGGAGTAGTAAAAGATTTTAATTATCAGCCGGCGCAAACAGCCATTGAACCAATGGTACTTGCGTTCAATAAATGGAATGGAGGAATTGTCCTGGTTCGTACCCGGCCCGGGAAAACAGAAGCCACCATTCAGGCACTGGAGAAAATAAGCAAACAGCTTAATCCAGCCTTCCCTTTCTCCTACGGTTTTGTTGACCAGGACATTGATAATTTATACAAAGGAGAGCAACAAATGAGCAGCCTGTTTAATGTATTTGCGCTAATAGCCATTTTTATTTCCTGTATGGGTTTGTATGGCCTGTCAGCATTTATGGCGGAGCAACGTACCCGGGAAATAGGCGTAAGAAAAGTCCTGGGAGCATCCGTCTTCAATGTGGTGTACCTGCTATCCAGAGGGTTTACAAAACTCATACTAATTGCCGTTGCGATTGCGATACCCATTGCATGGTTCGCCGCCAATAAATGGCTCAGCAGCTTCGCTTATCGTATAAATGTTGGCTGGACCATTTTTCTGATATCCTCGCTGGGGGCGCTGGCGATAGCATGGATAACGGTGAGCTACGAGTCCATAAAAGCAGCAATTGTTAATCCTGCGAAGAGTTTGAGATCGGAGTAGATCTCATAAATTTAGAAGAATTACCAAAATTTCCCAGACATGTTCAACCTAACCACCACCCGGATCCTCCTCACACTGCTGATCTTTTCCCTCCTTTCCACCCACGCAGGAGCACAAAACACCGCACCAAACACCGGGCAAAACGGCGCTCAAAATGCCTCTGGCCCAAAAGAGACAGCGATCATTACCGCCATGAAAAATTCGGAGAACGACTGGAACAACGGCGACCTCGACGCCTTCATGAATATGTATACGGGCACATCCACGATGATGATGCCCACCGGCCCCGTCGGACTAAGCGCGATCCGGGACCTCTACCAGAACCACTATTTTAATGGAAAAATGCCCAAACAGCATCTGCAATATGACGAATTGAAAGTAACCCTGCTGGGAGAGAACTACGCCTTGCTGACCGGCAAATTCACACTTTCCGGCAACAACCTGCCCGAACGCTCCGGCCGCTACTCCCTCGTGATGATCTATATAAAAGAAGGCTGGAAGATCCTCCACGACCACTCCAGCTAAGGGGCCAGCTCTTTGTCTATCTCCCCGATCAAACCCTTGATGCCATCCACCAACTCCAGCTTCTGCCGCTTCATCTCATTCAGCAACATCCCCTGCCACATGATCTGGAGCCGGATCGCCGGATCATTCACAAAGCCGGATATTTGCGAATTGCCCTCGGGGCCGATCGGTGTCTTCGTGCCGATATAGGTGATATAGGCGGCGCGCCGCTCCTCGAAAATCAGCCGGTCCGAGGACTGCCTGTCCGGGCCGCATCTCCCGTATGTTTGATAATTTTCTCTTCCGCCATGCGACGAATATACGTATCTTGGATCATCAGGCAAAAACCCCTTAATAATATGAAAAGGCCGCTGGCTATCCTACTGACCCTCATCTCCATCAACGGCTTTGCGCAGTCCATTGACAAAGTAAAGCTCGACAGCCTCTTTGACAACCTGGTAGCCAAAGACCTGGCCATCGGCAGCATCACGATCACCCAAAAAGGGAGCCTCGTTTACCAGCGGTCCTTTGGCAAAGACCAGACCCCGGCCACAGCTTACCGCCTCGGTTCCATCACCAAGCTGTTTACAGCGGTGATGATTTACGAGCTGATCGACAGGAAAGAATTATCCCTCGACGATACGCTCAGCAAATTTTTCCCGGACCTGCCCAACGCCGGTCGGATTACCATTGCCGATATGCTCGGCCACCGCAGCGGGCTCGCCAACTTCACCGCCACGGTCACCAGCTTCGACACGTGGAAAGATCAGCCGCATACGCACGAACAGCTGCTGGCCTTTATCAAAAGCCAGCCACCGGACTTCATGCCGGAGGCAAAAGCCGACTACAACAATTCCAACTTCCTGCTTCTGGGCTACATACTGGAAAAGATCCACCACAAGCCATACAAAGACCTTGTGTACGATCGGATCATCCATAAGCTGAACCTCCAGTATACCTACTTCGGCGACCACGCCGGTTTCCAGGGAAAAGAAGCCCCTTCCTACAAATATTCCGACAACCGCTGGCAGGAGGAAAAAGCGGTATACCTCGACAACTTCGGAGGAGCAGGCGCTATGATCTCCACAACGCAGGACATGTGCAGGTTCATAAAGGCCATTTTTGACGGTGATCTCATTAGCAAGACCAGCCTTGCCCGCATGACGCGGATCGAAAAGGATGGCTATGGATGGGGAATGTTCTCTTTTGGCGACAGCCTCCACACCGGGTATGGACATAACGGGAAGACGGAGGGTTTTGCCTCTTCTTTGCAATACTATCCCGAAAATCAGCTGGCCATCGGGTATTGCACCAACGGTGAGGTCTATCCAAAGGACCGGATACTCAATGCCGTCTTCAAATTATGCTTCAACGAGCCGGCAACCATACCCACCTTCCTCCCCATAACACTAAGACAGGACCAGCTGCAGCCCTTTACCGGCACATACGCGGGCGACAACGGCCTGCAGGTGACCGGCGCCGTCAACAACGGCAGCCTTACCCTGGAGACGAAAGGACAGCAGATCTCCCTGGAAGCCTTGTCCGACCATGAATTTCGCAATACAAGGTTCGGGTTCTTCTTCGAGTTTGAGAACGAAGGGCAACAGCTGGTCGTTCACGACGCGGCCGTCACCTACTGGCTTCATAAGATCGCTTCTCCTATTCAGCAGCGCTGATAATAAAAGCAGCCACCTTTTCCGGCTGGTTACCCTCCCGGGAAAACTGCAGGGCACGGCCTCCTTCAACGACTAATAGAGAATCAATGCTCATCGTTTTGAACAGCAACCGATACCTCTCCTCCGACGCCCCGCGGTCAAAAAAGGTGCCGCTCTCATGGCCATTCAGCTTGCACCACAGGCAGTCGGCCTCATGGCTGTCAAGCTTCAACATGACCTTTCCATAGGAAGAATAATCACCCA
>Ga0105239_10009104_pt1 | contig 11234 bp, 7 predicted proteins | sample KBSC44metaG_FD_92761 | JGI IMG/M metagenome (GOLD analysis project Ga0105239, IMG submission 92761) | Corn rhizosphere microbial communities from Kellogg Biological Station, Michigan, USA - KBS C4-4 metaG | ecosystem: Host-associated > Plants > Roots > Rhizosphere > Soil | place: Michigan, USA...
ATATCGATGCAACTAACAACCCGCAGCTCTGATATTTGCGAAATTGAGGAGGAATGCCCTCACACTGTCCAATTTTTGGGCATGTGCACAAACTGCGGAAAAGACATGACGACGTATGTGCTGTTAGCTCCGTCATCCTTTCCTTCATTCGTTACTAACTGTGTCCCAGTATGCAGGCAGGCAGCGAAACGACAGATGCTGATCGAGCACCCATCCGCATGGCGCACGACACTCCCCATCTTACCATAAGCAAAGAAGAAGCCAATACTGTCGAGGAAGAAGCCAAGCGCCGTCTTCTAGCGTCCAGAAAATTGTCCCTCGTTGTCGATCTCGACCAAACTATCATACATGCAGCCGTCGATCCGACGATAGCTGAATGGCAAAAAGATAAAGACAATCCGAACTATGACGCTGTCAAGGACGTCCGCGCCTTTCAACTGATCGATGATGGTCCTGGAATGAGAGGCTGCTGGTACTACATCAAACTGCGACCAGGCCTTGCTGAGTTCCTTGAGCACGTCGCCCAACTTTTTGAGCTTCACATTTACACCATGGGAACTCGACAATATGCCCAGCAGATTGCCAACATCGTTGACCCAGACCGCAAATATTTCGGTGATCGAATATTGAGTCGCGATGAGAGTGGAAGCATGGTCGCCAAAAATCTTGAGCGACTTTTTCCTGTTGACACGAAGATGGTTGTTATAATTGACGACAGAGGTGATGTGTGGAAGTGGAACTCCAATTTGATCAGGGTGACCCCCTTTGACTTCTTTGTTGGCATAGGAGACATTAACTCTAGTTTTCTGCCCAAGAAGCAAGAAATCCAGAGCACACCGAAACTGGAGAACAAGGATCATACAGCCAATGGTGTAGACCAGGGTGCAGAAAATGCTAACGGAGCTACTGATGGCGTTTCCGACCAGCTACTTCCAACTGAGGACAGTGCATCCGCATTGGAGCAGCTAATGGCTATGAGCGGTGGCGATGATCCAGTTGTGCGAGAACTGCAGACCAAGGGACAGGAAGAGCTCATTACCTCACAGTTGTCGGATAAACCACTTTTGAAGATGCAGTTGGAGCAGGATGAGAAGGATCAAGCTGAAGCCGTTGCTAATGGCGACGCGCAGGCATCTCAGTCCACAGATTCCGATTCCAGCGACTCCTCCGATTCATCCGATACCGTGCCACCTGCACGGCCTAAGCCACGGCACAGTATTCTAAAGAACGATGATGAGGAGCTGATCCACCTTGAGTCAGCCTTGACAGCTGTACACTCTGCTTTCTTTGGAGAATACGACCGCAAGAGATTGGGGGGGAAAGGCGGGAGGGTGGCAGAACTTATTGGGAAACGCAAAGCACCGTTGCCTAATGGTGAAGAGGAAGATGGCACTGCCATTGATTTGTTACTTGTACCCGATATCAAGAAGGTTATGCCTGCGATGAAGCAACGCATTCTTAACGGGGTTAAGATTGTCTTCAGCGGTGTGCTTCCACTAGGTACTGATGTTCAAAACGCCGACATCAGTACATGGGCCAAAAGTTTCGGCGCAACTATTGCTGAAAAAATCGCTCGAGATGTGACACACGTTATCGCTGTTCGACCTGGTACTGCCAAAGTCAAGCAGGCTGTGAAACGTGGTATAAAGGTTGTGGGCACACCTTGGTTGATTGAATCCATGCAACAGTGGCGCAAGCTGGATGAGCGACCTTACCTCCTCGAAGGTGTTGGCAACCAGAAGCTCGAGACTTCTAGTGAAGTAGGGGATGGCGTGGAGCAGTCCAACCCTTCTTTACATAATTTCCTCCTCAGCTCTTCTGAGGGAGAGTCCACTGGCATCGACACCGAAGATGATCAACCCTCTAGGAAGAAGCTCAAACTAGACATCACAAGCAGCGGAGACGGTGAAGGCGGTCAGGACGACGAATTCATTGACGATGGGAGTCCGCTTACCATTGACCAAGATGAATGGGCAGACATTGATGCCGAGCTTAAAGAATTCATGGGAAGTGAAGTGGACAGTGAGAGCGATACAGACTCTGTGGGTTCGGCTCTAAGTTTCAGAGAACGGCGAGCCGCTAAGCGGAGAAGAGAAGACTTTGAAGATGAGGGCGGTAGCATCGGTGATTCTCCAAAATCGAAGCGAAAGGCCGGTGGCAGTGGTCTCAAATCAGTCTTTAATATCGACAGCCAACGAAATTCCGAGACGTCGAGTACTCCCGGTGCCAGAGACACGGATGAACGGATCGAGCGTGATCAACAGAGAATCGAGGCAGCACAGGAAGATGAAGAGGTTGAGGAGGAAGATTCGGATGACGAGCTGGCCAGAGAACTAGAGAGGGAGCTCGACGAGGCCGACGCTGAGTTAGAGACTTCAAGAATCCTGGGTTGATCCCCTGCGCATGAGCTGTGTAAGCTCACCCAGTCACCCTTATTGGGTTCGATCTTAGTCACGTTGCAAGTCCGTACAGCAAGGCGTCCGGAGGTGAGCATAGTTTGCATAGCTTGCATAGCATACGTGTCACTCTTCATCATAGCATGGCATTACGTCTCCAGAGAGCACGCCCAGTATAAGTTCAGAAGTGTCATGATAATAGTTACGTAGGTATGTAGCGAGTGCTCTAGGTTCTGACAAGCGTTTCTTGACTTTGGCCTCCAGAACCGACGTCGGATCAACGTTTCACCGGTGGCCATTTCGCCCCTTTCTCGGGTTCGGCTTGCTTTATCAACAACTGCAAATGGGAGTCGACCCATGTCCAACGCCTGTTCAGAGGGTTATATGTATCATAGGAGAAAATAACATCGACCGAAAAAATCGTGTATTTTCATTGGCACAGGACTACGAAAAACGAAAATCTAGACCCCCATCCAAGAGTTTGTCTGATGGGGGCCAAGTTGGACTCCCTTGCACATCCCATTCGGCTCGCCGGCCATTGCCCGCGCCTCATGGGCAAATAGACCCTTTAAAGAGAGCTCATTGTTGTCGGACTTCCAGCCCAATCAGCTCAGCATGCATTTAGCAGGAGCAAGGGTCTTGCGTGTGCTTTTTCCCTGCTGCTTACTGATTCACGCGATCGAGCTCTATCCTCACTGGCTTTATCCCTCTCCCACCTCGTGTCGTCTCCTTTACTCACCCTGATGTGTGCATAGTGTGTGTTTCTGATAGAGCGTGTTGATTCGATACCATTTTCCGTTTGGCATGCAGTGCAGATCCTTCGCCCGGATGAAATTCAACGCGACAATCATCTCATAACAGTATTTTCAGCTGTTGCCAGAGGCTCAATCAACTTGAAGTGTTACAAACCGACGACACCCTTGGAAGTCATAAGCCGCTTCATTCTTTTGTTGGGGAGAAGAAAAATCTTACACTACTCTCTTAAGACATAGCGGAGTGTGTGTTTCCAGCCCAGATGAGTTAACGCCAACGCTACATCAATGGCAGACTTGTCAGGTGGGCCGATATATGAAGACCCGAGGCCATGGTTTCGAACCAGTAATTGGATCCGTCACGATGCTCCTTATGACCATATCTCTAAATCTCAAAACGAATCAGAACAGCAGGCAGCTCATCCGAGAAAAGATGAAAAGGTCATTCATCACGAATCATTTGCAGGCCATCACGACAGAATTCGAATTTCGACACACAACGTCAAGTGGAGAACAGTCTCAAGCCTGAGGAACGTCGCTGTGTTCCTCGGGTTTTCCATACCGGTTGTCATATTGATCATTGTTATTGACGTCCCCCGGCTGTATAAACACCACTCGCAATATCAGAATAGCAAGTTCAACCACTGCAATTTCAATGGGGCCTTCACGCCTTACGATGACCCATCGATCAGCCAGTGGGACAAGTCTGGGTTTTTATACATAACAGTCGCCTGGGGCAGAATGTCCTTTCCACTCGCGAAGTTTATCGATGTGGTTTGGGATACAGTGGTAGGCAGAGGCGTGCAGGCTCTCCTTGCTTGGACCACGTATGCAATCTCCTCACAGTATCTCACAATAGCCATACGAGAGGCGCCGGTATCTTATACTACTTACGAAGCATTAGCTTTCGTCCCTCCAACCTTCATCAGAACGTTGAGGCTTGCTGGCGATCTTCTGATGAGACGAGGGACGATTGCCCGATTGATTATCCTCTGGATTGTTCTGAGCTCACTCTTTGTTCTCAGCTTTTCCTCTTGGGCGACCGCCATGACAGGATACAGTAGTATCACTTACGCGGTGATGAAGACGTACGATGGTGAGCTGGTTGCATGGGAAAACTACCAGGTCGTGCAATTTACCCTCGCAGATGCGTGGAGGGTTGGTGTGCCAGGTCCTGTTCTCATAACAACAGGTCAAGCATGCATCGCGGACGGTTTTCTCAAAGACGAGGATAAGGATGTAGAGGAGTCAGATGAAGATGGTGAGCCTTGGGAGTACGTCCCGGCTAACTGTTCATTGTTCTGGCGGACCGTCGAGTGTGAGAACTCGCCCAATTCAAAGCTGTCCCATCGGGAGTGCTAATACTCACAGATGTGAACAAATACGGCCTGCAGGCCAAGCAAGACACTTCAAGTGCGTTAATCATAGATGGCGTTCAACACAATCTGAGCGCTCCAACTCTCAATATTACAACCTCATACGACGATTCTTCACTCGAGACCCTATCAGGATATCTTACAGACCTGTCTAACAACAAGCACATTTCTAGAATGGGCTTTGTCGAGGATATATCCCCGTCCACTTCCTGGGTATATCAAAACGAAACATATCCCTGGGAGTACGTGCTCGGCCATGCCTCATGTCGGTACAGTAAATACCACGACTGGGGATTCTCATTCCTGATTCTCTTCATTACCTCCCTACTCCTCGCCCTCTGGTCGATTGGAACTTACGCCCTGTGGCTTTATGTTCAGATGCGAGATCAGAAGCAGCAGCACGTATACGGTGACTGGGGAACTTTGGGCATATACAGCTCCAGTTTGACCCTGGCGCACTCGTTGAGAAGCGATTTCGGGAACGATGTTCTCCAGCCTGGAATGAGGGAGTCGGAAATCCAAAATTTGGTTCGACGGAGAGGAAAAACGGGGGTAGTAGGCGTTCGAGAGCCTCACGTTGTGAGCACGACAACTTTCCACGAGGAAACCGCGGCATGCGCCGTCCTAGACCGTGAAGTAAGAGGAAGCCTTATTACTCCCCACAGCAGCGGAGCACTGAAAAATGCTTGGAATCGCATGAAAGCTTTGCTGTGGCCCGGGTATCTATCAGCCGTACCATCTCTTCCGTGCCAATCCGCAGTTTCCTCACAGACCCATATACTGCACTCCTCCAAAGGGACATCACCAATGGACTCCTCCAGCCTGGCGCCCATCATAAGCCAATCCACGACATTCAACTATAGCGCTGCGATCCCAGCGTCCGACCCTCCCGGTCTCGGGACAGATCTCACCCCATCCACATCTCGAATCAGCTCTAAACCTGGAAGGCTAGGCTTGTGGCCGAACAATTCAGCAGGAGTCCGCTCGTGTTCTTATTCTTCGGCATCGTCGCGAGGCGACCCTGCGGCCTTGGACCGGCAGACCACGATGTCATGGCAAGTGAGCTCCACGCCGAATGATGCCCCTTCGTTGCAAGGCATGTCACGAATGTCGAGGTCCTCGAGTACTAGAAATGTGCCGGGCAAAGAAGTTGCAGTGAACGCTCTTGAGTACAGAAATGACCTCGGTGACGACTGATAGGCCGGATGGTCTTCAGGATACGAAATCAACAACGATTGAAAAAAGTTCAACTCTATTCCTTTTTCTAGCTTTATCTCTTCATTTATGACCGATGTCTGAAGACCGAGTCGAGAGGATTGGATGGATGGATGGTGTCACAAATAAGTAGGAACTAGGCAACAAGGGGGAAATGGACTTCTTCTGGTCGCTACTGGGACTACTTTGTGCAGTATTCCCTTGTATTGATAGTTTGGTACGCGATGATACGTAATGACGGCCACTGTGGACGCAACTACCTAGGTGGTTACTTTATCTATTTGTTAGCGAAGGGAAGGATCGATTCTCCACGGACCAGGAGCAAAAAGGCTACCTTGCGATAAGTAGAGGTCAACAGGAGTGAAATTGGAAGATTTGTGCATCCCTTATTTTCTCGTAACGTCGAATTGAATCTAGCGCACGGTCATGAAGTGCTGTGTCTCTAAGAGCAGTGTACGGTATAACGGTGCAGTGAGCGTGGCATTGGAATGACCTCAAACAAGCTAATATCTGTCTACCGTGTATGGATCCACGATCATTAGCCGGATTGTTCGTGAGATTAACATGCACTGCGCGCACGAGGCGAGCGAGAGGTCCGTCGACAATGGGCATAATCAGGCCTGGGACAGCAGGTATTGAGTTGCTTCTCTTCGCACGTTAACCAACGTTGAAACGTCTCTTTCACGCGGCGGATACCAAATTAACCATCGCGGGCGCCAGCCGCGCACAGTGCCTTTTCAAAATAGGAAAATTATCCATTTGCCTACCTGCCACGCGGCCCTGCAGATCCTTCCTCTTTTATCGCTGACTGCTCTGATCGACCTATGTTGACGGATGATGATATATATGGTGTTCAGGGCAACCTTGCTGACTTGTAATTTGGATGGAGAATCGGCCTGCTCAATCTGCATGTCAGATGGAAAGACTTCATCCGAAAAACGGTGGAACCACGGGGTTCTCGATTTATTCCAAGTCAGCGAGGGTGACGAGGGACAGTTCGTCATGTGATTTTGCTAACTCTGCTGAACGAGTGTGGTGCTGGTGACGCCTGAAGGCACGGAGTTCCATCATTTGTGAGCTATTTGTGGATTGGAAACACTCTTGAATCTCCCGAGCTTTGATATCGGGAGGTTGAGGGCGCACGTCAGCAGGGTAAGGTCTTTGATTCCCAGGATGGGGCTCAGATTGGGAAGAAGAGCTTTGCAACCTCTCTTTGGATTTCAACATACCGCAAGCTCCTCTACATTGCGGCTACATATGGTGAGCATTTTGTCAAGTAAGCGGGTCGAAATTGGCCTCCAAGATGAGTGAGAATTGGCTATTCTTCATCTCATGGGTACGCCCTCTCATTGAAGTCACTTCACGATATTTGACATGCTCGCATTAGGAGACACGGGGAAGTCTGTGTGATTTGGAATCGACACCTTTTGGTCGATGCTCGTATGATCGTGAGTCCCCATCACCCCTTCGCTGTAGAGCTGTTAAGGTCCCTCTCCATCGACGTGTTTGCTTCAGACGAAGCCGTTGCTTCGCGAGCTTTCTTTTCGAGTTCGCGCTTCTCTCGTGCACGTCTAGCTTGGTGTCTCCTGATATTCACGGGTTGATATACTTCATTGAAATTCATGACCACCCCCAGGAATCGAAGGTCAACGTCAGGTTGGTGTGCCAAGTCATACAGAAGCATGCTGAGCCGTGACCTAAATTCTGCCGAAAGATTTAATTGCCTTGATCGGAGAGAATTTAGATGGGATTCATCATCTGCAAGCCCCATATGCAACATTGGCTGTACGAGTGGCGAATCGTTCTCTTCGGGAACAAGCTGTCCTGGCTTCAATCCTTTGTTTATAGTTGCCGAATTAGGCGTGCTAGCCCTGGAATCTCCTGCCAAATCCTTTTCGGTGATTCCCCAGCGGCCTTGTGCGGTCCTTTGTTCAATCTTGGCACTGAATTGTTGTCTTCGAGTATATTCGGCGACGCTGTATGAATAGAGTGAATCAATAACCTCACGGTAATTGAGCATGCATTTGAGGATATGATGCACTTGGACTATAAGGCTGTCTTCCTGCAAGCCTGTCACTGGGTGTCGCTGCTGGCCAATCAATCCTTTCTTGGTGATATTGTGTAAATAAGTTGTATGCGCTTCAATCAGATCATCGAGAGTGCCTTCCGGCTTCTTGATGGCTTCTTCTAGTTTTTCCCAACTAGCCTCGATTACCTCAAACAGGAGATAGTACTGGAGTTGGTTAACAAAATGTACCATTTCTGAAACCACACATCTAGAACGTTTCCAGTCATTCCCCAATTTGTCACTAACAGCAGCAAGGACGCCGCGATCTCCTGTCATACATCTCTTGCAAGTTGTGTTGAGAGAAAACTCCACTCTTTTGATTCTCCAGAGCAAGTTGAAGATTTTGAGATACTGCGTGTTTGCCCATTGTGTGATTACCACATCACATGGTGCACTGATTTTGTACTCCAGTGTAAAACAATCCCAACCAATCTCACCCGTTGAGAGCTCGAGCATCCGAGCGTCGAGGCGCCGTAGGACTTCAGAGTCATCATACTGGGCATTTGAATGCCGAATGGCATGTTCAAGTTGTGACGTCAGATTGTGTCGATACATTGAGTTGACCGGCCGGTCTAGATGTTGGGCCAGGGATTCGATGAGAAGTTCGAAGAAGTCACCTTGAGCAAAAAGTATGTAATTTCTAATGGCAGTCAGGTGTGTGAAAAGCCCGAATTTCGTTGACATCAGACTCGTCAATCGTGACATTGTTGTTCGATAAGCAACATCGATCGAGAGTGAGAGATTTGCAGTGTTTACATAATCCAGAGATTTCGAGTTCGACTTCGAGTATTGAATGACCCAGTCTGAATCACCACAGTTGTGCCGAATAAAATTGAGGGATTTGCCAATCAGGAAGACTTTCCGTGCGAAATCCGAAGATATAATAGAAGGAACCATGGCTGATTCAAGCTTGTACTTTTCCTCCCACACCGAGGTAGCAACATGTCGATGATCTACTGCTGGTTGAGCATTTGGATCTGGCTCGGTAATGAAAAATTCGTGGTAAGGATCGACCAGTTCACCGTCGTAAATCCAGTGTCTCAACATCTCATAAAAAGGGCGCGCCACATTTGAAAGCAAGCGTTCTGCAAAAGAAGCCACAAAGGGATCGCCATGTGATGAGGACAGCGAGTGTATAAGGGAAATCAATTGACCTCCACGCTTCGTTTTTGATTCTTCGACGATCAATTTCATTAATCTTAGGCCCATGGTCGCATCTCGCGTCCAAATAAGACATTTCTTCAAAGTAACGCCGATTATTTGGAGGGCCATCTGGTCCTTTCCCGCGTTGATTGTGGCCAGTGCTTGCCTTATTTCTGTTTCCAACGAAGCAACCAAACTCAAATATGACCTCAATTCGTTATTAATAGCGGAGCGAAGGCTCTGGTCTATCAAGCCACCGTCTTGTCCCGCTGAGTACTCGGCCAAACCACGGTATAGGAGACATGGTTCCGCCAACGCATGAAGCAAAGACAAAATGGGAACTGGTAGAGTCGGAGGAAGGTTCACCGAATTGCTCCCGACAAACTCCAGATGCGCCGATGAGACTCCTTGCAAATTGAAGGGAAGATCGCGAAGCAGCTCCAGTTCGGAAGGGGAAATAGGCTGTGGTGTCTTTTTGACAGGTAGTTGTTCAGATTCTGGGTCCAGGTTCTCACGGAGTCCCTGCTCGTTCTGCGGCCGACTGAGCTCGCTTTGGTCTGCTGCATATTGCTTTGCTGTTGATTGGAGGCCGCCATACCTTCCAGATGAAGGGTCATGGCGCTCAGGCTCTTGTTCTTCCTCCTCATACTCAGGGCCTTCGGTAGGATAAGGTTTCTCAGAGGAGAGGGTATATCGTCGGGGAATATTTCTAACTTGATCGGAATCCACAAGTGGAGCACGCCGGTGCTGGTCTGGTATTGAAGGCTCTCCCAATTTGTAAAGAAGATAGAGGATCGCCCATTTCTGATTGAGAACCGGGATGGCTAGCATTCGAGAGTAGAGATTGCTAAACCTAGCAGCCTTCTCAGGAGATGCATTTTCTCGTAACAACTTTCTCTTAATTAGGTCTGAGGCTTGATTTGTCTCTGAAGGGAAACGAGGGTCCGAGTTGCAGACATATTCTTTGGCATTTTGGATGACCTGTTCGATGCGGAACTCAGTTTCGGCATCAACCTGATCCGGACTTAGAGGTGGTATGAGGCTCTCGAATAGACGGTCCAGTGCACCATCAACGCGAGTCAACCCTGGATGAGCCATCAGCAAGGCGAGGGTATGGAGGGTATTAGTGGCATGACACCCTCCTTCGAAGGGTAGTCGGGGCGTAACCAGGCGTTTGAAACCCGGGAGATCGTGAACAGCGACAGTGCGTGGTAGTAGCGGCAAGTTTTCGCTTGGTGACGGGTTTGGATGATCCGGGTGCTAAGGTAAAGACTCTCAGAGTCGTGTACTGCGCCAGCGGTGTACGAGTCCTTAGGTAGACGCGTTTCTGGTGTATTTTGGAAACACGATGAGGGGTGCGCCCGAAAGGGTTTAGTTTACGAGTTCCATGATCCACGCCAAGTCCTTCCTATCATTTTTGAGACAATCACGGAGTCTGCACGGAGAACAGGGGGCTCGAACACAGCAGGACTCAGGGAGACTGCTCAGTTCTACCCATGGGGTGATCTATAACAAGAGAGATCCGGTCCTAAGATGGGCATCTTTACGCGCAGATTCAGGCAGCTTCTGACGAGATGAAATCCCTTCTTTCGGGAGACGCCATCTCCGAGCCTCGCTTGGTGGGTACGTCTATTGCTGTAGCCATCGTGGCGTCAACTTAGTTAGCCTCGGGTTCACAACTTCCATGTTTCATACTCACCTCAAACCAACTATGAAACCGGGTACTTTGCTTCCAATCGACTATGGATAGTGCGCTTCAATGGATGACTGCACTGAAAAATCCAATCAGATGCACTCTTTTGGGTCCTAAGCCTTGACAAGCAATGTTCAACCCTACCCATTACCTGCATGAAGGGAAGGCCGAGGCTAAGATGGCCTTGTTGACGATCGACGATGGGACGTGTCCGTTTGAGATGGAGTTCCACTGGATGGAAACGTGACATTTGGTTCGGCGGCTGGACCCTCCGATCTACTTTCCAATCTGTGGTGCGAGATCTCATGATTGACAAATCGGAGAGAGATAAGTACTGCCTGAGGTAATGTACGGAGTACAGCTGCCTCGACTCGTGGTATTCAAGCTCAATATTACTCCCCATTCTCTGTGGCAGGTGCATTCTCATTCAAGCCTCAGTGATACGAGAACTCGGATGCAAGAAAGACGGTCAGACCTGCCCCTCTCTTCAGTCTTGCTACTTAACATCATCTTCTCTCCTTGCATTTTTGAGAATCTTGAGGTCGCCAAATCAAGCAAAAACATCTCAAAAAACATCTCAAAAAACATCTC
>Ga0105239_10009108_pt1 | contig 11231 bp, 8 predicted proteins | sample KBSC44metaG_FD_92761 | JGI IMG/M metagenome (GOLD analysis project Ga0105239, IMG submission 92761) | Corn rhizosphere microbial communities from Kellogg Biological Station, Michigan, USA - KBS C4-4 metaG | ecosystem: Host-associated > Plants > Roots > Rhizosphere > Soil | place: Michigan, USA...
CATTGCGGTTTCAATTTGTATCCATCCATTGCCATCTAAAATTTTTTCAGGGCGCTTTCCATCCACAGCGTTTGGAACTTTTGAAACAAATTTTGCGATCTCTAAAGCCTTTTCAACATCACTGTTAACGTTAAAAACGTTGGTACTTTTTCTTAAGAGATCAATGCCTTTTTGTTGATCATCTTTTGAAAGTTCATCCATTCCATGCTGCCAAAGCTGTAATGGCATAGACTGCACACCTGGTCCCGGTACATTGCAATACAAAAACTCATTGATATAATCCAGCAGGCTATCCTTTACTGCCGGATGCTCGGTCTTTACAATAAGTGGAATTGAATTATTATCTAATGGCACCAGCGTGTAAATATGTATGCCCGTTCTTATAGGAATTATAACGCTATTTTTTGTGGAATGAATGATTGGTCCTGGCTCCGGCAAACTGTCAACTTTTAACTTATAGCCTGTATTTGACAAGAACGTTGAAAAGGTAAGCAGCAACGAATCTTCAGTAAAATGGAGATCTTTAAGATAAAGGCTTGAATCCATTACATACAATTCATTATACGATTTATATGGATGATATTTATATCCTTCATTTCTATGAATAACAAAATAAATATTGATGATTAACAGCAGGATAATGCTTAAAAAATAAAGTATCCTTTTTACTTTCATTGGAATGAAAAGTGGATGAACAGAAAATTATTTACGATTTACAGGCTGGCTAAAAGTAAACTTTTCAACTGATGTTTTTGTTTGAATTTATCTCTTTTACTGTAACAACACATCTCAATAAGTCTATAAAAAAGAAAACCTCTCACAAAGAGAGGCTTTCTTTTTTATCAATAAAATATTTACTTATTGTTTGTACTTGTCATGCTCAGAGTCATATTGCTTAAACTTAGCATCAAACTGATCGTAAGCTTTTGTATCACGACCTCTTGCTTTATCACGCTTCCAGCTATATAAGTTGGCAAGGTTGTCAACTGAACGGTTTAAACAGGTTGCTTCTGTTTTGTTTCTGTCAGTTTTAGCTTTTAAAATTTCATAAGATTTTTCTAACCATTCTATCGCCAGGTCTGCTGCAGGAGCTTCCTGCTTTTCAAGAGCATCTCTTTTTGCTTTTAAGTCAGCACCTTCACCACGTAGATCGTAGAATTTCTCATCTAACGCGTTGAAAATGGCGTAGTGCATTACCCCGGCATTATACGCGTAAACACCATTATTTTCTTTTGCAAAAGCCTTTTTAAATGCATCTGCAGCCAAAAGTTTTATTTCATCTTTCTGAGAACTATCCAATGATTTCAACTGCTCTTTATCCGTAGTTGCAAGCGCATCTGCATAGCCAAGATATTGGTCTGTGGTAGTTAATTTACCCGCAGCCTCTTCATCTTTGTATTTCTTCATGATATCTCCAAGACTGGATGATGTAGTCATGTTGGCCATTTCAGTCTGGTTCCAGAGCGCAGATTGATCAGGATAAAGTTCTTTTGCTAATGCAAGTGTTTGCTTAAACTTATCGGTCTGTTTGTTTTTTTCATAAAAATCCATCATGTAACGATACATATCAAGAAACTCTTTACCACCAATTTTAAGCGCAGCAAGTTTTTCATAATAACCAACTGCATCCTGCATTTTACCAGCATTTTGGGCAGAATAGCCGGTATATAAAACGGTGAATGTATCTATAGCAGATTTGTTGCTTCCAAGCCCGCTTTTGTTAATGAATTCACCCATTTCTTCAGCTACTTTAAAATACGTGAAAGAAGAATCCCACTTACTCTGCTGAAAGTACTGCTTTCCATATTCGAATGAAGTGCCATATAAGCTGCCTAATACTTTCGTATTTTCTTTCAACGCTTTAAGATCTGGCTGCATTTCTTTATACTTCGCAAATGCCGCATAAGATTCTGTAGCTGCATCCGGATATTTTGCATAAAGCGCTTTATCTGCAAACAAATCCCCATAAACGGTTGCTTTCCACAGGTAAGTTTCAGGATTATTTTTTGCCTTTTCTTTCGTCAGCATGTCATCAATCTCTTTTTTGGCATCTTCATACTTTTTAGTTTGCTCAAGAAGCATCACTTTAGTATAATCCTGGGCGTTAACAGCAACACCAAATGAAGCAAATGCAATCGCAAAAAGGATTTTTTTCATATATGTTATCGGTTTAAAAAATTATTGATTTTCTGGCGGGTTGGAATCATTAGTGTCTTCGCTACTATTTTCATCCCCTGTCTTTTCTCCAGGTTCTTCATTAACACCATTTTCTTCACCATTCAAAATAATGCTCTGCTCACCGGTTGCTGCCGCTTCCGGTTCAACTCCATTTTCTGCTACAACTTCTTCTTCATTTATTTTGGATATAGCTGCAATTTCATCGCCTTCGTCAAGCCTTATCAGTTTAACCCCCTGGGTTGCTCTGCCAGCGGCTTTAATGTTACTTACTGCAGTTCTTAAGGTAATACCTGATTTGCAGGTAATAATGAGGTCTTCTTTTTCAGTCACATCCAATATTCCAACAAGCTGCCCGGTTTTTTCTGTTACATTAATGGTTTTAACGCCTTTACCTCCTCTGTTCGTAATCCTGTATTCATCCACAGCAGTACGTTTACCAAAACCTTTTTCACTTACCACAAGAACAGTTTTTTCCGTGTCATCCTTATCTACACATATCATACCAATTACTTCATCTTTTTCATCATCCACTTCAATCCCCCCAACACCAATGGCTCCGCGTCCGGTGGTACGTACTTTACCTTCTTCAAAACGAATTGCTCTTCCGCTTTTTACAGCAAGCATTATTTCTTCTTCTCCATTAGTCATGCGTGCCTCTAAAAGTTCATCGCCTTCGATAATGGTAATAGCATTAACACCATTTGCCCTCGGACGGCTGAAATCTTCCAGCAATGTTTTTTTGATAATACCTTTCTTTGTACACAACACAATGTAATGACTATTTACAAAATCCTTATCATTTATCTTCTTCACTTCGATAATCGCTCTCACCTTGTCGTCTTGAGGAATCTGGATAAGATTTTGTATCGCCCTGCCCTTACTTTGTTTTTCTCCTTCGGGAATTTCATACACTTTAAGCCAGTAACACCTGCCCTTTTCGGTAAAAAACAACATGGTGTCATGCGTTGATGCGACAAAGAGATGCTCCACAAAATCTTCCTCCCTTGTTTTGCTTCCGATAGCACCTCTTCCTCCTCTTCTTTGCTGACGGTATTCTGAGGCTGATGTTCTCTTGATATAACCAAGATGAGAAATGGTAATCACTACATCTTCCTGCTCAATCAAATCCTCTATTCGCATCTCATCTGCCAGGTATTGTATCTCACTCTTCCTGGGATTAGCAAACTTCTCTTTTACTTCCTCCAGTTCTTTTTTGATAAGATCATACCTTAATGTCTCGCTTGCCAGAAGTTCTTTAAGACGTTTAATATTTTTGATGATTTCATTAAACTCGTCAAGAATCTTATCTCTTTCCATACCTGTCAAACGTTGTAAACGCAACTCCAGAATTGCTTTTACCTGCGTTTCAGATAAGCCTTCTTCCTGCTGATAAAGTTCCGTTGTCAGGTCTGCGAAAAGTTCCTGTTTAAGATACCATTTTTCTTCACGGCTCTTTGTCATCAATGCTTCTTTAGCCTCATCGGGCGTACGGCTTGCACGTATAAGTGCTATTACTTCATCGAGGTGATCAAGCGCTTTAAGGTAACCTTCCAGTATATGCGCCTTTTCTTCCGCCTTGCGTAATTCAAATTTGGTGCGGCGGATAACGACTTCCATCCTGAAATCAACAAACTCACTTATCAGGTCTCTCAGGTTTAAAATCTTTGGCCTTCCTTTGCTTATGGCTACATTATTAATACCAAAGCTGGTTTGCAATTCTGTATACTTGAAAAGCTGGTTAACCACAACATTAGCAACCGCGTCACGCTTTAAATCAACAACAATCCTGATACCTTCACGTTTATTGCTTTCGTTGTTTACATGTGCAATGCCTTCAATTGACTTATCATTTACCAACTGACCGATTTTATCTGTCAGTGCGTCAAGACCTACCAGGTAGGGCACCTCAGTAATAACAATCTGTTCCCTTCCACTTTGCTTTGTTTCGAGATGCCATTTCCCGCGAACCACTACCCTACCTCTTCCTGTCATCAGAGCCTGCTTTACACCTTCCATTCCAAAGATGATACCACCTGTAGGAAAGTCCGGCGCTTTTACATACTTGATTAAATCTTCCGCAGATATTTCCCTGTTATAGATATAAGCAATACAGCCGTCAATTACTTCGCCAAGATTATGAGGCATCATATTGGTTGCCATACCTACGGCAATACCACTACTTCCATTCACTAAAAGCTGTGGTATGCGGGTGGGGAGCACGGTTGGCTCTTCGAGGCTATCATCAAAATTGGGCTGAAAATCCACTGTTTCTTTTTCTATATCCTCAAGCATTGCTTCGGCAAAACGGTGAAGCCTTACTTCGGTATAACGCATTGCGGCCGGTGGATCTCCGTCCTGCGTACCAAAGTTTCCCTGGCTGTCAACCAGTACGTGACGCATGGTAAATTCCTGCGCCATACGAACAAGCGTATCATAAATTGAAGCATCACCATGAGGGTGATATTTACCCATTACATCTCCTACAACACGGGCACTTTTCTTATATGGCTTGTTGCTGTTATTACCTAACTCATTCATGCCATACAAAACCCTCCTGTGTACTGGCTTAAAGCCATCCCGTACATCAGGTAATGCGCGCCCTACAATAACCGACATTGAATAATCAATATAAGCGGTCTTCATCTGCTCCTCTATGTTTACCTGGATAATTCTGTCATTATCGCTGGTTTCCAGAGGCTGTAAATTCTCTTCCATCTTTTAAATTAACTAAGTTAAGGTGAGCCAAATTTTGGGATTGCAAATCTAACTGATTAACCCTTAAAACAACTAAAAAAAAGCCCTTTTTTGGCCTTTATTATCAACATGTGTGATTTACCTGAAAAGGCTGATTTTGCAGGAATTAAGCCACCTGTAAATAAAGAGTAATCAGTATCAATAATTTTCTTTAATAATGAGGAATATAAACTAAAAAATTGAGAAGAGAAGTATGCGATGAAAAGTAACTTGCGATTGAAAGGAAAGCACTTTAAGAATCTATTTTACCACCTGGAACTTACCGCTTTCGAGGATACGGCCGGATTTATCACGAAGCTGGTAAACATAAAGGCCACGGAAGAAATTATCTAACTGAACGGTAATCTTAGCTGTAGAAGTTGATGATTCCAGCATTTTTTTCCCGGAGAGACTAAATACCTGTAAAACAGCAGTTTTGTCTACATTTTTGTCGAACTCAAAATTGATGAAGGCGTTGGCCGGGTTGGGATAACATTTTACGGTTTTAACCATCTTATCCTGCTCAAAGAAATCATAACCATGGCCAAACATAACAGTACTACTTACCACTAACATGATAAGCAGCAGGATCTTTTTGAAAGGAAATATTTTTTTGCGTAATAAATGGGCCATGTAATTCGTTCGCTCCACTAAATTAGCCCGAAAATAATCCCCCGCAAAGCCGGCATCGTATTTTTTTTGAAAATATTGCCTTAAGAAAGTTTTTTTAATGTTTCATTAATTGCCACAAAATCAGGTAATCCGCCCGCATTATCTAAAACTTCGGCATATTGAATGATGCCATTTTTATCAATTATAAATGCAGAACGCTTGGAAACGCCTTTCATCCAACCTCCAAAAGTTTCATATAAACAGCCGTAAGCAGCAGACGCTTCTCTGTTAAAATCACTAAGCAATGGAAAATTTAAATGTTGCTCCTCCCTGAATTTTGCCAGCGTATAAGTTGAATCTACGGAAATACCCAAAACCTCCGCGTTAGCATTATTGTACAGGCTAATGTTGTCCCTGATATTGCAAAGCTCTTTTGTACAAACACTGGTAAATGCCAATGGAAAAAACAGAAGCAGCACATTCTTTCCTTTTTGCTCTGATAAAGAAATTTCCTTTTTTTCAGTATCGTGCAAAGTAAAGCCTGGCGCTTGTTGTCCTTTTTGTATGCTCATGGTTTTATTTTTAAACCGCTAATATAATATCGCTCTGTCTAAATTGTTACAACCATTTTATCGGCCTGTTATTTTAAAGGGGCCTTAGCTTCTCCAATCAATCTATCAATTAAAACGAGAAGCACCCAACCAATAACAGTCCCAATGGCATAGCAAGTGATATCTGACCATAAAAACCCTACGCCAAACATAAGTCGACCGATATAAGTACTTCTTACAGCAACTGCAAGTGGCCCATGATATAGCTGTGAAACTTCGTCTAATACACCCAGAGAAAAATTCAATATTACCAGCCAAAAAAGTTTTGTTGAAGGGAAAAACATTCTTAACAGGAAAAGAAATGCTGTGGCCCAAAAGATATCGCCACCATATTTCACAATCACAGGATAAAACCAGTAGACATATTTACGCGTAGCAAGCGCAAGCCAGATGAAGAACACAAAAACAAGAAAGCAGGTGATTCTTTTTTTAAGCATAGGGATAAGGTTGAGGTTTCAAAAATAACTGATTAGTGCGTGTTTAAATCCAAAATAATTGCCAAAAGAAAAACCCCTCACAATACTGCGAGGGGCTTTCTTTATTATCATTTAAACTAATTGAAGCAAGGATTATTTTACTTCTTCAAACTGTGCATCTTCTACAGTGTCTGAACCGCCTTGCTGAGAACCGCCGCCTGGCTGGCCACCAGCATTCGCTTCAGGACCAGCACCGTTGCCGCCTGCTGCAGCCTGGGCCTTATAGATTTCTTCGCTTGCCGCAGTCCATGCATTGTTCATTTCTGTAAGTGCCGCATCAACCGCACCTGCATCCTGACTCTTATGGGCTTCCTTCAGCTTATTTAAAGCAGTTTCAATAGGTGCTTTCTTATCTGCTGGAATCTTATCTCCAAATTCTTTCAATTGTTTTTCTGTCTGGAAGATTAAACTGTCTGCCTGGTTAAGCTTGTCAATTTTTTCGCGTGACGCTTTATCTGTTGCTTCATTGGCCTTTGCTTCAGCCTTCATCTTTTCAATTTCATCTTTGCTTAAGCCGCTACCCGCTTCAATACGAATCTTTTGTTCTTTACCAGTGCCTTTATCTTTTGCGCTAACATGTAAAATACCGTTTGCATCTATATCAAAAGTTACTTCAATCTGGGGAACACCACGTGGAGCCGGCGGAATGCCATCAAGGTTAAATATACCCAGGCTCTTATTGTCCTTAGCCATAGAACGTTCACCCTGTAAAACCTGTATCTGCACGCCTGGCTGATTGTCAGCGGCGGTTGAGAATACCTCAGTTTTCTTTGTAGGAATGGTTGTGTTAGAAGAAATCATTGTTGTCATTACGCCGCCCAGAGTTTCAATACCCAGGCTTAACGGAGTAACGTCAAGTAACAATACGTCTTTCACTTCACCGGTTAACACAGCACCCTGGATTGCTGCACCAACTGCAACAACTTCATCCGGATTTACACCCCTGTTAGGTTTTTTACCAAAGAATTTTTCTACTATTTCCTGTACTTTGGGAATACGTGTGCTACCACCTACCAATATTACTTCATCTATTTGAGAAGCATTGTAACCAGCATCTTTCAATGCTGCTTCACAGGGTTTTAAACATCTTGCAAAAAGGGTATCTGCAAGTTGCTCGAATTTAGCCCTTGTAAGCTTTAATACAAGGTGTTTAGGAACACCATCAACAGCGGTAATATAAGGAAGGTTAATTTCAGTTTCTGAAGAGGAAGACAATTCAATCTTTGCTTTTTCTGCAGCTTCTTTTAAACGTTGCAAAGCCATAGGGTCTTTACGTAAATCGATTGCCTCATTCTTTTTAAATTCGTCAGCCAACCAATCCATAATCACTTTATCAAAGTCGTCACCACCAAGGTGGGTATCACCATTGGTAGATTTAACTTCAAATACCCCATCTCCAAGTTCAAGAACTGATATATCGAATGTACCGCCACCAAGGTCAAACACCGCGATTTTCATATCCTGGTGCTTTTTATCCATGCCATAAGCCAATGCTGCGGCGGTTGGTTCATTTACAATACGGCGAACATTTAAACCAGCGATTTCGCCGGCTTCTTTTGTTGCCTGTCTTTGTGCATCATTAAAATAAGCAGGAACGGTAATTACTGCTTCATTCACTTCCTGACCAAGATAATCTTCAGCAGTTTTTTTCATCTTCTGCAAAATCATTGCAGAGATTTCCTGCGGTGTATATAAACGTCCGTCGATATCTACACGAACGGTATTATTGTCACCTTTTGCCACTTTGTAACTCCAGTGGCTGATTTCTTCAGTCACTTCGTCAAACCTGCGGCCCATAAAACGTTTAACGCTCATAATTGTGTTATGAGGATTTGTAATAGCCTGGCGTTTTGCAGGGTCACCTACTTTACGCTCTCCATTTTTTAAAAAAGCTACTACTGACGGCGTTGTGCGGCGGCCTTCGTCGTTGGCAATTACCACCGGCTCATTCCCTTCCATTACAGCAACGCAACTGTTAGTTGTTCCTAAGTCAATACCTATAATCTTTCCCATATAATTGATTTCCTTTAAGGTTAGTATTCAGAATTTTACCAGTTTCCCAACTCAAGCATTATGCCATGAAAACCATAAGTGAAAAAATGGCAGAATGAGTTTCAGCCTCAATTGTGAATTATTAATTGCATTTAAAAATTTACAGCGATAAACATTGGCTTACAGACATAAGGATACGTTGCAGAATTTTTTCAAAGTAGGGAAGGAAATTTTGGAAGTTTGCAAACGGACTCTTTTTAATCTTTATCAGAAGACGACTTATGCCAGTTTTGACAGTCATTTTTATAATTTACTGCCAAACAGACGATTAAACAAAGTACCAGCTGTTGCAAAATGACTGGCAGATCTCACCTACTTATTTTCCTGTTTAATTCAATCATTTTTAAAGCGGTTACCGCAGCTTCTTCCCCTTTGTGTCCATGAGCACCACCAACCCTTTCCAGGGCCTGCTGTTCATCATTTACAGTAAGCACACCAAAAATAACAGGTACATCAAGCATAAGATTCAAACTAAGGACGCCGTCTGTAACAGATTTGCATACATAGTCAAAATGAGGAGTATCTCCTTTTATCACGGTGCCAAGGGTAATAAAAGCATCAGCCGGATTATTTGCAGCATAAGCTTTTACGGCGAAAGGTATTTCGACAGCCCCAGGCACTGTTAATGTTTTGAATTTTGCACCATTGACCTTAAGCACTTTTTTAGCGCCTGCTTCAAGCTTATTTACAATATGGGCGTTCCACTCTGTTTTTACAATAACTACAAAGGCATCCGTTAATTGAGGGATGCCTTTGTTTAATTCGATGTTTCCTTTACTGGCCATTATTTTACACTGAATTCGTTTGGTTGAACACTTAAGCGGTAAATATATTTATCCGCCATAAATCCCTTTTCTGTATTAGGATATTTTTCCTTGATTTGTTTGTATAAATCGAGAGCTTCCTTTGTTTTGCCATTAACCTCACTCAGCAAAGCAGCTCTAAACAGGTATTCAGAAGAATTAAGCTCATCCTTTTCAAAAGCTGAAGAAGCCTTTTTATAATTTTCTATCGCTTCATCATTCTTTTTAAGCTCGCTGTAAGCATCGCCTAATGAACCATAAGCCATCATTTGAATTTGTTTGGCGTCTGTGTTGAAATCTTTCAAATACTGAATGGCTTTATTAAAGTCACCAAGACGTAAGTAAGAAACACCTGCATAGTATTTGGCAAGATTACCTGCTTTAGTACCATCATATGTTTTGATAACATACAAAAACCCTTTTCCATATTCATCGCCATTAAGCGCTTTTTGCAATGAATCTTTGTCAAAATTTTGTTCAGCTTTGAATAAAGCTTCCGCAGCTTTCTCTTCTTTAGGCTTAGAGAAAAACTGGGTGTAAACGTAGTACCCACCAAATATTACGACAACTGCGGCTACAACAATTAATATAGGTTTTTGAAACTTTTGCCAAAAACCCTGAACCTGTAATAAAGCATCGTTAGATTCAACTTCCTGCACTTTCTTCTCAGACATTTTTTAGGGAGATTTTTTTTCTATAGTGAATAATCTATGGTGAAATACCCGGCAACTATTCACTCTTATGAATGTTTATTGTTTAAAAATTATACTGCCTGAAAATCCATGATATAAGGATAATTCTGATCTATCATCACATCACGCAATACTTCTGATTCTTCAGGCCACGGGCTTTCTTCCGCGAATTTTACACTTTCTTCTACCAACTGACCCACACGATCATCAATTGCTTTGATTTCTTCGTCGCTGGCAAATTTGTTTTTTCTGATGGTATCCAATACCAGAGTAATGGGGTCCTTTGCCTTATACTCGTCTACTTCTTCCTTGGTACGATATTTCTGAGGGTCAGAAATAGAGTGACCTTTATAGCGGTAGGTTTTCATTTCAAGCAAAGTAGGGCCACCGCCCTCTCTTGCTCTTTTAACAGCACGTGCAACTGCATCATGTACTGCTTCTGCCACCATGCCATCAACTTTATCGCCTGGCATTTCATACGCATCAGCTAATTTATAAATATCAACTACGTTAGACGTTCTTTCAACAGAAGTACCCATTGCATAGTTGTTATTCTCACAAATGAAAATGATAGGCAGCTTCCAAATCATTGCAAGGTTAAATGTTTCATGCAAAATACCCTGGCGTGCAGCGCCATCGCCAAAGAAACATAACACCACATTATCTGTGCCTTTATATTGCTCCGCAAAAGCCAAACCACCACCGGCACCAATCTGAGCACCTACAATTCCATGACCACCGAAGAAATAATGCTCTTTACTAAAGAAGTGCATACTTCCACCTTTACCCTTTGCACAACCGGTAGCTTTACCATAAAGCTCAGCCATACATGAATTAGGGCTCATCCCTTTGGCAAGGCCAAGACCATGATCACGATAACCGGTAATAAAAGGATCTTCCTGTCTTGTTGCTGTCATACATCCTGCTGCAATAGCTTCCTGGCCAATATAAGCGTGGAAAAACCCACGGATCTTACCGGCCATCTTGTACATTTCTTCTGCTTTTAACTCAAACTGGCGGATGAGTTGCATTAACTCGTACCAGTACAAATAAGTTTCTCTGGAAAATTTGGTA
>Ga0105239_10009109_pt1 | contig 11230 bp, 9 predicted proteins | sample KBSC44metaG_FD_92761 | JGI IMG/M metagenome (GOLD analysis project Ga0105239, IMG submission 92761) | Corn rhizosphere microbial communities from Kellogg Biological Station, Michigan, USA - KBS C4-4 metaG | ecosystem: Host-associated > Plants > Roots > Rhizosphere > Soil | place: Michigan, USA...
CTATCCGAGGATCAAGGTGCGCATGGATTTCCGCGGGAACGTGGTGGGCGATTTCGTCTATCACTGCCACATCCTGCAGCATGAGGACGGAGGCATGATGGCCATCATCCGCGTACTGCCGGAGGAGAAGAAGAAGCACCGGGTCTAGACCAATGTTGCCTGCAATTGAATCATCCTTTCCCGACCGTCATCGCCCGCTTCATGCGGGCGACCCAATTTTGGGCACGAACAAAATGGGTTGCCCGGACAAGCCGGGCAATGACGGAATGGGAGTGCTTCTATCTCAGACGATCGCGCTCTAAGCAGGCGGCGCCGCCTCGGCCTGGGCTTTGACCATCTTTTCGACGTTGACGTAGTCGGTCTTGCCGGTACCGAGCACCGGCACGTCGTCGACCACGACGATGCGGCGCGGCACGGCGAGTTCCGGAACGCCGTGATTGTGCACCCAGCCGACGATGTCATGCCGGTTGGCGTCCGAATTGGTCGTGACGAGGATGATTTGCTCGCCCTTGCGGCCGTCGGGCAGCGTGACAGCGGCGTGGCTGAAGTCCGGCCACAGCGCCGAGGCGATGCTCTCCACGACCGCAAGCGACACGGATTCGCCGCCGATCTTGGCGAAGCGCTTCAGCCGCCCCTTGATCGCGATGTAGCCGTCCTCATCGACCGAGACGACATCGCCGGTGTCGTGCCAACCACCCTCGGGCGGTACGATCTTGCCCGGCGCATTGGGCTTCAGGTAGCCGAGCATCACATTGGGCCCCTTCACCACAAGCCGGCCGGCATTGGGAATCCCTTCGACCGGATCGAGGCGCAGCTTCATGTCGGCCATCAATTGTCCGACGGTGCCGGGGCGATTGGCGCCGGGCCGGTTCGCGGAGATCACGGGCGAGGTCTCTGTCACGCCGTAGCCTTCATAGAGTTCGATGCCGTGCTTCTTGCGCAGCAGCGCGCGCGTCTCGTCGCGCAGCCGCTCCGCGCCGCAGACGGTGAGACGCAGCGATTTGAGATCGCCCGGTTCGCCGACGCGCGCGTACTGGGTGATGAAGGTGTCGGTCGAGACGAGGATCGTCGCCTTGTGCTTGCGGATGCGGTTCACGATCTCTTTCGGCTGCAGAGGTGTTGGATGACACACGACCTGCAGTCCCAGAAGCGGTGGCATCAGCGATCCGACCGTCAGTCCGAAGCAGTGGAACGCGGGCAGGGGATTGAGAAGGATGTCGGAGGAATAGAGCGCCAGATGCACCCGCACCTGCTCGACATTGGCGAGCAGGTTGCGATGCGACAGCGCCACGCCTTTCGGCTCGCCCTCGGTGCCCGATGTGAAGAGGATGACCGCCGGCGCGTCCGGCGAGGGATTGGAAGAGACGAGCCCCGGCAAGTATTGGCCGATGGCTGCCGCCGCCTTATCAAGAATGGACAGCTCTTTGCGGACGTCCTCGAGATAGACAATCTCGGCCACGGAAGCGAGTTCCTCGACCAGCGACTGGAGACCCGCCATTTCGATCAGCCGGTGTGCGGTCGCGATCTTCTTGACCCGCGCCGTGCGGATCGCCGATTTGATCGCCGCAGCCCCAGCCGTGAAATTGAGCATCGCGGGAACCCGGCCATAGGCCGTGACGGCGAAGAAGGTCGCGATCGCACCCGCGCCCGTCGGCAGCATCACGCCCACGCATTCGCCGCGCCGCGTTCCCGCTTTCAGCGCGTGACCGAGTGCCAGCGCACCGCGCATGATGTCGTCATAGGTTCGGGGAGCGTCGTCAACGTCGAAGATGCAGACCCGTTTGCCGCCGAATTTGCGGCGGGCCTCGGCGAAGGCGCGGAACACCGGCTTTCCGGTGCTCGAAATATCGAACGGACAGATATCCTCGCCCGAAGCGGCGGCGACGGTGGATAAGGTCAAATCATTCTCCCCGGTCGGCGGCTTCTTGAGGCCGCTCTTGGTGCACCCGCGGGAGCCTAGCGGAAAGGGGTGATTTTCGCGAGGCCAGTGTATATGTCTGGCCCCATGACCACCGTCATCGACCGCATAACGCCGCGCCATCCGGAGAAAGCGCACCGGCCCGACAATCCGGTCCTGCGTAAGCCGGACTGGATCCGCGTGAAGGCCCCCGTCAGCCGCGAATATGCCGCGACCAAAGAGATCGTGCGCGAGCATAAGCTTCACACGGTCTGCGAGGAAGCCGCGTGCCCGAACATCGGCGAGTGCTGGACGCACCGTCACGCCACGATGATGATCCTGGGCGATACTTGCACGCGCGCGTGCGCGTTCTGCAACGTGAAGACGGGTATGCCCGGCGCGCTGGACGCAGAGGAGCCGGAGAACGTCGGCCGCGCGGTGGCGAAGCTCGGACTGAAACACGTGGTGATAACTTCGGTCGATCGCGATGACCTTCCCGATGGCGGCGCGGAGCATTTCGCGAAAACCATCCGCGCCATCCGTGCAGCAAGCCCGGGCACGACCGTTGAAGTGCTCACGCCCGACTTTCTTCGCAAGGACGGTGCGCTGGACGTGGTGATGGATGCGCGGCCGGATGTGTTCAACCACAATCTCGAGACCGTGCCGCGGCTCTATCTCTCGGTGCGGCCGGGTGCGCGCTATTTCGCGTCGCTGCGTTTGCTGCAGCGCGCCAAGGAGCTGGTACCGACGGGCTTTACCAAATCCGGCCTCATGGTCGGCCTCGGCGAAAGCCGCGAGGAGATCATGCAGGTGATGGACGATCTGCGCGCCGCGAACGTCGATTTCCTCACCATCGGCCAGTATCTTCAGCCCACGAAAAAGCACGCGCAGCTCGCGCGCTTCTGGACGCCGGAGGAATTCAAAGGGCTCGAACAGGTGGCGCGCGCGAAGGGCTTCCTGATGGTCTCGGCCTCGCCGCTGACGCGGTCGTCCTATCACGCCGACAGCGACTTCGCGCAGATGCAGGCGAACAGGGCCCTTGCGTCGTAGCGCATAGCGCGCTGCCGTTTGACGCGGTCACCGATGACTGGTGGTGACATCGCCTGGCTTCATCGACGCCGGGCATGGCCCCAGCCAATTCCCCTGAGTCACCATAGCGCTTTCAATTGCAGGGCTGCCCGCCTCTTTCCTTGAAAAGTGGTAGGCATTGGTGAATTGGGTGTCGCTATTGTAAGTGATTTCCCTATGCGAGGTGTATGTTGCGCCATCCAGCATGCAAACTGTATCGATGGTCGCGCCGGTGGCCGTAAAGTTCTCATCAACGCGCGCGCAATGTGAAGCCTCTCTCTTTGACTTTGACGCCTGTGCCAAAAGACGTCGCTCTGTCGAGCGGTCCATGCACATTTCCTCCATGACGGCCCCCTTCACGGGTGCCGGCGCCACAAATGTAACGCGCCAATAGCCAGGCCTTAGGCCTACATCTGTATCGCTGTAGCCATTCGAAGGTAGTGCCAATCCCACGATGGCTAAGGATACGTAGAGCAATCGCCTGACCATTTCTGTCCCCCCAATGCCATTGGACTTCTTCGCGACAATACGACGGATGAAAGCCCGCGGCCAATCGGTCGCGCGGGTTTCGGATTTCTCCTGAGCGGCGCTATAGCTTGAGCATGACTTCCCATAGCGAGTCCCGCGTCGTCCCTTATACGGCCGATCTGATGTACCGGATCGTGGCCGATGTGGAGAGGTATCCCGAGTTTCTCCCATGGGTCAGCGCGCTGCACATCACCGCGCGCGAGCACGCCCACGATAAGGAGATCCTGAAAGCGCACATGACGGTGGGCTTCAAGAGCTTCCGCGAAAGCTATACAAGCCGTGTCGTACTCGATCCGGCGGCGCACGCCATCGACGTTGTTCAGGCCGAAGGTCCGTTCCGCCAACTCGAAAACCACTGGCGCTTCACACCGCAGGGCGAGAGTTGCAAGGTCGATTTCTCCATCGCCTTCGAGCTGCGCAACCCGGTCCTCAACATGGTCGTGGGAACGGCGTTCGGCCGCGTGCTGCTCCGGACCCAGGACGCGTTTCTGGCGCGCGCCCGCGTCCTGTCAAAACAGGCGCTGTAGCAGTTCGAGTGCCGCCACGACCGTCTTGATGCGGATTTCGCTGCGGCCGATGTCGCCGAAGCGATGCGCCTCGTGCAGGATCGAGCGGTTCTCGCGTGCGGCCGCGATGTGAACGAGACCGACAGGCTTCATCTTCGTGCCGCCGCCGGGTCCTGCGACGCCGGTGACCGCGACCGCGACATGCGCGTTGGAGTTCTCGACCGCGCCTTCGGCCATCATGCGCGCAACCGCTTCCGACACCGCGCCCATATCCGCTATCAGGTCGCCGGGCACGCCCAGCATGTCCTGCTTGGCGCGGTTGGAATAGACGATGAAGCCGCGTTCGAACACGTCCGACGATCCGGGGATTTCGGTGAGCAGGGCGCCGATCAATCCGCCGGTGCAGCTTTCGGCGGTTGCGATGCGCAGCTTCTTCTCGCGCGCTCCGGCGAGCACGACTTCGGCAAGGCGCAAAAGTGGCGAAGAGAACATGCTTTCAGATTAGGCCGAGGCTGGCGACCACGGCAACGATAAGCCCCGCCAGGAGTCCGGCCACCATATCGTCCGCCACAATGCCCAGCCCGCCGCGCAGCCGCTCCGCTTCCGAGATCGGCCAGAGCTTGAGATGTCGAACAGGCGAAACAGCGCGAAGGCGAGAATGAAGCCGTAGAGCGACAACGGTGCGAGCGCGCAGGCCAGCAACTGCCCGGCCACTTCATCGATGACGCATTCGGACGGATCGGTCTCTTCGGTTGTGCGCACATAGACATCGCACGCCCACGTGCCGATCGCAGCCACCGCGAAGCTGAGCGAGAACAACGCGACCGGTCCGAGATATTTCAGAACGACCCAGGCGACGGGAAGTGATACGGCGCTGGCGACCGTTCCCGGCATGATGGGCGAACGGCCAATTCCGAAAACCGTGGCGGCATAGGTCCAGATCATGGAATGCGAACCGTGGCTACGGCCTGCGCCGCCAGTCCCTCGCGGCGGCCCTCGAAGCCCATGCCTTCGGTCGTCGTCGCTTTCACGCTGACGCGGGAAATATCGAGTGCGAGGATTTCCGCGATCCGCGCGCGCATGGCATCGCGGTGCGGGGAAACCTTGGGACGCTCACAGATCAGCGTGACGTCGCAATGGACGATGGCGCCGCCTTTGTCGCGGACGAGGGACGCTGCATGATCGAGGAATTTCCAAGATGGTGCGCCACGCCAACGTTCGTCGGTCGGCGGGAAGTGCTGACCGATATCGCCCGCGCCGATCGCGCCCAGGATCGCATCGGTCAGCGCATGAAGGCCCGCATCGGCATCGGAATGGCCTTCGAGCGCGTGATCGTGATCGACCTTCACGCCGCAAAGCCAGACGTGATCGCCCGGTGCGAAACGATGCACATCGTAGCCACTGCCGGTTCGCGTCTCGCCGAGCCGCGCGGCCAGAAGCTGTTCCGCCATGCCGAAATCCTTTTGCGTGGTGATCTTGATGTTGGATTCCTCACCCGGAACCACAACGATGTCGAGACCGGCGAGTTCCGCCAGCGCCATGTCGTCGGTGAGGTCGTGCGTTGCGTGATTGCGATGGATCTTGAGGATCTTGTCGAAGCGGAATCCCTGCGGCGTCTGTGCCCGCAACAACCCATCGCGCGGCACGGTCACCCAGCTTCCGTTGTTGCGCTTGCGCAGCGTATCGGCCACGGGCAGCAGTGGCACGGCGGCATCCGCACCATTGCGCAAAGCCGCGATCACAAGGCTGATGGTCTCGGCCGATATCAACGGTCGTGCCGCGTCGTGGATCAGCACGTAATCGGGTTTGTGATGCGCGAGCGCTTCCAGACCATGCATCACCGAATGCTGTCGCGTCGGCCCGCCGGCTAGGGGCGGCAGGACGGTCAGGCCGCGCACCGCCTCGGCGTAGGGCGCTTCATCGTCTGCACCGATGACGATCTGGATGAGGTTCACGTCCCGGTGCCGGACAAACGCCTCGGCCGTCCAGCGGAGCATCGGCTTGCCGAGCAGCGGGATATATTGCTTGGGCATCGCGCCGCCGGCGCGTTCTCCCTTGCCCGCGGCAACGATGACGACGGCGATGCCGGGCATGGAATCTCCAGAGAAGGGGCGCAACATCTATTGGAAGAGGCGGCCCTGAGCAACGCGGCCTGAAATCCACAGAAAAGCCGTGTTGACGGACCCCTCAAAGTCCTGTTGCATAGAAAATCATCACAAAAGTCACAGCCTAAAATTTAAGCAAATATGGCCGAACCCGATAATAAGCTCCCCCTCGATGCCACGGCGCTCATTGCCGGTGCTCTCCCGATGCCTGTGCTGGTTGTGGGGCCCGGGCTTGACCTGCTGTTTGTGAACCCCGCGGCAGAGCAGTTCTTCGACACGGGCGCGGGCCTTCTGCTGAAGCACAAGCTGGACGAAATGGTGCCGTTCGGCAGCCCCCTGATCGGCCTTGTGGCGCAGGCCCTGGAGCGCAGCGCATCGGTGGGCGAACGCACGCTAGACATCTCCACGCCGCGCCATGGCGAGCGTGTGGCCGACGTCATGGCGACCCCACTGCCGGAGCCGGAGGGCGCGGTCATCATTACGCTCCAGGAGCGCAGCCTCGCGCAGCGCATCGACCGTCAGCTTCTACATCGCGGCGCGGTGCGCTCGATGCACGGCATGGCGGCGGTCTTGGCGCATGAGATCAAGAATCCGCTCGCGGGCATTCGCGGCGCGGCACAACTGCTCGAAGATGCCGTGCCCGACAGCGAGAAAAATCTTACTCAGCTGATTTGCGACGAAACCGATCGCATCCGGAACCTGATCGACCGAATGGAATCCTTCGGCGACACGCGCAGCTTTCCGCGCAAGCCGGTCAACATCCACGAAGTTCTCGATCGCGTTCGCAAGATTGCGACGACGAGCTTTGCGCGCGACGTGCATTTCACGGAGGTGTTCGACCCTTCGCTCCCGTTCGTGCTCGGCGATTTCGATCAGCTGGTTCAGGTCTTTCTCAATCTGGTGCGGAATGCATTCGATGCCTTGCCGGAAAACGGCGGCGGCGAAATCGCGTTGACGACGGGCTATCGTCCTGGCGTGCGCTTCGGCGCTGTCGTTGCCGGCGAACGGCTTAGCCTGCCGCTCGAAGTCACCGTGCGCGACAACGGTTCGGGCGTGCCGTCCGATCTGATGCCGTACATCTTCGATCCGTTCGTGACGACCAAGACGCATGGCACGGGGCTCGGCCTCGCGCTCGTGGCCAAGATCATCGGCGATCATGGCGGCGTCATTGAATGCGACTCCGTTCCGCGCCGCACTGTGTTCCGCATCCTGTTGCCCAAAGCCGCCGAAGAGAGCGGAGGAGTTTGACCATGCCCGAAGGCACTATCCTGATCGCCGACGACGATTCTGCGATCCGCACCGTTCTCAATCAGGCGCTCGGCCGCGCGGGTTACGATGTGCGAACGACCGGCACCGCCGCAGGCTTGTGGCGCTGGGTATCCGCCGGCGACGGAAACATGGTGATCACCGATGTCGTGCTTCCCGACGAGAGCGGTTTCGACCTGATACCGCGCATCAAACGCATCCGTCCCGACATGCCGGTCGTCGTCATGAGCGCGCAGAACACGATCCTCACCGCCATCACGGCGACCGAGCGCGGCGCGTTCGATTACCTCCCCAAGCCGTTCGACCTGAAGGAACTCACCGCGATCGTGCAGCGCGCGGTCGCGAGCCCGCAGAAGAAGCGCGAACCGCAGCCCGCCGAAACACAGGAGGATCGCCTTCCGCTGATCGGCCGCTCCGCGGCGATGCAGGAAATCTATCGCGTCATCGCGCGGCTCACGCAGACCGATCTCACCGTGATGATCATGGGCGAGAGCGGTACGGGAAAGGAGCTGGTCGCGCGTGCGCTGCACGATTACGGCAAGCGTCGCTATGGCGCCTTCATTGCCGTCAACATGGCGGCGATCCCGAAGGAGCTTGTCGAAAGCGAATTGTTCGGTCACGAGCGTGGTGCATTCACCGGCGCCACCAATCGCGGCATCGGCCGCTTCGAACAGGCCGAGGGCGGCACGCTGTTCCTGGATGAAATCGGCGACATGCCGCTCGATGCGCAGACGCGGCTTCTGCGCGTCTTGCAGCAAGGCGAATACACGACCGTCGGTGGCCGAACGCCGATCAAGACAGATGTGCGCATCATCGCCGCGACCAACCGCGACCTGCGCCAGCTCATCCAGCAGGGGCTGTTCCGCGAAGACCTCTATTATCGTCTGAACGTCGTGCCGCTGCGCCTGCCACCGTTGCGCGAACGGGGCGAAGACATTCCTGATCTCGTGCGCCACTTCCTGCGCAAGGCCGAAGAGGAGGGTCTTCCAGCGAAGCGCCTGGACGGCGAAGCGCTCGACCTGCTCAGGCGTTATCGCTGGCCCGCCAATGTCCGCGAGCTCGAGAACCTCATTCGCCGTCTTGCGGTGCTGCATTCCGGCGACACGATTCCGGCAAGCGTGATCGCGGCCGAACTCAAGGAGCCGGAGCGATCGATCAGTGTGGACGAGGGCGACGAAGCCGCGACCTTGAGCGCCGCCGTCGAGCGGCACCTGACGAAGTATTTCCTGGAACACGGCGAGGCCCTGCCACCGCCGGGCCTCTATGACCGCATCCTCCAGGACATCGAGCGCCCCCTTCTGTCTCTCAGCCTCGGGGCTACAAGAGGCAACCAGATCCGCGCCGCGCACCTGCTCGGTCTTAACCGTAATACGCTGCGCAAGAAGATCAGAGACCTGGGACTTGAGGTGGTTCGCGGCCTCAGGCCTGATTAATGCCGACGGTAGGACTTAACGCTGTTGCAGGGTTGCATCGCAGCAAACTTGCAACAGTCTGTGTCTTGGCTACACTGAGGATGGATTCCGAAGGTATCCTAACCTCTTAGACCGGCGACAGACGAGCGAATGACGACAGTCAGCGCGATCCCTGCACCTGCAAGCGGATGGCTCGGCGTGATACGCGCCGTGTCGCGGCCGTCGCGTCTTGCCTTCGGCGTTGCCTTGCTGGCGGTGCTTTCGGGGTTTGTCACCTATGCGACGCTGACCGGCCTCGTCCCCTACAACCCGACGCCAGGGGGATTGGTCGGCCTGCTTCTCGTTAACCTCACGCTCGGCCTGTCGCTCGGCGCGCTGGTGGCATGGCGGCTGGTGCGGATCTGGAGCGAGCGCCGGTCCGGACGCGCGGGCGCGAAGCTGCATGTGCGCTTGGTTGCGATGTTCAGCGCCATCGCCGTGGTGCCTGCGATCCTTGTCGCGATCTTTGCGGCGGTGACGCTCAACCTGGGTATCGAGTCCTGGTTCTCGGCACGGGTGAAGACGGCGCTCGACAATGCCGTTGGTGTGGCGCGGCAATACGTTATCGAGCAGGGACGCGGCATCACGCTCGATGCCGGCGAAATGGCGGACGGCATCCAGCATGACCGCTCGCTGTTTGACGAAGACCATCACGTGAAGGTCGGGCTGATGGTCGAGAAGCTTGCGATCATGACCAATGATCGCGGCCTGGTGGCGTCATTCCTTGTCGACTCGCACGGCAACGAACTGGCCAGCTCCGCCAAGCTGAAATACACCGCCGCACTCAAGCCGAGCACGGCGGATCTTTCCGATGCCAAAGCCGGCCGCATCGTCGTCGACGGCGATCCCGAAACCGGCATCGTGCATGCGCTGATCCAATTGCCGGCACTCAACGACGCTTATCTGCTGGCAGTGCGGGCGGTCGATCCCAAAGTGTTCGGATACTATCACCGCACCAAGGTCGCGGTTGGCGAATACCGAAAGCTCGAAGACAGCCGCTCCGAAGTTCAGCTCAATTTCGCAGCGCTCTATGCCGTCGTCTCTCTGGTCATTCTGATGGCAGCAGTGTGGATGGGATTGTGGTTCGCCAACCGGCTGGCTGGACCAGTGTCTAGCCTGATCCGTGCGGCGGAGAAGGTTTCGGAAGGCGATCTCAAAGCGCATGTCACAGTCACGCGCGACGATGACGAGATCGGCACGCTCGGCGTCGCCTTCAATCGCATGATCTCGCAGCTCGCGACACAGCGCAGCGCGCTGATCGCGGCGAACCAGGTCATCGACGAACGTCGCCGCTTCACGGAAACCGTGCTCGCCGGTGTGAGCGCCGGTGTGATTGGCTTGGACGGCGATGGACAGATCACCATCGTCAACCGCGCAGCCGCCCGGCTCCTCAATGCAGCGCCCGAAGAACTCGAAGGCCGCCACTACGCCGAAGCCGTGCCCGAGCTTGCCGCACTGATCCGGCGCACGATCTCCGAGCCGGCCGGGCGCGCGAGCGGCGAAGTCACGATCAAGCGCACCGGCACGCCGCGCGCGCTCAGCGTGCAGGTTGCGAGCGAGCATGGTCCGCATGCCAGTGGTTACGTCGTGACCTTCGACGACATCACCGATCTTGCCTCCGCGCAGCGCACGGCGGCGTGGGCGGACGTCGCGCGCCGCATCGCGCACGAAATCAAGAACCCGCTGACACCGATCCAGCTCTCTGCCGAGCGGCTGAAGCGCAAATACGGACGCGAGGTCACAACCGATCCCGAAGTCTTCACGCAATGCACCGACACGATCATCCGGCAGGTCGGCGACATCGGCCGCATGGTCGACGAGTTCTCGTCCTTTGCGCGCATGCCGACGCCGGTGATGCACCGCGAGAATGCGCAGGAGTTGGTTCATCAGGCGCTGTTCCTGCAGCGCGTCGCCAACGCGCAAATCTCCTATGAGACGGTCGCACCGAAAGAGCCGGTCTGGTTCGAGGCCGATGGCCGCCTCATCAGCCAGGCGCTGACCAATGTGATCAAGAACGCCGGCGAGGGGATCGCGTCGCGCATCGCCACCGGCGACGACACGCCGGGACGCATCGTCATCGCCGTCGAACCAGTGGACGACAAGGTCGTCTTCCGCGTCACCGATAATGGCATAGGCCTGCCGCCGGAACACCGCCACCGGCTGACCGAGCCCTATGTCACGACGCGCGCGAAGGGCACAGGCCTCGGCCTCGCCATCGTGCGCAAGATTGCCGAAGACCACGGCGGGGAAATCGCCTTGAAGGATGTGGGGGGCGAACACCAGGGTGCGGAAGTGGTTCTCACGCTTCCGCTTCGACAGAAGCTCGCACGAGAAAAAGGGACAGTGGATGAGCAAGAACGGATCGCCGCAAACGACGTCTGAAATCCTGATCGTCGACGACGAGGAAGA
>Ga0105239_10009110_pt1 | contig 11230 bp, 17 predicted proteins | sample KBSC44metaG_FD_92761 | JGI IMG/M metagenome (GOLD analysis project Ga0105239, IMG submission 92761) | Corn rhizosphere microbial communities from Kellogg Biological Station, Michigan, USA - KBS C4-4 metaG | ecosystem: Host-associated > Plants > Roots > Rhizosphere > Soil | place: Michigan, USA...
AGAGGCGGTACTATGTATGTACGACAATGGTGTTGATCCTCTCTGAGCTATAGGTGACTTGCTATAATATCTGACTTGCTGTTGAGGATAGCTTGCGGTATAGGTCGTCGAGGAGAAAGCGAACACTACCGCTGTACGGAGTAAGTTGCAAACACCAAGAAATGTTGGATACTGGTGACTGCCATGGTGGTCTTATTTAAATAAGGCCTCTCGCCCGGCTGAAATGATCCTCCGAGCCAATCGCCTCTGGCTCAGTGCTAACGTAGCCTGGCCTAGCCTACTTTACTAGTTGTAAATGAGGCTAGGATTAATCTCCATGTTATCCCCGGACTTCCTCATTGGGGCGTTAGCATGTCTCGTAATTATTCGGTCCACATGTCGATAGCGGCCCATCGAGTCATCTTTTAGTGCTACGTGAGGGTATTATTCTCAAAGACTACGTTGCAAGGCTCTGGAATTGGGACTGGAGGGGAGCAATTGACTATCACACGGCCCAAGATATCCTGGCCGAGCGAACTGTTTAACTAGGGTCGCTAGCCAAACCATCATTCCCTACCAATTTGGCAGGGCAAGGAAAAGGCCAGAAGAACTGCAAATAACACTCTATTACTACGGCGATGTCTCTCGATCGAGTGGTTGCCTGGTGTGATTGTGACTTCCTGCACTTAGGGAGGGATAGCTGAGTACTGCGTACAATCGATCACATTACTACTTCAAACGTGCTGGTTTTGCATAAAAGCAACACACTAGCTACTGGGTTGGATGCCCGTATCGAAGACTTGGCTCGATGCATGGACTCTCCTCTCCCGCCCTGCCCACATGGGTATTCACTTGCCACCCTCCTCCTTCAACTGCCTTTCCACCTCATCCGCAAACTCGCCGAGGGTGCGATATCTCCAACCATAGCCGACTGTGCCTTGGGCATGCATCTCGGCCGCACCGCCAGGGCTGCCCATGCCGGCGCCCCGACGATTGATCCATACGGAGCTCATACCAGCTCTCTTGGCCGGCTGATGGTCGTGGAACAGGCTCTGTGCGACATGGAGGATATCGTCCTTGTCAACGCCGGCGTCCTCCTTGACCTTGCGGACCAGGTATTCGAAATTGCGGGGATCGGGCTTGTAGCTACCGATGTCCTGTGCGGTGTAGACGCGGAAGAAGTCGACTCCCTTCAAGGGCCCGGAGAGAGTGTGTGAGAAGCTCTCGCGGTCGACGTTCGATAGTGGGATCAACTTGTACCCGGCCTTGAGCAGTCGCTGGCACGCGTCCACAGTATCTGGGAACGCAGGCCACCCGCCGACGCTGGCGCCGAAGGCCTTGGCTTCCTTCTTGATTTCGTCGTCCACTTGGATTCCGGCGTCCTGGGCAAAGAGCAAGTAGGCATGTTCCAGGATACTGCTGTAGATTGCCGATGGCTGCGACCGCTGCAGCGTTGCTTCAAACTCGTGAAATTTCCCTACCAATTTGCTCCTCCCTTCTGCTGAACGGTAGGCTGCAAGCTCCGACGATCTGTCTGCAGGGAGTTTTTCCACCAGCGGTTGAAGCAGCCCGTATATCCCGGTTTCCCAGTCAATCAGTGTGCCGAAGATGTCGTATGAGATGACTTTGAAGGAAGAAAATGGTCGACGTGCGACAGTCGGTTCGGGCATGGGTATATCTGACATGGTGGGAGGATTGATGAATGAATATATGGCACTGAATGCTTCTCGTGACTCTCGAGTATCTGAGATGGGTCAGTATCAGCTGAATCTGTAGCTCTATATTGATTCGAAAAGATTGCTCAACTTCCCAACACTGAGCGACGAAGAAGTCTTTTCAACCGAGTGGCACAAACAGCGTGAGAGGGTTGGCTTGAATTTATTTACTGTCATTATCTCGTGCAAATGTTCATAGGCTCTGCCATCGAGCGGGGAACTAACTAGTTAAAGGGCGCGGTGGGTTGGCTGAAGTTATCCCCAACTTGCAAGTTCTGACGGCCAAGTATCCGTTAATTACTGGTTGCGTCATCCGAATCGACCAGTCCGGGTGCGGGTGGATCGACAGCCTTGGACCGGAAACAATATAAATCATATACGACTAAGTCAATAGTGCTCTAAACCCCTCCTCCCCGTAATCCAGGCTTCTAGAAAAGGCGTGGATACGTGCTCATATGAGGCCCTGGCTTCTGTAGAACAACCCATCCTCTCTGGCATAGAATTTTCGTAAATTGTGATCACCAAGAAACCAGCCGACCATAACCCAATGGATCATTGCGCCTTTTTCCAGTAACTATCCGGGGTTACGCTGTTGCATAATCAATCCATCCCAACCCAGTCTAATCGTTCTCATTAGGGTATCTTAAAATTCCGTTGCGGTCAAATCAGCAAAGTATTTCACATGGCCTTAGTGCCGGCTGCAGTCGCTTTCTGTTGCACACTTTGGACTTTGGACCATTCGGTATGTAGGTGCACCTAGCGGTCTCTAAATTGTCCATAGGCCAGAGGGGTACCAACACGCTCCTAGAGTATGTGAGCTGGATGTTTCCACCTGCCAGAGAAGAGTCAAGTCACCTTCTTCCGCTTTCTTTGGTAGCCATCATCACCAGAGAAATCTCCGTCCGAGTATCCTTCTCCGTATCCCACGAAACTATCATCATCATAGCTTCTTTTCTTGCCACGAGTTTGACGTTTGGGTTCTCCGGCCGCCTGTGGTAATGATCGTGGGATTCCATTTGGTATTCTAGAAAGTGCTGGTTGTAAAGTTTGATCCCGTTGTGGAAGTGGGTTGATCTTCGGTTTATCAGATAACCCAAGCTCACCTTCCCAGTAAGTGTTGTTCCTCACAGTCCCAGGTTGCATTTGCATTGCCTGTTTCACCTTCGCTCGCAAGTCCGCAGTAATCTCGATCTTGGCGTGTGCGTGCTCTGAATTCCACTGTTCATCTGTTTGAAGGCCCCACGGTGCAGATCCTGCCATTCGCCTTAAAGGTCCAGGCTGGTCTTCGTCGACATTGCGTTCACCCCTGACCGCCTTATTCCTCCCGGGAAGCTCGAAATTCTTGATTTGGCCTTCATAAGATTTGCGAAGTTTGTTGATCTTCTCCCCGGACAATGGATCCGTGCGGGCAACACTTCTCAATAAGGGACCAAGGCCATACACAGCTAACAAATGCTGTTGAGGATTCGGCCTCTGCGGTTCAAATTCTGCAAAGCAACTTTGTTAATAACAAGCAAAAGGGAGAATACTCTACAGGTGAGAGATGGTAGGTGAGTCTTACTGGATCTGCAAAGAAGGAATGGTTCGCCCATATCTTTCTGCTGTTCCAGAGTGTTCATCTCATTCTTTCTCCCTCTTGAAGAGTCGGGCTGTAGAGTTCTGTTATTGGTTTCATCGGCCATGTCTGCATTCAGCTGCCGATCGTGATTTGTGAACAGGACGTTTGTGTCAACATCCATCTTATCCTGCTCCCCATCTCGATCGGCATCTAATCTCGGGCGTTTGTCACGATGTGAATCAATATCCTCTGCCATCTCCAAGCCTGGAATTCCTACGACGCTGTTGGCTGGTGTTGGTAACGAAGGTGTTGTCCGAGAAGTAGACTGGTGAGCACGCGATACGGAACCCCTTGGTGAGCGCGGAGACGAGCGACCCGAAATCTCGTCTGTATTATGGGAGTTTCCATAAGAGGCAACATAGCTTTTTGTAGCGACTGACATCAACGGAGGAGATATGGGGGATTGAGGGATGTTGTCAGACAGGCGCCGTCGCTTGAGACCAGAGGCTGGCGGAGAAGTTGGCGAAGGCGGGATGGCGGTCGATCGGGATAAGGAGGACATCAAAAAGCGCAAAAGACTTCGTCCGCAGTGGATTGCGCGCCACTGTCGATAGCGGAGAGCCGCAATCCGAGAGATGCAACAAAGGCGAAGCTGTTTCTTTGTTCTTTTTCAAAGTGGGGCGCGACGGGGGTTGTGGCGAGGACGCAGGCAGATTGGAGTTGGTTGCACTGCGAGCGTGCTCGTCGTCGACTGTTGATGAGGAGCAAGGGGAGAGCGTAGGCAGTGGTGTTGATATAGGCAGTGGTGGGATGTGGATAGAGGTTGGTTGAGTGGTGGTATGGAGAATGGAGAACGAAGAATGAGACAGGGTCGTAGAGGCAAGACGTACGAGTAGAGACGACAGCGGCGTTGGTCGTCCGTTTGGGATGAGCGCCAATTGCCAGTGGGTGCCAGTTTGCCAGCCTGGGTGCCCACTGGACAATGGGCCACGGGCCACTGCCAACCGCTTGCGCCTGCCAAGCACTTGAGCCTGGCCCGTTTTCAAATGACACCGGTTCTAGCGGCACGCCAACGCCATTTAGCACCTCTAGATCCACTAGAATCACTAAATTCTGCCACTAACTCCCAGTAGCCGCTCTAAAATCACTATCCCCTCAGTTTTTAGGCAGCCGCTCCAGTAAGCTGAGCTGTAGCCCTGTTAAACTGCGCTAACTCCGACTTAGCATTGATTAAAACCTCGCTAGCATGGGTAAGGCGAGACACGCTTTTTGAGGCGGCTTGCTTTCCCATCCTCAAGGGTTCCCTTTGGGTACCCTTTTAAGGTATTATTTAATGCCTGGCTCGGCCTTTTCCGAAATCCTACCCACGGCTCTCCCTGGACTCCCTGCCCTGCTAATAACCCCGAGTGATACAGGAACAGGCACAGGCACCTTGCATCATCTGACATATCGATTCTAGATATTTGCACAACAGTTCTTTGCATAAAATGCCCATCTTTAAGATTGAAATCTGTTTGGGCCCCTGAGTTACTTCCCACCAACGACTCACTTACCCATGGCCGAAAGGGATGTATGATCATGAACGTGTTGAGCTGATCCCACAAGAAAATGACCTTCCCAAAAATACTTTAATCGGAACCTCAGGTGTGCGTTTCTCGGAAAGTTGGCAGCAACTTGGATGCCACAACTTAAGCGGCAATCCTCGTAGCTTTGATCGCTTGAGCTTCCGAGCTCAGACGCGCTAGGTAAGCCTTTCGGGGTGGTTACACACCCATCAACTACGAGGACGGAGCACAGACACCCAGAGAGAATTGGAGATGCGTACCTAACTAAGCCTACGGAGTATAGACGACTACACGCTCAAAGCAACATGGGCCCCAAGTACGGAGTACCCCCAGGCCCCAGGTACCACGGATGTGGGAGTGTGGATGTGGGGCTTCCAGATGCGACTCTAATGGGCGATTTCGATATCCTCCAAGTTTTAAGCGCCTCGAAAGGTACTCCCTGAGGTAGGTTCATACATTGGAAGTACCTCGACCTTCCTGGAGGCTGTCGTGGGGTCTTGTCCAACGGATTGTGCGTTAACAATGTTGCTTGTCTTGATCCCACAACTGAAGTCTTTCAGCCGCCAGGACCATTCATGGGTATTAAGCATATCTTGAAAGCTGATGCAAACTTTCAATTCAATTGGCAAGTCTCATATTAAAAGAATTTTACACAATCGAGTCAGTGACCGGGGAAATGGCTATTTCGAAGGTTTTAATCACTCGGCCAAAAAACTTAGCAGATCGTTAACGGACTAACAAGTCCATCCTAGGTCATCGTCGTGGGTGCAGGTCCTTCAGGGCTGCTCCTTGCGCTCTTACTAGCAAATGTTGGAATCAATGTCCAATTGTTAGAGGCGGCCTCAAAACTTGACGAGTCACCCCGGGCAACACATTACTCGTGGCCTGCCCTCTTCGAACTGAAACGGGCTGGTCTCTTGGAAGAAGTGCGTGAGCGAGGCTTCGTAACATGGGGTGGGATCCAATGGCGAAACCTCGAAGGAACCCTACTCGCCCGGTTCAATCCAGACGCCATCCTCAAAGATAACCGATTGCATTGTCTTCCCTTGGGCAAACTCTGTGCTCTCATCAAAGAACATCTTGACCGACGGCCAAACGCTGAAATCAAGTATATGCATAAGGTGAGCAAGATTGATCAGACAGAAGCTTTTGCTCGTGTCTACGCCGAAACTCCCGATGGGGAACAGAGTTTTGATGCCGATTATATCGTGGGCTGTGATGGCGCCAGTAGTCAGATTCGTCGCGCTCTCTTTGGCGACGATTTCCCTGGAAGGACCTGGGATGAACAAATTGTGGCCACGAATGTAAGATCATGGTACTCAGAAGCAGGGATATATCACTGAATGCATCATTGACTCGGTGCAGGTCTACTACAACATTGAAGCGCATGGCTGGGACCAAGGGGCTTTCATTGTCGATCCAGTATACTGGTCTATGGCCACCCAAATAAGCCTAGATGGGATGCTACGAGTAACATATGGCGAGGTTCCAGGTTTAACCAGGGAAGAATATCTCGCTCGCCAACCAGAGAAGTTTCGCACCATCCTTCCTGGTCACCCATCTCCAGAGGATTACAAGATTGTCAACTTCAGTCCCTACAAGATTCACCAAAGATGCGCAAAGAGTTTCCGTGTCGGTCGATTTCTGCTGGCTGCCGATGCAGCACATCTCTGCAACCCTTTGTCAGTAAATTCCCATCAAGGTAATCACCCAAGGGCTAACTTTGACAAATCAGTGGTGGGTTAGGACTCACTGGTGGAATAGTCGACGTTGGCAATCTTTTCGACTGTCTCAACGGCATTCATCAAGGTTTAGCGGACGATGATATCCTAGATCGATACAATCAGGTCAGAAGAGAGAAATATTTCGAGTTTATCGATCCTGTCTCTAGTGCCAACCTCAGGCGCCTCACGCAGGATTCTGAAGCGGCTATGAAGGAAGACAGCTTTTTCAAAATGGCAAAAGATTTTGAGGATGCCGATTTTTGTGCTCAGCTTTCTTTGGTGAGTGTCTGTGGCTTCCTAGTACATTTAAAGGTCTACTGTGCTAAGTTACTAACCATTTTGTTGTATCATCAGGGTGTCAATGCTATTATGCATGATTTTACTCAAGAATATCGCAAGGCTGCTGAAGTATTGCCCAATGGGTTGCCGTCACAGCCAAGAGGATCCGTCTGAACCCGGAAACCTCCACGAGACGACGCAAACGGAGGCAAGGGATGTTGAACATGTCCTGAGGGAGAGAGTGTGTGTGCATAACCTTGCTGGGGAGAGTTACTAAGTACGTAGGTAATTGGAACCTCATTGCGGGATTGATCAAGACGATAAAGTCATGGTTACACTTTAGACGACCCAATAGGACTGTCAGGGACATGATTAACCAACACACGAACCTTTAATCTCTAGAACATGGATCCGGACGTGGTGGAGCAATCAAATATATCCTCAGGATTGCCCTAATACTGTCCCATCTGTGCCTAAACACGCCGAAGCCTATCTCGTCAAGCCCAAAGGCTTCCTACTTACGTAGCCCGCTTCTTGATCTCTCATGGCTCGTTCTCATAACCTGGCAAGAACTTGACAGTCAGATTATACAATCGATGATCCCTCAAAGTCTTATATCCAAAACTCTGCACGCGTTCGATATCATGGCGACAATCAAAGTAATGACCACGGAGTTCCTTGGCCCTCCCGGTAGCAAGGTACGCCACGGTGTTCCCACAGAGCTCCGGTCCGTCCTTGAAAATATGACGAATCCGCTGTTGCTCTTCGAGAGTTGTATGCCCTGTGAAGTATCAGTTTCGTCCAATTGTTGTGAGATTAAGCAGAGTGACGGGCGCTCCCTACTGGAAAGGAATAGGCAACGTACCAGTAACCATCGCGCCCCAGACACCACCAGGGTGCAGACTGTAGGCACAGATGTCCTCGCCTAGGCCCTCGACCTCCAATTCCTCCTGCAAAGTGGAGGTCGCCCGCGCAACCGCCGCTTTACTCGAACAATAGCTGACACCTGAGGGCATATCGATGGTTGCGGCGCGAGAAGCCAGATTGATAATAGCGCCCGTCTTCCGCTCACGCATGCTCGGCAAGACCTCAAAGATGCACAGCATAGTGCCCTTGAAGTTGATCTCGATGGCTTGCCAGAAGTCTTCGAATCGATCCGCCGACACCATCTTGCCATGCGACACTCCCGCGTTGTTCACCATGATGTCCACTGGCCCTAGGGTCTTGGTGAATGACGCGAACGTCGCTCGAACGCCTGGAACATCCGCGATGTCACATTTGTAGATTTCAACCTGTACGCCCTCGTATTTCTGGCACGCTGCTTTCGTCTCCTCGAGGTTTTCTATGCTGAGGTCTAGCAGCGCCAGGTTGGCGCCAGTATTTGCCAGTGCAATCGCGATTGCTCGCCCGATGCCTGTTGGTAGCCATGACAATCATGTTAGCAAGATATCGACATGCTGCTACTTGGCGCCTGCCTTCTCCTGCTTAAACACCTGGCCTTTTCCAGAGGATAATATGATAGTAGTGGGATGTGAGTGGGTTTACCTCTTCCAGCACCTGTTACGACAGCAACCTTGCCCTTGTTGGCACCAGCCAGCCGTTCTGGTAGGATGGGCCCGTATGGCTCATGTTGGAGAGGTAATGTGGAGATGCCAAACTCATTGGGGTCCATGATAATGGTTTAGTGCCTTGCACCTGAGATTTTGTCTAGCGATTCCCTGTACAAAACAAATGACAGTCCTCGGTATTATCGGGGCACGTGATGTCAAAGTTACGAGTGAGTTGGATGATAGTCGGATCTCTCCTTGATATACGGGCGATTTTGACAAAGATTGACGAGGTCGATGTGCTCTCTGGAATCAGTGTTGGTGGATGTGGAGGTGCGTCTTCCGTTGAGGTCGTCCTTGTGGGGTTATTACCGAGTTTGGCATGTACCAACCCAAAGCTGGAGGCAGTAGCGATGTTGATACCTCAAATGCTCTCTAAAAAATATAAGACTAATTAATATGCCTCACCAGTAACTAAGAACTCCGAAGAATCGCACTAATTCCCACCGGATACGATTTTGCCCGATGTTCTCTGCTGATACCTTCAGCCTTGAAAGGGGGTAGCTCAGCCTTGTGCACCTTCACCCCCGACTGTTCCCCCGCATTCTGAATCACTGCATGTGGGGTTCGGATGGCAACCCCCCTTCGGTATCCAACCTTTAATATTATCCAACTTCGACTCAGCGAGTTAGTATAATTCCCACCACTCACCTACCCTGGTCCTCTGTATTTGCAATGATTCCCCGCGAACCCAAAACTGACCCTTGAGAAAGCGATGGAGACCATGGGGTCGAGTGGAAGGGATCTTGGTCATATACCAACTTGCTGAACGATTCAGTGCGACACCTCGCGTGGCTAACACAATGCTAACGACCTTTTCGACTCGTTGCTTCGGTTTCTATTACCGTAACACTACACTCTACTCCTTTATACCTCACACAGCAACATGATGGATCTTGGGATACGAATTCCTATCTCTGACCTCTGGAGGCTGATCCTGCTCTTGACGGCAGTAGCATCCGTCGCGATCATTCGAACCATTCGCAAACCCAGGACCAAGTATTGCTACCCACCAGGCCCGAAAGGCATCCCAATATTCGGAAACCTGTTCCAACTGCCCCCGAGATACCCAGGAGAAAAGCTATTGGAATGGGGAAAGCAGTATGGAGACATGTCCGTCATCCCTCGCTAGGCATTATTTTTCTCCTTCGGACGTTTCCTGACATCACGTCGACTGACCTCATCATCCCAACGCTAACACTAACATCACATTCTTGAGCGAATGATAGGTTCACGTTACAACTCGGGGCACGCAAATGGGTGTTCGTCAACCGCTACAGCACGGTGCGAGAGCTACTCGACCAGCGAGGCAAGCTGTACAGCGGACGGCCTGAATTCCCCGTCACCCAGGACATCTTGTCGGGTGGGAATCGTATCGTCATGATGGGCAATACTCCGCGCTGGCGTAACCTCCGCAAGGTCATGCATCAGCTTTTGATGGCGAGTAATGTAAGTGTGGGTCGTTATCCCTTTTAGCATATCGTGAAAGGCTCGTGGAAGAAGTTTGGGGGGTGGGTTAGGGCGGGCGTTCGGTGCGGACATTCATCGAGAATTAAAGGAGGTAATTGAACAGTGGAACAGTCCTGCTATAACAGCCGATGAATGCCAAAATTCGCGTTAGAGTCCAGAGCTGACGAGAAGGGGCCACAAAGTCAGCAACATATGCTCCGTTTCAGGATGTAGAGTCCCGAGCACTGCTTTGGCAGTATCTACACCAACCGGAAGAATTCTATAAACATGGTGCACGGTTTGCGAATTCAGGTTCGTCACCACCCTTACTCGCATCCCCGATGAATCCCTGACAATACCTTGGCGTGATCTTCTCCTGCACGTGCTGACCTCGAGATGTCAAACACGATCAGTGATATTCTCTGTGTAGGCCTGAATCCTGGCTCCCTACTTCCAGTCCATAACGAATACACATTTGACTAACAGTCTTGTGCGAACCGCAACAGCGTCTTCGGCCGACGCACAAGCATGGATGACGCCAATGTGCGGCTATTGTTCTCGACCATCGACGACTTCATGGAGACTCAAGCATCGCCGTCGACTAGCATGATCGAGCAGTTCCCTTGGCTTGTCAGGCTGATCCCGAAACCACTGCAATGGTACAGGCCCAAGGCTGAGCGGGTCTATCGAAAGACCATCGGGTTAGTGTTTACTCCAATTGTACACATTTTTCGTGCTGTGCCGTTTGAATCCTCCTTGACCATGGAAATTTCCATCCCCCATCCCCAACGCTCTCACTATCGACAACAAAAGCCTCCAATTTCGTGGCGCAAAATCTACCTGGAAGGGAAACTAATGATATATGTACCAAACAGCGTCTACAAATCCTTCCTCGACGAACTCGAGCAACGAATCAACCAGGGCGAAGATCCGCAATGTTTTGCGCGCGACATGATCGCACTGGCCGATAAATACGGGTTCGACGCTGCACAGAAATATTTCTGCGGTGAGTTTTATAACTTTTCCTGATCTCTTCTCTCTTGCTGGGGGCGTGGTTCGACGCCCTCTTGTCCTCTACATCACTGTGCATCACATAATACTGACTCAAGACGATGATGTTGTTGTGAATTCCAGCGGGATCTATAATCGAAGCCGGTAGCGACACAACGCGGAACCAGATCAATATCCTGCTTGCAGCGGCTGCGAAGTATCCGGACTGGGTCCGCACGGCTCAGGCCCAACTGGATCAAGTTTGTGGCAAGGCTGCGAGACTGCCTAATTTTGAGGTAAATAAGCTCTCGTCTTTCATAAACACACACACACACACACACACACACACACACACACACACACA
>Ga0105239_10009114_pt1 | contig 11226 bp, 10 predicted proteins | sample KBSC44metaG_FD_92761 | JGI IMG/M metagenome (GOLD analysis project Ga0105239, IMG submission 92761) | Corn rhizosphere microbial communities from Kellogg Biological Station, Michigan, USA - KBS C4-4 metaG | ecosystem: Host-associated > Plants > Roots > Rhizosphere > Soil | place: Michigan, USA...
ACTTCGCCTGCGGCCATTCCGGATTCCACCAATAGAGCGGCCGCGCACCGTGTTCCATTGCCGGAAATCTCGCTGCGGCTACCGTCCGAATTCCACAGCTCGATGGCGGCAGGGGAGCCATTATTAGCGTTGTCGATCAGAATCCAGCCATCGGCGCCCGGGCCGGAGTGGCGGTCGCAGATGGCTCGAGCTAATGCGGCCGGATCTCCCGCTTGCATGGCCAACTGTTCACGCCAGGTAAGCAGGAAATCGTTGCGCGCTCCATGCGCCTTTGTAAACGGGATTTGCACCTATTCGCGATGGTAAACTTCCACCACCGGCGCTCCTTTCACCACGATATGCCGCCGCAGCGTAAAACCGGCTTTCTGAAGCGCGGCATCGACCGAATCTCCCGAAAAAGCCAGCCCCCACTCGACCAATCCACCTGCGCGAAGCAGGAGATTCGGACTAGCCATGGCGGAATCGAACGCTACGCCGTTGCCCTCATGCAGACTCTCGCGAAGCGGGATGCCAGCCTCACGCAAAACTCCGGTCAAATCACCGAACGGAAAAATGATGCCCGAACCCGGCCGATACTCATGCGCCAGGAACTTAGCGGCCTCGGCTGTCCAGGCCCGCCGGGCTTCGGAATTGATCTCCGACTCTTTCCATGATATCGAAGATGCTCCACCGAAACCCCACAATCCCGCGATCGCCAGCGCCAGAATGATACTAGCTCTTAGGTGGAAGCGGTCCGGTACCAAAGTCACAAGAGCTCCCGCGGCGAAAGCCGCGAGCGGGACCACCGCGATCGCGTAACGAGTGTTGTACCAGCCGTAGGGCGACAAGTCCGGAACAAAGATGGGGGTGCCCGAGGAGTGCATGCTCCAGACATAGAACAGCGGCGGAAGAACCAGCAGGAACAACGCCCACCAGACACGTTTGGTAACAGCGACCAACGTTCCGGCGATCCCCATGACGAGCAGCGGCCACCCTGCGATCCAGCGCGAGGCGGCCAAGTAATATCGCGCGGCCGTGATCCAATCGTGATCGCCGGGATAGCGAAATCCTCCCTGCGCGAGCTGGCGCTTATAAATCGCGGCGGCGGAATACGGTCCGTTGTAAAACTCGAGCGCGTTGCTGTAGTAATACTGATTGTGCGCGAGCCATGCCAGCGGTCCTAACGACGCGAGGACGGCGAACAGAATCGCGTGCGGCTTACTCTTTGCGACAACCAGGAGATAGAGGCACACGAACGGGATCAGGAACCAGCCTTCGTAGCGCGTGAGCGAAGCCGCATTCGATGCAGCCGCGGCGATCAGCACAGCCCACAGCGATTGCGTATTGCGGAACCACAGCGTCGCCCACAACAATGCCGCGAGCGAAGCCAGGAACGGCAGCTCCGTCATGGGCGTCGCTTGCAGGTACAGGATGTTCGGATTGAGGGCAAACAGCAGAGCGACCGCCAGCGCGGCTCCCGTGCTGCCGTACAATCGCCGAGCCGCACTGAACAGAAACATTCCGGCGATTACAAAGCACGCCACCGAAGGGACCACACCGGCCAGCCCGCTGTGCCACCAGGCGTCGCGCATGACGAGGGGAATCAGAAGAAGATGTGGTAACAAGAGCCACACCGTGCCGATTTGATCGGGTCCGGGGGTGCGCGAATCCAGAATCCGGCGCGCGATATTCAAGTGCGCCTCGGCATCGCCGTAGTACAGGGAATAGCCGTGCGCGAAGGACCACCACGCGGCGCCTATGCCGATCACGCTTAGCAGTGCGGCCATTACGGCCACGCCCGCAATGCTAGAACGAGGTAAAGCTGCGGAATTCTTCGAAACGCGCATCGATCTCCGCCCGCTTGAGCGTGCGGAAACGTTCCACACCGAACTGCTCACAGCAGAAACTGCCCATAACGGAGCCGTGGATCACCGCGCGGCTCAAATCCCCCCGGCTGATGTGGTCGCCTTTCAGATCGAAGCCCTGCTGTGCCAGATAACCTATGAAGCCGCCTGCGAAACAGTCTCCCGCGCCCGTCGGATCGAAGACCGTCTCCAAGAGATATCCGGGCACGATGAAATAGGAGTCCTTGCGAAATAGCATCGCACCATATTCGCCGCGCTTAATGACCAGCGTATGCGGACCCATCCCCAGAATGGTGCTGGCCGCCCTTCTCAGGTTCTCCTGACCGGAGAGCATGCGCGCTTCCGCGTCATTGATCAGCAGGAAGTCCCAATTGCGGATCGTGGCGAGCAGTTCCTCGCGGAAATCTTTGATCCAGAAATTCATCGTATCGCCGCCGGCCAGGAGCACATTTTTCATCTGGGAACGGACGCCGGCCTGCAAACGGGGTTGAATGTTTCCCATCAGAAGATACGGCGCATCCAGATAGCTGGCTGGGAGCTTGGGATCGAAGTCGGCGAATACGTTGAGATCGGTAGTCAAGGTTTCGCGATCGTTCATGTCCGGCGTGTATTTACCGGCCCAGAAGAACGTCTTCCCGGGGACGCGCTCCAAACCTTCCAGATCCACGCCATGCCCGGCCAGAAGATCCGTATCCTCCTTGGCAAAATCGTCGCCCACAACGGCGACCAATCCAACTTTGGTGAAATAGCTCGCGGCCAGCGAAATGTAGGTGGCCGCCCCGCCTAACATGCGGTCCACTTTGCCATGCGGTGTTTCGACACCGTCATAGGCAACGGACCCAACAACGATCAGAGACATTTTCTGATTGTAGCGGATGACTTCTTATGGCGAAGGGTTGGACCTGCCGATAAGATGGAGACAAGTGCTTCTCCGTCTTCTGGACGTCCGGAACCTGCCGGATCTGATCCTGCTCTTCGCGGTAATCCTGGTGCAAGCGGCTGGCGCCGCGTTGTTGCTGTGGGGACCCACCGGAGTGCGTTTGTTGCGTCTGCGCTGGGCGGTGATCGCAGGGACGCTGGGTTCCGCCGGGCTGCTGATGCTAGGATTCCTGCTCCGGTTTGCCCGCGTGAACCGTCTTTTCCCTGCCTGGTGGTCTGGCTGGGGGCGCGGGGTGATCTTTGCGTGGGCATTTCTTTCGGTATTTTTGCTGGCCGCGATACTGATCTCGCGGAGGTGGCTGCGGGTGCAGTCCATACACAGCCCGGCTCGCAGGGCGTTTCTGCACACCACGCAGGCTGCGCTGCTCTGTACCCCAGCGATTGTCACGGGCTATGCCGTTTTCATCCAGCGCCTCAATCTTTCCCTACGGGAGCAGGATCTGATGTTTCCCGATTTGCCTAAGGATCTCGACGGCCTCCGTATCGTTCAATTGACCGATATCCATCTCGGTCCTTTTCTGCCGGAACACGTCCTCGCCCGAGCAGTCGACCTGGCCAATGAGACGCGGGCACATCTGGCTCTAGTCACGGGTGACCTCATCAGTAACGAACGCGATCCCCTGGATACTTGTCTGCGCCAGCTATCGCGTCTGCGAGCCGACGCCGGAGTCTTCGGTTGCCTGGGGAATCATGAAATGTACGCCCGCGTTGAAGATTATGTCGAACAACAAGGCACTCGCATGGGTCATCGCTACCTGCGGCAGCGCGCCCAGTCTTTGAAGTTCGGCCAAGCAACCCTGAACTTGGCGGGCGTTGACTATCAAATGAGCCGCAAGCCGTATCTGGTGGGCGCAGAGCGGATGGTCGCGCCCGAGGAATTCAACGTTCTGCTGTCTCATAACCCGGATGTGTTTCCCGTGGCCGCGCGGCAGGGGTATCGGCTGACCATCGCGGGTCACACTCACGGCGGGCAGGTGCGGGTGGAGATTCTGCATCGTGACTTGAATTTCGCGCGGTTCTTCACGCCATATGTGGACGGTCTGTACCGCAGGGACAATGCCGCGATCTTCGTCTCGCGAGGGATTGGAACCATCGCTCTACCCGCGCGGCTTGGCGCTCCTCCGGAAGTGAATCTATTACGCCTGTGCCGTACCTAATCGTCAGCGACATCCACGCCAATTACGAGGCTCTCGAAGCCGTGCTCGAGAATGCACGCGGCCGTTATGACAAGATTTTGTGCCTGGGCGATCTGGTGGGATACGGCGCCGATCCCAACCCGGTGGCGGAATGGGTCAAAACTAACGTCGCATCGGTGGTTCGGGGAAACCACGACCGCGCCTGCACCGGTACGGACTCGCTCGAATACTTCAATCCCTCCGCGCGCGCCTCGGCGCTATGGACGCGGGGCGTGCTAACGCCGGACAACTGGAGCTACCTGGAGCATCTCGCGCGGGGTCCGCTACGCATCACCGATGGTGATTTCGATCTGGTGCACGGCTCGCCTCTGGATGAGGACGAGTATTTGGTCGGTGTTGAGGATGTTCAGTTCCTCGGCGAGTACCTGGAGACCAAACTTACATTCTTCGGCCATACGCACTTGCAGGGCGGATTCCTGGTGGCCCCTCGCGGGGTAAAGGCCATCGTGCCGGATCGGATGGTGCAACTGGAACCGGAATATTACTATCTGATCAACCCGGGATCGGTAGGCCAGCCGCGCGACGGCGATCCACGTGCGGCCTACGCGCTCTATTCACCGGAAGAACACACCGTCGAATACGGGCGCGTGCCCTACGACATGGGCAAGGCCGCGTCCAAAATCCTGCAGGCGGGACTGCCGGAGTCACTGGCGCTGCGGCTGTTCGAAGGGATTTAGAAGGCCGGTTGCATACCTCGCCCAGACCAGCGTGCCCGCAGAATTCATTCGCCCACCTGGCTGTAACGCTTTGACTCACAAACGGAAATCGCGTCGATTCAAAATTTCGATATAGCTCGCGGCTGGCTTTGGTTAGAATAGAGCGGAAGTAGAATAAACAACGGATGTCCCCTACGAACGGTAAGCTGCCTACGGCGTCGTCGTCGAAGGTAGTGGTCGCCACGACGGTAGCACTCTCCTTCATCAGCTTTTGGCGCGGAGCTTCTATTGTCCTGAGCGATTTGGCCTCGTCCGCATTTTATGCCGGCGGCGCCGCCGAGCAAGCCATCGGCAAAGCCGCTCCTTGGTTCGTAATCGGCGTCATGCTGTTCAGCTTCGCCGTGCGCAGCATTTATCTCGAGAGCTGCAGCATGTACGTGCGAGGCGGAGTGTACGTGGTGGTGCGCGACAGCATGGGCCCGGTGATGGCCAAACTGTCGGTGTCCGCCCTGGTATTCGATTACATCCTGACCGGCCCCATCAGCGGTGTTAGCGCTGGGCAGTACTTAGGGGCCCTGATTAATGAGCTGACTACCTATCACGTCAACGTCAATTTATTCGCCGCTGGAGTCGCCGTGGTGGCGACAGTCTACTTCTGGTGGATGAACATCAAGGGCGTTCATGAATCCAGCGGCAAGGCCCTGCGGATCATGCAAATTACTACCGTGATGGTGGCTATCCTGCTGATCTGGTGCCCGATCAGCATGGTACTCCAGAACAAGTGGAAGCTGCCGCCCGCTCCGATTCCTTCGAACATCATGTTCTCCGAAGATGCACAGGGCTGGCTCAAAGGCACCTTCTGGCTGCAATGGCCCGTGGTGATGATCATCATCGCCTTCGGCCACTCTCTGCTCTCGATGAGCGGTTTTGAGACGCTGGCGCAGGTCTATCGTGAAATCGCGTCACCCAAACTGAAGAACCTCAAAATCGCCGCCAATATCGTCTGTGTTTACGCACTGATAGGCACCGGCATCGTTACGCTGTTCGCCGCCATGATTATTCCCGATGGAGAGCGGCCCAAATATTTCGCCAACCTGATCGGCGGCTTGGCGATGAATTTGAGCGGTCCATATGCCATGCGGCTGGCGTTCCACATCTTCGTGGTGTTCGTGGGCGGGCTGATTCTATCCGGCGCGATCAATACGTCCATCATCGGAGCCAACGGCGTTCTGAACCGGGTGGCCGAAGACGGCGTTCTGGTGCCTTGGTTCCGCCATCCGCAACACAAGTACGGGACCACCCACCACATCATCAACGTCATCACGATTCTCCAGCTCGCCAGCATCGTTTACAGTGGCGGCGACATGACGGTATTGGCGGAAGCTTACGCGTTCGGGGTGGTGTGGAGCTTCTTCTTTAAGGCGCTGGGGGTGACCGCGCTACGGTTCCAGCGCCATGACCAGGAGTACAAGACCCCCATCAACATCCGCATCGCGGGCCGTGAGATCCCAGTCGGTCTGATCCTCACGACCATCGTATTGGGCCTGGTGGCGGTGGGCATCCTGTTCACGAAACAAACCGCGACCAAGTACGGGGTGGCATTTACGTTATTCCTGTTCGCGACATTTACCATCTCCGAAAAAATTAATCTGCGCCGCTCCAAAGGGGAGAAGAAAGGTCTGGAGCAGTTCAACCTGGATCACCAGCAAGAGGTAACCTCCTCCCATCTAGAAGCGCGCCCCGGATGCGTACTGGTCGCCGTTCGGGATTATCGCCGGATGGAACATCTTCGCCAGGTGTTGAGCAAGACTAACTTGCGCCGGCATGACATTGTCGTATTGAGCGTTCGGACGCTTTCCACTGGCGCAGGCGAGTACGAACTCACCGAGAGCCAAATCTTCAGTGACTACGAAAAAGAACTGTTCAGCCACGTCGTGGAGTTGGCCGAGAAGGAAGGCAAGCACGTGGAGCTGCTGGTGGTTCCGGCGGTGGATCCGTTTGAGGCTCTGGTGCAAACCGCGAGCAGCCTGCAGGCGTCGCGCCTGGTGACCGGCGTCAGCGCCCGGATGAGCTCTGAAGAGCTGGCGCACAGCATGGGGCGTGCCTGGGAGAAACTTCCGCCTCCTCGTCATCCGTTTTCGCTCGAAGTGATCAGCCCGGATCGGGAGTCGGCCTTCGTCAACCTCGGCCCGCATCCGCCGCGGCTCTGGCCAGAGGACCTGGACCGGCTGCACGACCTATGGCTGGAACTGAGCGCCTCCGATCACATCGGAGCGAAGCTGCACCATCGCGACGTGATCGGGGTGGCGCTGCGCCGCCTGCAGCACGATCTGTGCGGAGAAGAGCGCGCTAAGGTCCTTAAGGATCTGGAAAAAGAGCTGCGAAAAAACTGACCGAGCTTTGTACCGGATCGGGCTTACGCTTCTGCCCGCTTGCCAGGCTTCTTGACAGACTTTTTTGACCCGGCATCGCCGGCTGCTTCATCCGTAGCAGGCGGGGGCGGAACAACCCCCGACAACACGGCATTGAACAGTTCGGCCTTCTTAAGGTCCTTCTTGGAAGGCGGAGCTTGTTCGTTGCGATAATCGTGATCGCTGTAACAGGTGCGGCAGCGCACCTTGGCGGCGGCGCCGTTCAAAAGCGATACGACCGAGTGATTAGTCAGGCGCCGGCACTTGATACAAAAATCATCAATGACGTCGCCCAAGCGCGCATCCATGGTAGCTGCGACGAGTATATAACAGCCGGATAGCCCAACGCTGCTATTTGGACAGCCGTCGGCGCCACTCGAACAGCACGACACCCGCGGCCACGCTAACGTTCAGCGACGCAACCCCGCCGGAAGGACCTGCCGCCATTGGAATCGAAACAAGAGCGTCGCAATGGCGCGCCACAGTCTGGTGCAGTCCGCGCCCTTCGCTTCCCAGGACGATTGCCGTGGGCGCGTTGAATTCGATGCGATCGTAGGCTTGCTCGCCGCGCTCGTCGAGACCGTAGATCCAGTAGCCGCGCTCTTTCAGTTCTTCGAGCGCGCGACTAATGTTGGTAACGCGCACTACCGGAAGATAAGCCACAGCGCCGGCTGAGGTGCGGGCGACGGTTTCCGTCAGCCCGGCCGCTCGCCGTTCGGGGATCACCACAGCAGCGGCCCCAGCCGCGTGCGCTGTTCGCACGATCGCGCCCAGGTTGTGTGGATCTTCGACGCCGTCCAAGACGACGTGCAGCCCGCGCCCCGCTGTAGTCTGTTCGAGCGACGCATAGGCTTCCGCCGAGCGGAACGCCACCACTCCCTGATGAGCCGCGCTACCCGCCGCGCGGTCTAACTGGGTGCGTGGTTCGAAGCGCACCGGAATTCCACGCTCGCGGCACAGATCGATCAACTCCTGAAGACGCGGACTCGCCGCGCCCTTGGCCACCATGACTCGTTCAATCGAAAGTCCGGCGCGTAGTGCCTCCCGGACGGGATGGATTCCTGCCAGCGGGGACATTAGAATAAGGGTACTCTCATGAGCGAGCCCAAGATCGCGCCAATGACCATCACCCCGGAAGAGATTCCGGACAAATTGTATTTTCGAATCGGGGAGGTAGCACGCCTCGCGGCCATCAAGCCGTACGTGCTCCGTTTCTGGGAGACCGAGTTCCATGTGCTGGATCCCAAAAAGTCAGGCACCGGCCACCGCCTCTATCGCCGTAAGGACGTACAGTTGGTGTTCGAGATTAAGCAGCTGCTGTACGAAAAACGCTACACCATCGAAGGTGCGCGTAAGTTTCTGGAAGGCCGGGCCAAGAATGGTGACCCCACCACCGCACCGGCTTCAGAAGGGGGGTCGAAGCGAGCTCCCAGCAAGCAAGCCGGGTCAAGCAAGCCGGTCCAAACGGGGTTCTTCGATATTCCGTCTCCCCTGCTTGAAACCGTGCGCAAAGAATTGCTCGAAATTGCAGAGCTATTAAAATAGGGTAACCGCGCCGAATCCAGCGGTGAAATGAAACCTGCTGCCCTGTCCTGCCTGGCTCTCGACCCAAATCCGGCCGCCCATTAGCTTCACCAGGTTCGCGCAAATAGCCAGACCGAGGCCCGTGCCGCCATGACGGCGGGTGCTGGAGCCATCGGCCTGGACAAATGCCTCAAAGACGCGGGCCTGTTTCTCTGCCGGGATGCCGATTCCGGTATCGGCAACGCAAACGTTCAGCAGGACCTGTGACCCCTCTTCGAGCTCTAAACGAACGCTCACGGTCACGCCACCGTGCTCCGTGAACTTGATCGCGTTGCCGATCAGGTTGATCAGTACTTGGCTGAACGCCCGTGGGTCCCCCAACAACGCCGCGGGCACGTTCGGCTCCGCCTGACACCGCAACTCGAGCCCTTTTTGACTTGCCAAAAACGCCAGCGACCTTGCTGTCTCCTTGAGGACCTGCCGGAGATCGAACTCGATCCAGTTCAAGGTGACTTTGCGGGCATCCAGCTTGGAAAAGTCCAGCACGTCATTGATGATTTTAAGGAGCTCGTCGGCGGACCCTTTTACGATGGTGAGAAATTCGCGCTGTTCCGGACTCAACTCCGTATCCAGGACCGCCTCGGTCATGCCGAGGATGCCATTGAGCGGCGTCCGCAGCTCGTGGCTCATGTTGGCCACGAACTCGCCTTTCAGCCGGGCGACCTCTTCGGCTGCCTCCTTGGCGACACGCAATTCTTCGTTGGCTGTCTGCAATTCGGCAGTCCGCCGCGCCACCTGGGCCTCCAGCTGCGCGCGGCGACGCTCCAACTCCTGATCACGCTCCGCTAAGCGGGCGTTTTCGTCTTCGAGCAGGATCTTCCCCAGGGCGCTCGCGGTCTGTTCGCCGATGAAGGTCACGGCGGCGATCTCGTCGGCGCTGTGCTCATGCGGATCGCGATGGTGGACGTTGATGACGCCTATCGCCTTGCCCCGGGTCACGACAGGAACCGAGAGGAACGCCTGATACGTATCCTCGACCAAGCCGGCTACGGGTTTGAAGCGGGAATCCCGAGCGGCTTTGGAAGTCAGGGCAACGGGCGTTTGATGCTGAGCCACCCATCCAGTCACCCCTTCGCCTAGCTGCATCCTAAGGTTGCCCATGCGTGGATGCGGGACTTGGGAAGCACGCAATACAAAATCTCCAGTCGCCGATTCCAGGAGATATACGATGCAGGCATCGCAGGCGCACGCGTGCGCGGTCAGCATCACGATCTGACCCAGCATTTCGTCCACCGAAAGGTCGGAGTTGACGATCCGGCTTACGCGCCGGAACAGGGAGACATCGGTTTGGCCGGACGGGCCGTCCTCCGGGCGCATATTACGAGCGTAAGACCGTCGCTGCACGCGATCCAATCAATAATTTCTATCCACCCAATTGTTACGAGCCGTCCATTCGTTGCGCGTTGATTCGTGAATGAACGGCGGTCGATCGGCAATCGGTAGAATAAGTAACTTATGAACGCAAAGGTTCGCAAAGCTGTCTTCCCCGCGGCGGGTCTCGGTACGCGTTTTCTTCCAGCCACTAAGGCCCAGCCTAAGGAGATGCTTCCCCTGGTGGATAAGCCGCTAATCCAGTACGGAGTCGAGGAGGCCATACATTCCGGAGTCCAGAACATCATCATCGTCACGGGGCGCGGCAAGACCGCAATCGAAGATCACTTCGATGTCAGCTTCGAGCTGGAGCACTTGCTCGAAACCCGGGGGAAGAAGGATCTGCTGGCCACCGTGCGAGCGGTCTCGGACATGATCAACGTCTCGTATGTGCGCCAGAAGGAAGCGCTGGGGCTCGGTCATGCCGTTTTGCGGGCGCGCGAACTGGTGGGCGATGAGCCGTTCGCCGTAATCCTTTCCGACGACGTGATCGACGCCGAGGTTCCCGCCTTGAGGCAGTTACTCGATGTGTACGAGTTTTACGGTGCTCCGGTGCTCGCCCTCATGGAAGTTCCAAAGGAGAGTATTTCGGCGTATGGTGTGGTGGATGCCGAGCCGGTGAGCCACGCGGGCGGCGGCGACCGGCTATACCGGATTCGTAACCTGGTGGAAAAGCCGAAGCCTCAGGATGCTCCCTCGAATCTGGCGATCATTGGACGCTACGTGCTCACGCCGGATGTGTTCCGTTCCCTCGAGACTATCGAACCGGGCAGCGGTGGAGAACTGCAACTCACCGACGGACTGAAACACACGCTTCGCAGCCGCCCCATCTACGGGTATCGTTTTGAGGGCACACGCTACGACGCCGGCGACAAGCTCGGGTTCCTGAAGGCGACAGTGGAGTTCGCCCTGAAGCGACACGACCTGGGAGACCCCTTCCGCGCATACCTGAAATCGCTGCAGCTATAGGCAGGCGTGAGTTTGAGCATTGCCGGCGAATGTGCGCGAAACGCGCAGGAGCGTGGCTTAACTGCGGCGCATCTTGGTTGAATGGCTTCCATAAAAACAAAACCGGCCCCGATTTCTCGGGGCCGATTGGTTAAAACCTAAAACTAGCTAGCAGCGTTGGCTACTTCTTTTTCTTCGGTGCAGCCTTTTTCTTCGCAGCCGCTTTCTTCTTAGTTGCGTTCTTCATCGAGTGATTCTCCCTTTACATCAGATTAAG
>Ga0105239_10009115_pt1 | contig 11225 bp, 7 predicted proteins | sample KBSC44metaG_FD_92761 | JGI IMG/M metagenome (GOLD analysis project Ga0105239, IMG submission 92761) | Corn rhizosphere microbial communities from Kellogg Biological Station, Michigan, USA - KBS C4-4 metaG | ecosystem: Host-associated > Plants > Roots > Rhizosphere > Soil | place: Michigan, USA...
CACCGCTTCGATTTTGACCTTTCGCGGATTCTTGGCCAGCGGGTCGTCCAGTAGCGTCCGCGGAGTATTCAGCGCCTTCTCCAGGAACTCCACATTGTTTTTCTGCGTGATGACGATAGCGCCCTCAGCCACTACCGGCGGCAGCCCTCCGGTGTGATCGGAGTGCGGATGCGTGTCCATCACGTAACGGATCGGCTTGTTGGGGAACAGCTTCTTAATCTCGGCAATGTACGCCATACCACGCGCCACGGACTGCCCGGACTCCAGCATCATGACGTAGTCCTTGAATTCCACAACCACCGAATCGTAGCTGCCCGGCCCGGTGGTCAGCCTGTACAACCCATCGCCCAGCTTTTCCGTAGTGACGTTGAGAGAGGGCGGGCCGCCCGGCCCACCGCCGCCACGGGGTGCGGGCGCCGGCGCCAGCGCAGCCACATCGGCGGGATTCGCCTTCGCCGCCGTCACATCGACGTCAAAATACGGCCACCCACCGCGCGTCTGCACGATCTTCGCCGGAGCCATGACTCCGCCGAAATCCTTCCATCCCGAGTAGACGGCCAGGATGTGCATATCGCCCATAATGTTGTCACCCAGCCACGTCTCCACCCGCTCGACGATATTCTTGTCATTCACATATCCGTTAATGACGTAGCTCTTACCCGAAGCCGCCTTCACCGTCGGACTCCAACTCAGAACCGTATAGTTCTTGCCAGCGGCCTTGCCCCGGCTCGCCGTGGCGTTGTTCTCAGCCGCGCCCTTCAGAAAACCCCAGGGCGTAAGGTAAAACTCCAAGGAAGCGGCCCAGGGTTGCGAGACATCCGCCTGTTGCGGCGTGACCTGCTGGAAAAATGTTCCAGGCGTCAATGCCGTCGAACCACCGGGCCCGATATTGTTCGTGACTCCCGTGTGCCGCGAAGCCGGCGCCGTAAGGTCGATCACGCGGACGTAATTGTTGATCGGCCGCATCGGATCGTGCGGTCCCCGGCACGTCATGTCGGTAGAGTTGGCTCCGCACTGCTGGAACGCAACATCCTTCGCCGATCCCGAATACGTAATGGATTTCACATCGCCCAAGGCCTTTTGCGCATTGGCGATTACCGTCTTCGCATCCTGCGCCATGACGCTCCCGCAAAGGAACGCGACGCAGCTTGCGGCTACCAAAAGTTTTTTAAACACAGCTCCTCCTCTTATCAGCCCGATTACCAGGCAGAACTCACCCACCCCGGTTATTCTATACCTAAGTAGGGCGGGCCTCCGGGCCCGCGTTCGACCTCCAGGTCGAACCGCATCTCCCCGCCCGGCGACGTGACCAAAATCAATAACCATTAGTGGTCACAGTCAACATCGAATCAATATTCTCCTTGATAACATATGGGCTAAGATGGAACCCTAGTTGCACACTAGGTCGGCTTAAGCGATTCACAGAGCCGCACCGCACGGGCTCGGACTCTATTTTCAGATGCAAGGAGTCCATCATGGCTCAATGTTCACGATGCAACGCCGAAACCGAGTTGTACTGCAACGGAACGCCGGTTTGCCCCAGTTGCGATGGCGCTTCCAGGACCGATGTTCGGCAAAAGCTATTTTCAAATGATAGACACCCGGAGAATGATCGTCTGCCGCCGAATCTGGCGTCGAGCGAGCGCTAAATATTCAACCGATCCCCGGAACTGCTACCCCTGCTTCGAGTCTAGGCGCTCGAGTCCACGCGCGCCCACCAAATAGTGTGTATGATACCCGACGGGAGATAGCAGATGAAAACACTCTCTAGCCTGATCGTCCTTTCCGTGTCATTATCGCCGCTCACAGCGCAATGGCCGGGTCGCCCCACTCCGGGAGTGCCCCGAACAGCGGACGGCAAGCCCGACCTCTCCGCCCCCGCTCCCCGTTCCGCGGATGGCAGGCCGGATCTCTCCGGCGTCTGGCGGATCCACAAAAGCTATCTGCTCAACGCCGCGCCCGATCTCAAGCCGGAGGACGTGCAGCCCTGGGCAGCGGCCCTTTACAAACGAAGCGGGGATAATTTCCGCAACGACACCGACGGCATCAACTGTTTGCCGCCCGGCCCGAAGACCAGCACTTCCGTCGGCTCCCCCATGAAAATCGTGCAGACGCCGAATCTCGTCATCTTCCTGTACGAATACCAGACCCTTTTCCGCCAGGTCTTTACCGATGGCCGCGGCCTTCCGGAAGATCCCAACCCGACCTGGATGGGCTACTCAATTGGGCACTGGGAGGGCGACACGCTGGTGGTCACCACCACCGGTTATAACGACCGGACGTCTCTCGACCTGGGCGGGCATCCCCACTCCGAGGCCTTGCGCATGACCGAGCGCTTCCGCCGCCGCGACGCCGGCCACATCGACCTCCAGGTGACCATCGAGGACCCCAAAGCCTACAACCGGACGTGGACGCTTCCCGTCGATCTCGATTTGATGCCGGACGGTGAACTAATCGAGTTCATCTGTGAAAACCGCGATACCAAACAGCATCTGGTGGGCAAACGCGATGCGGAATTTGCCGTTTCCAAAGATGTGCTCGCCCAATACGCGGGAAGATACGATTCGTCTGAGTCCGCCGCAGGCGTTGTGGTCACTTTGGAAGGAGACCATCTGATGATCGATCCGGGCGGCATGGGAAAGATTCCCTTGGTCGCCATGTCGGAAAACACCTTCAGCATGGAAGGCAACGTCGTCGAATTCATCAAGGATGAAAAGGGCGCCGTCAGCAAAGTCGTCCAGCATTGGACCGAAGGTGATCGCTCCGCCTCTCGTAGGAAGTGAAAAGCGCTCCCACCGTAGCGAGGCCTACAATTTAATCTAAGGCTTCGGGAAACGATGGATTCCTTTCTGAAAGATGTGGCGCATTCACTGCGCATGTTCTCACGCAGCCCTAAATTCACCTTCGCCGCCATTGGTGCGCTCGCGCTTGGCATCGGAACAAATGTCGCGATTTTTTCCATCGTCAACTCAGTGTTATTACAGCCGCTCCACGCTCCGGACCCTGACCGTGTGGTGGCGTTCTCCGTTGGCCCGGAAGGCGCGCGCGCCTTTGCGTCGGATATTAAGTTCAACTTGTGGCGCGAGCAGTCGAGTGTTTTCGAGCAGCAGTCCGCGTATCGCACCAACACTCTTGATTTGACGGGCCTCGATCAGCCCTACAAGGTCAATGCGATCTATGTGACCGCGGATTATTTTAGTTTATTCGGCTTGCCCCTCGCGCAAGGCCGGAGTTTTAGCGCCGAAGAGGAGCTTCCGAACGGCCCGCATGTGGTCTTGCTAAGCCATGATTTTTGGCGAAAGTCACTGGGCGGAAGCCCGTCGATTCTCAGCAAAACGCTACTGCTCGGCGGAGAAGCGCACGAAGTGATCGGCGTCATGGCAAGCTCCGTCCGCACCGATATGGTTAAACAGCCGGATGTATGGCTGCCGTTTCCCATCGATCCCAACAGTACCGCGCAGGTTCACTACTTCCAGGCCGCGGGCCGCCTAAAGCCGGGCATCACGGTGGCGATGGCCAACGCTCAACTCCAAATCACGACGCAGGAATTCTGGCGGAGATATCCCGATTCGATTTCCACTCGCCGCGGAGACATTCTGGCCGTCCAGCGCCTCGAGGACGTTCTGGTGAAGAATGTTCGTTCGTCCCTGCTGACGCTATGGGCCGCGGTTGGCCTGGTTCTTCTCATCGCCTGCGCAAATGTCGCCAATTTGCTCCTCGTCCGCGCGACAGCAAGGCAGCGGGAAATCGCCATTCGAGTCGCGCTGGGCGCGTCCCCGGCGCGCATCGTCCGCCAGCTTCTTACGGAAAGCATCTCGCTGGCAACCGCGGGCGCCCTGCTCGGCTTGGCACTCGGTATCGCTGGTATCCGCTCTCTCCTCGCCATGAACGCCGTCATCTTGCCGCGCATCGGTGTCAGCGGAGCCAACGTGCCGGTGGACGCGCGGGTTGTCGTATTCACCATGATCCTGGCGCTGGGCACAGGCATTCTTTTCGGTTTGCTTCCGGCGCTCGAAGCAGCGCGGCTGGACGTGAATTCCCACTTGAAAGAAAGCGGCGGGCGAACGGGCAGCGGCTTCCGCCAAAATAAGGCGCGTTCCCTGCTGGTGATCAGCGAACTGAGTCTCTCTCTTCTCCTGCTGATCGGAGCCGCGCTACTCATCCGCACGTTGGTCGATTTGCGTTCCGTAAACCCCGGTTTCAGTTCGCAAAATATAGTTGCGGCGGAAGTGACGCTGGATCCGAAATTAGCCAAGACCGCCACTAAAGATCAAATTGTTCAGGACGTGCTCCGCCGCGTGAGCAACACGCCTGGCGTGGAGCGTGTGGCGGTCACCAATCTATTGCCCCTCAATGGCGATTTCAACAGCCTGCCCCTGATCGTTGTCGGCCGCCCGTTGACCGGCGCGGCTCATGGATTCGGCCGCTGGGTGTTCGTCTCGCCGGACTATTTCGATGTCCTCAAGATCCCCCTCATCAGCGGCCGGGTGTTCACGGTCTCTGACCGTCGCGGTGCACCCGGCGTGGCCGTCATTAACCAAAGCATGGCCCGCCAATTCTGGCCCTCTCGAAGCCCTCTTGGGGAACAGCTCTTGATCGCCAAGGGACTGGGCCCGAACTTTGAGGAGCCACCCCGCCAAATCGTCGGCGTCGTTGCCGATGTCCACGATGACACGCTCGATCAGAACGCCGCACCGGCCGTGTTTATCCCTATCGAACAGCGGCCTGGCCCGCCCACACTGAGCACTTCGATGTGGACCCTGGTCCGAACTCGCACGCCATCGCAATCCCTGAACGGCGCGATTCAGAACGAATTGCGGCAAGCCTCTGGCGGGCTGGCGATCGCACCGCTTGTCTCCATGGAACAGACCGTGGTGAAATCCACCGCCCGTCAGAGCTTCAACATGACTCTGATGGTTATCTTTGGCGTCTCGGCCCTGCTTTTAGCCGCGATTGGCATCTACGGCCTCATGGCCTACTCGGTGCAGCGGCGCACTCAAGAAATCGGAATTCGCTTGGCTCTCGGAGCCGGCCGCAGCGCCGTTCGTAACATGATCGTGAGGCAGGGCCTACACCTGATTGCCGCCGGCATCGTGATCGGCGTCGTCGCCGCGTTCGCCTTTTCCCGCGTCATGGAAAGCCTGCTCTTCGGAGTCAAGGCGCGCGATCCGCTGGTATTCATCCTCGCCCCGGTTGTGTTGGCCGGCGTCGCCCTGTTCGCCGTCTACCTTCCCGCGAGCCGCGCGAGCCGTGTCGATCCGGCTCAAGCACTGCGCTACGAATAAAGGCTGACCACGTTCACGCCGACGCGCTTCCAATAGCTAAGGTCGCAAGCTTTCGGCCATGGCTAAACATGCGTTCCACTGTGTGTCTCTCCAGGCTCCTCCCGCGGATCGCTCGAACACCTTCCATTGATAGAGCGCGCAAAGATTTCCGCACCAGGAGGAAATAGCGGTCAGCGCCAACGTGCGGCGTCGATTGAAGTACACATCCGAGAGCGTGAATAGGTCTGTTACATCACCGAATCGTCCGTCAGCGCTTCCCGGCGGCTTCTTCAAAGAGCGCGCCTCTTGGAACGCTCTCACCTCGTCCGCACTCAGCAAGACATAAGGCTTGGGGAGCATCAGCCGCGGACTAAGTTGTCGCTGCATACCTTCGCGAAGTGTGAAGTCCTCTAGCGCCTCGCGAAAGTCCGCCCCGCGGTCCGCCTCGCGCTCTTTGGGTGGCCGCACGCATGGCCAATGCGGGACTCCTGGCGCGGTCATAGCCGCAATCAAGTACCGTTTGTTATCGTCCGCGCCATGGCTGGTACGGGGATTCGTCAACATCAGAGAGTAAATCGCATAGACATCCTTCTCGCGCTCAGGGTCAGCTCGATTGACCTCCTGCTGGAAGGCGGGTGCGGTCGTAAAAATCACCAATAGCAAGGACGCCAAGCGCAACATAGTAGTCCCTTCCAAAATGCCTGACGCTCCGCCGCGTACAACCCCTACTGAATCGTCGACGGCAGGTGCTGGACGTCCCTTTCGTTTTCCAGGCAAATATAATCCAGCAGCTCCGTATCCGGCGCAAGGATCTGCGTAACCTTGATGCTCCACGGCTTGGTGTAGGCCTTGGCATCGTCCACCGTGAGCTCGATCTCCATCGTCCCGTAATTCAACCGCCGGAATTTTTCCCTGACCTTCGCCGCATCCGTGAGCGGACTCCCTCCGGTATCCAGCCACAGCCCATCGCGGAATCCAATCGTGTCGACCACCAGCGTGTCGCCTTCCCATTTCGCCGACGAGTAACCGTTCCACGACGGATTCGGATCGACAGGCAACGCCCGCCCATCCGTGAAGATCTGGCGGTAGCTGGCGTTATGTTCGTTCAGGATCACCAGCAGCCCTGGAATCTGAATCATCTTGCGGAACAAAGGAAAGGTTTCCAGGCGCACCATGCCGGGCGGATAGCAGCGGCTCAAAGGATCGTTGGGACGCCCCGCCGCGCGAGTCTTCCTCACCACCTCAGCGGCCCAAGGCTGATACGGCAGCCCGTCTTTAATGGAATTGCCGAAGTTGAAAAACTCCGGCGGCACCGAGACCTCGGTCGCGCAATACACGTTCTCGCCCTTAATGGTGCCATTGACCGCGTTGGCCACCGGACAAGCCAAACCCCAGATTCCGGAGAGATCCGGCTTGCCATCCGCAGTGCGCGGCGCCGGCGCGGCAAGATTCGGCTTGCCATCCGGCAGCCGAGGAATCCCCGGCGTTGCGTAATTCAACCACTGCGCCGAAAGCGGCGAGCAAATCAAGTAGATGGCAATCCCGACGACGATACGCATTGGACCCAATTCTACTTCGTTTTCGGTAGTGGTTCAGTTTGAGTTCTGTCCCCACCTGTTCAGACTATGGGGAAATTGGGGTCGTTGCGGACTTGTTCGGCTTGCCAGAGGTGGCGGCGGTCGTGAGTGGTCAAGTGCGCCAGGCGGGCGCCGAGGGGCAATTTGACCCACTTGAGAGGCCCGAACGGAGTCTTGGCTCGGGCCAGGTCGAGGCCGTCGGCTTTTTGAATGAGCTCGGTTAGGCGCGCGGCCATACGGAGGTAATCGGCTAGTGCTTTGGCAGCATCGACGTTAGGCGACGGCGTGTAAGCCTTGGCGGCCTTGAACTTGCGTTTCGGAGGGGGCTCCATGCTCTTCACAATCCAACTGCTCAGCCAGCCATAGCGGAAAGGGCCGTTGCCGATGATCCCTCTGGCACGCGCGGCTGCGATGGAGCTGGCGATGGCGTCGAAATATTGGTAGCCGAAGTTCAGGTGTTCCAGGTTCTGTGCGATGGACCATTTCCCGGGTTGAGGTCGCCAATTCATCTGCGCGGCGGAGAGACCCGCGGTTAGAGATTTGGCTTTCTCGATATTGGCGGCGTTCTCGTCCAGGAGTTTGCTCACCATATTTACAGGGTACATGGTAGTGAATCGCAAACATACTACGTGACTGACGTTGCATGTCAGACAAAATCGAACCGAAGGCCACGGGCCCTGCGCGCGCAGCGAGTTCCAACTGAACCACTACCTCGTTTTCAAAGAAACGTTGATCGCTCCGGCCTTTGGCTTCTTGCTCGCCTAACGCGAAGTGATCACTTTGGGTGTCACGTGGATCAAAGCGCCGGGATTGGAGTCTTCGAGCATCCACAGTGAGCCATCGGGGCCTTGTTCCACATCGCGGATGCGGCGGCCCACATCCCAGCGCTCGGCGGTTTTGGCGCCGCCATGGCCGTCAAAGAGGATGCGGTTGAGGGTCTTCGTCCCCATGCCGCCGATGAAGCCGCTGCCGTTCCATTGCGGGAAGGTCTGAGTGCTGCTGTAGAACATCAGACTGCCCGGCGCGATGACCGGAACCCAGTAAAGCACCGGCATCGCCAGCTCGGGCCGCGAGTCGGGCTTGGGAATGGGCACGCCATTATAGTTCTGGCCAAAGGAGACCAACGGCCAGCCATAATTCTTGCCCTTCTCGATCAGGTTCAGCTCATCGCCGCCGCGCGGGCCATGCTCCACCTCCCACAATTCGCCGGCGGGCGAAAACGCCATTCCGTAGGGCGTGCGGTGGCCGCTGGTCCAGGTTTCAGCCGGTGTCTCGTTGGGGCCGGGAAAGGTATAGATGCTGACCACCTTCGCGGTCTTGGCGGCTTCAGTGTCACTGGGCGGATCGATCAGAGGAATGCTAGCCGCGCCGGTTTTGCCGAAGTTAGGATTGCCCGGGGCGGGTTTGCCGTCGAGCGTCAGGCGCAGGATCTTGCCTTCGGGCTGACTTGGATCCTGGGCCGGGGTGAAGCGCTGGCGGTCGCCAACCGTGAGGAATAGATACTGGCCGTCGGGCGAGAAAGCGATCTGCCCGCCTTCCTGGCCGCCCTTGCCCCGGGGCAACTGCCGCCACAGCACCTCGAAGTTTTCGAGTTTAGCCGAAGTGGCGGTGGCGTTCAGCTTGGCGCGGGCCAGTGCCAGGCCGCCGCCGTAGTCACCCGGCTCGACATAGGTGAGATAGATACTCTGGTCGGTGGCGTAATGCGGCGAGAGGAAAACGCCCAGCATGCCGTTCTGGCCCTGCCAGTAGACGGGAGGCGTATTAGTCACCTGGATCTTTTCTCCCTGCTGGGACACCAGCCAAACGGGTCCGATCTTTTCGGTGATCAGCATGCGGCCATCCGGCAGGAAGGCCAGTCTCCAGGGCAGTTCAAATGTGCTCACCGTGGTCATGCTGAAGGGCAGTGAGGCTTCGGGCTTCTGGTCGCCCACATTGATCTGGGCCCAGGTCGCCACCGACGCCAGGGTGAAAAGCAACGCCGCTTTCGCCAATTTCATCGTCATTTCTCCTTGCTTTGGAAGCGCCCGACCTTTAAGCAATCCAGGGCGCCGTTGTTAATCGTACCCTTTACCATGGGGATCGTGCCAGAGTGCACTGTGAAAAGCTTCGGGCGCGGGCAACGCGCTACCAGCGATTGCGATCCGGAAGGCCTTAGCGAAGGGCGGCGAGCCGCCCTTCACCATAAGTGCCTAGTGCGCTCAGTTTACGATACGACGATCGTCCCGCCTCGAGTATCCCCACCAGGAGTCGTGAAGGAATAGCCGTAACTATAGTTTCCCTGGGCATTACCGTTGATTGTCCCGCTCCCTTGCCCGCCGTTGGCAGTTAGGGTTGGGCCGGTCGAACTGGTTGGCGGAGTAAAACAAGTTGGCGTTGTGTAGGTGATCGAGATCGACTGGCTAGAGTTATTGGTCCAAGTTACTGTGTCGCCGGGAGCGGCAGTTACGTTGCTGGAGCTGGGATAACCATTGGCATCGATGGTAATGGGATGGTTGACGGGTGCTGGCATGTATTTCTCCTATTCGTTGTGGTTCGTATGTGGTTACGTCTTGTGTAGCGCCGCTGCAGCGATCCGCACCGGATCGCGATTGAACGCTAATAAATCGTTTTATGGGGCGGCGTTATTATACGCGAATATTTCCGCGGATGGTACCTATCCGGTGATATTGCGGTTCACTTTACGAGCGGCATTAGTTTAGATAGCTCGGGATTACGCTCAAGCCGCTGGCGCGAGTATCCTAGTCCGAGGCTTTTCTTGGCGAAGACGATCGCGTTCGCACGCTCACCGAGCAGCTCATAAACTTCCGCCGCGGCTGCCTGTATTTCCGGACCCTCGGACGAGAGCGCGAGCGCGGTGGCCAGCCGCTGCCTGGCAAGTGGCTGATTGCCGGTCTTCGCGTAGTAGAGAGCCAGATCGCTGTGCACGAACGGATCGCGCGGGTTGTTCCTGCGCTCCTCTTCGGCAAGCTGAATGGCGGATGCAAACGTCTGCCTTGCCCGGTCATCCAGGCCATTCATCCATGAGTAGACATAGGCCAGGTTGCCCCTCACCATGTAGTTGCTGCCCGGCAGGTCGAGAGCTTTTTTGTAGGCGGAGATCGCATCGGGATAGCGCCCGGCGCGCGAGTATGCTGTTCCCAGGTTGGTGTACGCCATGTAGAGCCCCTTAGGCTTCAGCGCCACGGCCCGCTCGTACATGGTGATGGCCTCCGCGATCTTTCCGCTCTCGCTCAGCGCCGAGCCCAGGTTCACATAGGCGGCGGCATCATCCGGAGCGAGTCGAATGACGGTCTGCCATTCGCGAATCGCATCGGCGTAACGGCTGCGGCCGAACAGAAAATTCGCGTGAGCGTCAAGAATGAAGATGCTGTCCGGATCGAGCGTTAACGCCTTTCGAAATTCCCCTTCCGCATCAGCGAAGCGGCCCAACTTGTTGTACAACCCAGCCGTCGCCTGATGCGCTTCGGCGTCGTTGAAATCGATCTTGAGCGCCCGCTCGAAACTCGCCATGGCGAGGTCATTGTTGCCCCGAATCCCCTGGATACGGCCCCAGATCACCTGTACCGGCGCAAGTTCCGGGTTCAGGCGAAGCGCCTCCTGCGCATTCTTGCTTGCGGATTCCAGCAACGTCTTGTCTCCCGTGAGGGCGTAGCTGATCCGCTGGGCCTCGGCGAGGCGCGCGAAGCCGAGCGCGAATCCGGGATCGGCCGTCGTCGCGTTCGTGAATAATGCAACTGCCTCCGCTAGGTTATTTTCTTTATCCCAGCGCTTCATGAGCTCAATACCCTGCAGGTATTTATCGAATGCGCTGGAAGAGGCCGTGGCAGCGGCGGTGGTTGCCTTATTTCCGCGGGCTCCCTGGCCCTTCCAGTAATAGACAGCCGCGCCCGCAAGCACAAGAAAGAGGATGGCTGCGGCGATCGCGGCACGCGGGCCCTGCATCGCGGGCGGCAGCGGAAGGGTGAGGCGATTCAGAAGCGACGGACGAGTGTTGGTCCGGACCGTGACCCTCTCCGCTTGCACCGCCTCCATTGCCTCCAGGAATTCACGCATCGATGGATAGCGCTTTTCGGGCTCTTTCGCCAGCGCCTTGGCAAGTACGGAGCGGAACGGCTGCTGTACGTTATCCAGCGTCGGAATCCTGCCGTGAACAACCTTGTAGAGAACGCCTGGAACGGATTCCGCCTGAAATGTGCGCTGGCCGGTCAGCATCTCTAGTACCACAACTCCCAGCGACCAGATATCGCTACGGTGATCGGCAGTCTTTCCCAAAGCCTGTTCGGGGGACATGTAGGCCGGGGTGCCCATGCGGGCGCCGGTAGCCGTGAGATGCCCGGCGCCCGCCATGCTCGCCAGCCCGAAATCCACGATTTTCGCGATTCCC
>Ga0105239_10009118_pt1 | contig 11224 bp, 7 predicted proteins | sample KBSC44metaG_FD_92761 | JGI IMG/M metagenome (GOLD analysis project Ga0105239, IMG submission 92761) | Corn rhizosphere microbial communities from Kellogg Biological Station, Michigan, USA - KBS C4-4 metaG | ecosystem: Host-associated > Plants > Roots > Rhizosphere > Soil | place: Michigan, USA...
ACCTGGTTTTGAGGCCAGCAGATAAAGCAATTCGAATTCTTTTTTGGCTAAAACTACCTTAACCCCATCTTTATAAACCAAATATGCTTCGCGATCGATAACCAGGTTACCAATTTCCAATTTGTTATCAGGGGTGTCTTCTGCAGGAGCATTGCGGCGCAGGATAGCATTGATACGACTTACCAAAGCACGAGGCTTTATGGGTTTAGCTATATAATCATCAGCACCTACGTTAAAACCGGCAATTTCAGAATATTCTTCGCTGCGGGCGGTTAAAAATACCATAAATGTATTTTTAAACTCAGGCATGGTACGCATAATGCGACAAGCCTCGATGCCATCCATTTTGGGCATCATGATATCCAGTACGATAAGATCAGGCAGTGATTTTTTTGCTTCAGCAACGGCTTCCTGTCCGTTACGGGCCAAAAACACCTGATAACCTTCTTTTTTTAGATTATATTCGATCAGCTCTAAAATATCCGGTTCATCATCAACAATAAGTATTTTCTGTTTTGAGGAGTTGCTCATGGCACGTTAAATTTTTTGTATAAAAGTATACGCTTTACAAAAGCTAAAAGTTAAGCTAATATTAACAAATTGTTAAAGGTTACCTTATATTAACGATTTATTGAGGCTTACTAAATGTTTTGTTTAAAAAAGCTTCAAGATCGGCACCCGTGATGTTCTTGGCCACTATATTTCCCTGAGGATCAATGATAAAATTTGAAGGTATAGCTTCAATATGATAAAGCGTTTCTGTTGGGCCTTCAAATCCTTTCAGATCCGATCCATGTGCCCAGGTTAGTTTATCATCATCTATAGCTTTTTTCCAGGCTCCGGTCTCTTTATCCAATGATATACCCAGGATATTAAATCCCTTTGATTTAAAGGCATTGTATTGTTTTACTACATTAGGATTTTCCTGGCGGCATGGCATGCACCATGAGGCCCAAAAATCTATCATTACATATTTGCCTTTATAGTCAGATAGTTTTACAGGCTTACCATCAATACCACCGGTTGTAAAATCAGGCGCTTTATGACCAATAGAAACAGGTTTCACCTTTTCCATTTGCTTAATGTATTGCTGCACCCCTGGATTATCCTGAAAACTGCCTTTGATCTCATCTGCGTAAGTCACCAATTGAGGTTCGTATTTAAACACATCCAATGAAGTGGCTGCATAAAAACCGGCCAGAGATTTTTTATTATCGTTCACAAATTTGAGTACGGCGGTACCGTAGTCGGCCATATTTTTTTGAAATATGGGCATATATACCTTGAGCAGCGAATCTGATTGTTTACCCAAGGCTTGTGATTTTTCCTGGTATTCGGCAACCACCTTATTGTTTTTTTCGCCGTAAAAATTGCTGATCTTATTAAACTCCTTAATCTTATCAGAATCATCAGATCCGGTGATCACATAAGAATGGGTATTATCTTTCAGATCTGTACTGAAATCGATATCGTCACCATTTTTCGCGATCAGGTCATAAATAGCATCACCTACCCGCAGTTTATACAGATTGGCATAAGGCGCCTGGTGCTTGAACTGAAATTTACCATTCTCGCTCAAGGTGGTCGAGTCGATCACTTTTACCTGCGAACTGTCGGCTTCCAACAGGAAAACCATTTTCAGGGCCGCTGGATTCTTGATAGCTCCCGAAATAGTAAATGATGTTTTATCCTTACATGAAAACAGGAAAACGGTCAGTAAAAATATACCTAATGCTATAATGCGGTTTTTCATTTTTATTTTGATTCTAATTCTTTTATCAACAGCTGATTTGTTTTCTGCGGATCGATCTTGCCTTTAGAGCTTTTCATGATCTCGCCCATAAACAAGCCTAAAACGCCCTTTTTCCCTTTCTGGTATTCTTTAACCTTGTCGGGATATTTGGCGATGGCATCGCGTATAAAACGACTTACATCATCGGTATCCGCGCTGATCAACAGGTTAAGTTCTTTAGCCAGATCATCGGGTGTTTTACCCGGTTCTTTGATCATAGCAGGGAATAATTTGTGCGAAGCTACAGAATTATTTATCACGCCACTGTCAACAAGTTTGATCAGACCGGACAGATGCCTGGGTGTAACGCCAAAGTTACTGATGGAAACATCGTGGTCATTTAAATACGATTTCACAGCACCCATGATCCAGTTGGCAGCCGCTTTGTAATGATCGGTATGTTTGATCAATTCTTCAAAATATAAGGCCAGGTCACGTTCGGCCGTTATTACCGAAGCATCATAAGCCGAAAGACCGAGTTCTTCGATATATTTATGATATAACTGGTTTGGCAACGCGGGTAAACTTTTCCGAATGCTTTCCAGGTATTGTTCTGTTAGTCGTAATGGCGGCAGATCTGGCTCCGGGAAATAGCGGTAATCATTCGCCATTTCCTTTGAGCGTAAAACTGATGTTTCGCCGGTATCTGCATTAAAGTTTAATGTGTTTTGATCTATTCGGCCTCCATTCTCAATGATATCCACCTGGCGGGCAAATTCATGCTCAATGGCACGTTGTACGTTACGTATAGAGTTCAGGTTTTTTACTTCACAACGGTTACCATATTCGGTTGCGCCGTGCAGCCTAACCGAAATGTTGGCATCGCAACGCATACTACCTTCTTCCATATTACCATCGCAAATGTCCAGATAACGGAGTATTTTACGGGTTTCGGTCAAAAACTGACCAGCCTCCTCGGCGCTACGAATATCGGGCTGTGTCACGATCTCGATCAATGGCACCCCTGCCCTGTTCAGATCGATCAGTGAATCGGCATGATGCTGGTCGTGCATACTTTTACCGGCATCCTCTTCCATGTGAATATGGTGGATGGCGATATCTTTTTGTTTACCCTCGGCTAATCTTACAGGCACATATCCACCCAAACAAACCGGCGCCTGATCCTGTGTGATCTGGTAGCCTTTGGGTAGATCGGCGTAAAAGTAGTTTTTGCGGGCGAAGCTATTATTTAAATTGATGGTACAATTACAGGCAAGGCCCATTTTTACGGCATACTCCACCGCTCTTTTATTCAGGAACGGCAGCGTGCCCGGATGCCCCAACGATACGGCACTGATGTGATGGTTAGGTTCGGCACCAAAGGCTGCAGAATCGGCCGAAAATGCCTTACTTAAAGTGGATAATTGGGCATGTACTTCGAGGCCTACAACCAACTCGTACTTGTCACTTATCCCATTTGAGAGAACTGTCATAAAATAAAACTTCAGCTATAATTTTACTGATTGTAAGGTCAAATATATAAAAGTTAATACAGTATAATCACTATTTAACTATTAAACAACACATAAAATTTATATTAAAGCAGCACTTATAGCTATAATGAGCTTAACAATCCAAGTAAAACTATTGATTTGGTATAGTTTAAAAGAAGTACCCGATGGTTACGCTTTTATTTGAGCGTTTAATCTTATGAAAGGGATTGTTGAAAAAATATTTCAATGCTTTTAAACCTTTTGAATTTTGGCTCGTCTATCCATACAAATAAGCATTTATATCCCCAATATATATTAACAATTAAAAGACCGTCTATTACGCGGTCTTTTTTTGTTATGGGTAATTTTCAGGTAAGAGACGCATGTGATGCGTCTCTACGTTTATTTCCTGTAGAGACACATTACATGTGTCTCCTTAATATTATTATCCAATAAAGCTCTTCGCTTTTACCAAAGCAGCATCCAATCCGCTGGCATCACTGCCGCCCGCGGTTGCAAAGAATGGCTGACCACCGCCGCCGCCTTTGATTTCCTTGGCCAGTTCGCGTACAATATTCCCAGCGTTTAAACCTTTTTCTTTGACCAGGTTTTCTGCTATCATTACGGTAAGGCTTGGTTTGCCATCAAAATCGGCAGCCAGTACCAGGAACAGATCCGTTACGATATCTTTTAGCTGATAAGCCAGGTTTTTAACCGCCTCGGCATTAGGTAAAGCTACTTTTTGAGCGATGAAGTTGATGCCGTTGATGGCTTCCACCTTTTGTGCCAGCTCATTTTTTAGTCCTGATGATTTTTCCAGGATCGATTTCTCGATCTCTTTTTTCAGTTTGGCGTTCTCATCCAACAGGCTCTCTACACTTTTAGCCAGGTCCTTTGGATTTTTAAGCAGCTCTTTTAATTGGTCTATCAGCTGGTTTTGGTTGGTGATATACACTTCGGCAGCAACACCGGTGATGGCCTCAATACGGCGAACGCCGGCGGCTACGGCGCTTTCGGCCACAATTTTAAAGAAACCTATTTGCCCGGTAGCTTTTACATGCGTACCGCCGCAAAGCTCTTTACTAAATTCATCATCGAAAGTGATCACACGTACATATTCGCCGTATTTTTCGCCAAACAGCGCGGTTACGCCGCTGGTGATGGCTTCGGCATATAATACGCTGCGTTCTTCTTTTAAGGGGATATTTTCGCGTACTTTTTGGTTCACTATAGCTTCTATCTGCGCCAGCTCCTCATCGGTTACTTTGGCGAAATGTGAAAAATCGAAGCGCAGGTAATCGGCATTAACCAACGAACCTTTTTGGTTCACGTGGCTGCCCAAAACCTGTTTCATGGCGGCATGCAGCAGGTGCGTAGCCGAGTGGTTACTGTTGGTTTGACTGCGCAAAGCAGGATCAACAATAGCGGTTAAGGCATCGTCAATATCCTCAGGTAGTTTGTCTACATAATGCACGATGAGGCCATTCTCTTTCTTGGTATCTGTTACCATAATAATGGTACCATCCGGAAAAACCAGTTCGCCCCTATCGCCTACCTGGCCGCCGCTTTCGGCGTAGAAAGGTGTTTTATCCAGTACGATCTGGTATTGCTCTTTACCTTTGGCAGTTACCTTGCGATATTTAACCACATGGGCAATGGTTTCAGTTTCGTCATAACCGGTAAACTCAACGCTATCATTGTCTCTTAGAACAACCCAATCACCAGTATCAATGGCTGTAGCTGCTCGGGAGCGAAGCTTCTGTTCTTCTAAATAGAGTTTAAAACTCTCCACATCTACTTCATAACCTTTTTCTTTCGCAATCAGAATAGTTAAGTCTATTGGGAATCCATAAGTGTCATAAAGTATAAAAGCAGTATTACCTTCTACCAATTTAAGTAGAGGAAATTCCTTGGAAAAATCCGCATCCGTTTCATGTGCACCTGTTGTTTGGCTTATGAAATTCTCTTCTAATAACTTTAATCCCTTCTCCAATGTCCTCAAGAAAGAAACTTCTTCCTCTAAAACCACTTTCTGCACAAAATCCTTCTGAGCATAAAGGTTATCAAATACGCCTTTAAACTGTTCGGCCAGTAAAGGTACCAACTGGTTAAAGAACGGTTCTTTGAAACCTAAAGTTTGATAGCTATAACGAACTGCTCTGCGTAAAATACGACGGATCACATAACCTGCTTTATTGCTGGCCGGCAATTGTCCATCGGCGATGGCAAAGCTGATGGCGCGGATGTGGTCGGCTAATACGCGCATGGCTACTGCTTCGTTCCAGTCGGCATCACCGGGTTTGGCTTTGCTGTTATAGGTTTTATTGCTTTTTGCAGCGATAAACTGGATCATCGGCTGAAAAACATCCGTATCGTAGTTTGAGCTTTTGCCCTGCAGCACGCGCACCAGGCGCTCAAAGCCCATCCCTGTATCCACATGTTTAGCTGGCAACGGCTGCAATGCACCGCCTTTTAAGCGGTTAAACTGCATGAATACGTCATTCCAGATCTCTATCACCTGGTCATGGTCGGCATTTACCAGGGTGGCTCCGCTAACCTCGGCACGCTCGTTATCCGGGCGGCTGTCAAAGTGAACTTCGGAACAGGGGCCGCAGGGACCAGTTTCGCCCATTTCCCAGAAATTATCTTTTTTGTTGCCGGGCAGGATGTGATCTTCCGCAACCAGGGCTTTCCATAGGTCGTAGGTTTCGGTATCTTTTTCCAGGCCTTCCTTGTCGTCACCTTCAAAATAGGTTACATACAGGCGGTCTTTAGGCAATTTATAAACTTCGGTGAGCAGCTCCCAGCTCCAGGCAATGGCTTCTTTTTTAAAATAGTCGCCAAAGCTCCAGTTGCCCAGCATCTCGAACATGGTATGGTGATAGGTATCAATACCTACCTCTTCCAGGTCGTTATGTTTGCCGGATACGCGCAGGCAGCGTTGTGTATCGGCTACGCGGGGTGCTTTCGCGGGGGCTTCGCCTAAAAATATATCTTTAAACTGGTTCATCCCCGCGTTAGTGAACATGAGGGTGGGGTCGTTTTTTATTACAATAGGTGCAGAAGGCACAATGATATGCCCTTTGGAAACAAAAAAATCAAGAAAAGCTTGTCGTATTTCGGTAGCTGTCATGTAAGTACTTTATTATCAAAACCAGTATAGTGCACGAAAGTTCATGCGGTGTATTTTATTTATTACAATTTTGTAAGATTTGTAATAAATTTCGAGCAAATGTAATTTATTTATTGCAAAATATGGATGTCATGCGGAGCTTGTCGAAGCATCGTGGGCAAGCCTCTCCGCGCGGGTCTTCGACAAGCTCAGACTGACAGGCCTGCCACCTCCTAAAAACTTTTTAAACCTTAAATTTTAACACTTTTCTGCTCAAAAACGGGGTAAAAACAGCTCAAAATCACTCAAAAAACCTTCATTTTAACACTTTTTAACAAATTTTAACATGATTTTAACGTGTTTTTAAAACTTTAAAAAGTATTAAACAATTGACATTCAATTAACTACACAAAAACAGGTCGATTTTTGTTCTGTTTTTCTCCTTAACAAAACAGCCCGGTTTTCCTTTTTGATCAGAAAAACCGGGCTGGTGTATATACAAATATACGCAATATCGGGCAGAATATCTACTCCAATAATCGGGTTATTTTAGTGAACTCAGATCCAATTTCTTTAAAAAATCCTGTAGCTCTGAAAGACTGTAGCCTTCGCCTTGCAAAGTGATGGCATAGCGATCGCTATGTATAAACTTAAGGGAAGAACTTACACTGGAGGCGCTTTTGGTATCTTCTGTAGAATAACGCACACCATCTACCTCGATGTTTTTGCTGATAGTACCATTTGATTCTGATTCAGTTTGCATACTCAGCCCCATAGCCAATAAGCTAACCACAGCACTACCCGATTCACCGGCGCCATCTAAAATGCTCACATGGATAGTTTTGTTATCTTCTTTTGCATATTCTGCATCCGCAGCAACAATATCGGCCACGGTACCGCCAGCACTGTAGCTTTTTCTTTTGAAATCGCCCACAGTTTCGGGTACCACCGCTTTCAGTTCCTCTACAGTTGCCGGTGTCAGCTTTTTAAGTTTCTCTGTCTGGTCTTTTAATTTCTCACCAGATTTTGCCAGTTTATCCAGATTGCTGGCACCTTCTACTAATTTACCAAGGCCTGATTTTTCTTCAGTTTCTTTTTTGGGAGAGTTGCCACAGGATGTTAGCGCAAAAAGCAATGCTACGGCTAAAATTGTTTTGTTTAACATATAGATAAGATTTAAAATGTGTTGCCAAACATAATAAATTACCGATAATTAGTATATAAAATTTTGGCTCTGCCGCTATTTTGCGTATTTCCCGCAAGTCCTGTACTTGAGGATAATACAGATGACCGACTTGTGCTTTTCAGGACTTATATTTTTACGAAATCATAAATTCAAAATAAAATTTATCTTTGCGTATGCCTTATAAAGACCGCGAAATAAGCAAGATGTATTACACCATGGGCGAGGTATCGGCCATGTTTGATGTGAATCAGTCGCTTATCCGTTTCTATGAGAAGGAATTTGATGTGCTGCAGCCCAAAAAGAATAAGAAGGGCAATCGTTATTTTACCCCTGAAGATATCGAGAATTTCAAGATCATCTTTCACCTCATCCGCGATAAAGGCTACACCTTAAATGGTGCCAAAGAACACCTGAAGCATAACATGAGCGATACCAAAGAGAACCAGCGCGTGATCGATTCGCTCGAAAACATCAAAAAATTCCTGCTCGAAGTGAGGGATGAGTTATAGATATGAGACGTGAGATATGAGATTTGAGATACACATATAAGGTTTTCCTAAAGACAAAATGTCTCAAATCTCATATCTCAAATCTCATATCTTACCCAATAAAGGCGAAATCCCGGTTGTTATTCTGCTTATACCTTTTTTATTGGGATTGGCCACGGGGATCCGGTTTATATCGGCCATTTATTTACCTGCCTTAGCCATTGCTTTTATCAGTCTCGCTATCGTATTTGTTGTGCTGAATTTAAACTACCAACGGTTAGTTATTTACAAAACCCGGTGGATTGGCGGCCTGTTGATGGGCCTTATTTTATTTTCGGCCGGATGGATCAGTGTGATCAGTTATAACGAATTGAATAACCGGCAGCATTTTTCGAAAATACGGTCGCAATACCTGGTGGTAAGCATCAATAACGAGCCCCAGTTTAAAAACGGATTGGTACGCTTTACGGCTACCGTTCGTCAAAGCATCAACCACCGGCAAACCGTGGATGCCAACGGTACTTTGCTCCTTGCTCTGAAAGACAGTGATGCCGTAGCCCTGCAATATGGCGACGAACTGCTGGTTCCCGCCACCTATACCCCTGTCGACCCTCCTTTTAACCCGGCCGAGTTTAATTATAAAAAGTACCTGGCGCATCAGAATATCTATTACCAGGTATTTTTATTCCCGGGGCAGTACAAGCTTTTAAAGCATGATACCGGCAATCCCTTTATAGCCTATGCCTTAAAACTGCGGCAGCAAATGGTGGTACTGTTTAAACAAAAGCTCCATGATCCTAACGCCATCGCTGTAGCCTCGACTCTGATACTGGGTTACAAAGCCGACCTGAGCAATGAAGTTTTACAGGCTTATTCTAAAACAGGCACCATCCATGTATTATCGGTATCGGGTGCGCACGTAGCCATTATTTATCTTTTGATGCAATGGTTGCTGGGCTTTTTAAACCGCTACAAATATGGCAGGCTTTTAAAAATGACGCTGATGATCCTGCTGATAGGTTATTACGCCATGTTAACGGGCTTTTCGCCGGCGGTTTGCCGGGCCGCTGTGATGATCAGTATGGTTATTATAGGGAATACATTCGTGCGGCATATTAATATGCTCAACATCCTGGCTATATCGGCCCTGTTACTGCTGTTATACGATCCGTTTTTTATAACCGATGTAGGTTTCCAGCTCTCCTATCTTTCCGTAGCCGGATTGATCGTACTACAGCCGGTAGTATATCAATGGTTCAAATTCAAAAACAAATGGGCAGATAAACTTTGGGCGCTGTGTTCGGTATCTGTAGCCGCGCAGGTAATTACTTTTCCCTTAAGCGCTTACTATTTTCACCAGTTCCCGGTTTATTTTTTGCTAAGCAACCTGCTCATTATTATCCCTACCATGATTATTATGTACAGCGGAATAACCTATTTATTATTGGCCTGGGTGCCCTGGCTGTCAACCACGCTGGCATGGGTATTGGAGAAATCAATACTACTGATGAATAAAGCGTTAAGCATTATTGAACACGCTCCATTTGCCAGCATCAACAAAATATGGTTTACCACGGCCGAGTACCTGCTTACCTATGCTTTGATCATCAGCCTGTTTTATTTTTTATATGATAAAAAATCATGGTTGCTTAAATTGAGCATGGCCTGCCTGTTTTTGCTTTGTGTAAGTATCAGCGTAAAAAGATATAAGGCCGATAACAGCAACTCCGTTGCCTTTTTGAACCTGCGCAAAAATACCGGTATGGTTTTTAAAAGTGGCGATAAAGCGGTTGTATTGACCAACCTTGCCGATACCGACAAAAACTATAAATATTCTATACAGCCCTATCTTGATAGCTGCAAAATAAGTCGGGCCGATGTGTATACCCTTGATCAGGGCATCAGCAAAAATTATCTAAAGAAACACGGCGATTTTATCCAGTTCAATCATCAAAAAATTCTGCTGTTTGACAAACAATTGCTCAATATACAGTTGCCCGAAAAATTAAAAACCGATTATTTGTATATCACGGGTAACCCGTATACAGACCTGAACCTGATCAACAAGAATTATGATTATCAAACACTTGTAATTGACGGCAGCAATAACGGCAAGCTTATTGAGCTGCTTGAACAACAAGCGAAGGAAAAGCATATAAATTATAGCGTATTAAAGCGTAACATTTCGTTAATTGCCGTATCTAACTGAAAAAATTAAACCAAACACTAATAAATTTGTCTTTTAATCAAAAACAGGTAAATTGGTATAAATCAAACAAAAACTATGAATATTAAATTTTTTAATGTTGCCCTGGGCCTGGCTCTTACCGCAACAGCCATGAGCGCCAGCGCGCAGAAAAAATACACCCAAGGTACTGTTAACTTTACTACCAATATGAGGGGTCAGGAAGTTAATGCGAAAGGGTATTTCCGTGCCGACTCAAACGCGTTCACATTTACAGCAGGTCCTGCTACTATAAAAATATTAACCGATGTAAGCGGAAAATCTATGGCTATATTGGTTGACGTTCCTGTTGCCAGCATTAAAAAAGCAGCTATCGCTACACCAGATGAAGTAGATCAGGCAATGGCAGATATGCCAACCTTTACTTTCGCACCATCAACCGAAGCTAAACAGATCTCGGGTTTTAACTGCAAGAAAGTAGTAGCAACAGATTCAAAAACTAAAAAGACCTATGACATCTGGATCACCAACGATGTAGTTGTTCCGATAACCGGTATTGCCAAATACTACAGGGAAATAGGTGGCTTCCCGGTACAATATACTTCATTTAGCCAGGGCCAAAGCACTGATGTTACTGTTAAGAGCATCGTTGACGAGAAAGCTCCTGCGGGCACATTCGGTATTCCGGCTGATTTTGAAAAAATATCTCTGGATGATCTGAAAGCCATGAGCGGCGGCAGATAAAAATTAGTATCAAGTAGTTAGTATCAAGTATCACGACCTTTAAAATATGATCTTATAATCAAGTCAGCAAAAAATCTTGATACTTGATACTAACTACTTGATACCGGCCTCCCTTCAATAACAATTCATTAAAGGTTTCTTAACATTGAGGTTAAAGTACTACTTTTGTACCCCTTTATGTTAAGAAACCTTTTTAGTATAATCAGATTTTTTATATTCTGGCTGCTGTTCTTCGTGATCACGCGGCTCACGTTTGAATTATACTTTTTTTATAAAGTTCGCGG
>Ga0105239_10009119_pt1 | contig 11224 bp, 12 predicted proteins | sample KBSC44metaG_FD_92761 | JGI IMG/M metagenome (GOLD analysis project Ga0105239, IMG submission 92761) | Corn rhizosphere microbial communities from Kellogg Biological Station, Michigan, USA - KBS C4-4 metaG | ecosystem: Host-associated > Plants > Roots > Rhizosphere > Soil | place: Michigan, USA...
AGACTCCCATTCTTCTCCCATATAGGCATCAAGTTCGGTGAATAATCTGGTCGGCCGCATGATGACATCACTAGTTGGGTCATTCAGGAATGGACAGCAGTGCTTGCCCAGCCAAAGCCCAACGATTGATTCGAAGCAGTTCTCGAATATTTCATCGAGCCATCGTCCAGTTGCGTCATTCGGCGAGTCAGCTGGTGAGGCGCCGAAAGATCTGCCCTTCCATTCATTGTGCACAGCGAATGGTTCGCTAGAGATACTGTTGATCTGTGAGTAATAACGAAGGCAAGTGGCATGACACCATTTACCTTGAATGTCTGGGGAGCCGCTGGCTGGTATATTTTTCGGCGAGCCTGAGGACAGGCTCACAGCCAAAAATACTGCTTGTCGTCTCTGGTGAATCATACGAAACCACTGATTCGATGGTTGTGGTAGACATTGACCGAGATTCCCGGCGAGGCTTTGGAGCAACCTTCTTTACATTATTGATCCACTGCGATGTTTTGGTTCAGCCATATTCGAAGACGAAATATAACAACGGTCACGGAATAATAATCATACCTCAAAAGTGCACCGCCGCTTTCTCCGCGTACATCTAGAACATGATCCTGTCCAGTTTGATTTTCCAGGCTGATGCCCAACACGGGTAGCGTCACAAGCCACCCTCGAATTCCGACATGCATCACAACTGGAGAACTGCGTCCGCTTGGGACCACCCATTTGTGGCATTATTGTAGGCATGTCGACTGGGACTCTAGCAATCTGACCAGAAAATAAAAGAAGCCAAAAGTTGTCAATGATGTGGAGGAGAGACTCCACGGATGTACTTAGGAGCACGAATATTCTGGGGGAGGAGATGAGGCACACGGCTTGTATTCTGGATTCTGTTTGCTAGCAGTAGCCAACTCCGTACACTCTCACCCATCAGCATTCGCTAGTGGAACCGAGACAACACCTGGGAGTTTTAGTGGCACCCAATTAAAACACAAGCGAAGCCGCGAACGCCCCGAAGTGGTCTAACAAGACTTTTCGGGAGGTCCGTGTTTGGCATAAAACCGTGAAGAAAGCGGGATATTCGGAGGAATTAGGCAGCCTAGGCGTTTGCGATGTTCTTTGATGTGCTCTCAAGTGTTCAACTCGGAGGACGATCGTCAATATCTATTGGCCCTCCCGCTTCGTAATCGTTCATTACCTCCCGAGGTCCTCCGCCGTGCAGTTGCGAAACTGGGGTATGAACGATGCAGGACAAGGCTCATCAAAGCTTCTGGGCGAGGTAATGGCGGTAATTGCTTTGGCCTAGCATTCTGGCGTAGCCAGTGCCTTGACTCTTCAGTAATGTGGGCGATGCCACTGGCCAGAATCAACGGCATGGCAAGAACTATTGAAGACAGGCTCGCACATTCTCGATGGAGAAAGAGATTGCAAGGCTTTGCGCCCCAGGTTTGGCGGCCAACCCCCGGGAGAACTTTCTTAACCTCGGCCTGGGGTTAAGGCGGCCTGGAAATAGGCGCCAATCCCTGGATCCCCACGCTAGGTGAGTCCCATGGAGGGATGGGCTGATTCGAGGGGCCGAGGGGCCGTGAGATACGCATGCTCGAGCGACTGGCTGCAGCGGGCATCGGCTTTAAACCCTTACGCCGATTTATGCCGACTCGTACTTCTTTGTCCTCATATGTATGGACCATGCATAACATTCAACCTGACAAAGCCCAAGAAATCTCTGAGGATGATGTACATGAAATACATTTGTCAGTGCAGCTGAGCGAGGCCCACGCGTCTAAACACCTCATTCCCAACTAGTATTCCGTTACATTGTGAATTGGCGCATCAGGACCCACCAGCCGCCCACGACATTCGCCAAAGCCCAGAACATGCTTGCCATCAGCATCGTCGCACCAAGCCGATAGTATGACAGAATCGCCGTCGAGGAGGTAGCCCACCTCAACTCCACCTTCAAATTGTAGAGGCTTGGTTGCATGTTGCGTTGCTTCAAATAAGCAGCCCAACTCGAACTTTTTGCCATCCTCACCGACGCCATCTCCCGAGATGGTTCCAGTGCCCATCGTATCGCCCGTGCGGATACCACAATTTGCCGAAGCGTGATGCGTAAGCTGTTGGAAGGGGGTCCAGTACAGGTAACTCAGGTTGCTTGTGCAAAGCTTATGGCGCCTCCCATCTCGTTCGAGATGGACGGCCAATTTGACGTCGAAGGTTCCGCGCTCAAAGTCGGCGAATCTCAAATGCTCAAGCGGGTTTGTTTTGTGCTTGGGCGCAGTTCGGAATGCATCCAGAGCATCCAATGTGATAACCCAGGGAGAAATCGTTGTGCCAAAAGACTTGGAGTTGAAAGGACCCAAGGGAGGCATTTCGTGGATCTGGATGTCTCGGCTTGACCAGTCGTTCAAGAGAACGAATCCAAAAATGTGATCGGGAGCATCGTCCACTTTCATTGTTTCTCCGTATGGGACTGATTTCGAGACGATATAGCCCATCTCCAGCTCGAAATCGACCAGTTTGGACACGCCATATTCGGCCTCCTTGTTCCCAGGCTTCCAGAATACTCCCCTTGGTCGACGAACCAGTGATGGGGACGGGATGACGCTTGAGGCTCTTCCATTATATGCAGATGGCGCATTGAAGAAGTTTTCTGGGATCTTACCACCACTCATCGGCGAGCACTGTACATTTGTCAATAGGTCACTCCTGCCACGAAACGAGCGACTCACATTTTGACAGTGCTCTAGCGAGCAAAAGAAGTCGGTGTAGCCAGGAATGTTTACCGGTAAGTGCAATTGGACCTCAGACAACTTATATGCGATCTCCTCGGGCAGCGATCCGTCTTTAAGTGCCGATATAAGTTGCTCTCGCACTGCTGTTCTTGTCTTGGCGGGTAGGGCTGCAAAGCTATTGAGATTTATCTGTGAGGAAGTTCAGCGAAATCCGAACGTCAAGGCGCAGTTCTGGAGTGCGTGCTGAAGCATACCTGTGACAAGGCTTCCTTTACCGAAGCGTCCTCAAAGAAACCCGAGTTGCCCAACTTCCGTAGGTCCAGGGCGTAATCTCCAATTGCCGTTGCACATCGCGGCGAAGAATCCTGCTTTGTTGAGATCACTCCAAACGGTATGTTTTGCAGGGTGAACGGACAGCCCTCGGGCACTGTAGATTTGAATCCCATCCTTCCAGACTGAGTAGTAATTTGACAAGGGAGATATGATAAGGCCTCTACAAGTCGTCGTGGTTATTCTCTCCCAAACACTTGTAGCTTATTCTTTATTGATATTCGCCGCTCCCCCACAGATCCCGATCTAAAGGCGGTAAGCCGAGAGGATTTACGGTGCTCGGTCTCCAGCCACCAATTAAGGGCATCCAAGCATCGGATCCGATGTTCGTACTAATTTTTACCCACTTTACAACGGGGTTGTCAAGCTTTAAAAGGACTGAGATCGTTTCCCGTCCTTTGTACGGAGTACCTCGTACGTTCGGAGAACCCAGAAAATGAAACGTTTCTGGACTCTGGCAATTCATCCGATCACATGACAGGCGTGATATACTATCTATCGAGAGCCTATGGGCTCGGGAAGTGTGGACGGTGGATCGAAATGACGATCGGATGTTCTCAGTTTGGCCATGCCCTTATTAAGAACCCCGCACATGAAGCCCGTGGCCATATCGTTCAACTCAATATAAGTCGCTGAACCACCCGACTCGCAAGGCAGAATAGGTTTTACCAACGACTCTCAGCGCTTTTGGAGTCAAGTACTCATTGCGATTCCCAGGTGTGAAAGCGATCAGATATGGCGTCTTACTTTCCCGATCCTCGACGCATCGTCACGGGCCACGATGAACAAGGCAACGCAATCGTCTTGAAGGACAGTCAGGTCCCGTGTGTCCCTATAAGTAGCGATGCGAACTTTGCCGTGTTATGGGAGACGTATCAGTTTCCTGCCGACCTTAACAACAATGACGACCCTATCGAGACGCGAACCACAAATCTGGCCAATGATAAAGGCGTCGTCCTGAGAATTGTGGATATCCCTCCAAATACGGTGACTGTAGGTCTCAGCCTGCCGCTTTCTAGACATGCCATTCACATAGCGAGCAGATGTTCCATCGCACAGTCTCTTTAGATTTTGGGATCCTATTCGAAGGAGAACTTGAGTGGTACGAATATTGTGATGGCGTGTGGAGCATCGATTAATTGTGACGCATAGCCGGCTTGACAATGATGTCGTGATTCATATGAAAGCTGGGGATGTTTGTGTCCAGCGAGGAACCATTCACGGATGGACGAACCCCAGCTCGAAACCAGCGAGAATATACTTTGTCTTGATAGGTAAGATCTCCTCCCGTGAGAGCGCCGGCGGGTTAATTAACGGCCCTCCAGCTGCTGAGCCTATCAAAATCGGAGACAAGGTTTTCGGAGAAACTGGTTTCAAACATGAAGATGTATCTTCAGGGGGTAAGTAGAGGCTGTTGACTCCATGATATTGGTGACAGCGTCAATCAAATGAAATACCAATTTCGATCACGTGGATCGGCCAGTTCCTGGAAGAATTACCGATCCTCTCGCTTTTCCAATTCATTTTGGGCAAACTCCCACGCATTGCGGCAACTATCCAGCCGTGGAGCGGTCCAGAGGAATCTCTGGATGACGGTGACAACATCATTCCATTGAAGATGGTGAAATCGTTCCGCGGTTTCCATTAGTAAGACATATCTTGAGTCATTTCGAGGATTGGTGTTGATATGGGTCGTCCGTGGAGGAAACATCGTCCCTGCAAGGTCCAGCGACACCCATAGAAAGCACCCGGCTAGGTCAGTATCCACAAACTTGGATTGCCATGAGAGTAACTCCAAGGAGTGGTGTCGAACTTGCTGAACAAAAAGCGGACTGAACCGCTCGGAGCGCGTGCAGCTGACTACCGCAATGAGAATGCCAATGCAACACACCCGCTCAACGACAGTGAGATCATCGCATGCAAGGAGCCGGACACAGTACTCTGCTTCCTGTAAATTTGCCGCATTGACCTCTCTCCCACGCTTGACGCTGATAACTTGATTTATACATGCTTGTTTCGTAACCACCCTGTGGAGCAAAGTGATGACTGGTACGCTGAGCCGATAGTTCAGCGTCAAGTCTCGAAATCCAGATGGGAGGGCAGATATCATCTGGCCAAGCTCTGCGATAGGTTCTCGGTTGTATGGGTACCTCAGATCCAGATCTTCTAAAGATTCTGGCATCGATTGGTCGATTTGGTGCGTGCTTGAGACATTTACTTGATTCTGTGACATGTATGCCCAGAAGCTTTCGAGGCTGCGGTCGATGTCAGCTGAAGAATGCCTCAGATACCAGAATGATGACTTACCCAACAAGGTACGGTTTCAAAATCCTAGGCCATCCAAGCTTGTCAAGGCCACCTCGGAGTGAAACGATACGTCTTATGCCACCAATATGCATTTCGAACGCTGCAAGATCATTCAAGAGGTACTGCAGACTATCAATCAGTGACACCAATCCTAGACGTCCTCATGTGCCATGAGCAGGGACGACTTACATCAACACCCATCAACGCAACGATGGCAAACAGGACAGAATCCTTTACGTATCCGTCCGGCTCGAGGAGAATGTTTCGCAGTCTGTGGAGCGCCCGACTGTAGTGATACATCGCGTCCTTGTCAGGCCCATTCAACGCCCAGTTCTGGATTGTCAGGTTTGCTTGTGACAAGGCGATGATTGCTTCGAACATCACGGACTCTTGAAGAGCATATTGAAAGTATCTTTGGAGCAACACTGTCCCTGTCTTCAGGGAGAGCACTTCCGGGCGGATAACATGGGCTGGTCCATAGAACCCAACGACTATCTTATCAGCAAGTTGAACATCCTCCGAGGCTTAGGACTCACAGAAATCAATAGCGGCTGGGATGCAAGCTCGGAATTCAATGGGATAGGCATTGAATGGATCAGAGCGATAACCATGCCCATCATGCACCACCACCTCCAACTTGGGTGCGGGAGAGTGTTGCTTTGAGGCAGAGATCGGCGGCTGGGGAGACTTCCGCCTACGAAGGGGTAGAGAATTGAGTTCTCCATGGGTTTTCTCGCCAGCGCCAGAGAACACAGCTTGCGAGGGCTGCGATGTACTTGTTTGAGAGTCATGTGTCTTTATTCCCCTCCTTGCCGAAGGTTTAGAACGATTCCTGAAATGAGTGCCAATGTAGGAAGCAACCGTCCGACGGTTTTGGCGATTACTTTGTTCCGAAGGGTGCGTATAATTGATGAACGTAGGCTCAGGCATGCTTGCTCAAAAGCGTGTGAAGACGAAGCCAACCGTTCCTAGTATGTACTTGCACCTGGGATACTCTTGGTATTCGTGGAGGGGGAGATGTGATATATCCGTACACACCCTGGATTCAGGCACCTAAATCACTCTGCTCAAGTCTGACTTTGCCATTTCGATACGGGGGGCGCATGATACTCCAATCCCAGCCTTACCATATCTCTCTATCTCTAAATTAGCAGGTCGCCGGGAGTTTAATGACTGTGAACTGGGGTCAAGTCGTACCGGATGGTGTCGAAATCACTCCATACCCATCGTAGCTCCGCGGATGTTGCTTGGGTTTGGTCATGCACAAACGGGTCCGAATTCAACTTCGCACACAACAGCGAGATTGGAGTGCAAAATGGCCCTAGAGAGATGAACTCAGCTATACTTGGAAATGGGTCATTGTTTCACAAGGGCATTAACCTGCGCCTTACTTCCAGTTTCTGCTTGCCCGGCGCACAAAACTATTACTTAAGCGTGTGTAGCGGCGTGAGGTTGGCTCCTCAAAATTTGGGTTGTTTGTGGCACTTACTGGTAGCCACGAATCCACGATGCTGCATTTATAGTGTGTTTGTCAGCATCGCCGCCATCGCGACCGGCCTTTGACCCACAAACCCACAAGGTGAAGACTTCGTCAGTTACGGGGCTACTTGATGATATTAGGGGACAAAACCCTAACGGTTGAATGACATGCCGTCCAATCAGCCACCTGGGGACCTTTTGCCATGTAAAAATACCAAGGCCGAATGATTTGTCAATTGTAAATTCTGCTTTCAGGCTTATGCTAAATTCATCTCCCCAAACGGTGCTCGTGCCCATCTCTAGGGCTGAGTATGTACTTCAGTCATGTTCAATTCAAGTGGCATGCTAAATGATCATCAAATGGACCATGGCTGACTCGACTGGCCCATGTATGCTACGCAGAGACCTTGCTTAGATGAGCCTCCCAACTCCATTTTGCCCGCAACACTGCCAATCCTCCACTCTGAGTCTCCACCGTTCGGCCCCGGCCTCTGTCGTTGGTATCAGTGCCATGGATCGGTTGTAGCGGCCAGCCCTGAGGGACAGGGTTAAGATAGTCAATAACTCCTGGAGCAAGAGTAGTGCTTTGCTCAATGACTGACATCGCATCCTGATTGGGTTCCTCAAATTTCCACCACATGCCAAAGCGACCTTGTCCATCTTTGGTTGCTGAAGCCGCTGCTGCGTTATGTGAAATCCACTTTTCGTAGGCACTGCAACGCGCAAGATGGTATTGATAAACCTCCTCATCAAACTGCGTCCCTTCTGCAGAGGTGAACGCTTCTTCCTGAGGCCACAATGGACGACAGAATTCGGAGAGATGGTGGAAGAAGATGCCTTTGAAAGTTTGTCCGTTCTGGCTGCAGTAGCCCCCGTGATCACAGAATTCTTCTAGAACACCGCCTCTACCCAGGCCGGCCCAGGTGGCATCGGTGCTTGGCCATCCAGTGGCCTTGATGACATTGGCGACCAAGGTATGCCCGTCATCAAGATAACTTTGAGCCCCAGTGGCGATCCAAAGGCCTCTGCTGGCGGACAGGATCACACCTTGGTTGTAGGTATAAACCATCGGGTCGAGTTCATCGCACTGCTCGGTGCCTGGGTTTATGGTGCCATTTGGGTAACGGCGCCAACCAGATATGTGGAAGCCATCCTGATAGAGGCCTGAGGCGACATTGGTCATCAGGCTTTCCCGAAGCCATTTATAACTTTTTATCGCATTTTCCAAATGTAATGGATCATGGGGCTTCGCATAATCGTACTGGCCCTGCGCCACGTACGGAGAGGTATTGTTATCACCAGGAAAGTACAAGTACATTGCAATGCTAGCGGCGGCAAAAAGCTCGTTGGTGATTGCATTTTTGTAGGGGGTGAGGTATGGGTTCCAGGTCATGCCTCCACCACAAAGAGACTCGTCCCAGCCATTGGATGCAAGATCATAGAAAATGCGAGCGCGATGAGCTGCCATAGGAGTAAATTGTAGCCCGTGCCAACCGGCAGGGGAGAGAGATCCGTGCCCAGATTGTACAAAATCCCAATGCTTCAACGAAAATAATTCGACAAATTTGACGTTCTCGAGCCAGCCAAGAACAACCCATAGCATGTCATCAAAGGCCTGATTCCGCAAGGAAAAGGCATTTTCGCCAAAATAGAAGCTGGAGGTGTGCGCAAAATATCGGTCTATAGTATTCTGCCAGGACACCAGGTCAGAGCAGCTGGACATAGAGGATATATCGATTGAAGAGATAATGCTGGATAGTGTGGCCGAGACATGTGTTCCAATCACAGCTGCAGTCCAATCAATGGCGTCAGGCCAAGTTCCCGAGAATAGGTCGAAATATGTATCCTGCATCACTTCTATCGCATCCATTGTGTCACGCAGGCTCTGGGGGAGGTGGGACTGCGGCACTGTTTCACCTGCTCCCTCTCTTATATCTGCGAGCATCTCTTGCTGCCCTGGACTTTCCCTCCATCTTCCCTCGATGATGCCAGACTGCGCGAGCCGTGCACAGCAAAGAAGAAAAGGGACATTTAGGAGACGCATGTTGGAGGAGCGACGTCGAGGGGCATGATCGGCCCTGATGCGGGGACTCGGGAGAAACAGATGCTGCGGATGTTGATATTTACAAACAACGTTGAAAGAAAACCGATCGCGACAATGTGATCAGAGTTGATCACGAGGGATGAGCCTTGTGATCACTTCTGGTGGAAATGCTAAGCATGGCGTCGGCAAACAGCCAATGAATCCGCAGCGCAATGGATCTCAAGCTTGGAGAAAATGAGGAGAGAGCACCGAGACAACCGACCAACCGTCGTCCCTGTATTTAGTGGCTCACGCGCCGTCGTTTGTAAGAAGCTAAGAAGGGAGTGGAGGGAAACTTGGAACGGAGGAGAGTCAGCGGGCGATGAGGGGGCGCAAGGGGGCGCAAGGGGCCATCATGTGGGTCATGTGATTCGTGCCAAGCCTCCACCAAGCGGGAACCACCTCGACATCCATGCAACTTCCGCATTTGTCTAGAGTCCTCCAGAGGTGGCCTCCATATACTGGTCAGCGTGAGCCTCATATCACCAAATTGGTTCCAAACGAGGCGAGGGATACCATGTCTGTTCCCTACGGTTCCTATTCCTATTCTTTGGAGACTCGATCGCAGAGCTACACCAGACTCACAACTAGAAGACCGGAGTGCCGAGCCACGAAGCAACGAAGCACTCCTACCGGATATCCTCAACTCGCCCGCCAACGCTCCTGATGACGGATTTGCACACCTCACATACATAAGAGCTCCCGCCTGCCTTGACCTCCCCGACGACAGCTTTGCTCCATCGAACACCATTTGCACCGATTTCTTTCAAGAACGACGCGATATTTTCCTCCGCATGCGGCGCCATTTTCTTCATCTCTTTTAGGTATTGAGGGGCCACATTTACTCCCCATTCCTTCAGCTGCTCCAGTTGTTTGGCGTTGAAGCCCTTCCTGGCCCCAGTGTTGATACCGGCTACCAGGATCTGTTTTCCTTCCTTTGTAGTCGCCAGCGCGATTTCTATGGTTACCCCACGTTTCTGTCGGCCGAGCTGCTTTACTTTGTTGGCCATTTCGGTGAGGCCGCCTTCCTTGGAGATGAGTGTCGCGACCTCTGAATTCAAGTTCGGGGCTCGAAGGGGAACACTAGGGACCGTGGGATTTGGTTGACCGCTCGGTTTGGGTGGCGGCTCTGAAGCGGCTGGTTTACTTGGAGGTTCTGCCCCTTCAGGACGCGCAGGTGGCTTTTCCGCCGGCTTGCTCGTGGGCTCGGATGGTTTCGATGATGTGGTAGACTGTTTCGGCGGGTCTGGATCACGTCTGACTGCGTTCACAAAGTTCCCAAAGCCGGCCACGGCATTTCCACTGCCTTGGGCAATCACAGCCAAAGAAGCAACATTAACGGGTACGCCGACTAAGGCGCCAACGCCTGTCATATCAAGTGCCGTCCCCACCACCTCACCGCCAGCTCCGCCGACCAGTTGCAAACCGCCGGCTACCATTTCAGCGAGTCCGTATCCCGCCTCGAACATTCGCGAAGGCTTATTGAGTAGCCCCGTGCCTCGCCCAACTGGAGAAATGAGAAACCCTCCGGGAATGAAGGAGGAGCCCGCTCCCATAACGGCGCCGGCCCCGAACTGAAATGGACTGGAATCGCGAATGGTCTCCCAAAGGCCCGGCTCATCATCTCTACCATCGGGGTCGCGGTATCGTACGGGATTGTTCCTCCCGTAAATGAAGAAGTTTGTCTTTTCCCACACAGGATCGGAGCTCGTCCACCTTCCCAACCACGCTGCATAGTACCGCGCGCCGTGGTAGTACAGTCCATTCTCCTCATCTCGCTCCTTGCCAGTATAACGGTACCGCTTTGGAGTCTCGGTCTGGCGGCGCACCGCCTGGTACGATGTTCCGCCGTACGGGAAATACTCCTCGTACGAAATGACCTGGCCGTCGCCATCTAGCTCCAAAGTAGCCGAGCCTAGGTGGTTGGACAATTGATAGCGAGCGAGCTGCTGCGGTACTCGGGGTTCTTCGCCTTGCGTGCGCGTCTCCACCAGGGCAATGCACTGCTCATCGTCCATTATGCGCAGTGTCTCGCGCTCGAGGGTGATGGTACTTCCGTCGCCGCCGTATTTACGATAGAGCTCAAAGTTCCCGACATAGATGCGTTGCTTCAGGCGCGTGGGGGGTTGGCCGGCGGCGCCTTGCCGTTCGGTGACCTTGCGCACACGCTGCCCGCTAGAGTCGTACACATACCAGGTCGTTTCTGGCACACCGCTGTTGTCATGGCTCTTGATGCACTGGCGAGCGGTGGCCCTGAGCTGATCCTTGTGGTCCCATTGCATCAGCGATAGGTGGGGCA
>Ga0105239_10009121_pt1 | contig 11222 bp, 8 predicted proteins | sample KBSC44metaG_FD_92761 | JGI IMG/M metagenome (GOLD analysis project Ga0105239, IMG submission 92761) | Corn rhizosphere microbial communities from Kellogg Biological Station, Michigan, USA - KBS C4-4 metaG | ecosystem: Host-associated > Plants > Roots > Rhizosphere > Soil | place: Michigan, USA...
GACCACGAGTCCAACCTCGGAGCGGATTACGGAAACGCCCAGCTCCAGCTGACGAACACCGGCGCGCCGTCGCGCAACTCGTTCCCGGACTGGGGGCCGGTACCGCCGCCAACCTCGGCGACGATCAACATCACCGGCACGTCTTCGACGAAAGCCGGCGCGCAGTCGGTCGCGCTGAGCGGCATCCCGCTCGACGCGATTCGGGGCGCAACGGACCAGACCAGCGGCGCCGCCACACCGCTGGGAGGCATCCCGCTCGGCGGCATTCCGCTGGGAGGCATCCCGCTCGGCGGCATCCCGCTGGGCGGCATCCCGCTCGGTGGCATCGGGTTCACGGCTGCGAACCTGAGCCAGAACGGGCTCGGCGGCGTCCCGCTTTCGACGATCCCGCTGAAGCTGCCCGACAGCTGGAGGAACCACCTCCCGACCGCCTACGCGAACACGCCTCTCCAGAACGTGACGCTCGCGCAGATCGTCGGCACGTCGGCTGTCGGCGGCATAACCCTGAAGGACCTTGATCTCTCCTCGAGCCCGCTCGGCGGCATCCCGCTCGGCGGGATCGCGCTCGGCGGCATCCCGCTCGGGGGGATCCCGATCAGCGGGGATTCGAGTAAGACGAGCACGCAGAACCTCTCCGACTGGTGTGACTACATCCACAGGCAGCAGGGCTTCGCGACTTACAACTGCTCGCAGCTGACGAGCACGACGTCGATGCTCGACCTCGGGCTCCAGGGCGTCCCGCTCGGCGGCATCCCGCTCGGCGGCATCCCCCTCGGAGGGATCCCCCTCGGCGGCATCCCGCTCGGAGGGATCGGCGTCGGGACGAGCCCGAACGCGCTCCCGCTCGGCGGCATCGACCTGAGCGGCACCCCGCTCGGCGGCATCCCGCTCGGCGGGATCAGCATGTCGACGTCACCGCTGGGCGGCATCCCACTCGGTGGAATCAACTTCGCGAGCTCACCGCTCGGCGGCATCCCGCTCGGTGGGATCGGGACGCTCACGAACGTCGTGCTCTGCACGGGCAGTTTCACGTGCCCGGCGGGCTCGACGCTCGCGGACGCCTACCGCGCGAACGCGATCAAGCCGGGCGCCACGCTCGCCGACCTCGTCGGCGCGTTCACCGATGCGAACGGCAACCCGATCGAGATCCAGGACATCGGCTACTTCTGCGTCGTCGGGACCCCGGCCAACGCCTCTTGCCGCACAGGCGAGACGCCGATCAAGCTCCAGGATCTCGTTCGCGGCCTCCCGGGAGACACGACGCTCGAGGACTTGCTCGCGACGATCCTGAACCGGACGTCCTACGACTGGGAAGACCTGCCGCTGCCGGGCTTCCCGCTCCAGGACTTCTCGACTGACGGCGGGAACATGACCTACACGGTCACCTTCACGGTGCAGGGAAGCGGGGCACCGGCCACCGCGCTCGTCGGCGTGCACTTGCCGGACGGCGCCCGCTACGTGGCGCACTCCGTCCACTCCGCCGACGTGGGCGTGGCCGAGCCGACGCTGCAGCTCCCCGAGAACGAGCTCAGCTTCCCCGTGACCGGCATCCCGTACGGCACGGCTCACTCGATCACGTTCCAGGCGCGTCCCGGGCTGGAGCTCGGGACGGAGTCCGCCGGCGCGAAGATCGCCGTCACCGGCATGCCGACGGTCGTCGACGACACTCCCGCGAACACGCAGATCACGGAGACCTTCACCGGCGACGGTGAGATCCAGATCCCGAACGACACCCCCGATCGCGCCTTCCAGATCGCGCCCGACACGCTCTACATGGGCTACACGCCGAACGGCGCCCGCAAGAGCTACTTCAAGCTGCCCACGCCACCGGCCGGCACCCAGGTGACGTTCCACCTCAGCCACCTCCATGTCGACGACGACATGGTCGTCTTCGGCCAGCCGTCCCAGCCGCTGCGCTCGCCGCACCCGGCCGGGAGCAGCCAGTCGGTGCCGGACACCCCGCAGTCGCTCGACCCGCTTACCGCGATCGCGCCCGAGGTGCAGACCGACGTTCCGCAGGCGATCGCCGGCCAGCAGGTGCTCGGCGCCTCCGACAACCGCGGCCTCGCCGACGAAGAGGTGAGCGTCGGGACGCCCGAGAGCTCGAACGGCTTCCTCACCGTCCAGGTCTCGAGCTACGACGGCGGCTTCTCCGACCAGCCGTGGATGCTGCGCGTCGAGGAGACGCCTGCGCTTCCACTGCCGACGACGTGCACGCAGCCCACCGGGCCGGGGACCGGCACGGCGACCACCCAGTTCGGCGATCTGGCCAACGCGACGACGCTCTACCTCGTCAACGCCAAGCGCATCGGCGACCTCTACGGCTCGACCGACGAGACCACCGTGGTCAACGGCCTGCACACGCTCGCCTCGCGCACGGACGCGGCGCACGGCGCGGTCATCCCCGTCGAGAACAACGCCGCCGTGGCGGCCGCCTATGCGGCCTGGACGAGCACCACGAGCCCGCAGAACTACTGCTCGCCGGCGAAGGCGAACGACGTCGTCCGCTCGATCGGCACCCTGCTCGACTCGATCACGGCCCCGACCGTGAAGTACATCGTCCTCGTCGGCGACGACCCGGTGATCCCGTATGGACGGCTCCTTGACAACACGTCCTACGCGAACGAGCGCGGGTACGCGACCACCTTCCTGGGTACCTCGAACAACGAGTACCTGAGCACCTTCGGCCTCGGCTTCCTGCCGTCGGACGACCCGTACGGCGCGAGCCACTACTCGGGGAGCGGCCCGTACACGCCTGACCTCTCCGTCGGCCGCCTGACCGAGACGCCGACCCAGATCGCGTCGCTGATCAACCAGTACGTGCAGCGCGGTGGCGCATTCACGCCGACCCGCTCGGTCGTCACCGGCTACGACTTCCTCAAGGACGGCGCGCAGGCCGTCGCCAACGGCGCGCTGCCGGCCCCGGTGACGCTGATCAACGACACCTGGTCGAAGGCGAGCCTCACGGGCGCGCTCTTCCCGGGCGCGACGGGCGAGATCGATTCGATCAACGCGCACTTCGACCACAACCGCGCGCTTCCGGCCGACGAGAACCTGGCCGGGCGCGAGACGAACCTCTTCACGACGGCCGACATCTCGTCGCGCGGCGCGAGCGCGGTCCTCGCTCGGCTCGGGCTGACCATGGGCTGCCATTCCGGCCTCGCTGTCTCCGACAAGGTCGTCTCGGCCGGGCTACAGCCCGACTGGCCGCAGACCTGGGGCGCCGGCGGCGGCGCCGGCTGGATGGGGAACACGGGCTTCGGCCTCGGCGACACGGCCGCGGTCGCCTACTCCGAGCGCCTGAACGCGCTCTTCGCGCAGCGCCTCGACGGCACGATGACCGTCGGCCAGGCGCTGATGTTCGCGAAGCAGGAGTACGCCGCGATCCCGTACCTGACCGACTACGACCTGAAGGTGATCGACGAGTCGACGCTCTACGGCCTGCCGATGTACCGCCTCGGGACGCTCACGACCCCGGTGGCGCCGGTTCCGGCGCCGACCTTCACCGATCCGAGCACGGGTCTCGTCGCAACGTCCTTCTCGCTCTCGCCGAGCTTCACCCTCGTGACGACACCGACCGGCAACTACTACACGACCGGCGGCAGCGCCTCGTTCGTCAACCGGCGGCCGATCCAGCCGACGACGAACCTCGACGTGACCGAGCCCGGCCTGCTCGCCCACGGCGCGCTCGTCACCGCCGCGACGTCCAGTGACGAGACCGGCTTCAACGTCGCATTCAGCCGCGTCGTCGACGACCTCACATCGGCCACGCCTCCGCTCGCCGGCGACGCCGTCTTCCCGTCGAAGCTCCAGTCGCTCGCCTCGCTGAACACACCGGGCGGGCAGCGCCAGCGGCTGCTTCTCTACACCGGCCAGTTCCGCTCCGGCTCGGCAGGCAGCCCCGCCATCGGGATCCAGCGCCGCTTCGGGACGCTCTCCGGCACCGTCCTCTACACGGGCCCGAACAACACCGACTTCTCGCCGCCGACCTTCGGCCCCGTCAGTGTGACCGCGGCCGGCTCCACCGTCGGCTTCGCCGTCGACGTGAACGACCCCGACGGTGCGACCGACGTAAAGCGCGTCTTCGCGCTCTACCGCGACGGGACGGGGACGTGGAAGACCGCCGAGTTCTCGCACAACGGCTCGCGCTGGAGCGGCGGCGGCTCGGTCGTCGGCACCACCGTCGAGTGGTTCATCCAGGGCGTCGACGGCGCCGGGAACGTCGGCGTGACGAGCAACAAGGCCACCGTCGAGTCGCTGGTGCCGCCGGCGAACACGGGCAACATCGCGGCGCACCTGAGCGGCACGCTCCTCAACGGCTGGTACACGACGCCGGTGGGCGTGACGATCGACGGTGCTCCGGGCATCTCCTACAGCCTCGACGGCGGGCAGTTCACCACGGGCGCGTCGTTGACGGTCACCGGAACGGGCGTGCACACGCTCGCCTTCCAGGGAACCGACGGCTCGAACGGCTCGGTCTCGATCCCGATCGACGTCACGGATCCGACCATCTCGTTCGCGTCACCCGCCGGGATCTTCGAGCTCGGCCAGAACAGCAGCGTCACCGGCTTCAACTGCGGCGACGCGGGCTCAGGCGTGGCTTCCTGCACGCCGGGGGCGATCGACACCAGCACGATCACGCCCGCCGGGACCGTCCGACACGTCACGGTCACGGCGACCGACCGCGTCAACCGGACGACGACCGCGACCGGCGACTACCGCGTGGTCTACGCGTTCCGCGGCTTCTTCCAGCCGATCACGAACCGGCCGTACCTGAACGTGATGAACGCCGGCCGTGCCGTGCCGGTCAAGTTCAGCCTCACCGGTAACCGTGGCCTGCAGATCTTCGCCACTGGCTATCCCCAGGTGTCGACGATCAACTGCGACAGCGAGGCGCCCGTGGACGACAACGTGCAGACGACGACCGCCGGCCAGTCAAGCCTCGCCTACGACTCAGGCGCCGATCAGTACACCTACACCTGGAAGACCGAGAACGCCTGGGCCGGCGCGTGCAAGCAGCTGATAATCCGCCTGGCGGACGGCACCGACCACATCGCGTACTTCAGGTTCCGCTAAGCGGTGAGCTAGCGGCCGGCGAAGTCGGTCGTGATCAGCACGGCGCCGGGGTAGCCCGCGAAGCTGCCGCTGCGGACGCCGACGCCGACGGTTCGGTAGCCGGCATGCAGCAGGTTCGCGCGGTGCTCCGGGCTTGCGAGCCACATGTTCACAATCGAGTGCGCGCTCGCGAGCGGCCCCGAGCCCCACGCGAGGTTCTCGCCGACCCGCGGAGCGCGAACGCCGACGCGCCGGATCCGATGGGCGAAGTTGCCGTGGAAGAGGGTCTGAACCTGCAGCATCCTGCTCGAGTGCCGGCGGGCGGCGTGCTCGAGACGGGTGTCGACCCTGAGGGGTCGCAGGCCGTTCGAGGCGCGAACCTCGTTCATGACACTGAGCAGCGACGCTTCGCGGTGCGTAAGCGACGCCGGGCGCGCCTGCGCGCACAAACTCAGAGCGACGGCGACGGCAGCCGTCAGGGTGAGTACTCGTCGGGGGGCCACGAGCGCGTCCATGTAAGCACACCTTTCGGTCGGGAAGCTGACCGAAGTTAGAGCTTTTACATCTCGCAAACAGTAAAGTTGCCGCTATTAGCGGAAACTTGCGTTCTGCGAGGCGCCGCCTACACTGAAAGCGCCTCGGGACGTAGCGCAGCCTGGTTAGCGCGCCTGCTTTGGGAGCAGGAGGCCGGCGGTTCGAATCCGCCCGTCCCGACTGTCGAAGGCCTCACAGGTGCTCAGGGCTGCCAGCTCGGCGCGGCGGCCCACTCTTCGAGCAGCGCAGCCGCCCGGCTGAGCTCCTCCGCGTCGAGCGGGAACGGCTCGGCGTACGGCACCTGCGCGACCGCGGGCCGCGGCGGCAGGCCCTCGGCGGCGTCGAGCGCGTACCGGATCGGAAGGCTGTGCGCGACGACCAGGATCGACGGCTCCGGTCGCCCGATCAGCGTCCGGAAAGCCCCGGCGTAGCGGCGGACGGCGTCCGCCCGGCTCTCGTCACCTCCCGGAACGACGTCCTCAGGCCCGTGCGCCCGGGCCCAGACGCGGTAGTCCGCGAGGAGACGCCCCTCGTAGTCGCCGAAGCGAATGTCGTCGAGCGCGGGGAGGACGAGCCTCGGGAGGTCGCGTCCTTCGAGCGCGATGTCCGCGGTCTCCTGGGTGCGAAGGAACTCCGTCACGACGCAGAGCTCGAGCTCCTCGTGGGCGAGCCGCTCGCGGAGCGCGTGCGCTTGCTCCCGTCCGGCTTCCGTGAGCGGCACGCGGCGGCGGGGGTCGCCGCTCGTCCGTCCGTCGACGGAGGCCGCGCTCTCGGCGTGGCGCGTGAGTAGCGCGCGTTTCACCTGCTCATTCTCCCGAGGACTCAGCTCCCGGAGGGCGATCACCCGATCGGGGGATGGCTCGCGTTGCCCGTTTTCCGAAGATGACAACTACAGACAACGTGGGGTCACTCCGGAGTCTCGCCGTAGAGTCTCGGAACTGCTCGCCGCAGGCCCTCGCGTAATTAGCCAACGGCCTCCCCCGCGGGAGGCCGTTTGCGTTCCAGGCTAGTCTTGGGACGCCGCGGGCGTAGCTCAATGGTAGAGCCCCAGCCTTCCAAGCTGGTTATGCGGGTTCGATCCCCGCCGCCCGCTCTAGGGCAAGCGGTCGGCCAGGGGCTCGATAGCCGCTGCGGTCGGCTCGATGTCCCCCGATTCGAGGCCGGCGACGAGCTCGCGGGCGAGCGCTAGCGCCTCGCTCTCCTGCTGGGGAGCGAGCACGGTGTTCACGGCCGCCAGATGCCGCTCGCCGTCGAACAGCTCGACGTCGACGGTCTCCAGCTCGCGGCTCGGGATGTAGGAGTCCTCCGGCACGCCGATCCGCACGCGCACTGCGCGCCCGTCCGGAAGGGTCGCCGTCCGCTCGACGGGCCTGCCGCGAAGGCTCACGGCGCCACCTTACTCGGTCGCGATTGGCGCTAAACGTCCGGTGCGTTCGCGATGCTGATCGTCGTGATCCCGGAACGCCTCGTCCGCCTTCGGGCCCGGACGGTCCTGTCCGTGCTCGGGATCGTGATCGCCGTCGCGCTCGCGCTCGAAGTGATCTGGATCGCACGGCACGTGCTCGCCTGGGTCGTGATCTCGGCCTTCCTCGCCCTCGCGCTCAACCCGGCCGTGGACTGGTTCCAGCGGCACGGGATCTCGCGCCGCGGGTATGCGGCTGCGCTGACGTACGTGCTGACGATCGGGTTCCTCGTCGGGATCGGCTTCACGTTCGTCCCGACGCTCGTTGACCAGTCCAACCAGTTCGTGCACAAGCTGCCCGACTACGCGCACGACCTCACCCACGGCCGCGGGCGCCTCGGCTTCCTCGAGACGAAGTACCACATCCAGGAACGGATCCAGCACGCAGTCAGGAACGGCGGGGCGTCGAAGGTGCTCGGCCTTTCAGGCGTCGCGGTCTCCGTCGCCAAGGGCGTGATCACGATCGTGGTGGCCGCGATCACGATCGTCTTCATGACGTTCTTCATGCTGCTCGAGGGGCCGACCTGGGTGGAGCGGTTCTTCTCGTCGTTGCCCGCGGAGTCGCAGCCCCGGTGGCGCAAGGTCGGCCACGACATCTACCGCACCGTCGGCGGCTATGTGACGGGCAACCTGCTCATCAGCCTCATAGCCGGCGGGCTGACGACGGTCGTGCTGCTGGCGATGGGCGTTCCCTACGCGGTCGCGCTCGGCGTGATCGTCGCGATCCTCGACCTGATCCCCCTCGCCGGCGCGACCATGGCCGCGATCCTGATCGGCATCGTGGCCTTCCTCCATTCGATTCCGGCGGGCATCGTTGTGGTCGCGTTCTTCATCATCTACCAGCAGATCGAGAACCATCTCCTCCAGCCGGTCATCTACGGCCGCACCGTGGAGCTATCGCCGCTCGCGGTTCTCGTCTCGATCCTGATCGGCGCGGAGCTGGCCGGCATCCTGGGAGCGCTCGCCGCGATCCCGGTAGCGGGCTCGCTGCAGGTGCTCCTCGTCGACTGGCGCCGCCACCGCGCCGAGCACGCTGCCGCAACCCTCTAGCAGGGCGGGTCATCTGCCGATGACGGGAGGGTGCCTCGAACGATCGCCCTGCTCGCAGCCTTCGGCCTGCTCGCGGCGCCGGCCTCGGGCTCGGTCCGCGTGGGCGGCGCGGTCAGCCGGGACAGCCTTGTCCAGACCGCGCTCGTCCGCCAGATCAACGTCTTTCGGGCAGCGCACGGACTCTCGCGCCTCCGGGTCTCGCCCGCGCTGAACACCGCTGCAGCGGTGCACTCGACGGAGATGGCCCGCGTCGGCTATTTCAGCCACAGCTCGGCGAACGGCCGCTCGTTCTCGCAGCGGGTCGCTTCCTACTACAGGCACCGTGGCTTCCGGACCTGGACGGCCGGCGAGAATCTCGTCTACGGCTCGCCAGACATGGCCGCGGCGCAGGCGCTCAGGCTGTGGCTCGCGAGCCCGCCGCACCGGGCGAACCTGCTCGACCCGCACTGGCGGGAGCTGGGCCTCTCGGCGGTGCACTCGACAGGCGCACCGGGCGTGTACCACGGCATGCCCGCGACGATCGTAACCGCCGATTTCGGCGCCAGATCTCGCTAGCGCTACGCTTCGCCTGACCCCGCGCCTGTAGCTCAGTGGAAGAGCAACGGCCTTCTAAGCCGTGGGTCGGAGGTTCGAATCCTCCCAGGCGCATCGAGAGGTTCGGAATCCCCAGCGGTCGGGAAGGCAGGCCGCGATGGGAATCGTGATCAGTCTGATCCTGGTCGCCTTCGGGGCGATCCTGACGTGGGCGGTCAACTCGAGCGGCGGCAGTGTCGACCCGCAGGTCGTCGGCGTGGTCCTGATGGTGGTCGGGATCATCGTCTTCGGCATCTCGCTCGTGCTCTGGAACACGTGGTGGGGCCCGGGATTCTGGGCTGGGTTCGACGAGGGCCCGCCCGTCGCCCGGCGCCGCATGCCGTACGCGCGCCGCCGCACGACCACGACCTACGTCGAGGACGAGCCGCCTCCCCCGCCGAGGCCCTAGGGATCGAAGTCGACGAGGAGGGATCGTTCGTGGGCAAAAAGCTGGAAGGCAAGCGCGTCGCGTTTCTCGCGACCGACATGGTCGAGCAGATCGAGCTGACGGAGCCGTGGAAGGCTGTCCGGGACGAAGGCGCCCGGGTCGAGCTCATCTCACTCGAAGAGGGGAAGATTCAGGGGTTCAACCACTACGACAAGGCTGACGAGTTCGCCGTCGACCGCACGGTCGAGGAGGCGAGCGCCTCCGACTACGACGCGCTTGTAATCCCAGGTGGCGTCGGCAATCCCGACACGATGCGCGGCGACGAGAACGCCGTCGGGTTCGTCCGCGAGTTCTTCGAGCAGGGCAAGCCGGTCGGCGTGATCTGCCACGGGCCGTGGATGCTCGTCGAGGCAGGCGTCGTGCGCGGGCGCAAGGTCACGTCGTGGCCGACGCTGCAGACCGACATCCGCAACGCGGGCGGCGAGTGGGTCGACGAGGAGGTCGTGGTCGACCAGGGCCTCGTCACGAGCCGCAAGCCCGACGACCTGCCGGCCTTTACGAAGAAGATCGTCGAAGAGTTCTGCGAAGGCCGTCATGAACAACAGGCCGAAAAGACGCAGATCGAGGTCCACGCGGACGCGACACCGAAATGACGTGAGGGCGGCTTTCGCCGCCCTCACTCGGGAGCAGAAGTGCGATTGCGCTACGGGCGCTGGTGCTTGACCTTGCCCGAGACGCACTTGCCGAAGGCGTTGGACTTGTTGGCGTTCGTTCCGTAGTGATCCTTGAACGCCGCCGGGTCTGCCTGCTGCTCGGCCCGGCAGTCCTTGGCCGCGTTGACCGTCGCGTGAACTTGCTTGGCCGCGGCCGTCTTCGCCTTCGAGGAGACGCACTTGCCGAAGGCGTTCTTGTGGTTCTTGCCGGTGCCGTACTGGGCGGCGAAGGCCGCCGGGTCTGCAGCGCGCTCCGCACGGCACGAAGCCGAGGCGTTCGAGCGGTTCTGCGCGTTCTGCTTGGCGCGGGCCGAGACGCACTTGCCGTAGGCGTTCGACTTGTTCGTGTTCGTGCCGTAGGTCTGCTTGAACACGTCGGCGCCCATCTGCTGGCGCTCCGTCGCGCACTGCTTGGCCGCATTGGTGCGATCCCCGGCCGAGGGCTTCATCGCGTCCGCGAGTGCCCAGGAAGGCACAACGAGGGCCGCGAGGATGGGGAGGAGGATCAGTTTCCGCATTACAGGGGGCTCCTTTTCGAGTTGACATCGAAAAGACCCCACGATCGACCTGAACCTGCGTTTTGCTGCGAGAAATCCCTCGAAAGCGGGAGGCACGGCTCCCCGGAAGCGACCGGGGTTTCGACGGCGAACGCGATGGGTGGCGGATTGGACTTGAACCCCCGACCACCGGGACCACAACCCGGGGCTCTACCAACTGAGCTACCGCCACCGCGAGGTGGACAGGATAGCTCGCCCTGACCTCGCCCCCTCGATCGGGCACACTTGCCGCGAGGCCCCGTAGCTCAGTGGATAGAGCGACGGACTTCGAATCCGTGTGCGGAGGTTCGACTCCTCCCGGGGCCACTCGGCGTTGCTCGGCGCCCTCGGTAGATCCGATCGGCACGTTCTTCCGTATGTCGGGCCGGAGCGAACTCTAGGGGGAGGTCGAAGATGCACTTGCGTCACTTCGTCCGGTTCGGTTGGCTCGGGATCGCAATCGCGGCTGCCTTCATGGGCCCGGTCGCCTCCGGCGCGGCAGCGCCGGGGCCCGCGGACGGCCTGGTCATCGACCAGACACCGAACCCCGGCGTCTACGGCAACATCATCTGGAACATCTCCGCCCTCGGCGCGCGCGACGCGTGGGCCGTCGGCGGGAAGGCGACGCAGTCGAGCAACGACACGCTCGCCCTTCACTGGAACGGCACGAGCTGGACGGCCGTTCCGACCCCGAACCCGGATGTGCAGTGCGAGGACGGGGACATCATGTGGGCCGGGCAGGCCCTGACCGGTGTCTCCGGGGTCTCGGCGAACGACGTCTGGGCGGTCGGAGGAGGCTGCTACGGGATCAGCCCGGTCACCGAGCACTGGAACGGCAGCGCCTGGAGCCTGGTCCCGGGTGCGCGTCTCGGTGGTCCGGACGGCGGCGACGAGTGGGCCTCGCTGAGCGA
>Ga0105239_10009123_pt1 | contig 11221 bp, 10 predicted proteins | sample KBSC44metaG_FD_92761 | JGI IMG/M metagenome (GOLD analysis project Ga0105239, IMG submission 92761) | Corn rhizosphere microbial communities from Kellogg Biological Station, Michigan, USA - KBS C4-4 metaG | ecosystem: Host-associated > Plants > Roots > Rhizosphere > Soil | place: Michigan, USA...
CGTCAACCTAGCCCTCGTCGGAACAGCAGCAGTGACTCGGACGAAGAGCAATCCCGAAAGATTCGGGCACAGATGTCCATCTTTCAGAGTAAATTGGCCGAAGTGGACGATAAAAAACGCCAGGCTGATCGAGATGCACTTCTCGCAGCTGCACACAAGAATGTCACCGCTCGACTCAACGCCATGGACGAGAAAGTCTTCTCAGAGACAGGGAAGACGAGTCCCCATCAACGGGAGCTTTGGGAGCGGCAAGCTCGGGAGAGAGCTCAACGGGAGAGTGATGACAGACTCATGAATGTGGGTAAAGTCAACATTGGAGGTGGCAAGTATCTTGATCAGTCAGAAATCGACGCCATTGCCAGAGCGCGACTACAACCGACCCTAGATGAAATCAGTGAAAAAGCAGAGCAACAACGGGCCCGAGACGAGGAAATCAGACAGGAACAGGAGAGAATCAAGGCAGAAGCTGCTGCAGAGAAGAAACGACAAGCTGACATCAAAGCAGAGCAGAAAGCCATTGCAGGTAATTGTTTTCCTTCCCAAGACTATTTTAAAAGCCTATTTGGCTGACATCAGTTAGATCGTGAAAAAGCAGAAACCAAAGCGAAACTTGCTGAAGAGAAACGCCAAAGGCACGAACAAGAACACGAACAGCGACGCGTCCGAACTGAACAAAAGGCAACGGAGAAGAGGGCTCGTGATGAAGCTGCTGCCACCGAAAAGGAGCGGAAGCGAGCTGAAAAGGAGGAGAATAAACAAACAACCCCAACCAAGCCCAGACTGTTCCCATCATTCTTATCACGAGGAGCAACTGCCGGTGTTGCTGGTGGCACTGCCGTTGCAGCCGTTGCAGAGACCACAGGTGAAGGCATCGGAGCTGCTGCAAAGACAGTGGCCGCGCCTGTCCCTGGAACAGAGGCACAGGTCGGACAAAACCTAGAGGATGGTGATGCCCGAGGGGGTACCTTCCATGATCAAGCGACGATGGATCCAGCCGAGGCTGCTCATGCTATTGCTGCTGGCAGCGATGACGACAGTGATGACGACGCAAAGTCTCCTCAGAGAAAAGACGAGGCAAGACGTTTGTCTGATGGCGAAATTGATCCCAAAGAGACAATTGCTGCTGCTCCTGCGGTGGGCATTGATCAGTCACAAGAGCCCACATCACCTTCATCGCCGACATCACCGACCTCCCCTTCTAAGCGGGATTCCAGGGTGAAGTCCTGGTTCAAGAAATTGAGGACGGGAAGCAAAGCTGAGAACGATATTGGAGACAAACCTATATTGTCAACGGAAACCGAACCCGAAAAACCCGCCGAGCCCTTGAAGGAAGAAGAAGAAGAAGAAGAAGAAAGAGAAAAAGAACAGAGACTCTCATCGGATTCGGCACGTGATGTTGCCCTTGCCGGAAGAAGTGACAACGAGACAGATGACTTGTACGGAGCAGGGGATAAAAACAAAGACGGGGTCTCAAATCGCCATGAAACAAAGTATGAACCACATCCGGATGGACCGCGCAGTCGATCCATCAGTCCTGTTTCATCCAGTCTGAGTGAAGACCCGTACGTGATTGCGGCTGATGTTGCCTCGTCGAAGTACTCAGCCGAACCAGCGAACTCGAAGAGGAACTCGGGCGCAGATCAAGCAGCCCCTATCGAGGATTCAGATGATGAGCCTCGCGGGAGGAAGGGATTCCGTGAAAGGTTCTTGAAGAAGGTCATTCCGGGAAGGGATAAGGATAAACAGAAGCCTACCGCCACTGAGGCCGCACCTACACCAGCAGCGGTGGCGCCTATCGGTGAGCGTGAAGAAATCGAAACAGCTGAATCGTCTGATCTTAAACAGCACACAACCGCGGCGAATGATGACTCGTCCGCCCCATCTGCGAACCCTGACCCGACCATCCTCCTCGAAACAGAACCTCTCCGCGAGAAGATGCAAGAACCATCCACAACGTCAACTGAACCAGGCAACACAACCACCACAGGTGCCACGACGCCGACGCTGGCACACACGGTGACGAATGACGGGGAAGACGACTTCGAAGAAGCAAGGGACACCTTCGACGAAGGATCCTTGGCAGCACGGCCTACAATCATTGATATCTCCAAGGCACAACAGTTGAAACCAGAACTAGTTGACGTGGCAAGCCCGGCTAGTGCTGCGAAGAAGAGCAGTTCCAGTCCCGTTGGGAGTAGGCACAGTGGCTCGGGAGGTGGTAGTCGGTTTACAGAGGACTTGTAATTGAGTCTTGGATTTCCTCTTCTTTTAGGTATATATATTTCTCTCCCACTGCTGAGGGGAGGAAACGAGCAAAAATTGGTCAGTATACGAATGTGCAACCAGCAACCCGGGATACCGTGTGATGATGTGATGTGAGGGTCTACAAGCCACAGTTGAGCAAGGAAAATTTTTAATATCTGGAAGCGGGCCCGCAAGCCTCAACAAAGGGCCGATGTATCTCAAATATGTCAAATCTACGTTTTGTTCAACATGCTCAATGTTTTCATGATTGTCCATGCATCATGTATTGGCAGACACGTACGTACTCTGATAGAGTTTCATTCCCAACCAAGTAAGTACCTCAGTAGTCAGTCAGTCACCCGCTCTATTATCCGTACGGGACCTAGCCCAAGGCAGCAAAAAGCAAAATCACCCTCTTATTTAACAAACGAGTCAAAATCAAAATCCATCCTCACTGATTTGCCATGGTCATTAAATACCACAGACAGACTTGTGTCTTCCGAACGGGACGCCGTCCTCGTGATCTCTCTTACAGGGAGATCTCGTACATCCCCATCCATCTATATTGGACTAGACGCCATGAGGGACCAGACATCAGGGAGAGAGAGAGAGAGAGAGAGAGAGAGAGGGAGAGGTAAATAGTAGTACTTTGAAGGGGAGAAGGCGAGGAGAAAGATGAAGGATCAAAGAGTCGTTAGCTCGGGGAGTACAAAGCGAGTTTACTTACTTACCTAAAGGGTGGTTGAACTGGACAGTTTAGTTTATGATTCTACATACGTAATGATGTGAATGGAAGCAACGCTTCCTGAACTTGCGAGAGCACAGGAGCACTGTCTAAACAAACCGGCCCCCTTAAATAAGCATCCATTCAACCCCATGGGCGCGAGGTTTTGGATTTCCGGGTCTCTTCTCTACCAACGGAGCGAACAGCGAGGCCTCAGCCTCCATGCATTCCCAGGTCTAGGTCAAGATCTAGTACCATTTCGTTTTCCAGCTCTCTCTCTCTCTCTCTCTCTCTCACACACACACACCCATACTCACGACTTGGTCGCAGAGGCCCAAAGAATCTCCAGAGTACTTTCCCCCAATCCAATGCTTCACAACTTGACCTTCCCAGCACCAATCTCCGCCCACTCGGCTGCCCCAAACGGAACAAATCTATCCGCATTAGGCGGTAGATAGAAGATCCTATCACGATTGGTGGTAAGCGCAGGATCCGCGCCTTCCTTGCGCAGGACGTGTTTCTGCTGCTTATTATTGCCCGTGGCCATGACCTGCGTCACGACGCGGAGGAAGACAGGGACAGCATACTTAGGCAAACCATTGCGCGCAAACGTCGCGATACTGTTGAGCACCGAGGCAGGTACAGGCGTGTCCGGCGTGTCGACGTCGCGCAGCATGACAGCCGCACAGCCGGCGCGACCGTCGTGGTTCGGGATGGCGATTCCGTAGACGTTGGCTTCTAGGATGGATGGATGAGCGCCCAGCACTTGCGCGACCTCAGCGGTCGACACGTTCTCGCTGCGCCACCGGAATGTGTCGCCGATGCGGTCGCTGAACCAGTACCGGCCGTCGCTATCGAGCCGGATCGCGTCGCCCGTGCGGAAGTACGCGTCGCCCTTTTTGTGCACGTCGCGCATGATCTTCGAGGACGTCGCTTTGTCGTTGCCCAGGTACCCCTGGTATTTCGCGCTGATGTCTGCGGGGTCGATTACATTGAGGAGCTCGCCGACTTCGCCGCGCGGCACTTTGATGCAGAACCCTGTGACGGGGTCGCGCCGTGGTTCTTCGGTTTCCCAGTCGATTTCGACAATGCTTTGCGTTGCACCGATCAGAAGTTGGCCGATTAGGCCTAGCGAGCCGATGGCGCCTGAAGAGTATGTGTTGCGGCTGAGGTTGAAGGTTGCGCCAGAGGATTCGGTCGCGCCGTAGAACTCGCCTATTGTCTCGACGCCGAAGCGCTCTCGAAAACGGTCCCAGACGTCTGGGCGCAAGCCATTGCCGAACGCTTTGCGGGCTTTGTGTTTCGTGCGGTCGTCAGGTTGGGGCGGCGCGGCCATTAGGTAGCGGAGGGTTTCCCCCACGTATTGGATGGCAGTGGCCTCAGAGGCGGCGACTTCGTTCCAGAAATTCGAGACGGAGAACTTGCGTCCTATGACAAGCGTCGCTGGGCGAGAGAGGCAGGTGTGGAAGCACAGTTGGAAGGCTGAGCCATGGTATAGGGGCATCGCGGTGTAATAGCGATCGGGGTTCTTGGATGTGACTGGGTTTATGGGCAACCAGCCTCCCACCAAACCGGCTCCTCGCACTGTTCGGTCCCATGGCACCTTAGCAGCCTTGGGTAGCCCCGTTGTCCCTGAGGTGTAGATCAAAACACAGGGAGTTCTCTGGATGTTACCCGAACGAGCCGTGTCTGGGGCGCGGTAGGGAGGATAGTAACACAGTGAAGATTCAAGCTCCGGTGTCAAAACTGCAATTTCCAGTGGGAAGGCGTCGTTCCTGAAATTGGGGGCTTCGAGGATTGCTCTCGTCTCTGGAGTTAGAGCCTTGGGTTCGACCTCCGGGTCGATGATTAGCAAACGAGCGGTCGACACTCGAATACTGTGCACGAAAGCGGTCGAGGTGAGATTGTAGTTGATGAAGGCTGGTAGAGCTCCTAGAGACCAGAGAGCCATGACCATAAACATGAATTGAGGGCTGTTCATGAAGTCCAGAGCAATGATTTCACCCTGCTGAACGCCGTGCTTGGAATGTAAGTATCCTGCATATCGAAGAACCATGTCATAGGTCTGTTTGAACGTCCATGATTTGCCTTGGTAGATGATGAAGATACAGTCCTTGACCTTGGGATTTTGGGCGTGCTCTTCGATAAGGTAGAATGAGTTGAGTCGATCTGCCTTTTCTCGCTTCTCCATGGCCCTTTGAGTCTTGGCTAGGTGGCCGATCAGGTTGGCATCCACCGACACTCTCCATCGAGCATTGAGATATGCCAGCCCAGCAACAGCTGCCGGAGCTGCCAGAGCTGCCGTCTGCGATATGGCTAGGAGTAGAAGATCCGGGTTAGCTAGCTTGCTTTGACGAATTTTTTATTTCTAGGTTGCCTACCTGCCATGGTGCTGTGCCAGAGATTCCCGATGGCCTGAGGAGGTGCCGCTCTCAAATGGAAGGCCAAATAATAGCGAAAAGGTAGATTGGAAAGGGGAGAACGAAAGCTTCCCTCAGCTTGCCACGATATGTGCACCAGATGAAAACAACAACGGAGTCATTCATACTTTGCCCGAGGCGTCTCTGTCTTGGGAGTCTTCCCCATGTCCACCGTTGCTAACTGGGAAGATTCGGCTAATTACAAGGTGTTTGTTGGGGGTCTTCTGGTGTGCCAAACACTCATTGGGAGGAGAAATGACTGTTGGAACCGAGGTCAGTCACCGGCTGTATATTGAGTCTGTGATTGGTGGCCTTGTCACGAAGGGTAGCCGATGGCTTAGTCAGAATGTCAGCCTCGCACGCAAAGATATCCGGAGTAAAAGCGTACTCTAGCCGACGGACAACTTCATTTGTCTTGGTGCATGTATGGTTGTCCAGCAGCGTGAATGGATGGGATAACTATATGGCTGCTGTGGCTTGGGATTCCATTATAGGTATGGATGAGGTGATCTCAGCTGGACACCAGGAGAGTGATATTCCTCCAGCGCTGATATGACCACTCCCCTCTTCGAGAAAGTCGCCACTTTTTGATCTCATACAGTCTGTGCGCGACAGGAGCGACAGGAGCGACAGAAGGCGCTGTCGTGTACACCAGGTATGAGAAAATCTGACTTGTCTTCGATTGTTGTGAGTGTTGTCGCACCTCATGATCAAAAATAGGATGCCATACACTCGATGGATCCTATGACCACGGCATGCCATGGCAGCCGTAAAAGCGTTATCATCATGCAGTAGACGGCCTCCCGGACGACACCGCAAGGCCACTGCCTTAGCATCTCCCAAAATAGATGGTAGCCCGCAGTGAAGCAGGTGCAGTTGTCACGCGGAAACACCAGGTACTAATCACTCCTTTGTTTGCTTCTGGTCCAACCACTGGCATGACTCTCCCCATCCAACTCCCTTGATCGAATGAAAAGCACTGATGGCCATCATCTGCGCGCAACACATTCCTTCAACAGCAAGGTAAGGCAAATACACCCTCGTACAGCGAGAGACTCACATGCGGAGTTAGACCTCGTTCATTCACACACTGAGTCGCGCTCCATCACCCACTTTGCTTCGTCGAATCAATCTCAATCGACTCACTCACCCACTGCACGCTCCCAAACTTCTTCCCTACTGTACCGCTCACCGAGATGTGCATCCACTACGGATGCCGTAGGCTCTGCATATCTTGCCTCTCGCACGACGTATTCATGGTCTCCCGAACCGTCACCTGTCAGTATTTCAAATTGCACATGACCTGCGATCATCCGGTGTACATGAGGCTTAGTAACAGAGACTTAAATTGCGGCGCCCCAATGGCCATCTGTCTACACGACCACGATTGTAGAGTCTACCCGCGGCCACGAGGTGGTGTTCGTATTGGACCGCGGAGACATTGCAGTGCTTGAGAGCTGGGGTTGGTATGAGGATGATATGATGATGATGTGTTCTCTGTTTTGTGTGGATGGAGAGGAATCAGAGGTTTTGTGCACTAGGAATTGCATGCGGATTTGTTCAACAAAGAGTCTTGGTGTGCTCACGCGTCACAATGGCCGATACGGTCCCAAAATGGACGCTACCGAGAGTGCAAAATAAAACGCCAACTCAACCCACCAAGGCCGCCGCCGAGAAGGATCCTCCCACGGAGCAGCATTCGTGACTGTCAACGGGGCAAGCGAAGGATCAAATGGCAGCAGAGCACAAAGTGCCTCCCTGCAATTCGTGTTGGGATATTCGAAGCACGGGACTGGAATTGGACCTTTTTGCTCGTGAGACAAAGCTACTGATGACAATGGGCTTGAAGCGTCTCTTGTTCAGTCCAGTTACCGACTAATTAACTAACTAGCTAGCTATTAGCTACTTTACTCGGGAAATTTGAGTCATGCATGCATGCAACCATGCAAAATATGTCAATGATATTGCAGCCAAAGCCCAACACATTGTGCTATGAGCTAATATGATGTGAGGAGCTGTCCCCACCTTTTTACACCCACCAATACTTGCTTTTCAGTCTTTACCCGTTCTATCATGCTAGCATCAAATGCACAAAGATCCCAACATATGGCCTGTGGCAGAACATATTGTGTTTTGCCATGTAAATATGACGCTCAAGGGTCCATCGCCCTCCACTCAAAGTTGCCATCGACATTCGTCCAGTCACCATGCTCAAACGCGCGCTCCCAGCCCAACATAACGGCCAGAATGCGGCACGCATAGCTGCTCACGCCACAGATGACCTTGTCGCTCTGTGCGATCATCGCCAGGTCCAGCAGGTACGCTCGCCCAAGGAATTCGCGCATCTGTAGTGCCTCCTTCGTTGGGTGCGTGCGGTAGTTCCGGTCACGGTATTCCTCTCGTATTGTCGGCTTCTGCACCGCTGCTGCATTTGTGTTTGTATTCTTGTTGTTGCTTTCATCCTGCGACGACTCGTCAGGTGGCTTCCCCATTGTAGGTTTGGGGCCGTTGGCGCCTTTGAGGGCCGTCACATGCTCTGGGAGTCCTAGGCCCCAGAAGAATTCTTTGAAGAAACCTCCTTCCCAGCCCAGGCCGGTCGCGAGCTTTTTCTTGCTTGCGAGCGAGATGCGGGTCTGCGCCCTGATCGTGCCTGGGAGGTCGGGATGGTCGTACATGTCTGCGTCATCGGAGGCGAGGAGGAGCTTCCACTGTGAGGAATATCCAATGAGCTTGCGGGCGACGGCGAGGTAGTGCTCGGGAGGCAGGTAGCCGAGCTGATGGGCGAACGAGAAGGGGTGCCGATCACCCCTGCGCAGGTGAATGCCGACGAGGCCATTCGCGGTGTCATCATCCTCATTCTCCCTCAGTTTCTGAGCCCGGGAGTGCACGTATTCGTCGTCCTCCTTGGTCATTTGGAATAATGCCTCGTAGCCGTGTCGAGCCATATCGAAGATTTCTCGCTTTGAGAATCTCTCTTGGAATGCTTCTCCGAACATCCAGCTGGTTGTTCCCGCGGAGACGACGAGGTGATTTGCTTGATGTGGACAGGGCACGCGTTGTGATGGCGGTGGGGGACGGCATCTAGGGACTGGCATGGTGGTAAAGAAAGTGGAGTAGCTTCCATACGGAAAATGGGTATCATCGATGAAAAAGGCTCTTCCCTCCAGTTGGGCTAGGGAGTAGGAGAGCCACATTCCCATCAACGCGGAACCAACACCTGGGTCGGCGTCGTCGAGAATATAAGTCAAAGACTTCTCGCAGATGGGGAGGGCATTGCGGCCTCCGCCGATGTCAATGCTAGGCGGCAGGAAATGACGTGACTGTGCCTCTCTGACATCAAGGTAGTGGCGTTCAAAATGATAATAGTCCAGGTGCTGTTCCTCTTGCCACTCAGGACCTGCTGCGTGGCGTGCCACATCTTCCACTTGTGAACAAACATCGACGTAATCCTCATAAGACAATGGGAAGTTCAGATTGGGCGGTATTGAGATTGTCCAATAGTGCCTGCCATCGTTGTCGGTAACGGACAAGGGGGTTGCATGGTTTGGGAGCTCATAGGCCTCCACGATTTCATACGTCTTGCCCATCGTTGTCAGAAAAGTCAAATCGGAGAGACTACTCGTGGTCTTTCGGCCAAATGAAATGAGATACCATAGTGCAATAACGATGAAGAGCCAGAAGATCCTTCTGACAATCCTTCGTGAATTGAGTTTAGGTGGCTTTTTGCCATGGCGCGGAAGAATAGATGGCAATGATGGTGATGGGATGGGCGTCCTAGGAACAAGGTATTTCACTGAGAGATATTGAGAACGCTCAAACCCAGTGATCTTTAGAGGTTTGGGTGGACTTGAACGACTTGATAACAACATCTTGCTGTGCCGAGGCTCGTTTTCATATTGTGATTGTGAAAGCCTCATCCAGTAAGCTGAATGGAGGTAGGAGGGAAGACGACTTGGGTGGATTTGGCGATCGAAGCCAGGTTAGACCCTACTCCGGACAGAAACCGGGATTTGAAAGATCCAGTGTCGTAAATCGTAACAACCAAAGCCAGCTGTGCACGAGGAACAAGGAAACCAAAATAGCTTGAGTCCAGCAAGCGTTTGAGGGATTTGTGGGGAACAGCCAGGAAAAGAAAGAAAGGAAGAAAGAAAGAAAACTGCTTGGGGTGTTTCTTTCCCTTTCCTTCTTGTCTCTTCTGAGCAATGCTCTTGAATTTGACAAAGAATTGCTGTAGAGGTGGTGAGGTCGAATGGCGGTTTAGGTCTATAATCAGTACGCTCAAACGATGGCCCAATGGAGCACGGAGTACCACGAAATTGCTCGAAATGCCAGTGAAGATGAGGGAGAGCCAGGGTTTGGGTCTCAGGATAAATATCAGACTGTGCTGCACAGCATGGTTCCGACGATTGTGGTCCGAGCCATCAAGTCCAAGACCTGGGTGGAGGATATGATGTGCAGAAAAGATCCACTGATGATGGCGAAGCTCCTGTGCCACAGAATTTTCGTACTTTGCAGGGGGAAGTTGGACTCAGGAACCAGAAGAACAGGACTCAGAACAGCAGTAACAAAAGATTTCAATAAAAGAGCTCCTGGCCCCAATTCGACGAAAGAAAAAGCGCTGGAAAAGGACACCACATGCAGAAAGACAAAGAATGCAGCGTGAATGCAGCTTGACATGAGCTCGAAAAGCAAGAGAGATGCAGGAACTTCAGAAGTCAACCAGTACGAAAAGCAGACCACGACCCGGACATCTTAAAACAGTTTAGATGAGAACCAAAAATGGTCAAGCATTGTCAAGGGGAGGCGATGGAAGACGATCCGTTCCAATGTGGCCCGGTTCTGACTAGAATAACTCACTTGGGTGCCGTTGGTGTCAACTTCTGAAACACTTGACAGCGCCCAGGAGAAATCTGAATCAGGCTAGGCCCTCGCTTCCGGAATATCTCTCCTCCGCATTCCGAAGGCTGCCAATGGGAAGAGCTGGAGCCGCGCTCCCCCCTGATCGACGATCGACAGATGCAATCAATGGACGAGAAGACTGCCGATTTATCACAGCCACCAAGAAGGCGGTACTCCGTACTCCGTTCAGTGACTGTCCTCCGCCTGAGGGGCCCTGTCTACAAATTGGTAGGATTCACTTCGGTCATCTTCAATTAGGGGACTCTTTGGACGAAGATACCAGACTTGACAATGTTGGTATTGGGATATCAACGGCCGCCTTGCTCTCCCAGTGCCCACCTGCGCCAGACTAGGAGTCGCTGTTCAAACAGCCCAAGGCATGCATGTGCCACCGTACACCAGCAGATCACCCAACACTAAGCCAAATACTCATATCATCAATCCTTCATGTTGCCCCCCCCATCCAGGTAAAACACCATGATTGAAAGACCCCCAAGATCTGTTGCCAGTCTTTGTCTTCATTTTTCCTTTGCCATCAGCTGTAGTAGTTACACTTCTATATGGGTATCTGTATCTGAATGTTCAAATCACATTAAGGGTCTTCACCATCGAAACCTCCAAAGGGAGAGAAAGAAAAAAAGGAAGTCGCCCCCGTGATCCAGTCAAGCGCCCCAATACAAATGCTGTCCAAGCACCAAGTAATGAATCAGCAGTAAGTGATTTGCCAAACCCATCGTGCTCCGTAACTTCCTGTCCTGTAATTCCAGCGTGTCCTTCAGAGGAGTACGCCTCCAGTGCGACTAATTCCAAATATCAACGCGGGGAAAACAAAAAGCTGTCGTGTCGTCGTTCATAACAAATAAAAAAAATCAAATGGATGGTATTGGTTTCAATTTGGACTTCGTGGTTCGATGGTCGAGTCGCGATCTCGTAG
>Ga0105239_10009126_pt1 | contig 11219 bp, 11 predicted proteins | sample KBSC44metaG_FD_92761 | JGI IMG/M metagenome (GOLD analysis project Ga0105239, IMG submission 92761) | Corn rhizosphere microbial communities from Kellogg Biological Station, Michigan, USA - KBS C4-4 metaG | ecosystem: Host-associated > Plants > Roots > Rhizosphere > Soil | place: Michigan, USA...
TACGTCAAATGAAATACAAGGCGGCGAAATTGGATCGGGGCATTCCCTGATCGCTATGTTTGAATTGCACCCGTCAGGTAGTAATATTGAAGATAGGTTTCCTGGTAAAAGAGGTTTTGCGAAAGCAACATTGCATTACCGCCTTCCGCAAGATTCCACGGTCCGATTATCGGCGTATGACGTGCCCCTGTCTGTAACTGGATTCAATGATTTGCCACCATCTTATCGATTTGCATCTTCGACAGTGATGTTTGGTGGGCTGCTTAAAAAATCAAAATATATGCAACATGTCAATTGGGATGATACGATTGAAGTGGCGAATCAGTCAGTAGACAACAATGATCCAGCACAAAAAGAATTCATTGTACTCCTTGAAAAAGCCAAAAAGATCTACGCAAAGGAGAAGAAGAAAAAGAAAACGCAGCCTGAAACGAACTAGAATTTCAAAATTCAGATATTTCGGCCCATCAAAGGCCAATCCACGTATTTACTGAATGACCCCAGAAATGAAAAAAAATTGTCGCAATAGAGAACCCGGCCAGGAAAGAAATGATCAGTAAGGACCAGGATACGGTTTCGTCACTTTTCATCAAGGATAGGTATAACTTTCTCATAACGGATTGCTTTAAATAAGCTATTGGATAGTTCTTTAAACTGAAAAAGGCGAGTTTTATTGTGAAGTTGGGGTTCAAGTTGAGGCTGAGCAGCTGGTTGGTTTAATGTTAATGTGGTAGTTTCCCACTAAGACAAAAGGCACGAAGAGTTTACATGAAAAAATTAGCAATCCATAATCTTTGAGCGATCTCGTGATTTTTACAATCTCTTTATTCCTTTGTGTCTTAGTGGGAAACTACCCACATTGAACAATAAACCAACTAACCAGCTGCTCAGCCAAACTCCATTTCGTCTCAACTTTTCCGGAAAACATCGCATTTTTGCCTCGAAAAAGCCTGACTGTCTATAGATTTGTTTGGGATTTGAAAACACCATTATTCATAAAAAAGGATACAAAATGAAAAAATCGATTTATCCGGTGGCCGCATTAGTCATCATACTTGCATCTGCATTTACATTCGTTCAATCACAAAACTGGAAGATCAATGATGATTATTCTGTGAAATTTACCAGCGACGACCCTTCTGGTGTATTCAGGGGTATGAAAGGCACGATCAATTTCGATGAAAAAGATTTAGCAAACTCAAAGTTTGAAGTAACCGTAGATGTTGCGACAATCAATACCGGCAACGGAATGAAAAACACGCATGCAAAAAGTGCGAAGTGGTTGGATGCGGAAAAATTCCCGGTAATTAAATTTACATCATCATCAATTACCAGCACAGCATCCGGCTACCAGGCAAAGGGCACACTTGAATTTCATGGTGTATCTAAAGAAATTACTATACCATTTACATTTCAAAATAACGTATTTAGTTCTAGCTTTGAGATCAACAGAATGGATTATAACGTCAATACCGAAGAGCCGGCACACGGTGCGGCGGTGTTGAAAGTAGATATTTCCGTTCCGGTTTCAAAAGCTTAGTGGATGGAAAAAAAAGTATTTCTTCACGGACTGATTGCGGGCATTCTCTCAGCAATTGCTTCGATCATTTATTACCGCGTTCACTATTTTGCTTTTGAGGTTGATTTCTCAAAACTCGTAAGCGTAGTGGGTCTTATTGGTATAAACATTTTAAGTTGCATGGTAGCTGCTTTAGGATATTGGTTCATTAAAAAATGGTTTCGAAGCAAAGCAGACATTGTTTTCAATTTATTATTCAGCATTCTCTCTTTTGCAAGCATCATCATTCCGATTGCAGCGAAATTGCCTTTGGATGTACAGAATCCGGAATTGTTTCCGGGATTAACTGTACCGATGCATTTTTTCCCTGCATTGGCTTGGTTTACGATTGCGCCGTTTTTTCGGACGAATGTGAAGAGGGTTGAAAGTTGATAGTGGGCAGTAGGCGGACGAATGGGCATCCTGCGTTATGAGTCTGCCTACTGCTTACTGCCCACTTTCCACTGCTCACTATTTGAGTTATATTTATTCTATGAAAATTAACCGTCGCGCGTTTGTAAAAAATACCGGGCTGACTGCAATCGGTGCGGCAGTTGGTACAAAAAAATTATTTGCTTCTCCAAGGCAAAACAAATTACCTGCGTGGAAAGGATTTAACCTGCTTGATTTTTTTTCTCCTGATCCTTCCATTACGAGGGGCGCTTCGCCCGAAGACTACTTTCGTTGGATGACGGATTGGGGATTTAATTTTATAAGAATACCAATTGCCTATCCATATTACCTGGATTTTGATCGCGGCAGGAATATCAAGCCCGAAGAAGTTTATCACATCGACGAAAAAAGAGTAGAAGAAATTGACAGGCTTGTTACGATGGCGCATAAATACAATATTCATACAAGTCTCAATCTCCATCGCGCTCCGGGATATTGCATTAATGCAGGGTTTCATGAACCGTACAATTTGTGGCTCGATCAAGCTGCGCTTGACGCATTTTGTTTTCATTGGAACATGTGGGCGAAACGATATAAAAATATCTCATCTGCAAAAATCAGTTTCGATTTATTGAATGAACCGAGCATGCGCGAGGATATGAACGACCAACATTCTAAATCCGGTCCTGTTCCCGGTGACGTATACCGGAAAGTTGCAAAGGCTGCCGCTGAAGCGATTCGAAAAGAAAATGCAAATCATCTCGTAATTGCCGACGGAAATAACGTAGGCAACACCGTTATTCCGGAAATACTTGATCTCAATATTGCACAAAGTTGTCGGGGTTATAATCCCGGGTACATTTCACACTACAAGGCACCCTGGGCAAATAAAGATCCGGATCATATGCCGGAACCAAAGTGGCCCGGCGAGCTTAATGGAAAAACCTATAATCGTGAAATGCTGGAAGCTTATTACAAACCATGGATCGAATTAGCGAGTCAAGGTCACGGTGTGCATTGTGGTGAATGTGGTTGTTGGAATAAAACTCCGCATGAAGTTTTTCTTGCATGGTTTGGTGACGTGCTCGATATCCTAAGCAGTAGCAAAATTGGTTTTGCCGTATGGGAATTTTCCGGCGACTTCGGTGTTCTCGATTCAAAACGTGCGGACGTACAGTATGAGTCCTGGCACGGTCATCAACTTGATAGAAGAATGTTGAACCTTTTGACAAAGAATCGGTAATTGTTAAGCACATTTTCCCTAATCGTTAACAATAATTTATCTTTTTTTACATGACTGTTTAATAGTCATTTCCGTTTCTATATAACAGTAGTTCTGAACTCTCTTCTGCGCTGGGAAATTGTTATAGAAAAGTTATAAGAAAATCTCCCTTAAACTTCCTCCTGAATTTTTAATCTAATTCATCAAGAAAAAAAGGATTTTTATGAAACGACTATTGATCATTATGCTTTCATTGGGTCTTGTTGCTGGTGCATCCGCCCAGAAAGTTCGAGTCGGAGGTGTTCATTACATACATTCTCCCCGCGTAATCGTTTATGGAGGCGCATACGCGCCTTTCTATCCTTATTATGGATTTGGATTTAGCCCTTGGGGTTACCCCTATCCTTACGCACCCTATGCGTATAACAGGCCATCCAAATTGACATTGCAAATTGAGGATATTAAAAACGATTATAAAGACAAGATCTGGTCCGCGAAACATGATAAAACAATTTCGAAACAGGAACGGAAAGAACAAGTAAGGGAATTGAAAAAAGAAAGGGACCAGTTGATCGAAGACAAGAAGGCCAATTATTATAAAGAAAAATAATTTTTTCGCGGACGGTGATTTAAAAACCCTGCCTCATGGCAGGGTTTTTTGTTGAAGAATGAAAAAGTTATTGCGACAATTTCAAATCTTTGCACGCATCATTCACCACTGCAAGATCTTCATCGGTTAAATAAGTTATCCGGATAATTGCATTGAAGCAACCAAAATTGACCGCACCATAAATTCGATTTTCAACAGCTCCTGCTTTATTCGTTACTGCAAGCGTAAAATATTTATATGTCAATTCACCAAGTTTTGCTTCTTTGATTTCAGGTGATTGTTTTGATCTTGTATATTTTCGATAAAGCGCTTTTAATACGGAAGTGTCTTCTTGTATTTCAGCATAGTAAGCCCTCAACGAAACTGTTCTGTTTTGTTGAAGCTCATCCGGAGAGGGCACCGTTGTAGTTGAATCCTGGAGTTGTGCGAGACTAAATAAATTCAATGAAAAATCAAGCGGGTGACTTTTGATCTGATTCAACCCTACCAGCGGACCGGGGCCATTGTCTGCCAATGGTGCACTCAACATCGTGTAGTCAGTTCCAATCTTGATATATTTTTTTTCAGAAGAAAGTTGATCAAAAAAAAACCATCCTTGTGGAAGCGCAAATGAAACATGGATACTCGGATTTGTATACAGCCACTCCTGATTTATTTTGCCGAGATTCACGGAACTGTCGGAACATTCCTGTGCGTGTACCAATACAGGAAAGAATAAAAATGAAGCAAGGCATCTAGTGATCAAACCGAATGGATTCATTTTGAAAACGGTCTTCTTGATTTTATTGAAGCATACCTTAATATCCATTTCCTTTTGTTTTTGTTTTAACTCTGCAAAGAAACATGTTGGCGGTAATATAGAGTGTGGACCCATCATCGCCCCAAGCACAGTTTGCAGTAGGTTGCGTCGTTTCAATTCTTCCCAATACTTTTCCTGATGGAGCAATTACTACGATACCACCGGGTCCTGTAGAAAATATATTTCCTTTACTATCGACTTTCATTCCATCCGGCGCACCTTTTAATCCCTGTTTATTCATTTCAGTACCGTCAAAGAATATTTTTCCAGCGCCCAGAGTCCCATCAGCTTTTACTGGATATGCCATAATGTATGGTTTGTTGCCATCTGATTGACCGACGTACAAAGTTTTTTCATCAGGTGAAAATGCGATACCGTTTGGCGTAAGATTATCTACCAATAATGTCACTGTTCCATTTGTTGACACGCGATAGACTCCCATGATATTGCTTTCCCTAAGACTACTCTTTTCACCACCAGCCAATCCGTACGCTGGATCCGTGAAATAGTAATCTCCATTTGATTTTTGTATGATATCATTTGGACTATTGAAGCGTTTGCCCTGGTAGTTGTCGGCCAGCGTGCGTTTGCCACCTAATTCAAATGGCATTGCGCTGATGCGACGGTCGCCGTGTTCGCATGCAACCAATTCTCCTTTTTTATTAATGATAAGTCCGTTGCTTCCCGGTTCTCTTCCATAGGGAAGTTTACCGGTGTATCCCGATGGCTTAAGAAAAATTGATATCCCCTCGCCTTCTTTCCATTTAAAGATGGTGTTATTCGTAATATCGGAGAATAGCAGGTATTGCCCGTTCTTCACCCAAACAGGTCCTTCGGACCATGCAAAACTATCGGCGACGATTTCGATATTCGTTCCCTTTGAAATGAGTTCGTCAAATGCAGGATCCAGCGAAACGATTTGGCCAATTGTTCTTTGTTGTGCAAAAGAGAATAATGCGATAAACGCGGCGATTAAGATAAGTGCTAATTTTTTCATATGCAGTAACTGTATTGTACAAATATAATCGCGGATTTGCGGATTTAATCGCGGATTTGCGGATTTTAGACGGATTACGCGGATTCTTTGGCTGTATAATTCGTCGCTACCGATCATCGTCCCTACGGGACAAATTTGATTTCAATCGGTTTCGTTTCGCTTCTTACAGATACACCTGTATACATTGCAGTAATTGGACTATTTTGCGGTATCATTTCAACTACATAAGTAGTCCGCTATGCTTCCATGGAAAACGGTCATACAATTTCAAAAGGACAGCGATCATCCCGTCTATTTACAAATTGCGAATGCGATTATTCAAGAAATGAAAAAAGGGAGAGTTGGCCCGGGAATAAAATTACCCGGAACAAGGATGATGTCGGAAATGTTGCATGTCCATCGCAAAACGTTGGTCAGAGCATACGACGAATTATACGCGCAGGGATGGATTGAAATGGTTCCTTCCAAAGGAACTTTTACGAGTAAAGAATTGCCTGAGTTAAATCCAAGAAAACTTTCGGCCAAACCAGAAAGAAAAAATTCTTTTCCCAAAGAGACGGGTTACACAGTAAAATCAAATGAAAACATTCGGAAGCCTGTTCCGCCGCAAAGAAATATTATAGGATTTCATGACGGACCGGATGTGAGACTTGTCCCGGCAGATGAAATAGGCAGGGCGCTCAAGAGTATCATGTCGCGCACCGTTAATTTGAAATACATGTCGTACGTGGAAACTGCCGGAGTAGAAAAATTCAGGAAGGTGTTATCAGACTATCTGAATTCGAGTCGCGGATTACAAACAACGTCTGAAAATATTACCATCACACGAGGAAGCCAGATGGGACTTTACCTGATTTGTAACGCGCTTTTTAAAAAAGATGAAATTATTGTTGTAGGGGAAACCAATTATTATTATGCGGATCATCTTTTCATCAACGCTGGAATGAAATTGGCCAGGATACGGGTAGACGAGTATGGTATTGATGTAGATGAAATAGAAAAACTTTGTCAAAGAAAAAAAATCAAGGCGGTATTTGTCACTTCGCATCATCACTATCCTACAACGGTCACATTAATTGCTTCGCGTCGAATAAAATTACTTGCACTTGCAGAAAAACATGGATTTGTAATTATCGAAGATGATTATGACTACGACTTTCATTATCTCAGCAGTCCAATACTTCCATTGATCAGTGCGGATACGAAGGGAATGGTGATATATATTGGGACGCTGAGTAAGACGATTGCGCCAGCAATCCGGACTGGTTACGTAATCGCACCTCCTAATTTAATTCTTGAGCTCGCGCGCTATCGTCAGCTTATCGATACGCAGGGTGATCCGATCATGGAACTTGCCCTTGCGGAGATGTTTACTGAAGGAGTGATCAAACGCCATATGAAAAAAGCATTGAACGAATACCATCGCCGAAGGGATTTTGCATGCAATTATTTATTTCACAAATTATCTGACGTGATCGATTTCAAAATTCCTGATGGAGGTTTAGCCATCTGGGCAAAATTCAGCAAGTCGGTACCACTGCCACCATTAACCGAAAAATTACGGGCGCAAGGTCTGATCTTATCAAATGGATTAATTCACAACACTGAAACCGCGTCATTCAATGCAACACGTATGGGTTTTGGTTGGATGAATGAAAAAGAAATGGAACAGGCAATTGATCTGTTGACAAAGACGATTAAGTCGAGGATTTAAGAAGGGGTTGAGAAGTTGACAGGTTGAATAGTTGATAAGTCGATTGGTCGATTAAGTCGATTGGTCGATAAGTCGAGCAGTAACGATCCCGATCCTTAATCGACTTATCGACCAATCAACTTATCAACCATTCAACCAGTCAACTTCTCAACCGGACTACCTAATATATAAAAACTGGCATCATTAGTAGTCCGTAATCGTTATACCTTTAGGTAACAAAACCATTATTCATTAAAAAAGGTATAGCCATGAAAAGATTACCAGCCTTATTGTACTCAGTGATTATAGGGGCTTCCTCTTTTGCATTCACTGGAAAGAACATTAACGAAAAACTGCTCCAGACTTTCAAAGAAAGTTTTCCAAACGCTGAGCAGGTCAGTTGGAAAGAACTTCCGGAAACCTATGTTGTAAACTTTGTAGACGAAGGGGTACGTAACGCGATCATTTATGAAAAGGATGGAACGTTCGTCAGTTCCACCAGGTACTACCAGGAAAGAACGCTACCATATTACCTGCTGATCAATCTCAGAAAGAAATACCCGGAAAAGAAAATCCTGGGCATTACCGAACTTTCGACCATCACAGACATCTATTATTATATAAAAATGGAAGACAAGACTGTGATCACGACGATCAAAATGGATGCTGAAGGAAACCTTGTATTGGTAGAGAAATTAAGGAAAGACTAGCATTGAAGTGTGTAGCAGTGTAACTGGTCATTTGGTTTGCCGCCGGTCAATCCCATCAGCATGCAAACCGGTGGCCAGTTTATTTTAGAACCTCTCACAAATTTCCTCGTTTCAATTCGTCCACAGCATGATTTGCCGCACGAGCAGTAATTGCCATAAAAGTGAGTGAAGGATTTTTGTGTTCCGGTAGACGTCATACAAGCGCCATCGCTCACGAAAACATTTGGACAATCATGGAACTGATTCCATTTATTAAGCAATGAGGTCCTCGGATCCTTTCCCATTCTCACTCCGCCGACTTCGTGGATATCGAGACCCGGTGCTTGTTTCGTATCACGTTGCACTAAATTTTTGCAGCCGGCTTTATCAAGCATCTCGGAAGTTTGTTCAAGAAAATCTTTTAGTGATTTTTCATCATTGTCATCATAACCTACGGAAGTTATGAGTTGTGGAATGCCCCACTCATCTTTTTGATCTTTGCTGAGACGGACGTGATTGATTTCTTTTGGAATCGTTTCGCCCTGCATCGACATATATACGCGCCAACCATGCGCCTCTGATAATTCATCTTTTAATCCGGCGCCAATGCCATCATTATTTTTATCGCTCCACCCGTTTCTTGATGCGCCGCAAAAAACCATATACCCACGCAAAAAATCCGTCTCTTGTTTACATACATTCCTAAACGAAGGCATGATGGCTTCTGTCGGTCTCCGACCGAAATAATATCCATCGAGAAAACCGTCGATAGTTCCTGTAACTATGCCACGGTAATTTTGAAACGCAATATATTTTCCTAATAATCCATTGTCGTTACCAAATCCATTCGGAAAACGATTAGAAGTTGAATTGAGTAAAATTAAATTTGTATTGAGGCATGCTGCGTTTACAAAAATTATTTTCGCAAAGTATTCACTACTTTCCTTTGTTACGGCATCAATCACGCGCACACCAGTAGCTTTTCCTTTTTTCTCATCATAGATAATAGAATGAACAACCGCGTGTGTTTTCATCGTAAGGTTACCAGTTTTCTCGGCCCACGGTAATGTTGAAGAATTGGAACTAAAATATCCTCCATAGGGACATCCACGCGTACATAGGTCGCGGACCTGGCATTGGCCGCGCCCCTGCTGTAAATGAATAGAAGCCGGTTTTGTCAGGTGGGCGCATCTTCCCGTCAGTAGATAGCGATCGTGATAATTGTCTTTTATTTTCTGCTGAATATGTTTTTCAACGCAATTCAATTCCCAGGGAGGAAGAAATTCTCCATCAGGTAATGTCTCCAATCCATCTTTGTTTCCGGAAATGCCGGCAAAAATCTCAACGTGCGAATACCATGGTGCGAGATCGGGATAACGAATCGGCCAATCGACAGCGTAGTTGTCTCTTGCGGGACCTTCGAATTCAAAACGACTCCATCGTTGAGTTTCGCGTCCCCACATCAACGATTTACCTCCAACCTGGTAACCGCGAATCCAATCGAATGGTTTTTCTTGTACATAAGGATGCTCCTTATCCTTTACAAAGAAATGTTGGGCAGATTCGTCGAATGCATAGCATCTTGCTACGACTTGATTTTCTTTTTTTAGCGCGAGTGTTGTTTCGTTACGATGAGGAAAATCCCAAGGATTTTTTGTTGCTGTTGGATAATCTTTGATATGCCTTACGTCTTTACCCCGTTCCAAAATCAGGGTTTTCAATCCATGATCACAAAGTTCTTTCGCGGCCCATCCCCCACTGATGCCGGAGCCAATTACAATCGCGTCATAACTGTTTTGTTTGACCGCTTTATTGTTGATTTTTACGGTGGTTGAGTCGCCAGGCATAGCGTTAGTTTTACTAAATGTAAGAATTTTAGATCGCGGACTCGCCGATTTTAGCAGATTTTAGCCCAGTTCCGGTTGATGTTAGTCCTTTTATTGCGGATGCATGATTTTGCTTCCAGATTGTGGAATTAACAAGGTCTGTTTAACCAATAAAAATCTTTCAAATCTGCAAATCCGTAATAGAAAAGACTTATATTTATAAAGGTAATTCTAGCTATGCACTATTTCCTGCTATATATTGATCCGGGGAGTGGAAGCTATCTCGTGCAAATGATTATTGCAGGAGTGCTTGCCGCGTTATTTTACTTCAAGAACACGTGGCTGAGGATAAAATCATTCTTTACAAAGAATAAAAAATCTGATCCGCCAAACGATTCATCCAATGGCTGAATATCAGCGTCACCCCGCGTCTTTCCGCGATCCATCTGGTTTTGTTTTTTTTGCAGACGGCAAATATTATCGACAGGTAAATCAGTCTTATGCAAAAAATTTTGATCTGCTAGTTAGCTCCGGTCTGTATTCAAATCTCGTTAGCCAAAAGTTTTTAATTCCGCATGAGGTCATTAACAAGGATTATGGACTTACAGATGACTGGTACAAAACTTTGCTCCCGCAACAACTGTCATTTATCAGTTATCCATATGAATGGTGCTTCGACGAATTGAAGGATGCCGCATTACTAACGTTGTCCATTATGCGAACGTCAATCGATCATGGAATGGTATTGAAAGATGCTACTTCATTCAATATTCAATTTGATAAAGGGAGACCTGTTTTTATTGACAGTCTCTCCTTTGAAGTTTATGATGCAACAAAACCCTGGATTGCTTACAGGCAATTTTGTGAATGCTTTTTGTTCCCGCTTTTGTTGGGTCATTATCTGCAGACTGACATGCAAAAATTACTAAGCGTTTACTCAGATGGGATTCCAGTGACGATTGCATCGAAATTACTGCCCATGCGCAGCCGTTTAAGTCTCGCCGTTTGGCTTCACGTCCTACTGCAACAGTCTGTCGGCAAAAAAGTAGACAGCAAACAAATAGCAACTCAGTTTAGCAAAGAAAAACTTATCAGGCTGATTGATCACTTACAAAGCAGCATAAAGAAGCTTCATATAAAATCTCCCGGACGAACAACCTGGAATAATTACTACGACGAAACAATTTTAAGCAATCAATACCTCGAACAAAAGGAAATAATTTTTCGCGAGTTCATTTCAGACATTGATGTCGAAAATGCGCTGGATCTCGGTTGCAACAATGGATATTTTTCAAAGATCATAGCCGAGCATCAAGTTCCAATTGTTGCTGTAGATTTTGACGGACCGAGTATTAATCATTTTTACCTGTCCGAAAAAAACAAATTGCCGTCACGCATATTACCACTTTGCATCGATTTAACGAATCCCTCA
>Ga0105239_10009128_pt1 | contig 11218 bp, 6 predicted proteins | sample KBSC44metaG_FD_92761 | JGI IMG/M metagenome (GOLD analysis project Ga0105239, IMG submission 92761) | Corn rhizosphere microbial communities from Kellogg Biological Station, Michigan, USA - KBS C4-4 metaG | ecosystem: Host-associated > Plants > Roots > Rhizosphere > Soil | place: Michigan, USA...
GAGATGCCGCAGCGGACGTGCAGATCACGGCGAGTTTCGGTGTCGCCGCAACGAAAGTGTGTGGATACAACCTGCCGACATTGCTCGCCAATGCGGACAATGCGCTGTACGTCGCGAAAAATTCAGGCCGCAATCGCGTGGCGACGTTTCAGGCACCAGCCAGCGCAACCGCAGTGCCGGCCTGATCCCGGTTTCAGGCTTCGCGCCGCGCCGCGCGATGTGAAAACGCGAAGATGCAGAACACAATCATGGCGAGCAGCGCGGCCGTAGCGCTGTAACGGCTCAGTTCGAGTCCGCCATCGGCACGCGGTTTGTCGAGTATATCGCCGACCACCGCACCGAGCGGACGCGTCAGAATGAACGCGGCCCAGAACAGCAGCACGTGCGAAATCCGGGTCCACAAATACGCCGCGCCGATCACGGCCAACAACGTGCCGAACACGATCGCCGCGCCTGCGTAACCCAGACTCAGCGAATCGGCAGCCCAATCGCCGAGCGCGGTACCAAGCGTCTGCGAAAACATGATCGTCGTCCAGTAAAACGCTTCCGAAGTCGGAGATGCGACCGTGTCCACGGCGATCGTGCCGAGCGTGCGGTACCACGCAAACAGCGACGCGAGCAGCATTGCCAGCAGGATCGCTACGCCTCCCGGATAGCCGATACCGAGCGAACGGTCGGCAAAGTCTGCAAGCGTGGTACCGACCGTCGTCGTCGCGACGATAGTCGCCCAATACAACACCGGGTGAAATCGTTTCGCCGAAGCCTGCGCGATCACCATCACAATGAAAATCGCGCCAAAAATACCGGTGCTTACCAGGTAACCGAGATCCATCGACATCGACACGGCGTCGCCGCCGGTTTCGCCGATCGTCGTGCACAGGATCTTGATGATCCAGAAGACCAGCGTGACTTCCGGAACCTTGCTGACCAGCACGTCCCTGTGGGCATTCATCGGCGTCCTTCGCTCGCGGCACCAGCGATGAGTTTACTCACGAATCTGAAACTTTCCATAAACGGCTCTGGCAACCGCTAAACTTGCTGCTTCGATTTCTGCGGGACTGCGCGATGCTCCCTGCCCAATTGCACCTCACGCTGCCACTGTGGTTGCGTGACGCCGTCGACGATTCGCGTCTGTACGCGGACGACGCGGCGCGCGTCGCGCTCGCGATCGAGCTCGCGCGCGGCAACGTCGAAAACCGCAGCGGCGGGCCGTTCGGCGCGGCGGTGTTCACCGGTGAAGGACGCCTCGTGTCGGTCGGCGTCAATCGCGTCATCGCGCAAAGCTGCTCGGTCGCCCACGCCGAGACCATGGCCTACATGCTCGCGCAACAACGACTGCAGCGCTTCCGGCTCAACGAGGACGGTACCCGTTTCGTCCTCGCCGCCAGCTCGCAGCCGTGCTGCCAATGCTACGGTGCGACCGTATGGGCCGGCATCGACGAACTGCTGATCGGCGCGCGTTCGGCGGACGTGGAAGAACTCACGGAGTTCGACGAAGGACCGTTGCCGGCCGACTGGATCGGCGAACTGGAAAAGCGCGGCGTGCAGGTCAAGCGCGACATTCTGCGCGAGCAGGCGCGCGAAGTACTGCGGCGTTACACCGAATTGGGCGGCATGGCGTACTGAGCCATGAAGCCGCTCCGCCCGCAACTGCGCGGCCTGATTTTCAAACTCACGCTGTTTTACGTGCTGCTGTCGTTGCCGAGCCTGGTGCTCGTGGAAACCGGCAGCCTCGTCTACGAATTCAACGAACTCATGCGGAGCGTCGAAGGCGGATCGCTGACGCGCGCAACCCAAGCAGCCGCCGGCGAACTGGCACGCACGTGGCCCGGCGCAGGGGCGCAGGCGCGGCAGTATCTCGCCGCGGCATCCGAAGCGTTGGTCTTGCGCCTGCAGCGCCCGCGTGGCGGCTTGCTCCAGGAAGACTCCTCCATTCTCACGGAACTGAGTACCGCGCCGCTGACTGCCGCGGTGCTTTCCGTCGACGGCCAGGTACTGGCCACGGCGCCGGCGAAGTCCGCATCGGCGCTGCAGATCCCGCGACCGGATTCGGGTGAATGGCGCGCATTGACGGCCGGCCACCTCGTCGATGTCGCCGAGAGTCCCTACCGCACTCGCCGCGCACTCGCGCCGATCCAGGAAGGCGATGCGCTGCATGGCTATCTTCTCGTTGAACTGAGCTTGCCGGTGCCCTGGCATCGATTCCTGCTCAATCTGAGCGTGGAATGGCCGATTGTGCTCGGTTACCTGCTTGTGTTCGGCGTGGCGTCGTCGTTTTTCCTGGCGACATGGGTCACGCGTCGACTCAATCGGGTCGCGCGCGCGGCGAGCGCGTGGAGCCGCGGCGATTTTTCCGATCGCATCGACGACAAATCCAACGACGAACTCGGCCACGTTTCCCACCTGCTCGACGACATGGCCCTGCAGCTGAAAGACCTGCTGCAGTCGCGAGCGCAGCTCGCCACGCTCGCCGAACGCCAGCGCCTGGCGCGCGACCTGCACGATACGGTCAAGCAGAAAGCCTTTGCGCTGAGCCTGCAGCTGGCCGGCGCGCGGCGCCTGCTCGGTGAACATCCGGCCGGCGAACGCGTTGCGCAAGCGGAAAAGCTCGGGCAGCAGATCCAGCAGGAACTCGCCCAGATACTGGACGAGTTGCGCGCCAGCGACGCCGCGATGCCGTTCGCCGCGCGCCTGCGCACGCGTACGCAGGAGTGGGCGCAACTGAGCGGCATGCGCGTGGCAATCGATGTCGCCGACCTGCCGGCGATGCCTGCACAGCACGAAGAGGCGTTGCTGCGCATCGCCGACGAGGCACTGGCCAATGTGCTGCGCCACAGCGGCGCGAGCAGCGCGCAAGTCCGCCTGCGTCGCGAGGCGGATTCCGCGGAGCTGGCCATCGTGGATAATGGCCGCGGCGCGCCGGATGAGGCGCAGCCGGGCATGGGCTTGGCGAACATGCGCGAACGCGCCGCTTCGCTGCCGTCCGGCCGTTTCGAATTCGATACTTCGGCAAGTGGCACACACGTTCGTGTACATTTTTTTCTGAAAACCGAATCGACATGAATTCACCTCCGATCCGTCTCGTCATCGCCGACGACCATGTGCTCGTGCGCCAGGGCGTGCGCGCGTTCCTCGACACGCACGCCGACCTCGCCATCGTCGGCGAAGCGGAAGACGCGGGCGGCGCCGCGCAGGTCTGTGCGCAACTCAAGCCGCAAGTCGCGCTGGTCGACCTGGTCATGCCCGGCGGCGGCATCGCGGCGACGCGCGACATCCGCGCGGCCAGTCCGGATACGCAAGTGATCCTGCTCACCTCGTTCGACGATTCGCGCCAGATTCTCGCCGCGATCCAAGCCGGCGCCCTGTCATGCCTGCTCAAGGACATCGACGCCGACGGTCTGGCCGACGCGATTCGCAGGACCGCGCGCGGCGAAGCCGTGCTGCATCCGCGCGTGGCCGGCTACCTGCTCGACGCGATCCGCCGCGGCGCGAATCCCGGCGAGGAACCGCTCGCCACGCTCAGCGAGCGCGAACGCGAAGTACTCGCGCTGATGGCCGAGGGCATGAGCAATCAGGTAATCGGCGAAAAACTCGGCATCTCGGAAAAAACCGTGAAGACGCACGTGAGCAACATTCTCGCCAAACTCGGCGTGGCCGACCGCACGCAGGCGGCCGTCTATGCCTGGAAATCGGGAATGAAGCAGGCTTGAACGCAATCCTGCTGTATTGCCGCGCGGGCTTCGAGGGCGAGTGCGCGCAAGAAGTCCGGACGCTCGCGCAGGCGGCACGAATCACCGGCGACGCGCCGTACCAAGCCAGTTCCGGATACGTCGAATTCTCAAGCGATGCCGCCGAAGCAACCCTGCGCGAGACATTCCGCTGGCGTGACCTCGTTTTCGCCCGGCAAACCCTGATCGCGTTCGCGCAGTTTGCAGGAATGTCGCGCAGCGATCGCCTGACGCCGATCATGGCGGCGCTGCAGGCACGAAGCGAAGCGTTTTACGACGTGTGGGTCGAAGCACCCGATAGCGATGCGGGCAAGCAGCTTGCCGCGCTGTGCAAAAGCTTTGGCAATGCGCTGATCGGCGCGCTGAAGAAGGCGCGCCTGCTCGACGCGGCCGCGCCCCGACGGCTGCACGTGTTTTTTGCACAAGGCGACAAAGTATATCTTTGCGCCGCCGATCCGGACGCGGCCGCCCCCTGGCCGCAAGGCATTCCACGCCTGAAATTCCCGCGCGAAGCCCCGAGCCGCTCCACGCTCAAGCTCGAAGAAGCGTTCGTCTCGCTATTGAGCGAAGACGAGCAGCGGCGCTGGCTCAAGCCCGGCATGCGCGCCGTCGATCTCGGTGCCGCGCCCGGCGGCTGGACCTACCAGCTCGTGCGCCGCTCGATCCGCGTCAGCGCCGTCGACAACGGCCCGATGGATCGCGCCCTGCTCGATTCGGGACTCGTCGAACACCTGCGCGCCGACGGCTTCCGCTATCGCCCGAAGAAACCGGTGGACTGGCTGGTCTGCGACATGGTCGAACAGCCGCGCCGCATTGCCGAGTTGATCGCCCAATGGCTGAGCGCCGGCGCGTGCCAGCGCGCGATCTTCAATCTCAAGCTGCCGATGAAAAAGCGCTACGAGGAAACGCAAAGTTGCCTGGCGCGTGTGCGCGCGGCCGCAAGCGACGTGCGCGCGCGGCAGCTCTACCACGACCGCGAGGAAATCACGGTGTTCGCGGCACGCTGAGCGCACGTCGGAAATTGCTCCGACGCGCCATGGCCATTGCCGAAAATTGCTCCTGCATTTCCGGCATACCGGCCATCCATGGCCATTGCCGAAAATTGCTCCTGCATTTCCGGCATACCGGCCATCCATGGCCATAAAGAAAACGGGGCGCCGAAGCGCCCCGAGGATTTTTGCAGGATTGCTTTAACTCATTCGAATCCGTTCGCGAAGATCACGTCCGAGCCCTGCACGATGTCGACCTGGATCGTTGCCGAGCCGCTGCGTGCCTGTGCGTCGCCGATCGTTACCGGCAGCAGCTTCGTGCCGAGCGCGACGTTCGACGGAACCGTGGCAACAAACGTGTAGACATGATCGCCCGCTGTCTGGTCGCCGTGCGTGCCGTCGTCATAGAACGTCTGCGCGGCGTCGCCTCCGATCTGGGCCAGATTCGCCGTGACCGTCAGACCGCTGCTATCCGGACTGGTGCCCGGGATCACCGAGACCAGCAGCGTGACATCACCGGCCAGACCCACGCTGCCCGGCTCCGCCAGACCCGAACCGCTCAGCGCGCCCGGAGCGGGGACGTTGAACGCGATGCTGGCGTTGGCCGTACGACCCTGCGCATCGGCGATCGACACCGGGATCACATGCAGCCCTGGCGCAGCGGAGTTCTGCACCGTCGCGCTGAACGTGAACGAGCCACCGCCGTTGTCCGTGAAGGCCTGCGTCGCTGTGCCGCCAAAGTCGGTCAGATCAGCAGTCACCGTAACGCCGGTGCTGGTCGGATTCGTTCCGGAAGTCACCGTGACCGTGAACGTCGATGCGGTACCGGCAATGCCCGAGTTGGGCGAGGCCGAAGCGGTGGCCGTGATACCACCGGTTGTCGGTACGTTGAAGGTGGTCGGATCGCTTGCACCACCGAAACCCGGATCATCGGTGAGAGCGTTCGACTCGTTGCTGCCGTTGCCGTCGGCATCGAAGAACACGATGCCCTGATTGCTGACAGTCTGACCGTAGGTACCGGCATTCACCGTCGCGGTGATCGTAATCGTCACGCTACCGCCTACCGCAATCGAACCATCCCAGTTGACGGTGTTCCCGGAAATGGTCGCCGTGCCCGACGTCGCAAGAGCACCCGTCAATGTCACTGCCGACGGCAGCAGATCGACGAATTCGTGTCCAGCGTAGTCGCCCTGGAAACCCGGTCCCGCATTGGAGAGGGTAACGGTGTACGTTACCGTCCCGCTCGGCAGGAAAGTGCCGGCAACGGTCTTAGTTGCCGTAACTGCAGCCGGCTGCAAGGCGTTGAACACGGTAGGATCGGATGCACCGACGAGAGTCGGATCATCTGTCAACGCCGATGCTTCGTTCGTCCCGTTGCCGTCAGCGTCGTAGTTGATGGTGCCTTGGGCAGATATCGCAGTGGTCTCAGCGAAATTGTCCAGGATCTTCGCCGTAATCGTGATCGTCACGTCGCCGTGCGCAGCCACCACCCCATCCCAATCCACGGTGTTAGTTCCGATCGTCGCAGTGGCAGTCCCAGAACCCGCATTCGCGGATATCAGCGCCAACTGCGGCGGCAGCACCACCGTGAATTCATGGCCCGTGTTGTCCTGTTGATCGTAATTCGCCGAGTTCGCAAGCGTGACGGTGTAGGTCACATTGTTGCCCACGCTGAACGTGCCGGCCACGGTCATAGTGCCGGACACGGCAGACGGCGACAGCACGGTGGTCGACGAACTCGCGGTGTTGTCAGCAGTGTCTGGATCGCTCGTGCTGGCAGAGGCCGTCGCCTGCTCGGTCAATGCGCCCGCCATGTTCGGCGCGGCCAGTGAAATCGCCAACGTTGCGGACTTGCCGACATCCAGGCTGGCAACGTTCCACAAGCCGGTCACCTGATCGTAGATGCCTTGCGAGGCAACAAAGCTCGTCGGGCGCAGCAACAGGAATGATGGGAACTCATCCTGCACGCTCAACGAATACGCAGGATCGCTGCCCTGGTTCGTTACCGTGATCGTATAGGTCAGCGGCGCCCCCACGAGCACTGTTGCCGGACTGCTCATCGCGGCTTTCAGATTCGCTGAGTGCGGCGCGAGTGCGCAAACCGTCGCCGAATCGTTGGCCGGATTGGTGTCCAGCGGACTCGAGTCGGCGCGTTGTGCGACGGCGCATTGCTGGTCGCTCACAAGGACGGTCGCGGTGACATTCAACGTGGTGCTGGCACCGTTGTTGAGCGCGCCGATCGTCCATTGACCGCTGCTCGAATTGTAGGAGCCGCCGCTGTCGTCGGACACGTAGTTCACGCCCGACGGCAGGCTCTCATTGATGACGACACCGGTTGCATCATTCGGGCCGTTGTTGGTAACCGTTACGGTGAAAATCACATTGCCATTGATGGCAGGCGTCGGAGGTGCTACCGACTGCGTAACCGCCAAGTCAGCATGCGTTGCGGTGTCGAGCACTACCACTTCGGCACGCGTACCGGCCTTGTTCTGGTGATGCAGCAGCAATCCACCGACCGACCCGTTCGCGGTCAGGTTCGCGGTGTTCCAAGCCACCGGCAGTGTCTTGCCGTTGAGATCCTCGTCGAGCAAATCGCCGCCGAAGTTTAGACCTTGCGCTCCCCAGTTGTACGTAAACGGCCCTGCCGCCTGATCCAGGAAATTACCGGCCGTCGGCGAACACTTGTCACCGGTGGTCGTGCGCGCGCAGCCGACGCCAGAACATGTCACAACTTTGTACTTCACCGATGTCGTCGCGGTAGATACGATGCCCAATTGCGCCTGCGTAGCGCCGAGGATCATCACATTGTTTGCCTGCAGAGCGCTGTCGACGACGTCTGGACCGAATACATTTACGAGCGAGCCCAGCCCGAGAATCGAGTAACCACCCGTACCGGTGTTTTGGATCACGCGCACGTAGTTGTCGTTCGGCGATGCATTGGCGACGAATACCGAAGGATTCGTGTTGTACACAATCCGGTCGTACACGCCGTCGTTGTTGTTGTCGACGCAGACCGCGTAGGACACATCGTTTGGTGTCGCCCAGTCGCCCCAACTCGCGATACCGAACATCACCAATCCGGTGTTAATGGAAGGAGAGCCTGGGTTCGTCTCAAGAAACGACGTGCCGACGTAATGGATGTTGGCAAATGCAGGCACAGTCGGATTCAACGGATTGACGACCTGCAGTTCGAACGGCGACACCAGCGATTCGACGTCATTCGGGAACGTTCCGGTGCATGTCGGCCCCGCGGCCAGCGTACCCGTACACAGATCGTTACCTGACAGCGCAACCGTGGTAGAACCCGTCGGGTTGCCGCCCGTGACGATCGTATCGGCTGCCGACATCGACGAAGCAGGTTTCTCCGCCATGTACACCGGTAGGCGGAACTTGACGGTGGAGCTCTGGCTGAACGTGAGGTACGAAGATTTTTCTGTCAGATAGTTTCGCGGTTGATCGCCATAGTTCGCCTGTACGCCCTGTGTCGCGAACAGCGATGGATCGCGCGTGTGATCCGTCAGCGTGGAATCCGCCGACATCTGCACGTCGAGCTCGGCCACGCCGCCCGCCGGCACAACAACCTGGTTTCCGCCCGGCAGCGAGAACGCAACGCCCGGTGCGGCGAGGACGTCGTCAAACGCCAGGTCGAACGTCTGTTGCGAGGCGCTCTTGTTGATTACGCGGACCTTCTTGACCTGATTGACAATGCCGACGATTTCCGGATCGAAGGTCACGCTGACCAGACCCGTATCGTCTGCATTCATCGCTACGACTTCGCCGACAGCCGCTTTGGCCGGATCGACGCGCCCGGCTCCGACTCGCGACGCCGGGTAACGTGGCAGCCCTGCGCTCGGAAACTCCGTAACATCATTCAGGGCGTAATTCATTGCCAAAGCTTTGAGCTCTTCCACGGACCAGTCGGGTTTGAGCTGGCGCAACAGCGCCATTACGCCGGCGATGTGCGGACTGGCCATGGATGTGCCGGAGATGATGAGTGCCTGACTACCCGCATCGAATCCGGATGGGTCGACGACACCGGTGCAGCCCTGTGCGGCGGTTGTACAGGTGTGGCCGGTTTGCACCGAGGTGATGTTCAGACCCGGCGCTGCGATGTCCGGCTTGACGCGCAGCGCCGAGCCATAGATGTGGCGGGGCCCGCGCGAGGAGAACGAAGCCAGGGTGTCGCCGCCCGCGGGACCAACCAGCGAAACATTGAGCGAGGCAATGTTGGTCTTGAATGTGTTGCCGTCCGCTAGCGTCACGCGCACCGACGGAATGGTGATCGTCGGGTCCGAGCCGCCTAATCCCGGCGGCGGTGATCCCGGCCCATTGTCGGCAATGATGACGGCAATCGCGCCGGCATTTTGTGCATTCTTGACCTTGACGATGAAGCCGCACGTTCCGCGGTCGATCAGTGCGATGTTTCCGGCGACCGCCGCCGCGTTGGTCAGAGCGGAGCAACCGTCGGTAGTCGACGGGCCGGCGCCGTCGGCAGGATCAAGCCCGATCACTACGTTGCCCGTAACGCCGGTGGGCGTGAGCACTGCACCGAACGAGGCACCGCCGGCGAAGTAATTGCCGGCGATACCAGCAGGGCTGTTGACGGTAACGATCGGATCCGGCTCCGAACCGTCGAGCGACGCTGCGGTCGCGATGCCGCGTGTGGCAACGCCGGGAGAACCGTTGATGAAAAAGCTGTCGCCGGAGTTGCCGGCCGACATCGCTACGATGACACCGGCAAGCGACGCGTTGTCGGCCGCCAGCGAGCTGGCGTTGATCGCTGTGCCGTAGTTCGAGCCCAGCGACATGTTGATGACATCCAGATGATCGGAAAGATCGTCATCGCCATTGGGATCCATTGCCCAGTCAATGGCCTGCACAGTGACGCCGGTGCTGCCGCCGCACCCGAACACGCGGATCGCGTACAGCAGCGCATCCGGCGCGACGCCCGGAACTATGCGCAGTGGCAGATAAGTGGTGGCATTCGCATCATACGGTCCTGCGAAAGTGTTACCGCTCGCGTCGACGCCGAGTCCTGCCGCTGTACCAGCCACATGGCTGCCGTGGCCGTTGCAATCCATCGGATTGGGGTCGGGCGCCGGAATCACTGAGGTGGTGCCATAGGCGTCGCCCACCAGATCGATACCACCCACGACTTTGGCCGTTGGAAACAATCCGCCGGCGGTCGTGAAGCCCGCCGTGTTGGTCGATTCAGTCTGATAGTCGGCCAGCACGCCAGTGCCACCGAAATCAGCGTGCATGTAGTCGATACCGGTATCGATGATGCCGACTCGAACTCCGGCGCCCTTCACGCCACTCGGCAGGCCGATCGTGTTGGCCCACACGTTCGGCGCACCGATGAAAGGCACGCTTTGCGCGCTGGTCGGATATTCTCGATAGATTGGAATGACACGTTTGACTTCGGCCAGACGCGCTATGCGATCGAGATCGGCGCGGTCCACGAATGCCGAAATACCATTGAGCACGCGCGCAGCGCGGTAGATTTCCTTCGCATGCAGTTTCTGCAGCCCCGCCGCTACGCGATCATGTTGTGCGTGGTTCTTGGCAGCCTGTGCCTTTCCTGCTGCGATCGCATTTTTCTTCGCGTCCGCCTTCGAGACGGATTTATCCGACAGTGCAGCCGCATATTTCAAGGCCGCCGCCGGCTCGGTGAGCTCGACAAAGACCTGGATGCGCCCATCCGGACTGGTGACGATTTCGCTCGAGGCATCTAGCGGAATGTTCACGAGCTGCGCCGCAGGCGTCTGCGGCAATTCTCGAGATGAAAGCGCGCCGACGATAGTCAGCAACGATGAAAGCCCCAGCAGACGTGCGATTCGCAAAACGTTCATGAGTTACAACTCCCCGATGAAACCTGCAACGACCCGCTTAGGCAACGCAATCCCCCGGCCGAACCGCGCCGATGCGAAATGGCTGCCCCCCAGCAGATTCCGGAAACGGTCGTTTCCGGAGTGCGCGACCATATGCCCTTAGCCCCGAATGGCGCAACTAAAACAGTTGGCGCGTCGCAGCAGATTTGTCCGGACAATTGGATTTGGCCCGCAGCATCGTCGCGGCGACGGCATCGGACGCTACTTCGTTGTACGCCGCGTTTGCTATCCTTCCAGCCCATTAGTTGGTTTGGGGCCGGCCACGGCCCCATTTTTTATGCGCCGTTTTCGCTCGTTTCTTCCGCTCATCGTGCTGATCGCCGTCGGCATCGCGCTGCTTTCCACCGGCGTGCTCAACCGCTTCCGGCCGGACACGCTCGCCGCCGAGCAGGCCAGCCTGCAGCTGCAGATCTCGGCGCATCCGTTGATTGCCGGGTTGCTGCAGGTCGGCGTGATTTCGTTGTCGATCTCTACCGGCATCCCGGGGGTGGTCGTGCTGATCATGGCCGGCGGCATGTTGTTCGGGGTGATTGCCGGCACGATCCTGTCATCGGTCGGCGTGTTGCTGGGTGCGCTGATCCTGTTCTTCGCGAGCAAGCATGCGTTTGGC
>Ga0105239_10009130_pt1 | contig 11217 bp, 8 predicted proteins | sample KBSC44metaG_FD_92761 | JGI IMG/M metagenome (GOLD analysis project Ga0105239, IMG submission 92761) | Corn rhizosphere microbial communities from Kellogg Biological Station, Michigan, USA - KBS C4-4 metaG | ecosystem: Host-associated > Plants > Roots > Rhizosphere > Soil | place: Michigan, USA...
CACACGCCTTGCTGCCCTCGCCATGCTTGCTGCCGGCGTGCTCGTCACGGCCCCAGCGTTGGCGCAGAAGAAATACGATCCCGGCGCCAGCGATACCGAAATCAAGATCGGCAACATCATGCCCTATAGTGGGCCCGCGTCGGCTTACGGTGTGATCGGCAAGACCGAGGCCGCGTTTTTCAAGATGATCAACGATCAGGGCGGCATCAACGGCCGCAAGATCAACTTTATCAGCTATGACGATGCCTATTCGCCGCCGAAGGCGATCGAGCAGGCGCGCAAGCTGGTCGAGAGCGACGAGGTGTTGCTGATCTTCCAGGCGCTCGGCACGCCCTCCAATTCCGCGATCATGAAATACATGAACGCCAAGAGAGTGCCGCAACTGTTTGTCGCCTCCGGCGGCACCAAGTTCGGTGACCCCAAGAACTTTCCGTGGACCATGGGTTTCCAGCCGAACTACCAGAGCGAAGGGCGCATCTACGCAAAATACATTCGCGACAATTTCCCTGATGGTAAGATCGCGGTGTTCTGGCAGAACGATGATGCCGGCAAGGATCAGTTCAAGGGCCTAAAGGACGGGCTCGACGACAAGGCCAATATGATCATTGCCGACAAATCCTATGAGGTCAGCGATCCCTCGATCGACTCGCAGATCGTTGCGCTGCACGATTCCGGCGCCGACATCTTCTTCTCATGGGCCGCGCCCAAGGGCTCGGCGCAGGCGATCCGGAAAGTGGGCGAGCTCGGCTGGAAACCGAGATTCTTCCTGGCCAATACAGCGACGTCCATCGCCTCGGTGCTCAAGCCAGCAGGGCTTGAATACTCCAAGGACATCATCTCGACCGCCTATCTGAAGGACCCGACCGATCCGACCTGGGACAAGGATCCGGCGGTGATCGCGTGGCGCGCCTTCATGGACAAGTATTATCCCGAAGGCGACAAGGCCAATGCCAATAATCTTTACGGCTATGTGCAGGCCGAAGCGATGACGCAGGTTCTGAAGCAGTGCGGCGACGACCTCACGCGGGACAACGTCATGAAGCAGGCGACGAGCCTGAAGAATTTCCACACCGACCTGATGCTGCCAGGCATTACGGTCAACACGTCACCGGACGACTATTTCCCGATCGAGCAGATGCAGCTGATGCGCTTCAACGGGCAAGCCTGGGAGCTGTTTGGTGATGTCATTACCGGCGAGGTCGGACATGAGCGGGGTCAATAGTCAGGACCGTCCGGAGGCTCTGGCTTTCAGGACCATGCCGCCGGCAACGCCGACGCCGAGCACGTAGATCCAGCCTTCGTGGAAATCGGTGAGATGCGAGTTCACAAGCGAGCTCGCGATGTTCTGCACGACGACGACGAGGCCGATCCAGCTCGCAAGACCTTCGCCTGTGAACAGGCGAAGGTGCGCCAGCCACATGGCGTAGAGCAGGACCACGCCCAGCAGCCCCCATTGGACCGCGGCGTGGAGAGTCTGGTTGTGCGGATTGCTGACGATCTCGGCGTCGAGGCGGCTCTCGTTGGAGGCGGCGCGTTCGAACTGCCGCTTGATCGACCCGGTGCCATGGCCGAACAAGGGCGCGTCGACGAAGGCGGCCGCGGCTTTGCGCCAATAGGTGAGGCGCTGCGCGGTCGAGGCGTGGCTGATGTCTTCGCGTCCATGTTGGTATTCAACGGCAATATCGGTAACCCGCTGGCGCAGATAGGGCGAAGCCGTCCAGGCCAACGTGCTTGCGGCGAGGGCACTCGCGAGCAGCAGCAGTGCCGCGCGCCGGCTCAGATGTCGCCACGCAAACAGCGCCAGCAGCACCACGATGCAGAGCAGCGCGGTGCGCGCGAAGGCAACGAAAACCATGTTGGTCACGAACAGCGCGATCAGCGCGAGGCAAGCCGCTGAGGCGATGATGCCTCCGCCACGCCAGAAGTTCCGCGCCGGCAGCGCAAGCGCGAAAGCGCACAGCGTGAATTCCTGGCTTTGGTCGATGTAATTCTTGACGGGAACGCCTGATGACGCCGTCGCGGTCAGCTTCAGGGCGGGGTCGAGCAGCGCGATCCAGGAGTACACCGCGAGCAGTGCACAGGAGGCGAGAAAGGCGGCGCATACCTCGAAGCCGCGCTCGGACCGGCTGAAATGGTAGAGCAGCGGCGGGATCAGCACGAGTTTTGCGACAGGTTTCACGGCATGCAGCCGGTCGGCCCAATCGCCGTCCGACCAGAGCATACCCAGAAGCGCAAGCAGAAGGATGACGAAGGGCAAGGCATAAGCCGGCTGCGTGAGCCTGCGCGCATAGTTCCGCCAATCGATGGTGGGCGTCACGGCGAGCAGCCAGAGCCCGACGAAGATCGACGGTGCCGTGGTCGACCATGGCAGCGACGCCGCGATCAGCGCGGCGAGGATATCGACGGTTCGGCCCAGCGCCGCCGAGCCTTGCGCGGTTCGGGCGACGAGGGCGGCAGACGCCGTGGATTCGATGGTCATGCCTATTGTGCCGCGACCAGGCGTTCCGGCCGCAACTCGTACCCGAGGAAATCGCGGGCCTGGGTCTGATAGCCGAAACGCTCCGCAAGCTCGGAGCGGCGCGCCCTGATCCTGCCGCGACATTCCTCCTGTCGTGCCAGCACGCGGGTGACGGACGCCACGATCGATTCGGTCGCGAACGGATCGAAATAATCGGCGAGCTCGCCTGCGACTTCGCGGAACACCGCGATGTCGGAGCACAGCACGGGCGTGTTCGCGGCCAGTGCTTCGATGATCGGCACGCCAAAACCTTCAGCAAAGCTCGGCATGATCAGGCCGTGCGCCTCGGCGATCAGCGCGGCCTTCTCGTGCTCGTCGACATAGCCGGCGAAGCGGACGTTCGGCGGCAGATTGCGCATCCGGCTGATCTCGCCGGCATAGCCGATCACCACGAGATCGGCCTGGGGGATGTTACGGAAGGCACGAATGACGGTGGCGACGTTCTTGCGCGGCTCGTTCGAGACGATGACGACAAAGCTCGGCCGCCCCGGACGCCCCGACGGGGCTGGCAGGTGCAGGACATCCGGGGCGTCGAACCGGGTGCGGGGATACACGACCCGCGCCGGCAGGTGCGCAAATTGCGGTAACAGCTCCCTGAACCGCATCATGCTATAGTTTGAAACGAAGGCGAGCTCGTCGGCCTGCTTGAGGCTGGTGAGCAGCCGCGACAGGAACAGACGTGTTGCGACGTCGCTGAGCTTGAGATCGGTCAGCGGCAACAGATCGTGCACGACGCAGATCACCTTGGCATCCGGCCTGCGCCGCACGGCCACCCGTGTCGGCGTGTCGACGACGATGACGTCATAATTGCGCGCATCGATCTGCGGCGGCGGCAGCATCAGGAAGGCTGAGGAATCCTGATAGCTGTAGAAGCCAGGCTCGAGCTGGAAGTCGCGGAACAGTTTGAGGTGACGCAGATCCGGCGGGATATATTCGAGCGCCGCGGTATTGTTCTCGATCAGGCGCGCGTGCAGGCCGCGCAGGCCGATTGCGCGCAGGAAACAGACGACATAATCCCACGACACCGACATGGTGACCTTGTGGCGGAGCCAGTCCAGCGTGCGCCGCAGTCCGTTGCGCGCCAGCGGTTCGGCCATGTTGATCTCGTCGAGGAAACGATAGAGGGCGAGCAGCTCGATATTGCGCGCCTCCGTCGGGAACAGCTTTGTGCGCCGTTCGCGCCGGCGCAGCTTGCGATAGCGCCTGCTGGTTTCGACCAGCAGCGTCAGCTCGTGGCCTTCGGCCGACAGTGAACGCATCAACTCGCGGGTGAAATGGAAGATGCCGCGCTTGTGGTTGGGCTCGCCCAGCGCCTCGGAGACGACAAGGATATTCTGCTTCATGCGCTGATCTCGCGGAACTCGAAGGGAAGGGCCGGCGGCTGTTCGACCGTAACGGTCGAGGCGATGCGGCCGTGGTCGAGGTTGATGATGCTGGTGCAGGTGCGGCGTAGCAGCGGTTGGTCGTGCGAGGCGATGATCACGATCGCGGCCTGCGAGACCAGGTTCAGCAGGCGTTCTTGCGCCTTCTCCGCGAAGTGCTCATCGACCACGCTCAGCCATTCGTCGAGCAGGAGGATGTCGGCCGGAAAGGCGGTTGCGGTCGCGAACAGCACGCGCATCAGCATGCCCGAGGAGAACATCCGCAGCGGCAGGCGCTGCATACGTTCCTCGAGCTCGGTGAAGGCCCAGATCTCGTCGATCACGGCACGCGTCGGCTTGCGGCCGCTGATCCGCAGCAGCAGGGCGATGTTGTCCTCGGCGATGAAATCGAGGTTCACGCCGGCATTGAGGCCGAGCAGAGGCACGATATTGCCTTTGATCGCGACATGGCCGCTGCTCGGCGGGTAGACGCCGGCGATTAGCCGCAGCAGGGTCGACTTGCCGGAGCCGTTGGGGCCGGCAAGCCCGATGCGCGCGCCGGCCTCGGCCTCGATCGTGACATTGTCGACGGCACGGATGATCCGCATCTCGCCCTTCTCGCGGATGAGATGGCCGAGCAGTCGCCGCTTCAGTGAGAAGTCGTAGGCGCCGTAGAGAGGATAGTCGAGACAGACGTTACGCAGGCTGATCGAGGCCATCGGTCAGACCCAGAAAGCAGCTTTGCGCAAATGGACCAGCGTCAGCACGCTCGCGCAGAGCAGCAGGGCCAGTGCCACCAGGACATAGATGATGCTGCTCGCATCGACATGGCCGCCGACCAACGGCTCGCGCCACACCGCGAACAGATGGGTGAGCGGATTGAGCCGCATCACGGTCGAGCGATGATTGATCATCTCGGAAGACCAGATCACCGGGGAGGCGAGGAAGGTGAGCATCAGCGTGGATTCGATGATTGGCTTGAGGTCGCGATAGCGCGTGGCCAGCGCACCGAGCACGAGGCTGAGCGCGAAGGTGCAGACCACGAACAGCGACAGACCGGGCAGCGCTGCGAGCGCACCGGAAAGCTCGTGCGGCGTGAGCAGAAGCCACAGAATGAGCGGGACGCAGGCGTTGTGCAGGGCGAACAGGCCTTGGCGGAACGTGCATTGCAGCAGGAAGATCACCGGCGGCAGCGCACGGTCGCGGATCAGGCTCGCGGAGTTCTGCAACGCCGTGGTCGCATCCAGCACGACACTGTTGAGGAACGTCCAGGCGGTCATCGACAGCGCAAGCATCGGCAAGCGTGCCAGCATATCGGCATTTGAGATCTGGCCGATCACCGAGCCGAGCACGGCGACCACGATCGCCATCTGGAGCGACATCCAGAACGGACCGAGGAGCGAGCGCACGTAACGGTGGCGCATGTCCGACCAGGCCAGCGCGGCGGCGATGCGGACGCTCTCGAACATGCCCGTCACCTGCAGCTGGTCTTGCGCGGTGACCTGCTGGTCGGAGGACGCAGTCACAGCCGAGCGGTAGACGGTTTCCATGCCGTCCTTGAACGCCGTCGCGGAATAGCGGCTCACGGCGCGAGCCCGGGCGGAGAGCCCCATACGGCGGCGGCGCTCGGGATCGCTGATCAAGGTGTCGATGGCTTCGCCAAGCTTCTCAGGATCGCCTGGCGGCACGGTGATCGCTTCCATACCGTGACGGGCGACACGCGGCACCGCGGTGTCGAGCGCGGTGTTCACCACGGGGCGTCCGGCGGCCATGGCTTCGAGCTGAACGAGGCCGAAGGTCTCGGCGTTGGTGACTGACGGCATCACGAAGACGTCGGCGAGGCACATCAGCTTGATGCGCTCGCCATCATTGACGGAGCCGAGCAGCTTGATGCGTTCGCCAAGCCCAAGCTCGCGGATCAGCTGCTCAAGGCGGGCCCGTTCGACGCCCTCGCCGATGATCCAGGTCTCGAAATTGCGATCGACGGCGGCGCGGATCAGCACGTCGAAGCCCTTGTAGGGCACGAGCCGGCCGCAGGCGAGCACGAGGCGGCCGCGATCGTTGACGTGATGCGGCTCGATCTTCGGCCAGTCATAGACATCGGTGTCGATGCCGAATGGGACCACGTGGCACTTGTCCTCGAACTCCCGCAGGAGCGGCGTGGTCTCGATCAGGACGTGGTCCGAGACGATGATCGCCTTGGCCTGGCGCAGTGTCCGCCGCATCAACGGCTCGATGAACCAGCGCAGGCCCGCATGGGTGACGATGTCGGCATGCCAGTGCACGACCAGCGGTTGTTTGCGCCCGAAGCCGAGGGCGAAGACGAGATCGGCGAGCGGGAAGGGCGCATGCAGCGCCAAGAGATCGTGCTCGGCGATCTTCTGCCACAGCCGCCAGGGATAGGCAGGCGCGGCCGGCAGCGACAGCACATTGCCGAATGAGTGCACGCGCTCGACCGGCACGTCATTGACGACGATGTTGCGTTGCTCGGCCGATTGCGAGCAGACCAGCACGGCGCAGGTAAAGGCATCCTTCAGGTTGGCGCAGATGTCCCGGATCACCGTCAGCGTGCCGCCGAACAGGTCGGGATAATAGATCTTGAAGATGTGCAGCACCGACGGACGGCGCGGGGGTTCGCTGATGTGATGCATGGTGGCGTCAGCCCGCGAGCAGTGCTGCGACGAACGGTGCAGATAGCACCGAGATGAAGATCACGCCGCGGAGCAGCGCCGGCAGAATCGGCGTGGTCGCGCCATGCCCCCAATGGGGAGCCGGCACGCCTCGCGGTGAACTGGAAATGCGGACCAAGCGGTCAGCCATGGGTGTTGTGTCCCTTTACGTCACGCCCTCAGTGGCGCTTCGTATATGTGGGAAAATTTACCACGTCAATTGCAAAATGGGAAAATGTGGGATTGTGTCCCACGTGTGTCGCGCGTACAATTCAGACATGATTGCCAAGTCCGGGTCCAAAGCAGCGGCTCCAGAGCCGAATGCCGCAGCCAAGCTGCACGCGCCGCTCGCGCGGCTGCTGCGCCCGCTCGTGCGGCTCTGTATCCGAAGCGGCATGACCTTTCCGGCCCTTGCGCAGCTGCTCCGCGAGCTCTTCGTCAACGTGGCTGAGCATGATTTCGCGCTCGAAGACAAAGAGCAGACCGACAGCCGCGTCAGCCTGCTCACCGGCATCCACCGCAAGGAGGTGGCGCGGCTGCGCGGCGCCGGCGCGCCGGTGAACGAGACGCCGGCGGCTATATCGCTGACGAGCGCGGTGATCGCGCGCTGGCTCGCCGCGCCCGAATTCACCGATGCGAAAGGTGAGCCGCTGGCCCTGCCGCGTACCGCCGAGGGCGATTCGCCATCATTCGAGCAGCTCGTCGCCTCCGTCACCAAGGATGTACGCCCGCGCGCGGTGCTCGACGAATGGGTCGACCGCAAGCTCGTTATCATCAATGCGGCCGACGAGATCGAGCTGGTCGAAGCGGCGTTCGTTCCGATCGGTGCGGACGACAGCAAATGGCACTATCTTGGCCGCAATCTGCACGACCACATCGCAGCCGCCGCCGAAAACGTGTCGGGGCCGGCGCCGCGCTTCCTCGAACGTGCGGTCCACTACAACAACATCTCGCCAAAGCTTGCGAGGCGCCTCGAGGCGCGCTCGCGCGAGCTTGCGATGGATGCGCTGAAGACAGCCAACCGCGAGGCTCATCGCGCGCTCGCCAAGGACAAGGGCGGCGATGCCCGCTGGAATTTCGGCATCTACATCTACAGCGAGGATGCGGATGAAGACTCCGAGGCCAAAGAAAGCGGCAAAGAGGGCGGCTCCTCATGAGTCGGCCGCCGCTAATTTCCCGCCGCCTGCTCCTCACCGGATTCTGGCTTGCCGGCACCGCGATCGCGCGCGCGCAGGTCAAGCGCGGTGACGATCACGGTATTGGCGGTACCGGAATCACCCGCGGTGACGACCATGGCATCGGCGGCACCGGCATTGTCGGTGTGATCCAGCGTTTCGGCAGCATCTACGTCAACGGCGAGCGCGTGACCTATGCGAGCGATGTGCCGGTGCGGATCGACGGTGAGGCGGTGAGTCCGAAGGCGCTGCGGATCGGTCAGCTCGCGCGCGTGGTCGCGACGCGGCAGGCCGACGGCACGCTGGTCACCCGCAACATCGCGATCGCGAGCGAAGTCTCTGGGCCGATTGAATCGGTCAAGGGCAACGAACTGACCGTGCTTGGCCAGAGGATCATGGCCGGCAGCAAGGACAGCAAGCTCCGCGCGGGTACGCAGGTGGCCGTCTACGGTCTACGCCGAACCGACGGCGTGATTGTTGCGAGCCTGGTCGAGCCTCGTCAGGGCGCTGCCGAACGCGTCACGGGTCTGGTTGAGCACGGCCCCGACGGCTTGCACATTGGTGGGCTGAAGCTGACAGGCGTCGATCCCTTGCTGGCCGGCCAGCGCGTCCAGATCGAGGGCCGTGCGAGCCAGGGCGCGATGCAGGCGGCGCGCACGCGCATCGACGATTTCTCGGATCTCGTCGGGGCGAGCCGGCTCTCGATCGAGGCCTATGTGCAGCGCTCGGGCTCCAGCCTGCAGCTCGGCTCTGGGCTCGTTGCGCGTGACAGCTCGCGCTTCGGGCCGGCCGCGGGCGAGGCGCGCATGGTGGTCAATGGTGTGTTCGATCGCTCGCGCGGTCTGCAGGTGGATTCGACGAAGGCGATTGGCCCGGGACCAAGTGCACCTCAGCCCGGCGGCAGCGCTCCGACCCGGTCGCCCGGTGGTTCGATCATGCATCCGGATCGCGGCCCGACGGCGCCAGGCAGTGGCCAGTCCGGTGCGCCAGGCTCGCCGTCCTCGCCGCCGGGATCGAATCCCGGGGGCGGTCCGGGCTCCGCGCCATCTGGACCAAGCGGTCCGTCAGGCCCCGGCGGCTTTGGCTCGCCCGGTGGCAACCCCATGGGGCCGGGCGGCGGCATGGGTGGTGGCGGCTTTGGAGGTCCCGGAGGTGGGATGGGCGGCGGCGGTCGGCGCTAGACTCCGAAGACGCTCGACGCGTAGAGCGCGGATTTAGCCCGCGCTCAGCTTCACGCCGGCGCGCAAGAATTTCTGCGGATCGACGGCCTCGCCATCGATGCGGGTTTCGTAATGCAGATGCGGGCCGGTCGAACGGCCGGTTGAGCCGACGAGGCCGATGACCTGGCCGATCCTCACGGTCTCGCCGACCTTGACGTTGATCTCGGAGAGATGGCCGTAGCGGGTCGACAGTCCGTTGCCGTGATCGACTTCGACCATGCGGCCGTAACCACCGGACCAGCCGGCCGAGACGACCTTGCCGTTGGCCGTGACGCGCGCGGGATCGCCGGTGGCGGCGCGGAAGTCGAGACCGGTGTGCATCGCCGGCCGGCCGAGGAAGGGATCGCTGCGCACGCCGAAGCCGGAGGTGAATTCGACTTCGCCGACGACGGGCTTGCGATAGGGCACCTGCGCCATCGTACGATTGAGCCGATCCATCTCGGCGCGGGTGGTGTTGATGCGATAGAGCTGCTTCTCGAAAGGACCTGCGTTCGCGGTGAGCTTCACCGGCACGAACGGACCACCCATCGGCGCGCGCGGCGCGGCGGCTTCGAGATTGGCGAGGTTCAGGCCGAGGTCGCTGACGACGCTGCGCATCCGGCGCATGCGCGAATCCATGCCTTCTTCAACGGCGCTGAGCGCCGCAACCTGGCGGCGCTCGACCTGATCAAGCGAGTTGGTAAGCCGAACCAGGACGTTGTCGAATCCCTGGTTCTTGGCGAACTGATTGGTCGGCGGAGCGATCACAGCCGGCGCGCGTGATTCGAGTCGGGCTTCGCGATCCGGCGGCGCCACGAAGATCACGGTGTCGTTGATCGGCGACGGCTTCGGCGTGCCCTGCGTCGCCTGGTTGGCCTCGCCACGTTGCGGCGTCGCGCGGGGAATCGATCCGGTCACGTCGGGCATGGCACCAAGTGCCGTGGCCCGGGACTCCAGCGCCGTCTGGCGCTTCATGATCTGGTCGAGCTTCTGGTCGAACTGTTCCTGGTCGAGCAGCTGGCGGCTGGTGGTGCGGTCGACCTTGGCGCGCAGCTCGGCGATGCGGTCCTCATAGGCGTACTGCATCTCGGCCTGACGGGCGATCAGCCGGGTCAGCACATCGTCGCGGAAGGCGAAATAGGTAGCGGTCGCAGCCGACCAGAGGCCGAGCAGGACGACGGTACCGACAACGATCCAGAACACCACCGGCCCAAGGCGAACCTGCTTGCCGTGATGCAGGATGGTGTAGGCGTCGTCGGTCTCGGGAAGGGGAATAGCAGCTGCCGCCGCTGCAGCGGCGGGACGGCGTTGGAAAACCCGTCCATGGTCGTGGGGATGATGTTGGGGGTACTGCGAATATTGGGCAGAACTTTTCGACATCGGCACTCCCGCGCCGGTCGGAACGGTTCCTTGCGGCTTAACTGCCGCCGCAATCTGGGCCGGTCATGGTTAATTTTCCGGAAACGGGATCTCTCGATTTTAACGGGCTGGTTAAAGACTTCTTGCCGCTGCCAGCACCTCGTCGGCGTGGCCATCGACGCGGACATTGCGCCAGACCTTAGCCACTTTGCCGTCTGCCCCGATCAGCACCGTTGTGCGAAGAATGCCGAGGAAGCTTCTGCCATACATGGATTTTTCGCCCCAGGCGCGATAAGCCTCGAGCATCTCATGCCGCTCGTCCGAAATTAGGGGGATGCCGAGGCTATGCTTGTCACGGAACTTCTCCTGGGCCTTTAACGGATCGGCCGAAATACCGAGCACGTCCGTGCCGGCCGCTGCGAAATCCGCTTTGAGCCGGGTGAAGTCGATCGCCTCGCGGGTGCAGCCGGGCGTGTCGGCGCGGGGGTAGAAGAACAGGACAAGTTTCTGGCCCGCGTAATCCGACAATGTGACGACGTTGCCGCCGTCGCGGGGCAGGCGGAAGGCCGGAGCCTTCTGGCCCTCGGCCAGCGACGACGCTGAAGCGGCCCGTGACGACACGGCAGGTTTGGAAGCCTTTTCAGAAGATTTTAACCGTTTCGATGCGGCCTTATGCGATGCTGCTTTTGCGCCCGTCTTGCTTGATTTGCTTGCTGACGCCGGCGGTGTTTTCGCGCTGCGTGTTTGAGTCGATGCCCGTAATTTCAGGGGCTTCTTTTTAGCGGTCGTACTGCCGGAGGGCGTTTTGGACGTTTTCTTTCGGGATTTCTTGGACATACGCCTTCCTTTCGTCGCTTTCGGCGGGTCAACCAAAGCGGTATTGCAGCTCTCGTCCGGTGTGCCGGATTCGCGCCCTCGGCTGGGCAATTTTGGCGG
>Ga0105239_10009132_pt1 | contig 11215 bp, 9 predicted proteins | sample KBSC44metaG_FD_92761 | JGI IMG/M metagenome (GOLD analysis project Ga0105239, IMG submission 92761) | Corn rhizosphere microbial communities from Kellogg Biological Station, Michigan, USA - KBS C4-4 metaG | ecosystem: Host-associated > Plants > Roots > Rhizosphere > Soil | place: Michigan, USA...
CTACTATATAATATGGTGAAAAAAATGTCATGGAGCCCAATAAGATCATCGACCTTTGTAATATTTTGATGCTGGCCCTAGCCTTCCAGGGCTGCGCATTATTCATGCGCTCGCCAAAGGTATACAGCCAAAGGTATACTAGTAATATAGTAGTCGGATAGAGGCTCAGCCTAGCTGCGAAGTCGCTTGTTGACGTTTTCACCTATTTCTTCCACGTGGCCTTCCCCATATCTACTCGTATAATCGTACATCCGTGGTGTGGCCCCGCCGTCCACTTGGAAGCAAATATTGAAGTTCCCCCCCAGCGCCGGTGCTTAACTCAGAACATGACCATGAATAATACCCGAAAACTTGTTAGATTTCGCTTTCGATACGATACCATGAGGTTGAAACCTAGTTCGCAATGCCGTTGACTTGCTCGTATTCTTTCAGCTTCTGTCGAACCAAAGCGAGGGCATTTCTCTTCACCTCCTCCTTGTCGTCTCGCACATCCACACAAAGAACGTCCCACTCCTGGTCCTCTTCGGGTTCCTCAAGCGCAACCATTTGGCTGTGTACCATGCCTTCTTTCATGTAATGACCCACCCGTGCCTTGACGCGCTGTTGTAAGGTATCTTCGTCTACCTTGAGATAGATGAAGTGTACCTGTACGGACGGGTGCTCGTAGTTGGCCACCCGGATGACGTCTCGGTACTTGTGCTTGAGTGCAGAGCAGGTCACGATGACGGAATTACTTGTTTGGAGATGTTTGATGGCTTCCTCCCTGAGGGTGATCAACCAATCCCACCGATCTGCATCTGTGAGGGGATGACCTGAGGCCATCTTTTGCTTGTTGGCAGCGGGATGGAACTGTTGATGACTGTTAGTACAACTGGAACATATTAGACTTGGCGCTCACTCACATCGTCGCCTTCAACATAGGGTAGCCCTAGAGTCTCGGCCAAGTGTTGAGCAACAGTTGTTTTCCCACACCCAGCAGGACCGGTGACGATCCAGATGTGCTCGACATGATCTGGTTCAGATTCCATGTTCCTAGAGATTGCTTGAGGAGATGGAGTGGCCACTCGAAAAGGATAGCGAAGGGTGTGGGATCGTGAAGAGCGTTCTGCGGAGAGCATGGTTGAGAAGTTATATGGGGACAGATGATGTCACACTCGAGGACGGATAGAGGTAGTAGTATAGAAGGCCCCCAACGGCAGTAACAGGCACACGAACACACGAGAGCAATCAAGCTGACAGAATACAAACGCCGTCGTGCTCAGTGCAATGGCAATGGAATTGGAATTGGAAACGAGAGGAGGAGGAGGAGGAGTAGAGGAAGAAGAGAAACGGACTAAATGGACTTACGAGTCGAGTTTTGGTTGCGGAGGCTCAGCCTGTGCCCGATGCAACACCATTTGTCCTGATCTGAGGGGCAAAAACACTGTCAACAGTTTGAGAGTCTTGTCTTCCTGTCTTGTGGTCTGCGTGACTGCTACCACCTACTCTGGGAATGAAACAGGCTGAATGCCGCATCCGCGGGCGCAAAGCAAAGGGACCGTGAGAGACGACACCCCACACTAGTGAAAGCCAGTGACGGGGGAAGCGGATGGCAAGGTCCATGGCCAGGGCGGTGTTTGGCATCCAAGACGAGTCAACGAGGGTCAAACGCTTCCCACGAATCAAGTCCAGTCAGGCACCGGCTGGAGCGAGAACGAAAGGGGGCCTTTTGGACGGGACGATGGGATCGGTCGGGGAGTGATTGAGTGACAAACAGTAGCGACGGTTGGGTGCGGGTGGAATGGCGGTGGAAGCTCAACCTTGGAAATTCGAAATGCGGGCAGCGAGTCAACTGCCATGCAATGGGAATTTCACACGCCTTTCCGAACAAGATTGCGGGGGGCTGCAGGACCCAAGGTTCCCTAGGCATGGGTAGTCAGGCAGTCAAGCACTCACGGCCCCTCAGAGGCACCCACATGGGCACCAACATGGGTAAAGCTCTGGGGCACCCCTTACCAGAGCGGCATCCTGGCACCCCCCTTCCAGTGCCTGGTGACGAGTTGGCGGGTGCTCCTGCATTTTTGCACTCCTTCGGCATTTGCTGTGGCTGAAGCTGCTTGTTTGACTGTTCGGACCATTGTTTTTCCATTAGCCGATGGGGGACGGCCTAACGGGGGCACGAAACTGTGCCGTGGCTTCTGCCTCGTGGTGAATCTGTTCTTGGCATGGCTCATCGTCAAACAAAGGGTGCTGGAGCTAATGAATGGAATCCTGTCTTCACCGTGTCAGTACAGGTATAGCATGTTACTGCTTGGTTTGGATGGTTGAACTGGCCATACCTGTTATCAGCGAACAGACCTCTTGACCAACGCGTGGGGGTCAGCCGAATGGCCACAAAACTCTGTGCTCAACAGCTATGTCTCGAAAACAGTCCACAACTTTAACTTTCCAATGCACCCATGGTGTGTTCAAACCTGTTTGCTCAAGTGTCAAGCTGTCGACAGACACCAGCAAGGCTGAGATGAGAATTTCCTGTGGGTAGTCGTTCCAGTGGGCAGCCGTGCACGTGTTTTTGGAGAAGGACGCTGGAGAACTCTTGGCATCAAATGGGCGCAGCCTGCGGAGAGGTGTGCTTGTCGCTTTCCTCTGTAATCCCATAATCACCTTTAGGGAAAGAAGTAAATAGTGATCCCATATCTGAACTCATCGCACTCAACACAAATCCCTAATGAATCGATTCCTCAGAGTCGCATAGACAGCCTCATACCCCGCATACCTGATCAACCTCCAACATGTCCTCATTCTTCTTCTCCACCCCAGTCGACATCGACATCGTCCTGGAGGATACCGATGGCCGTCAGACTGTTGATGTCAAGCTTGATAAGAACCGAAGAGAGAAAGCTCCATTGTACCTTGATGGAGAATCCGTGAAGGGAGCTGTGACCATCAGGCCCAAAGATGGAAGACGATTAGAGCACACCGGCATCAAAGTCCAATTCATTGGCCTAATTGGTATGCTTACTTCCTCCCTGTCAATGCGCGAGATGCGGTAGGCCTCCATCAACTTCTCGATTCTTACTGTTCTTTCCAGAAATGTTCTTCGATCGAGGCAATCACTATGAGTTTCTGTCTCTGGGCCAGGAACTCGCTGCCCCAGGCGAACTCCAACACCCTCAGACTTTCCCCTTCAACTTCAAAAACGTCGAAAAGCAGTACGAGTCATATAACGGCATCAACGTCAAGTTACGCTACTTTGTCAGAGTGACCGTCTCAAGACGGATGGCGGATGTAATTCGAGAGAAGGACATCTGGGTTTACTCTTACCGGATACCACCGGAGACCAACAGTTCTATCAAGATGGATGTCGGTATCGAGGACTGTTTGCACATAGAGTTCGAGTACTCCAAGAGCAAATACCACCTTAAAGATGTGATTGTTGGCCGCATATACTTCTTACTGGTGAGATTGAAGATCAAGCATATGGAATTGTCCATCATTCGACGAGAAACCACTGGTGTCGCACCGAATCAGTACAACGAGAGTGAGACACTGGTGAGATTCGAGGTACAAGCTCTCCTTGCCTGCTCACAAGATCATAAATGTACTAATCTCTTCAGATCATGGATGGCTCACCCTCACGAGGTTCGTACCACCGCGAAAGGAACCTGAAGTCCCATAACCCAGCGCCCAAACCACCGAGACTAGGCGGGTATGTGCTAACATTACGAGCAGGAGAGACCATTCCCATCCGCCTGTTTCTTGGAGGTTTCGACCTAACACCAACATTTCGAGAAGTCAACAAGAAATACTCCACAAGATATTACTTGAGTTTAGTCCTCATTGACGAAGGTAAGTCCGGATATGTCATCCTGATTTGCGTTCAAGCCACACTTCCCACAATTCACTGCCCTGAACCCCCATTGTGGCTTCAAACAGAACCCCCAACTACCCCCATCGGTCAAACCACCACTTCCCCCCACGTCAGGCGGAAATTAGTCGGCCACACTTCGGAGCAATCCATCCCGTGCCCAAAATATCACCACCGACTGCCCTACCGAAACTCAACATTTTGGTGACTTACCACATGTATTTGCTAACGATGAATCTCTTGCTGCAATTTCTAGATGCTCGCCGATACTTCAAACAGTCCGAGATCGTGCTCTACCGGCAGGCACCGGAGACAGCGCCGCAACTTGCCATCGACAATCCAAGCGTCGGCGGTAAGGCTCCCGTGCAGTCAATTCCCACACCTGCCTAGCCAGAACATGAGGCATGAACCGAAAGTTCCTTTTCTTTGTTCGTCAAATATACTTGTGATGGCTCCATCGGGTAACCTCCGGCGGGTGCTGGCAGACTTTTACTTGCCCAGACCTTCCTCGTCATCCTTAACTTGGGAGGCAGAAACAATTTGCGCTACCGACTTTGGGATCCGAAATTGGCGGTGAATAAATCAATGTTCACGTGGTGGGAATTCGGATGTAGATTTACTCCGCTTGCATGCAGGTCGGAAAATGGCCCATTAGGGGGGAAGCTCCCTGCACTCCCCAGCTGCGTCACAAGTCTGAGATCCGACGCCACGTGTCTCCATACATATCTACATATCTTGGTCACGGGAGAGATCTGGTCAGAGGCTAGCCTAGGTTCTTGGGTGTTCCCAGGGTTCTGGGCAAACTGATACCAAGTTGAAACCTGGAGTTCGTTGGTCTCTCTGCCCAATCGCCCCATAGCATCTCTCTACGGCCAGATTTCGTCGATTTGCTTCGCGGTCCTATCCCTACTCCAGCGCTAAGGGAAGGCTTCATAGTATCAGTGAATAATGTCAAGAAACCCTGAACCCAGAAAACAGAATGCACTTTCATTCTGTCTTAATTACTTCCCGAAAGTAACTCATAGTAGGAATACAACCTAGACAGCACACATCCCTCCCCTCTACCCCTGATGGTCCATCATAGGACTAGACTTGACTCCCGTACTCTGCCTTGACGTGCCCTCTCCCTCAGCCGCGCCTCCCTCCCTCCCCGTTCTCCACTGTAGACGACCACACGTCCATTGTATTCTTATTCCTTTTCAAACGCGAACGCCCCAGTCCTCGCTGACAGCCTCACTCCACCTGCCGAGCGCATCCTCAACCGCGCGCCCGGCCTCGTCCGCCTGCCACGCCCCTTCACCTTTCAGGCGGGGCAACCCGCGCCAGAACCGCGCCACGCGCAGCTGGAAGCCATACAGCGCGCGGAGGTGCGCTTTGCCGTCGTCGTCGTCAGCACCATAATCATCATCACCGCTGTCGTTGTTGTTGTCGTCGTCCTGGTCCTCACCCGTCAGCTGTTCCCCGCCTGCTGCGCGAAGGGAAGACGCCGTCTGTGCCAGTGCGCGGCCGTCGCTCCTGAGCTGCACAAACTTGGTTAGCACGGTCTGTAGCTCAGCCTGCTGCGGGAGCGGCGGGGGCGTCAGGCCACGCAGGCGTTGGTCCGCGAGCAGTGTTTTGAGGGGGTGCACGACGCGCAGGAGCAGGTACGGCGCTGCGGTGCGTGCCAGTCGCGCGGAATGTAATGGCGAAGCTGTCCTTGTAGGTTTGTTACCATCCTCATCGGCATCGTCCGACTGTGGCTTGGCGACAAGGCCAAACAGGGCGTCGAGTGCGGCGTAGCAGATCTGCCGGCGCACCGCGAAGACGGGCTTGTGCACGCTCCCGGGCCGTAAGTCTGTTAGGCCTTGGAGGGGGCTATGCTCAAGGTCGGAGGGGAGATCATAGAACCATAGTTTTGTGATGAGTGACGCGTTGAAGATGGTCATTGTGTATTTCGTGCATGAGGATTTGGAGATGGACGGGTGTTGGAAGAGCGTGACGATACAGGTGTGTAAGCGTTGGAATTGCAGGATGTCGAATGTTTCGTCTTCGAGCAGGAGTTCGCGTTTGTGTTTTGTGGGATTCGGTGGGTTGGGCAGCCCGCCTGGGCTTAGGATGTTGGATGTCAGCGGAACTAGTGAGTTGGCGATACCGCCTAGGTGTTGTCCGTCTGGGCTATTCTTTTTTCCTGCTGGTGTGTTCTGGCTTGATTTCGTCAGTGCCTCCAGCATGGCGATCGCTGTGACTGTAGCGTTGCGCCAGAGGGGCGCATCGTTGTTGCTTGGGAGGTCGGTGTACTTGGTGCTGATCAGGGCGGAGAGGATGTCAAATGAATCTTCGACTAGCTCATGGTGCATGAATCCGTGCCCCTCTCCCTCTCCCCATGAGCACTCTAGAACGATCGAGCGGAGGATGTCCAGACATGCAGATGCAAATGCGATGAAGGTGGGTCGCTGCACAGATTTCATGATGGCCGATTTCTTGACTGCATTGACTCGCCCATTCTCGATCATCAGCATTGACCGTTCGAGCCGTAGGATATGTTTGCAGTACTGGTTCGTGGCTCCTGGAAGGAGAGTCTTTAATATCGACAGGCATTCGAGTACTTCTTGCTGTTCCGTCGAAGGGGTCTTGATGTCGCTTGTGTAAGGTGGATGGCTGCAAAGGAGAATGGTGCGTTCAATGGCTTTCGCGAGAAGAGCCTCAACTCGCTTTTCATTGTGTTCGTAGTTTTGGACTGCTGATGGACATGTTTTGTATGCCTGTACGAAGGTATTAGCATGAGCAGTGAACGCAGCTTGATTCGGGGCTGGCTCTTTCGTCTGTTGGATATCGGCCGGATGATACGTGCTCCATATCCGAAGCACCGGCATAAGCAGAGCATCATCGAATTTTCCAAGTAACGGAAGTGTAGCTAGCAATTTGTTGATGTTCGAAAAGGCCAATGAAGCGGCGTTGAGAGATTTCTTCTTCAGTATGGCTTCGAAGACACCCATCAGAGAAGCCCATGTGATTGCGAAGGTCTGATGTTGAGCAATGACATTAAGGTTTTGTGTAATGATCAGCGCGATTCCCTCGGTCAACTGTGCAACGGATGACATCCAATCTTCTTGATCATGTTCTTCGCCCTTGACTTGATCGAGAGCGAAGCAAATAGTATAGAACGGGCCATTAACCAGAACTGTTGCCCATGCATTCGAACTGAGGCTTTCGCTGGATGCCTCCAGCGTTTTCAGGAGTACTCTGGTTGCAGCATTGCGAATATCACCCCGCTCATCACCGCAGAGTTTTAGAAGCTCTGCCACTGTGATGGACCATAGTAGCTCCGTCCCAGCTGCAGCTGGTAATGAATCGATGTCACCGATGAGAGCTGGATTTATGAGAAGGTCTGCTGAACCAATCGTCTCGAGCCTGGTCAGGGTTTGAGATGCAAGACTCCATAAAAGGGTGGTGCTTGTGAGTGCCACATTTACATCAAAGTTCTGACTACCAAAATCGCGAAGTAACTGAGCCAATTTTGTCAGAGACTCTACCGTGAGAACACCGAGGAAGTCAGACGTAATCAACTGAATTGACCTGAATCCCACACGAAGGATTTGAGCATTCTTCTCCTTCAACTCGATCATGTCAGCAGAAGGGTTTGGTTCATTTCCCACATCAGTTCCCAGTTTCGTGAAAGACAAGGATAGAATGTCCAGAGCGATCGGCCAACTGTCGCTTAGAGAATCTCCACTGTGACTAAGCATACTTTCAAGTGCGTCCAGTAGCCTCTTATGGATCTCGTATTCTACACCGTCTTGATGGTGGGTGCCCGAAGAATTCAATGCCTGGAGTTGCCTCATCAGGGCCTCCAGGCACCAAGTTTTGACAACATCCTGGTCCTTCACGACATGGTTTGGATCATCAAGTAACTTGACTGTTTCCATGGCTATCAAATCAACCACACTTGCAGATTGAATTCGATGTGCATCAGACACTGTATTATTCTGGCACAATTTAAGCAATCTAGAGGTGATCAGCTCCCACGAGCAATCATGCTCTTGAGACAGTGTAAAGCGGTAAAGATTAATGCGAGAGATTTCACTGAGCTTGCTGAGCACAAAACCAATTTCCATGTCTAGAGTCTTCGACTTTGTCCATAGGCCAGAGACACTTCGAGAGGCATGATGTGTTGGTCGGGATGCATCCAACTTCTTGGTTGAAAGAGGTGAAGAAATAATTTCTTGAGAGGGCTGCGTTCCAATGCCTGGCTCATCCTGGCCAAGCAGTCGAAAAAGCGCATTAACAAGATTGGCAAATGGTGCGGTATTGTAACTGCGGGTACTTTCAAGCATGCGTTTGGTCGCAGCCTGAACAGCAGCTATTTCGCTGGCCAATGTAGTCTGGCTTTCGTGGCTGGTTGTACCTATCTTGGGCGTTCCCCCTGACCCTGTGGATAGTATTGTTGGGATTGCGATCAGTGCTTCAACATTCTGCATTGTCTCTATCAGAATGAACCAAGCACCTTTTTCTAAGGTAGGGCCGAGCGCAATCCCCAGATTCAGTAATGCCCTCAGACAGAGAAGGTGCCGAACGTTGAGAGGAGAGCTACTACCGCTTTGGTGAGTTGGTGTTGGAGGAGGCTCCCGAGGGGATTTGAGGGTCTCAGCTGCTTCGTCAGATTCGTCAATGATCGCGGGTTTAGTTGTCTTAGAATTTTGATAAGCAGCTATGACACTACTAGCATTTGCTGGAATAGATGCTTTTGCCAAGGTTGTGAGCAAAGCATCCCTAGGTGTAGATAGCTCCAAAACTCCGGAAACCTGGGCAAGCTTTTGTACCGACCTGATGAGTATATGATAAAATTCGGAGTCCAGTGCCGAATTCAGGAATGTCGAACATGTTGCAAGTGCAGCAGGCCAACAAGCTTCTACCATTGCAGCGCAGAGCCGAATCTGGGCGAGTGACCCATGTTTCGATAGTTGAAGAGGGTTCACAAGTCTTTGATACTTTTGAGACGAAGTGGAGGACCTTGATGGTTTGCGTACTGGTCCATCGTCTGTCGTATCTGTTGCCAAACTATTCCTTCGACCTTCCTCGCCTGAGTCCCGTCGCGAAGACCGAGTGGGTACGCTCAGCGGCATGACAAACTTGGATAATCCATCACAGAATGAAGCAGTACATTCAAGTACCAGAGTGTACACGTACGTGCTCGGTATGGCAGGTGCCACATGCTTATCAGGTTGTCTTAGCAAAGGTGTGCTTAGTACACTCCATTCCGTACTTAACCCGACTGTCGTCAAGTCGGCCGCGGAGACAGAGGTAATAGCACCTCCAAGACCTTGAGCCTCTATCGATGCCACCTCATCTCCTCTGAGGTCATTTCCCCGATATATTGGTATTGTTGATTGGCGGCCCAGTCCGATCAAAGATGGATCCTCTGCAGCGACCCTGACAAACGAAGCCATCAAAAGGCCGATGATGTTCGAGTTTCCAGTAGAATCGAATAACTCAAAAAGCTTTCTAAATGTGCCAAAATCCGTAAATATTTCGCGAAAAAACTCCAAGTATAGTGCTCGCTTCCACAACGTGTTGCCATCTTTCTCTAGGGCACTGATGAGAGAGGCTATGATGGGTTGCAGCTGCTCTTGAAGGAGCTCTGCCGATGCCTGCACCAAGAGGAGGAGAATAGCAATGGCACGAACGAGTGTACCAAAGCCATCTTTCCGAGCTATCTGCCTTGAAAGACCCGGCAGAAGGTTGTCTCGACAAGTTTGCACCAACTCCGGCTGCGACATGAGGAACGAGATATAGCTGGATAAGATAGTGTGGAGTGTTTCGAGGAGAAACTCTGGCGATACGGCATCAAGCCTGACGAATGTGGGTGGCTGATGGTTTAGAAGTAGGCAAAAGTCATCGAACAGCCGTATAGCATCATCTGACCCGTCACTCTCCTTGCCGGAGGGACCTTCGCTGTTTGGGCTCTCATTGTCACTTGGAGCATGAGAGCGGTGAGATTTGGCACCTCGTTCGAAGACACTGTTTATTAGTTGCTGAAATGTTGCAGCAGCTGTATTGCTGACTATTGCTGTCTTGCTGGCTTGAAGCGCAACACATATCTGTAGTATCCTAGCAAGAAGGTCGCCATAGATGTCAGAGGCATAGAGTTGAAGTAAGGAGGGCAATGTTTGTAGAATTTTCAGCTGGGGCTCATATCCTGAATTGACGCCGTCACCAAAAGCATCAAGGAGGTCCTGAAGCCGCGAACGAGCAATAGCCTTGCTGGCAGTCAAGCGTTGCAGACAGACAGTGCCACTGCTAACTAGTTTGACGTTTTTGGTCTTGCAGGCTAGAATGAAGGGGTTGATGAAGTCGGCACGACGAAGAAGATCCCCGGCCAGTTGAGACTCAGATGTGACAGATATTGCCCTCAGATCAGAAAGAGACTGTTCAGCGGCAGCACGGACATCACTGTACTTGCGTTTGGAATCTGAGATCAGGCTCGTCAGCTCTGACTGGAGAAATGCCTGTGTCATGCCTGCTGAAGGATATCATCATGGACTAGCGGCAGGCTACGGAGATCGCATGAGATTCAAGAGATCAAACACATCCTTTGAGCTGCACCGTAGTAGGAGAGGTACCACACATAAACGTGAGAAGGGGTAAGAGTGTCCTGATTGACAGCATGGAGTTGATGCCAAGGCTGCCTTGTCAGTGGGATTACCTCATCACCTCGTGACAAGGCTGAAGCCAAGGCTGTTACCCTGTGGCTTGGGTGAGCGCGTGCCAGCGCCCCAGTCCGCCATGCGCCATCCATGCAGCGATTGCCCCTCCTAATTTCTTGCCGTCTCCTACCTTCCACGATTTACATGCAACATACTCCTCCCATAGATTGTGAACACTACTGCTGTTGACTTTCTTCGTATCCCACACCATCAATAAGCACTCAATCTCTAACAAAATCTCACATCATGGGAGCAAAAGTACCTCGCAACTTCCGACTCTTGGAGGAATTGGAGAAGGGTGAGAAGGGTTTGGGCGCAGGTGGGTTGATATCCTTCCTCGCAGCTCGAAAGCCTGTGGCCTGATTCCTTTCTAGAAGCTTGTTCATACGGCCTAGCTGATGGCGATGACTTGATGATGACCAACTGGAACGGCACTATCCTTGGACCTCCCCATGTATGAGCATCATGGTCCTCATCCAACCAGCGGTAGGAAGGCTAACACAATATTTTCTTAGAGCGCTCACGAAAACCGAATCTACAGTGTCAATATCCACTGCGGTGACACTTACCCTGATCTTCCACCTACCATCCAGTTTGTCTCTAGAGTCAATCTACCCTGTGTTGATCAGAAGACTGGAAAGGTTGGAGGATACTGCCCCAATGCAACGGCATATTCTGACTTTGA
>Ga0105239_10009135_pt1 | contig 11212 bp, 9 predicted proteins | sample KBSC44metaG_FD_92761 | JGI IMG/M metagenome (GOLD analysis project Ga0105239, IMG submission 92761) | Corn rhizosphere microbial communities from Kellogg Biological Station, Michigan, USA - KBS C4-4 metaG | ecosystem: Host-associated > Plants > Roots > Rhizosphere > Soil | place: Michigan, USA...
ATGGGATACTAGATGTTCAATGTATTCCCAGTCTCAAATGGATGTCATCTTTACACCGGCCACGAGCTCTGGGGATACAGCTCCTCTGAGATCCTGGGGATATCCAGGGTGATCGACGGCGCCTCGTTGCTGATCTTTGACCAGGTCGAATCTCTCCTGGGCGACGGCGCCCTCATCATTCGCAAGCTGCTTGCAGAAGAGGAAGTTGTGAGGGCAGGCATCCAAGATCGGCTTCTTAAACTCGTCGCCCATGCCTTAGGTTCTGAGAACTCCATGCTGTACGTCGCGGATTCAAACCTGTCCACGCTGGTTGGTCTCCGCGGCAGCTGTGGCGCCCGAGGTTTCTGGGGACTTTGCATTGACGTGTATTCAAACGACGATCGTGGCGAGTGTGATACCTGTGATATCACTTTCGCATGCTGCGGCATCTCGTTCTCACCGATTGCGTGGAGAACCCAGTCGAGCTTCGTTTGGGGCACCCGGCTGGCGTGGTAGTGGATGAGGAAGAAGGAGCACCAGGGTGATGCTGCGAGAATCGATAGGATGACGAGGAAGAGGAAGATGGTCAAGAATGCGATGGACAGCTGTGGTACGTCTTCGATGACTGTGAGTGGGTGCATTACTGGCTGACGGAATTGTGTGTCCTTGGATATCATGTAGACTTGATAGAATCTGATGAGGTCGTTGGGTTGGACTTGGGTTATGGTACGGTTCGTTGCCGCTTCCATCATGAAGCGAGCCTGGAAGTTCTGGTTAAGTGCTGAAGCAATGATAGCTTGCTCGGTTGAGTCCGGATAAGGCACTAGGGCTTCATCTGGCACCTCCCGTTTACGTTCCAATTGGCAGTCGATTCGGATCCAGGAGGCTGAGTCAACAGGGTGCGCTGCATATATGCATTTATTGGGCTTGGTGAGGTTCTGGTAGATGTTGTGAAAATGTACTGACGCGATGGAAATGTTCATGCCGTAAACGATCTTGGTTGTATTATCTCGATCCGTGATTGAGCTTGCATAGGCGAACCACAGCATATCTTGCACTGGATTGACGTTCGTCAACCAAAAGCCCGACCATTCGATACCGTACGCTTCGTAATTCGAGACATTGAGGACGTCCCACAGCTGGGGAAAGGCTTGATAGGTGGTGGAAAAGGTAGGATCCGAGCAATTTCCAGTACCAGTGATATTGATTGCTGTACGTGGAACTGAACTGCACTGCATTGACCACGTTGTGGTCCATTGATCAGGCTCGAAGGTCCACTCCAAGTTTGTGTCTGGTAAAAAATCAAGTAGTCGGTCGTGAGGGAATCCTGCCTTGTCGAGACCGCGTGTGATATTTGTCCAGTAGTCGTTGGCATAGGCTATAATGTCAAATGACTTCATTGCTGGGAAGACACCTGTATCTTTTATCGAGGGTAAGGGGTGTATTCGCGCTGAGAACCGCGAGATAGGTCCAGCTATCAGAGTGGTTGTCACGAAGACAACAACAAGAATGCTTTGCATCAACAGGAAAACATGGCGAGGAGAGAAGATCCGTAGGCCTAAGAGATTGATGATATCGTATGCTTCGCCTAGGGTGTTGACGGTTAGTAAGGAGGTTAATGTGGTGCGCCCAGCACTCGTCACTCGTTTCGTCCCAGCCCACCAACAGAAACGAATGCAGCAGAAGGTGGCGAGAGCACAGATGGCACAGATCAACACGTTTAAGGCAGCTTGGATGTTCTGCAGTTGCCACGACTTCGGTAGAGGTACCCAAGAAGGCGCCATGGTCCATGATCTCGACAGGAGCCTGGGTTGGAGGTGGGAGAAGCAACAATCGTGAGATCGGTTAGGCAATGATATAAGGTGTTGGGCGTCGCATGCAATGGCACGTGCTATTTCACAGTAATCAAGGACATCAGAGCAGTTCTCACTTTCCTTGAGCTGCCAAGTGAAGTATAGTACAGCAAAACCCTACCAAGTCAAGGTAGAGGAATCTCCCGATCGCCGCTATATACGGAGTACTGCAAGGCGGAGTTGCGAAGGAAGATTCCCAGGGGGTTTGGCGGTCTAAAGCCTTGTATAGGATAAATGCATGGACCGTTGGCAGGGCGGTCATCATCTAGTGCTTCAATCAGCATGGAAGGATTCGTTGACAGACCTGTTATATTCTGCAGATGTATGACAAAGTTCGGGTTACTGCCGTGCACAGATAGGTATGTCAGGTGGCCGCCAGGGGCTATCAACACGAGGCTACCAAACTCTCTCTCTCATGATCTATTGCGGGTTCGTCTGGACCCCCTCTGACTGCGGCTGACTCGCTTCTGAGCTTCTGCCTCAGCTTCAATCTCCCGGCGGGGCTTTGTGCTGCTCAAGTTCGCTCCTCGTAGAAGTCCTCGTAAAGAGGCGTGCTTACGGAACTCAACGAATAAAATGTACGGCAGAAGCATGTACGACATGTGCTGGATCCTTTTGGGCCATGTGTACTCCGTACTTCGCCACAAAAGAACGAGGGGTGCGTTGATTCGAAGGGACCTGAAAGGAAGACATGGTTGGTGGATGTGGAAAAGGACATGTACAGAAGACAAGAGGGTAAGTCAAGGCTGGAGCGGCTTCAATTACCATACAATACTCCCTACATTACATACACTGCATTGGGGCTGGACCTTATTTAATTACTCGACGCAGCGGTGATCTCGGCCCCAAAAGTGCTTCGCCTGTGGTGCAAACCTGCCACAGGTCCTCCTTTCCGAGCCGAGAGTGGAAAAGTTCGAAACGTTGCATCTGAGAACTCAAAGCAGTTGGCCATACGGTAGCACCTCGTACCGGATCTTACATGTCGTGACACCGTTGCTCGTGTTGTGTGGATGACTACGCGGCCGCTTCCGCCGACCCATTGTTTTGCCAACAGTGTGCTCCTCAACATCAAAAGCCTTGCCACAACAGGGGATCCTCCATCAAGGTTTTATAAATAAATTCAGCTGAAATGTCTAGTTCTTCACAAGCAGCAGCCACATCACCGCCACAGCGTGCCCCCGCATCAAAAGCCCAGCGTACAGAGGAAGCGAGACAAGCTTTCACAGCCTCGTTGAACTCGGTGGGTGCTACTATTGATGCCGAGCTGCAAGCGCGAGCAAAGAATATACATGCGAACTCCAAGGCAATAATAAAGCAGGAAGACGAATTACGCAAGCAAACCAAAGCCTTGTCCAAGGAGGGCGACGCCATGCAAAAAATGATTGACAAGGCGAACAAAGAGTTCCAAGACCTGGGCGATTTAGGTGCTTTACTGGGAGATCTAGATGCTGATCTTGCAATAATTGAAGAGACCCTTCGACTTGCTGAAGAAAGCGATGAGGGGGAACAGAAGGATGATGAGCGAAATGAAAACCCTATTGCTTCCGGTCCTACAAAGCAAGGGACATGATGAAAGAGACGAAATGACTTGTGGGTTACTGGCTGGGGTTCTCAGACGATATGGGATGCCTGATACACTCTTCCAGGTACCTTTAGCTGTCCCACACAACCTTCATTGACCTGTCTGCTCATCAGAGCAGAGTCTCAACTGATTGAAAATACAACCAATATGGATTCGAGGCAGTATTCTACTTCCAGGACCAGAAATTAAAGACCACTACACCCGTCAAGTTTACGGTCTGTTGACACTGGTGCGGCATGCAATCTTGATGGCCTCCTTATGATGGACTGCTTTTCATTCTTTTCATGGGCTGAGGCAACCTCCCCCCTACAGCATCTGAAGGTGCAAGCATGGAGTCGACTGTTTCCATAAGCATGATGTTTTATTTACTTCTTCTTAATCTTATCATAATTCAAGATTTCTCTCAGTGACAACTCGATTCCGAAGATTGTAGCTGCGATCCATGACCACCTGGGCAATAAATTGATATGTGCACGTGACCTCACCTGATCTGAAATACATCTGACGTAGGGCAAGGCTGCCCCCAAATCGGAGTTCGTGTTTCTCCGCAGCCTCACCGAGGCTCCTACTCGCTCTCTCCCACCAACGCCGTTAAGGAGACCGAGTCTGGTACTGGTATTTGCTGCGGAGTGCCTCATTAGGGATAGAACTCAAACAATATGCTGGGTCCATGATGCTCCGCCTCGAGAATCGCCCAAATGTTGTCTGCATTCACCGCCCAGCCCATTGTTGAGCTGAAGCAGCGGGACAAGTCCAAGATTGAATCTATTCTCTCGCACAGTGACCAGCTTCTTGTTGGCTTGAACACTGGCTCCCTCCGTATCTATCGAGTCAATAACCCTCCGTCTCGATCCTCAGAAACCGAAACCACTTCCACCGATCAGGCATCTTCCAACGAGCCATCCGCAGCCCCTCCTCCCAAGCCATCGGAACTACTTCGCGAGTATGAGAAGTTCTCGAGGTACAAAATCGATCAGCTTGCTGTTTTCCGTGAGGCGAATATCTTGATTTCTTTGAGCAACGGCTTTGTGTCAATCCACGACCTGGGGACATACGAGTTGAATGAACAATTGACCAAAACAAAAGGAGCCAGTAGCTTTGCGGCTACAAGCAACATAGTCAAAGATACTACAACCAGCGTGCCCACCTTGGTTAGTCGGCTTGCTGTTGCTGTAAAGCGCAGGATTTTACTTTGGTCTTGGCATGATGGCGAACTTGATGGCGATGCCGCTGAGATCGCACTGCCTAACAGCATAAAGTCCCTTACTTGGGCGACTGGAACCAAGATAGTAGCGGGGTTGAACGCAAACTATGTGATGGTAGACATCGAGTCACAAGAAGTCAAGATAATTGTGGGCCCCGGAAGCATTGGGGGCGCTGCAGGACAGGAAAGTAGCAGACTAGGCGGCACCATGAGCTACATAGGTATGGGTGGAATGGTGCCAAATCCATTAGCTACGGGACTCGGGGAGAAAGAAATGCTTTTGGCCAAGGATGTCAACACGCTATTTATTGACCGAGAAGGAGAACCTGTCGATCGACGTCAGATACCGTGGAAGATACCTCCCCAGGCGGTGGGCTACTCTTACCCATACCTGCTGGCCTTGCAGGATCCAACGAAAGGAGTTCTAGAAGTTCGGAACCCCCAGACCCTGACACTACTTCAATCTATTGAACTTGCTGGTGCAGTCCTTCTCCAGGTGCCCAATCCCAACATCAGTCTGGCGCACCAGGGCAAGGGATTTTTAGTTGCCAGTGAACGCAGCGTCTGGCGGATGCAGGGGCTCAACTATGATGCACAGATTGATGCATTGGTCGAAGGTGGGCACCTCGATGAGGCGATCAGTCTGCTGGATATGATAGAAGAGACTTTGGTCGAGAATAAAACTGGACGACTCCGGGAGATCAAAATGCAGAAGGCACAGAAGCTGTTCGACGAGAAGAAATTCCGGGAATCTCTGGATCTTTTCGGAGAGGTATCTGCACCGCCGGAACGGGTCATCAAGCTCTACCCGGAAATCATTGCCGGTGATTTGGCCGATGAGAAGCCGAAGGATAGCAATGAAGACGCCGAAACCGTCAAGAGTCAGGAATCGCCCAAGAAAGGACATAAAAAGAGCGAGTCGATAGCGGACCCGGTGAAGAAGATCAAGAGCGGTGCGTCAGATGCGGACACCAGTAGCGTCAGGAGCGGCAGAACAGCTGAGAATGTGGCCTCTGACGTGAATGGGCTCAGCGAGAAGGAGCTCAAGTTTGCAGTGCGTGAGCTTCAAGCATTTCTAGCAGATGTGCGGCGGAGATTGCAACGCTTCTTCAACAGCGATCAATCCGTGAGAGCACTCTCTGACGTGGAGCTGGGATCTCAGTCGGAGAATGTCAAGCAGAGCATAGAGTATCTCCTGGGGTTGGCCTCACTCAATGACGTTGATCTATCCGATAAACTGGTCGCTGTGGCCAGACTTGTGGATACAACACTTTTCCGGGCGCATATGTATGCCACGCCATCCCTCGCAACTTCTCTGTTTCGCATCTCCAACTTCTGCGATCCAGAAGTGGTGATGGCGAGACTGGAGGAGACGGAACGATACAATGATCTAACAGAATTTCTATATGGGAAACGACTGCACCGGCAGGCATTGGAAAGACTGCAGAAGTTTGGGCAGGACGACAAAACTGAAGGCATTGATCCGCAACTACACGGACCTGGACGTACGATAGCATACCTCCAGAACCTGGGTCCCGAACTGATCAATATGATACTTGAATTTGCGCAATGGCCACTTGAGACTCAGCCTGAACAGGCGATGGAGATCTTCCTTGGGGATACAGAGAATGCAGAATCACTTCCGCGTCATAAAGTATTGGGGTTCCTGGAGCCAATCAGCAAAGACCTTGCACAGAGATTCCTGGAGCATGTTGTGGATGAGCTAAATGACCTCACACCAGATTTGCATCAAAGGCTGGTGACGCTGTACTTGGAGAGACTGAAAGACGGATCTCGGAGTGGTGGAGATGATACGCTGGACAAGTTCTTAACGCTGTTGCGGACATCGGAACAGTATTCGCCAGCAAAGACACTAGGAATGCTTCCGCGAGACGAGCCAAAATTCTACGAGCCTCGAGCAATATTATTCAATAAGATGGGGAACCACAAGCAGGCTCTTGAGGTGTACGTATTCAAGCTACATGACACGGCTAAAGCGGAGGAATACTGCAATCAGACACACCTGGAGGCGAGTTTGAATGATGACAGTAAGGTGGCAGCATCCCGGAGAAAGTCAACGACGGATCCGGTGGATGAGCAGCCATCCATTTACCACATACTTCTCAACCTATATCTTAATCCACCCAAGGGAGAAAAGGCGATGTGGGGACCAGCGATTGAATTAATGGCTCGACATGGGCCGCGACTGCCAGCCAGCTCAACTCTCGAGTTGATACCTGAAGACCTGTTGGTCAAGGAGCTCGAATTCTATTTTCGAGGACGGATGCGCAATGCCAATAGCATCATGAATGAGTCGATGATTGTGGCGGGGCTGCGAAAGGTTGAGGCAGTACGTGTGCAAGCTGGACTACTGCTCGGAGAGGGCACACACTCTGGCGGTCGCAATCGCAAAGTGCGTGTGGATGAGGACCGAGTGTGTGGTGTCTGTTATAAGCGGCTTGGAGGCAGTGTCATCAGCGTGTTTCCTGAGTAAGTTTTTGTCCCCTTCCCAAATCCTTGTGGAGACTGAGCACTGACTTGGCAGTAACTCGGTGGTACATCTTGGATGTGCAGTTCGCAAACAAAACGAACTGGCTGGTAAAGTGTAGTATTGTCGTTGTTGATTTTCCAGATACCCTGAGACCTAGATACCCCAAGTAGTAGTTTTAACCAGTGCCCGCTTCGTCGTCGTCCACAACCTCTTCACCATAATTCTCCTCCTCCAAATCCTCCTTGGTCTTGGACTTGGCGGCAGCTTCCACACCGGTCTTCTTATCCTCTTCCATCTTTTGAGTGAGGAAATCGTTTATGTCATCCTGGAGGTTCTTGGTTGAGGCGCGCAGCTGACTCAGGTAATTCGTTTTGTCGGTGGTGCGGTTATCAATGGCGTGGTGGAATTGTTTGGTGCCGGAAGGGGAGTTGTAGGAGGCAGCAAGGGACTTTTGGGTGGACTCCGGGGGAGCAGACATGTTGAATTAGATATTGTATTGCTAACCTGAATATTCGTGGTGGTGGTGTTGATATAATTTTTCGGTAAAGTTGTCATTCAAGGCGCACCCATGCCTGATCGCAGTTGCCAGGAGGGGCACCTTCCCGCATCGAGTCCCCCAGTCGCCTGGAAGTCGCAACCACGATTATGCTGTGAGGGCAACTGCGACCAACAGCCACCTCCAACATCAGCACTTCATCTCACTCTATACCAACGACTTTACCTTTACCAAACACGCCTCTGCTCTTGATGGGCGCAATAATCTCCCTCTCCAATTCCAGATGCATGGCCTGGAGTCATGCTCAGTGATCTCCAGCTGCAGCCGGCATGCCCTTCTCTCTACATTCTAAAGATTGAATACAGCTGACAATATGGAACCTCCTACGCAACGACGAGCAGGTCTACGATCGCCTGTGCCTCCTCCTTCGGCCGCGTCTGCATCTCCAAATCCCTCACGCGCCAGCTCTAAACAAAGCAACCGTCCTGGTTCCAGCGGAAGTGACACCTCTGCCTCCTCCAATCGCTCTGTCGTCAAAAGATCTCCCTACAACCAACAACTCCCAACCTTCTCCTCCCATGTAACTCTCAATGCACCTCTGACCGGCCATGTACGACCGTCCGCACCATATATGCCTCGAGATGACCAGGGAAAGCCCATCTTAGGCGGGCCTCCTCCTCCCGAATTGCAGAAACATCGGCCGAGACAACATTCTCAAGGCTACTTCGAGCCATCCATGCCCTCGGCCTCACTGGCTAGCCAATCCAACCTCCACGATCATGCCGCTCTCACTCCTTCCCAGATCGCTGCACAGGCTGCAATGCAACATCTCAACGCGACCAGCAATCACAGTCGAAAGCGCTCGCAGACCATCCCCTTCCCCCAGGAACAGACTCAACAAGAGAGTCGCCGTAGTAGTCGTGGATCTACAGGTTCCCATGAAGGACCGTCGCCTACAGGCCCTGCTCCCGACCAGCAGTATCGGAATGGTCTTATTGGCACCAATGCCGCAGCTACTGCGGCCAGTGTTGTCTTTCCCCGCCAAATGGTCGCGGCTTCGAGCCAAGTGTCTCTAGTTGAAGAGGAGAAGTCCAAAAAGGGATTGAAACGTTTCAGACCTAAACACATGGTACTATCCCGAGACAAGGACAAGGAGGTCAAAGACAAAGCATTGCCCTCTCCAAACAGGTTGGCACCTAGTGGCCTATCCAAGGTCCTCAATGCATCAACCACCAGCTTAACCGAATCACTATCATCCAACAATTCATCTCTATACCAACTCGCAAACCCCTCCTCTTCCACCATAGTTCCTATTCCTGAGGCAAAGGATAAACCACACAAGCACCATGGACTACGTCAGAAGCTCAAGTTGAAAGATAAAGACGACTCTTTCGCCTTACCACTGTCTTCCGCCAGTTCCAATTCACGACCTGTCGATGTAAATAACCCTCAATCCCTCTATTCATTTGCTCCGTCGTCTCCTAACCCGTCTTCCTCTTTCTCCAAGTCAGTCTCTGGCTTGGATCTTCGCCACGGAGGACGTGCCTTGCGCGAAAAGAAAAAGGAGGAGAAAGAGAAAGCACAAGCGCTCGCTGGTCTCGAACCTGTCTACAGTCGCGGCGAGACCGACACCTCCGAGTGGCCCACTTTGGGAACCAGTTTTACAAACCAATCTTCTACTAACTTCAATCCTTACGCCGAAGTCAAGGATGCTTCGGCCAACTTCGGCCTCAACAACATGTCAGCTGACGATGCATGGGATCTACTTCGAGCCAAGATCCTCGTCGCTTTTGAGGGTGAAGATGTAAGAATTGCTGTCGAAAATCTCAATAAACTGGTCACTATCCACGTCCAGAGGTGTGTCCAGAAACGAGACCCAAGCATAATTATAGGAGATCTGGAAGACCTCTTGAGAACTGGCTTCCTCAGCCTCAACCATACATTACGCCTTATATCCGATGATAGGCTTGTCCCACATCTGGTCAACATGTGGATGCAGGTTTTTGGTACCGTCCTTCCATTTATGCAGGCTGTTTTTCTTCCCCTTGACCAGGAGTTCAAAGGAAGGGGCAGTATCTTGACAAGCCCAAAAATGGCTGCCGAGTTCTGGGGAGCGCTTCCCAGTGCCGACAGTGGAAGCAAATTATCATCTTCTCCGGCTGCTGGTGATGGAATTGATTTTGTCGTCGCAGCAGGAGAAGAGCTTGAGGTCCGACGCATCATGTTAATTGCTTATCGTGATGTCATCATATTACCGCGATTTGAGCTCCTAAAGGCAACATTTTCACGGCTGAGCCTGGAGAGCATCAACGTTACCTTGTCTTCTTTTGAGAACGGCAATAGAAACCGGGGTAATAGTGGTGCCAGTGACAGGCCAGGTACAGCAACAGGTCTTGAGCCAATGTTTGCCAGCTACAACTCGCAGTCCAGCACTTTACTTGGGAGCTCAGCTTCTGGAGGAAGATCCAGGGCAACTTCCAACCTGTCCATATCCAGTAATCCTGCTCAGGATGTTGCCTTCCAATCTTTCAGCTCACCACCAGCTGCTAGGCCAACCGATAGCTCATCCGCACAAGTCACCGAGACTGTGGGTAGGATGTTGCAATGTTTGTCAGTGCTTTGTTCTGTCCAGTCTGGAGACGATGCTCAAGCCAAGATGGAAGAGCTCAGCAAGCAGCTGAAGTTGAACTGGCTCGGCAGAGGTCGTACAGGTCGCAACCGAAAAGGATTTGTAGGCAGTCGAGTCAGGCCCATGGGGAGTGTGGGATCTACCATCCGCGGACTAAATCGAGATGGAAGCCCAACCCCTACACCAACCAGACAGGGTACTGTAAGTAGGCAAGGCGATGAGTCCTCGAGAGGGGACCGAAATGCCTCTTAACGATATAATTGTTTGGAATGATACCTTCAACAACCATCATATTTCCAGCTAGTAATCACTCACTAAGGTCACACTGTAGTGTGTTACGTTACTCCGTACATAAAGTCTCCCATGATTTCGGGAATGTTTCCTCTTTACTCCGCACTGAAGTGCTCGTTGCAGTATGCTAACGTTATGCTCACCATACAGGCGCTCTGGGTATGACGTTTATCAAGGCCATGGATCTTCCTGTCAATGCATAAAAGAGATACTGAACCACTTACTACCCTTCACTTTTCAGACACAGACTCAACAAAGCCTGAATCGCAAGCCTATATATACTCTCTCACACCGAAATCGTAACAGACCCAAAGCACTAGCACATCGATTTTCAAGGCAAAGCCAACAGGTCAAGACACGTATATTTCGCTCGACGAACCGAAAACGACCAGAAGCCACCACCCAAGAACCAGAGCAGCCAAAATGCCATACTTCAGCTCCAGCACCGATGGCGCTCGCCTGCACTACGTCGACTACGTGCCATCGCGCAACAACCCGAAGGCACCCGCACGCTTCTGCGCCACAAGCGATCCATCCAAGGACTTCAGCACCCACGAGCAAGTGACGCTGGTGTTCATCCATGGGTGGCCTATGTCGCACCGCATGTACGAACACCTGATGCTGCGCCTGAGCGAAACCCATGGCGTGCGATGCGTCGCGAGCGATCGAAGGGGGTTTGGGGATAGC